>Ga0302123_10001746_pt1 | contig 15184 bp, 10 predicted proteins | sample CB21_321_MG_FD_203109 | JGI IMG/M metagenome (GOLD analysis project Ga0302123, IMG submission 203109) | Marine microbial communities from Western Arctic Ocean, Canada - CB21_32.1 | ecosystem: Environmental > Aquatic > Marine > Oceanic | place: Canada: Western Arctic Ocean | collected 2017-09-28 | reverse complement strand
TCTCGCAAGCCTCGACCATGGCGTCGGCGTCGGACAGGCGTGCGGCGATGGGCTTGTCGGTGGAGACACCTTTGACACCCGCCTCGGCGCAAGCGATGACCGCTTCCTTCATGAACTTGGTGGGAGTGACCACGGCGACGAGGTCAGGTACTAACTCGCGCAGCATTGCGTTGACGTCTTTGAAGAGCGCCTTCACGCCAAAACGCTCTCCTACGACCTTGCGGCGATGGTCATTCCATTCGGCGATGGCGACCAGCTCTGTGTCAGGTAAGGCGCGATAGATCTCAGCGAAGTACTGCCCCATGCGCCCACAGCCTACGATGCCGACGGTGAGCTTCCCGCGGTTGCGCGCTTCATCGGGTGTCACCAGCCGAACACTGGGGGTGGCGGCCGAGAGAGCTGTAGCCGTTGCGAGTGAATTGAGAAGGAAGTGTCGCCGCTCCATAGGTAATCCTCAGGCTAAAACGCAAGGCAAGGCAGGGTTCGATGCCTATGATAGCCTTAACCGGCTTCGGTGGGGTACCGCCATTGACACCGCCGCAATTCAGTAGTTCTGCAAGGCGGGGCGGCTCCCAAAAGCGGTCGGCAACTTCCCACTTTGCATGGGTTCATTGCTCAACGTAAAATTTGTGGCGCCGCGGAGCGAGAGGTAGAATTGAATCGTCGTGAACGACTGGGGGATCAAGGAGGTGTTGTGAGTTTCACTCGTCGAAGGTTCGTGCAGGGTTTCGCGGGGGCTTCCGCTTCAACGCTCTCCGCTTCTGGTGGACCGGCTGAGGCCGGGACGTCGAAGCGTAAGAAGCGGACGATTTACTTCAACGATGCACGCCATTACTACCTCTTCGTCTTCGAGCCTCCCATGACGATGGAGGACGCCTGGCGGCCCGTGGACGAGGTGGCGGGGACACCGGTCGATACTTTCATCTACGGCGTGGAGCGGGGAGACGGTCTTTTCTATCCGTCGAAGGTCGGGATGCAGTTCGGTGATGACAAGCGGCCCTTCACGATGGCTGCTTATTGGCGGACTTGGGAGAACATGAAGAGCCTCGAGGCTCGAGGGCTTGATCCGCTCAAGGTGTTGATCGATCGCGCTCACGAAAAGGGGATGGACTTCTTTACCAGCCTGCGCATGTCGAGTTTTGGCCGCATGCCCCCGAAGTTCCGTGTGCCGGAAGGGCGGGGACTGGCTCAACCCGAGGTGCGGGATCATCAGTTCGCCGTGTTGGAGGAGTTAACGAACGAGTACGACGTGGAGGGTGTCGAGCTGGATTTCGCGGCGGCGCCGGGTGGCATGCCTTTGTGTTTGCGGCCGGAGGACGTGAACGAGTACACGCCCGTTCTGACCGACTACGTGCGAAAGATCTCGAAGATGGTCCGTGCGTCGGGCAAGGAAGTAGGCGTACGCGTGTATCCGATTGAGGCGATGTGCCGCGAGCGGGGCCTCGAAGCGGCGAAGTGGATCGAAGAAGGCCTGGTGGATTATGTCGTCCCGATGCTCTATCTCGATTTCACGCTCGACCCGGACATGCCGATTGATTGGCTGATCGAGAAGGCCCACGCACGGGACGTTCCCGTCTACGGAATTCTGCAGCCCTACGTGCGAGACGAGGCGACCGACTCGCCCGTCCGAATCTACGCCACACCCGAAACCGCGCGGGGCGTCGTGGCAAATCACTGGGCTCGTGGTGTCGACGGGATCTATGCCTGGTTCATGCGCTGGCCGCTCGGCGACAGCGAACGCCGGATTCTAACCGAGCTGGGTGATCCCGATTTGATTGCCGAAGGGAATAGGCGGTACGTCCAACGGCATCGCTCGCAGCAGGCGGTCGAGCTGGGTTACGATGCTATCCTTCCGATCGAGATCAAAGAGGCCATGCCGGGCAAACGCTACTCGATACCCTTCTCGATCGCGGACGATGTCGTGGCCGCTGCGCAACGAATCAGACGCATCGCTCTGTACCTCGAGATCAAGAACCTCGTCAGCGCCGATCGCCTAGGCGTGTTCTTGAATGGGAAATCACTTGCGGAGGAGGTCTGCATGCGGGACTTCTCATGGAACGTGGCTCCCTATCAGGGCCAGAAACTCGAGTTCCATCTAGGGCAGGTTCGACCCAGGAAAGGCGAGAATCTCCTGGAGATATCTCTGGACGGTCGGCCCGACGGCCTGGTGGGCGGCATCACGATCGAGGGCGTGCAAGTTTGCATCGAGTACGGTTCGTATCCCTCGGCACTGGTTGTTTCCTGATATCGAGTGGCACCAGTTTTAATTTGGATCGAAGACGATTTTGAAATTTGAGTGGCGAGTTCAGGCTTGTTATCGATCCTGAAGCGGGCCTCATTGGAGTCTTCGAACGGGTAGAAACAGTCTCAAGGTGTGGGCGTGAAAACTCGACAGAAGCCCTTCCACGCCTCCGCAATTCCGTCCTTCCATAACGAAGAAAAACCAAGGCAAACCCGCCCGAAACAAGCTTCCGCCGTGCCTACCGCTAGTTGTTCCGGAAGGCCGCGGCGGCCGCTTCCCACGGCCCCGAGTGAATGCGGACATCCGGCTTCGCTGCCCGAAGAATCGCGACGCCCTTCTCGGTGACACCAGACCCCTTAAGATCCACTTCCTTCAGGGAAGGGAACTCCGCCAGTACATTCATCGCCTCGTCGCCCACGCGGTCGCAGCCTTGCAGTTTCAGAGTCTCCAACTTCGTCAAGACCTTCATCTGTTCGAGCCACCGCGAGGTCACGCTCATCATGTTGACCGTGGCGAATCGCCGGCCCTCGCGTCCGACACCCAGCGTCGTACATCCTAAACGCAACTCTCGTAGCTGCCTGAGCGTAAGCAGCGCCTCCAGCCCCCGATCGGACATGCTGATGGTCCACACGTTCGAGTCCGTCCCCTGCCGGCCGTTCAGGTCGAGATAGGTGAGGCCGGGCATGAGCCGTAGCGCTTGCAGCCCCGCATCGCCCAGCTCGATGCCTCCCATCGTCAGCTTCTTGAGATTGGGTAATGAACTCAACCGCTCCAGGCCAACATCCGTCACCATCGACGAGCCCACGTCCAACGTCTCGAGCGCGGTGATTTCCGAAATGTGGTCGAGCGTTGTGTCGCTAATCTTCGTGCCGTGGATGTTGAGCCGTTCGAGTTTTCTCCATTCCTTGATAGCGGCAAGGCCTTCGTCGGTCACGTATTCGGCAAAACGCAGATTGAGGTCGACGATGCCGGGCAGACCCTTCATCTCTTGCATTCCCTGATCGGTGATCCGCGTCAGCGAGAGGTCCAAACGATTAAGCTTCGGGAATTGTGCCAGCTTGCGTAGGTCAGTGTCGGTGACCCATGTGGCTCGCAGGTCTACGCCGGTAACCTCACCGGACGCATCGCGTGTTACCGCACCGCCGAGGTCGTCTATCCAGGTAGCGTTGGACGCCCTAAGCGTAGTGACCCATAACAGGCAGATCAACGCCGCGGCGGCAATTTGTCTCACTGATATTCCAAGGGAGACAAGGCTGGAGTCTTGATTGCTGGAGCGAGTCATCTGCTTCTTCGATTCGGAAGGGACGAATCCCGGTCGAAAGTGATCTCACAGTCCGGCAACGCGTTGCTCAGCTCGTTCATTCCAGCTTCCGTCACCAGCGTGTGATAGAGGTTTAAGTCCCGCAGGCTGACCATCGATTTCAGCAGCGCCGCGCCCTTGTCAGTAATATCCGTCGAATCCAGGCTCAGCTCCCGCACCCGAGGAAGGCTTCGCAGCGACTCCAGACCCTTGTCGTCTACCGAAGTGTAGTCTAGCTTGACGACGCTCAGGTTCTTCAAAGCAGCGAGAGATTCGGCGCTCACGTTGCCGGCGCGAGTGCGGAACATTTCGATCCGTTCCAGCTTCTGTAGCGGTGCAAGGGCCGTGAGCCCCTCGTCCTCGAAACGCGTGTGGTTGAGATAGAGTTCGCGCAGATTCGTAAACGCGGCGACCTGGAGCAGGCCGTCGTTGCCAATATCGGTGGCGGTGAGGTCGAGAACCTGCAGGTTGGCTAGATCCGCAAGCTGCTTGAGGCCCTCGTCCGTGATGTCGCTGTGGCTCAGCCGCAAGCGCTTGAGCGACGTCATCTTGCCCACGTGCGCGAGGATTTCGTCATTGATCGGCGCGCCGCCGAGATCGAGTTCTCGCAGAGCGGTCAGAGGCTTCAGGATGTCAAACCCGCGCCCTTCCACCAGCGTTCCGCCGAGCTTGAGCACTTCCAGGCGGCGTAACCCGGCGAGCTTATCCAGACCGGCGTCCGAGACGGTGGTCAAGCTCAGATCGAGTTCCTTGAGGCCTATCAAGCCTTCGAGCGCATGCAAGCCCAAATCGCCGACCTGGGTCACCGCGAGGTTGAGCTTTTCGAGTGCGCTCAACTCGGCGAGGTGCGACAACTGCGCATCGCTTACCGGTGTCGAGGACAAATCAACTGCTGTGAGCTGGTCGCCGCTGAATACCACCCGGCCGCCCATTGCCGTCACCCACACACCGATCGCCTTATCTGTATCCTCGGCCGGACGCTCTGCCCCAGCCGGCATCGCTCGCACATTCGTGGAGCCGACGAACTCGATCGCGGCGTCGGGCAGGGCGGCCCGCAGCGACTCCAGGCCGTTCGCGGTGACACGGCTGTAGCGCAAGTCGATGTCGGTCAGCTTCTTTAATCCATGCAACTGAACCAACCCCGCATTGGTGATCTTGGTTCGGTAGAGGCTAACCACTTCAAGATCCGGCATTCTCGCCAGGATCTCCATGGTGGCGTCTCCCGCGTCTGCTCCGAGCAGATCGAGTTTACGCATCTTCGTCATCGCGCGCAGATTCTCGAGACCCTGCCCGGTGACCCGCGTGCCCGACAGATTCAGTTCTTCGAGTTGCGTCAAGCTGCTGATATGCTTCAGCCCCTCGTCGGTCACCATTGTGCCGGGAAGAATCAGACGCCGCAGGTGCGTCATCCCGGCGAGGCCCGCCATGCCGGTATCGCTGAACGGGCTGTGGCTCAGGTCGAGGCTGCGGAGATTCGTCAGAGAGGCGAGGTTGATATCGGTCAGGCGGCACTGCGCGCAACGGATTTGCTTCAGCTCCTTCAGGCCGAGCAGGTGCTCGAACCCCTCATCTTGAATATTGATCTGAGCCGAGAAATGCCAGCCGACGCCGATGCTTTCAAGATTTGTCAGACTGGCGAGAGCCTTGAATGCGTCGTTGGTGTCCTCACTGCCACCGCCTGGGTTCCAGACCGGGCCCGGAAGGTGCAACTCGCGCAACGATGCCAGGGGGCTGAGCTTCGCGAACTCGGAGGGAGGCATCACCGTGCCGGTTAGGTCGACGCTGCTGATGCGAAACTCATCCTCCGGAATATCAGATAGATCCCCGATTACCTGCCGGCTACCCGCGGCGGTGAACTGGCCTTCCCAGCGGATGATCCACTCAGCGATCTCCCGCTCGGAGCTCTGTGCCAACCCGGCAAAGAAAATGAGCGCAAAGATGATTCGAAATATGAGGCACATGACGAGGCTTTGCGGACTTGCGAAACTGCTAGTGTATCCAATAGCAATGGGCGTGCAGCCACGCGAAGCGAAATCAAGAACCGCGAAACGCAACTGTACGACTGTATTGGGTAGGACATATCCATGAGGCGTCTGGCTGTTCTCGTCTTCACCTTGGCAATCACGCCTGCTCTCGGGCAGAATGGTCCCTTCGGATCGGGCTTGTTCGAGGTGTTTGAAAAGGCCGACTGCCGGGCCTGCCACAATCCCGACGGCGTTGCATCGCCGACCCGGCTCCACTTCCCCGAACTCGGTGCCGCCCCGGAGCGTCTCGAGGCCTTTGGGAGATCGCTTGTAACGCTGATCGACCGCGGGAACCCTGACGCTTCGCTGCTGTTAAACAAGCCGACGAACCGCATCCCCCACGCCGGAGGGGAACGCATCGTCTCGGGAAGCGAAGATGAAACCGTTCTCCGAGAGTGGATCACTACGCTGACCCAACTTTCGAGCGTCGAGTTGGAGTCAGCGCTGAAGTATCGAGAGGAAGAGGCGGTCGGTCGCGAGGGTGAGGTTCCACAGGCTGAGCTCAGGCGTCTAACGCATAGCCAGTACAATCACACGGTCCGCGACTTGCTCGGCGACCAGACCGCGCCCGCCAACCGTTTCCCGCCGGAGGACTTTGTCAATGGCTTCCGCAATCAATACGAATCGCAATCTCTGTCGCCCCTTCTGATCGAGGCCTACAGCGCTGCCGCTGAGCGGCTCGCTGCAAATGCCTTCCGCGGCGGCGATACTCACGGGCTCATCCCCTGCACGGAAGCCACCGCCGCCTGCCGCTCTCGGTTCGTCCGTGAGTTAGGACTCAAGGCATTCCGCCGCCCGCTTGAGCCGTCGGAACAACGGCGTTTTGAAGAGATGATGACGGGGGAGGAAAACCTCATGCGGGGCGCGCAGCTTGTGCTCGAGGTAATGCTCCAATCCACGAGCTTTCTCTTTCGCTTCGAAGATAGCTCCGATCCGAAATGGATTCCGTACGCCACTGCGAGCCGACTTTCCTATGCGATCTGGGACACGATGCCCGATGCGAACCTGCTCGCAGCCGCTGCGCGCGGCGACCTCCAGACTCCCGAAGGCGTGGCAAAGACCACCAGGCGCATGCTCGATGACTCGCGCGCGCGAGAGTCCCTCAGCGAGTTTGTGAGTCAGTGGATGCGCTTTGACCGCATCCTGCAGGCAAGCAAGGACCGGCGGCGGTACCCGCAGTTCACGCGCGAAATGGCCGTCGCCATGACGGAGGAAGCGCGTCTATTCGTCAATGATTTGGTTTGGAGCGATCGCAACTTCATGGATGCGTTCACAGCCGACTACGGCTATCCGAATGCTGAGATCGCCGAGATTTACGGAGTGCCGGCGCCAGCCAAAGAGTTCGGTCGCGCTGTGTTCCCCACCGAATCGGAGCGCGCGGGCTTGCTCGGCCAAGCCCTGTTTCTCGCCATCACGGCTAAGCCGGAAGACTCCGCTCCCACGGCGCGCGGACTCTTCGTGCGGGAACAGTTTCTATGTCAGCACGTGCCCGAGCCACCGGCCGGAGTCAACACCAACTTGCCTCCGATTACAGAGGCCCGGCCCCAAACGAACCGTGACCGGATGAGCGAGCACGTTACCAATCCCAGTTGTGCCACTTGTCACAAGCTGATCGATCCGATCGGCTTTGGTCTCGAACGGTTCGACGCCATCGGCGCGAGGCGTGAGACGTTTCAATTACAGTTTGTCGCGCCACGGCGCGCGGGCGAAGACAAGCGGGAAGTCAAGACCGTGGATCTCGACATTGACCCCGCTGGATACGTTGCGGGGCTGCCCGCTTCGGAGTTCACTTCTCCGTCGCAGCTCGGGGCGGTGCTCGCACAAAGTGAGCAGTGCCAGGAGTGCGTCGTAAAGCAATATTTTCGCTATACTTTTGGGCGAATGGAATCGCCTGGGGATCGTCCCATGATCCGTAGAGTGCTGGACACATTCCGCAACTCGGACTTTCGATTCAAAGAACTAGTTGTGGCGCTCATGCGCGAACGGGCGTCGTCGGACTTAGGAGAGGCTACTCATGTCGCAAGTCATCACCAAGCGCCCTAGGATTTCCCGGAGAACTTTGCTGAAGGGATTGACGGCGGCCGGTTCGCCGATCGCCATCGGGCTGCCTCCGCTGACGACGATGTTCAATTCGGTGGGTAGCGCCTACGCCGCCGCGCCCGCTAAGCTCCAACCCGAAAAGTCCATCGAGAGCCGCTTCGTGCTCTGGTTCAACGGCAACGGCATTCCGGAGCGATATTGGATCCCCTCCGAGGAGGGTGCCGACTATAGGATGACGCCCTGCCTATCTCCGCTCGCACCGTTCCGCGAAGATTTCCATGTCCTGAGCGGTGTCGACAACGCCGCCGCGACGGGAAACGGCAACGGCCACACCAACTCCATGAGCGGACTCATGAGTGGCACGCGTTTTACCGGCCGCGGCCCTTCCGGACCGTCGATCGACCAGGTCATCGCCGCCAAGCTCGGCAACGAGTCGCGTTTTCGCTCCCTGCAGATCGGCGTCTCGCAGGAATCGTTCGGCGAGAGCATGCAGCGCAACATGAGCTGGTCCGGATATGAGCGGGCGCTGCCCCCCGAGATGATTCCGCACAGGCTGTTCGACCGGCTATTCGGCGAACGCGAAGAAGGCTGGATCAATCGCAAGCGCAGCATCCTTGACGCCGTCCGAGAAGATGCCACACTCATTCGGAAGAAGTTGCCCTCTGACGATCAGGCCCGCGTGGACGAGCACCTGGATGGCGTACGTGACCTGGAGCGCTCCATCGCAGGACTGCCCCCCGAATACCAGCGCGTCGACCCGCCGGATTTTGACGGCGACATGAAGGACTGGCCGCGCATCGCCAAGCTCCAGAGCGATCTGCTCGTGCAGGCCCTAGCGACGCACCAGACCCGAGTTGCGTCCTACATGCTCACGAAATGCCAAGGGCTATCCAGATTCCCATGGCTCGGCTACACCTCGGCGCGCCACCACGATTACACCCACGCCGACGGCAAGGCTCCGGGGGCTGATGGCGTCGAGGGCCAGCGCGTCTTGCGGGACATCTGCAAGTGGCACGTTCAGGAGTTCGCCTACCTGGTGGCTAGGCTGAAGTCTGTACCGGAAGGCGATGGCACGCTATTCGACCACACCTGTCTCGCCTACGTGCATGAGCACGCTGAAGCGAACCCGCACAAGAACAGCGGATTGGCGATGATCGTCGCCGGCGGTCTCAAGCGCATTGCGAAGGGTGGGCATACGCGCGTTACGGGAACCGTGGGTGACGTCTACTTGACGTTGGCCGACGACATCCTGGAAGCCGGCGTCGGCGATTTCCCGACGGCTACGAAAAAGCTTGGCCCTCTCCTCGCCTAGAGGACGAGCCTGCCCTACTCGACACTTCGGGACTGGAGGCCGTCCGGCGTTCGCCGGGACGGACATTCTTCCACCCTTTCATGGTTTCGTAATGGAGTCATATCGGTAAGGAAGGAACGCCCCCCAACTCTTCTCACCATGCTCGATCACAACCATGTAGCGCATGCGTTCCTCAATTCCTCAGGACGGCCGGCCTAGACTCAAACCTCGTCCGTCAAGCCGAAGATTGGCTTGTTCGACATCCAGCGGCCATTCGTGAAATCGGGGAAGTCAACGCGTCCGCTGCCCGCCGCGATCGACCGCTCAGAGAGCGGCGAAATCGCCATCCAACTCGCCGTATCGTAGGTATCGATCGGCGGCGGGATCTGCCGTCGAATACTCTCCACAAATCCCCGCACTTTCAAGTAGCCCGAGCCGCGATGGCCCGCCACGACCCCTTCGCGCAGGTAGCGCTGCCACAGCGGATGCTCGAACTCCCGCTGATACGGCTCGAACGATTCCCACTTGTGAGTCGGACTGCGGCCTTCGATGTGGATTGTCGACTTGTTCAGCGAAGTGGCGTCGCCATCCTGCAGCCAGATGCCTTTCGTGCCCTGCAAGCGCCGCATGTTGGAGTAGGGCCGGGGCGAGCGGGTATCGAAGTTCACGACAACCGTTTCGCCGTTCGCGCACTTGATCACGGTCGTGACGATGTCGCCCATCGCCCAATCGACGTCAGCAGCGGGATGATCGGGTTCGAGGTTGTCCTCCGTCCACTGCGTCAACCCACGTGACTTGCTGGCGGTCGAGGTCAGATAAGAAAAGCGGTTGCCTCGATCGATGTTGAGCCAGTTCGCAACAGGGCCGATACCGTGCGTCGGATAGAGGTCGGCGTTGCGCTTCTTGTTCTGCAGAGTGCGGTAGTCGCCGCCGCTCGGCTCGGTGATACCGGTTGTCTTGCCCTTGACGATGCGTCCACGCAGGTCGTGTTCATAGCCGCACTGGCAATGGATCACTTCGCCGAACAAGCCCTCGCGCACCATGCGCAGCAGCGCCATGTTCCAGCGGTCGTAGCAGTGGTTTTCGAGAAGCATGCAGGGCTTCCCGGTCTCTTCAAAGGCCTTGACGAGGTCCCAGCATTCTTCGACGGACGATGCCGGACCGGGTTCAACGGCCGCGTACTTCCCTGCCCGCATGGCGGCGATCGCCATGGGAATGTGCCACCGCCAAGGCGTCGCAATGATCACGCCGTCCAGGTCGTCGCGGGTGACCATGTCGCGGAATGACTCTTCATGCGCGGAGTAGCCTTCGGGCCGTTTGCGTCCGGACTTCTCGACGGCATCGAGAGCCCGGTCGAGATTGCGCTCGGTGATATCGCAGATCGCCGGGACCTCGACGTGATCGAACCGCAGCACATGGTGGACGTGGCTGGTGCCGTGTCCACCAACGCCTATGAATCCCAGGCGCACTTTGTCGTTCGCAGCGGCCCCTGGCAGGACAGAGGCGGAGACGAATGCCCCCGCGGCTGTTCTCACAAAACGGCGACGATTGATATCAGTAAGCATCCGGCCCTCGTGTTCCAACTGTAGCTGAAGTGATCTACCCTAGCCACGCATCGCGGAAGGGCTGATCCGCTCATTGATACATTGAAGGTTCCGCACGCCAGAACAGAACCATCGTGCCCCTTCCTCCCAGCCCCGCGATCCAACGCCACGGTCTTTCCACCGCCTGGGAGGGACGCGTCCGTCGTAGCGCGATCCTATTCGCCGGTCTCTCACTGCTGATCTGCCTTGGCTTTTCCGTCACGATGCTCGCGAACGACACGTCGCCTTGGCTTTGGGGAGCCGGTTCCGTTCTGATCGCCTACCTCGTCTACGCGGGGATGACCCGCAAGCTGCGCCGCCGCCGCCGGATTCTCGCCGAGCCTTTCCCCACCGAGTGGGAAGCCGTCCTGCAACGAGATGTGCTGTTCTTCCGTACTCTCGAGCCGGACGAGCGACAGCGCTTCCGCCGCGAGATCCAAGTCTTCATCGGTGAAAAACTGATCACCGGCATCAAGATGGATCTCGACACCGAGACCGTCGTGCTGACGGCCGCGAGCGCGATCATCCCGATCTTCGGCTTCCCGGAGTGGGAGTGGGAGCAGATCAGCGAAGTGCTCGTTTACCCCGATCGCTTCGACCACAACTACGAGTTCGCAGATGGATCGGGGAAGAATACTCTCGGGATGGTCGGGACCGGGCCCATGAACGGCATCATGATCCTCGCGAAGCCCGACCTGCTGGCCGGCTTTCGCAACTTTGGGGACAAGCGCAATGTCGGCCTGCACGAGTTCGCTCACTTGGTCGACAAGTCCGACGGCACCATTGACGGAATGCCGGGCGTCGGGCTCGACCATGCTGCGATCGGACCGTGGGTGGACTTGGTCCGCCGGAAGATGGAGGAGATGCGCCGCGGCGATTCCGACATCAACGAGTACGGGCTGACCAATGAGGCCGAGTTCTTCGCGGTCGCGACGGAATACTTCTTCGAGCGCCCCGGCATCATGGAGCGCAAGCACCCCGAACTCTACGCGATGCTGTCGGAGGTCTTCAACCAGAATCTGGCCGAGCGCGCGAAGACCATGGCCCGCGAGCGCAAGCGCGGCCGTCCCCGGTTTGGACGCAACTCGCCCTGTCCGTGTGGCAGCGGCGCGAAGTACAAGAAGTGCTGTTTGCGCCGTTCGTGGCGCAAATCCGCCTGATTGCGCAGTATCTACTGAGTAGACCGAACCCACCCGATCCGCTAGAGTAGGCTCGCAACCTGCAAAAAGCACGTACGGAGGGGAATCATGGAAGAGATGCTGAATCGGTTTACGAACATGATGGGCGCGGACATCTGGAATGTCGGCAAGGCGTTGGGCATTCTGATCATCGGCTGGATCGTTGCCCACATCCTGGCCGCGATCGTGCGTGGTGCATTGCGGAAGACGTCGGTCGATAACAAGATCGCGGCATGGTTCGCGGGCGACGAACGGCTTGAGAACATCGACCTGGAGGCCGCGATCGCAAAGGTTGTCTACTACGTCGCGATGTTGTTCGTGTTGGTCGCCGTGTTTGAGGCGCTCGAACTCAGCGTTGTGACCGAACCTCTGCGGGCTCTACTGGGGCAGGTAATGGAATATGCGCCTCGGCTGTTTAGCGCGGCCGTACTGATTGGGGTCGCGTGGTTGATCGCCACGGGTGTGAAGCTCGTTGTGACGAAAGGGTTGGCGGCCAGCAAGCTCGAAAAGCGTGTACTGGAAGAAGCTGGAGAGGACGGAGAGAATAGCAAGTCCATCGGTGAGACGATCGGCGAAGCGCTCTACTGGTTCATCTTCTTGATCTTCCTGCCAGGCATCCTCGGCACACTGGCCCTGGATGGAATGATGCAGCCCGTGCAGTCGATGATGAACGAGGCCATCGGCTTCCTCCCCAATCTGTTCACGGCGGGCATGACGTTGGCCGTGGGGTGGCTGGTCGCGCGGATCGTCCAACGCATCGTTACGAACTTCACGGCGGCCGCCGGACTCGATTCGCTTGGCGAAAAGTTCGGACTCGAAGCGGCGCTTGGCGGACAGAAGCTTTCCAAGATTCTGGGGATCGTCGTCTACGTATTCATCTTCATCCCGATTCTCATCAGCGCCCTGAGCGCGCTCCACCTGGACGCGGTAACGGAGCCGTTGAGCAACATGCTGAACATGATTCTCGGGGCCATCCCGGCGGTGTTCGCGGCAACGCTCGTTCTCGCGGTGTCTTATCTCATTGGGCGGATCGTAGCGGGGCTGGTGTCGAACATGTTGGCCAATGTCGGCTTCAATACGCTGCTCGCGAAGATCGGACTTGGCGATGCGGGCAACGACGAAAGCCGCAGTCCGTCGGCCATTGTGGGCTCGATCGTACTGGCGTTCGTCATGCTGTTCGCGGCCACCGAGGCGGCGGGACTACTCGGCTTCGAATCGCTCGAAACTCTGGTCAGCGAGATCTTGGTCGTCGCGGGCCGTGTCGTGTTCGGCGTCGTGCTGTTCGGTGTGGGATTGTTCATTGGGAACTTCGTCGCGGGCATCATCCGGTCATCGGGGGCACCGAACGCCTCGGTACTCTCGACGCTGGCGCGGGTGGCGATTCTTGTTCTCACCGGCGCGGTCGCACTGCGGCAGATGGGCATCGCGAACGAGATCATCCAGTCCGCGTTTTCACTGACGCTAGGCGCTTTCGCGGTGGCCGCGGCCATTGCCTTCGGTATCGGAGGACGTGACATCGCCGCGCGGCAGCTGGAGCAATGGACGAACGCCTTACAAGGCGGGCCGGTCAGTAAACCGGAGTAGTGGCGCGTTCTACAGCCAAGATGATGGGATCAAGAAGAAAGAGGAGAGAAATGCAACTGAAGCGAACGATGTTGAGTCTTGTGCTGGCCCTAGCGGCCGCGCCTATGCTTTTCGGGCAGATGCCGGAAGACGAAATCATGGATCTAGAGGATGGCTGGGCGGCGGCGGTCGTGGCTCAAGACTTCGCCAAACTCGACAAGATGTACGATAACGATCTCATCTACGCTCATTCGACAGGCACCGTCGAAACGAAGATGGCGTACATGGAAAAGCTCAAGAGCGGCACGCAGAAGTACACGGCCATCGACCACATTCAATCGACGTACCGCGTCACTGATAACGCCGCCGTGGCACATTCAATTGTCGTCATGAAGGGGACGAGCGCTGCCGGCCCGTTCGACAACAAGTTGCTGATGACGCACACTTGGTTCAAGACCGACGGCGCGTGGCGGCTGATCGCTCACCAGACAACGCAGATCAACAAGTAGGGCTTCGTTATCGAATCGGCTCCCTCCGACCACGCAGGGGTCTTGCGCAGTCGGAGGGTAGCCCGTTCGCTTCGTAGAGCTACAAATCCGTTACGTGATCCACAGAAAGCCGATAAAGCAAGGAATCCGCACGGGCTCCATACCGACGAAGTCCAAGTGCTGTCCGCCGCCGTGGACGCGGAAGATCGAGATGCTGTCTCCCTGGTGGTTGCAGACGTACATGAAGTTACCGGTCGGTTCAATCGCCAGGTGACGCGGATAGGCGCCCTGGGTGGCCTCTTCCCGTATGAGGGTCAGCTCGCCTGTCCCGCCGACCCGGAAGATCGCGACCGTGTCGTGGTTCCGATTCAAGCCGTAGACGTAACGTCCGTTCGGAGAGACCATCACTTCCGAGGGGTAGTTCGTGCCGACGAAGTACGAAGGCAGGGTCGGAATCGTCTGCTGCGGTGTCAACAGTCCCGTCCCGGCGTCGTAGGTCATGAAGGTCATCGTTGAGGCTTCCTCGTTGATGACGTAGAACCAATTACCGTTCGGATGAAACGCAAAGTGGCGCGGTCCGGCTCCATCGGTTTCCGCGACGGCATAGGGGGTATTGGGAGTGAGCGTGCCCGCCACATCGTCGAATGAATACATGAGCGTCCGGTCCGTGCCCAGGTCGGTCAGGAAGACGTAATTGCCTGCTGGATCACTCTCGATCTGATGGGCGTGGGTGGCGTCATGTCCACTGATGGCAAAGCTACCCTCGGGCGCGTCAACAGCCGGTTGCACGCCGAGCGGCGGAGGACCAACGGGGATCGCCACGACGTCAGTCGCGCTACCCAGCGACCCGTCCGGATTCACAGGCAAGACCGCCGCGTTGCCACCGCGATAGTTGGCAACAAAGACCCACTCCCCGGATGGATGGACGCTGCAATGGGTCGACCCTGGACCCTCCGCGTCCACGGTATTGAGAAGGGTGAGATCACCGTTGGAAGGGTCGACGGAAAATGCGCTCACGGAACCGTTTGTGCCGTTGAAGGTGGTGACCGAGTTCGCCGCGTATAGAAAGCTGTTCGTTGGGTCGAATGCCAGCCAGGTCGGGCTGTTGTCCCCACTGCTGTAAGATTTGATCGGCGTGAGCTCCCCAGTCGAGGGGTTTACGTCAAGCAGATTGATGCCGTCGTTCGGGGGCGCATCGTTCGTATTGGTTGATGAACCGACATAGGCAATGATCCTGCCTCTGTTCTGCCCCTTACCTCTGCCGGGGCTTGCGACAGCCGGAATGGCTCCCGCCGCGGCCAAAGCGGTGGCGCCGTGCAAGAAGCCGCGCCGAGAAACATTTCCTGGGGTGAGGGGGGTCTTTTTATCTGTTGGTTGCATGAGGTTTCCCTTTTTTCGGTTTCATGATGCAAGGCGATCCGGCCCAAGGCTCAGGTTGACGTATCTCTCGCCCTTACCTGAGTGGTTGGGGCACT
>Ga0302123_10001742_pt1 | contig 15211 bp, 14 predicted proteins | sample CB21_321_MG_FD_203109 | JGI IMG/M metagenome (GOLD analysis project Ga0302123, IMG submission 203109) | Marine microbial communities from Western Arctic Ocean, Canada - CB21_32.1 | ecosystem: Environmental > Aquatic > Marine > Oceanic | place: Canada: Western Arctic Ocean | collected 2017-09-28 | reverse complement strand
GCCGATGTAATGCTGATGATCTTGCCCCGCCGCTGGCGGGCCATGATCATCGATACCTCGCGCGTCACATAGAAAACGCTGTTCAGATTAGCATTGATCACGGTGTGCCACTGTTCGTCACTCATGAATCCGAGCAGGGCATCATCCAGGATGCCGGCGTTGTTGATGAGTACATCAATGTGTTCGAACTGCTTGTGAACGTCTCCAATCATCTCCTTGGCCGCAGCCGCGTCGCACAAATCCGCTTGAAAGGTTTGCGCTACGCCACCTGCAGCAACGACCTCCGCCTGCAATGCGGTGGCAACGGCGGAATTCTGGTGAAAATGAATCGCTACGTGATAGTCGTCCTGCACGAATCGACGGACGATCGCCTGCCCGATAGCACCGCTAGCGCCGGTGACTAAGACTGTTTTCTGATCAGCGGTGTCACTCATTTCGAGTGCTCTCCAGGTATGCTTCAATATCTTTTCGGTGGATGACATCGCCGGCAGCGAATTTCGCGACCTCGTCGAGATCGACATTTTCCTTCTTCGCCAACACGCGTGCCGCCGGGGCCACACGCAACCTACCTGTGCGCTGGCGTGGGGTCACCGGATCAACGACAGAAGGCGCAGACGCTCCAACATCGACTGCCGCGGCGAGCAGTTGTTTGTTTTCAGCTGCCACATCCGGGATGAAACCGTCGGCCGGTCCAATTGCCGCCATCGCATAAGTGGTCGGAATCACGCTGCGTACCGGCGCATAGATTTTCAAGAGCGTTCCGGCACAAGGCGATTCATATTCGAGCACGGTCTTGTCCGTGATCAATTCGACCAGCGGTTGACCTTCGTCAACCGTCGCCCCTTCCGCGATCAGCCACTCGCCAATCGTCGCCTCATCCATGTTCTCATACAGTTTCGGAAGCCGAAACAGGTAGACGTCTGCATTCTCCATAGGTCGCCTCAACCAGTCGTTATAGCGTATACAATACTCCTTCGAACAGCAAAGGCGTAGCGTGTTTGCTATCCGGGCGCGGTGCGACACAAGGGGTGGTTCCGCTAAAATCCTGTGCTTTCAGCAAATATTCTCCTGAACACGAACGTTATAGATAGTCCGCGATGGTGCCGCTGCCACGAGCGATCAGCTGGAGTTCACGGCTTTAGGGGCTGTCGATTGCCGCCGGTTCCAACGGCATAGCAGTCACGACGTTCTCCCAAGCCCAAGGGCGTTACGCATCGTAGCCCAGGGCAAGCCGGTCGGCTACTGGCGAGCAGCTGAACCGCCGCTACGCTACGGCTTATATATAAGCGAAACTCGTCCGTCGACCGTGGTTGGCTTTTTCAACATAAGCTACTTGTTATAAATTGGTTAACTAAAAATCGACAAGAACGGTTTCTGAGGATCCTTGAAACCGTTTCAACGCGAACCCTGCTGCCAATCCGTTGAACCACTGCGCACCCACCGCCGCAACGAATACCTCCTTTCATTTCTACAACCTATGTCCAGGCACGGCGTCCAGTCAGAACGTATCACGCTACGTTCGCAATCGAGATTTACCTGCCGCTTCCTGTGGTGATCGATGATGCGCGTGCTATATGTATCGGCCGCCCAGCCCAGGCTACAAAAAAAACTGATGTCAAAAGGAACACAATGAACAAGAAAACCGTGCGTGATATTAAGCTACAAGGAAAGCGCGTCGTTATGCGCGTCGACTTCAACGTGCCGTTGGATGGCGACGCCATTACTGACGATACCCGCATCACCGCGGCGCTGCCGACGATCGAATATATTCTGGACCAGGGCGCATCTCTGATTCTCATGAGCCACCTGGGGCGTCCGAAAGGCAAGGTCGTAGCGGCAAACAGCCTGGCGCCGGCGGCAAAGCGCCTGCAGGAACACCTGGGCCGTGATGTCGTGATGGCCGACGATTGCGTCGGTGACGCCGTAGCGGCTTTGGCTGCGGCCTTGCAGCCCGGACAGGTGTTGATGCTGGAAAACACCCGATTTCACGCCGCCGAAACCGGCAAGGACGTCGATCCCGGGGCCCAGCGAGATATGGCTCGCCGGCTCGCCGCACTCGGCGACATCTACGTCAACGACGCTTTCGGCACAGCCCATCGGGCCCACGCCTCCACTGCAGTCGTTGCCGAGTTTGCGGACTCCGCAGTCGCAGGATTCCTGATCGAAAAAGAATTGCAATACCTCGGCGCAGCGGTAGATAACCCGGCACGGCCGTTCGTGGCGATCATTGGTGGAGCCAAGGTATCGGGAAAGCTGGAAGTAGTGCAGGCCCTGATAGACAGGGTCGACACGCTGATCATCGGCGGTGGTATGGCATACACCTTTTTCAAAGCCCGCGGTCAGACGATCGGCGATTCGCTGTGTGAAGACGAGCTGCTAGCGACGGCGACGGAGATCGTGGCCGCGGCGAAAGCGAAAAATGTCGAGCTCATCCTGCCGGTCGACAACGTCGTGGCGGACGACTTCGACGCCGGCGCCAACACACAGGTCGTAAGCGGCGACATTCCTGACGGCTGGGAAGGACTCGATATCGGCCCCGCCAGCATCGAGAAAATGTGCGCGGCAATCACAACCGCAAAGACAATCGTGTGGAACGGCCCGCTGGGATGTTTCGAAATGACCCCGTTCGCGACTGGTACGACGGCGATTTGCAAAGCTGTCGCCGACGCCGATGCCGTGAGCGTAGTAGGAGGTGGTGACTCGGTTGCGGCAGTCCAGCAGAGCGGGCTGGCGGAGAAGTTCACACATATTTCGACCGGAGGCGGCGCCTCTCTGGAGTTTCTCGAAGGTAAAGTTCTGCCGGGCGTCGCCGCCCTCGAAGACAAATAACAATTCACAGTCATCAACGGAGACTATCATGGCCCGAAAACTCGCAATCGCCGGCAACTGGAAATTGAATCACAATGCCGCTAAGACCACACAGGTCGTGGCCGGTCTCAAGGCAGAACTTGGCGAGATAACGGCGGCTGATGTTATTATCTGCCCGCCGTTTACGTCACTGGCCGCGGCAGCCGCGGCAGCCGCAGGATCGAGTATCGCGGTGGGCGCACAAAACGTCCATTGGGCGGCAAACGGCGCGTACACCGGTGAGATATCGGCAGACATGCTGAAGGAAATTCGCGTGACCTATGTAATCATCGGCCACTGCGAGCGTCGGCAGTACTTCGGAGAGACGGACGAAACGGTTCAGCAGCGACTGCGCGCGGCTCTGGATGCGGGGCTCCTGCCGATCGCTTGTGTTGGCGAGACCCTCACAGAGCGGGAAGCCGGGGACACCGAAAGCGTTGTCGGCCGCCAGATCGAGGGCGGGCTGGCCGGGCTGAGTGACGAGGAGATGGCGGGTACGATCATTGCGTATGAACCGGTGTGGGCGATTGGCACGGGGCTGACCGCGACGCCTGAGCAGGCGCAGGCGGTGCATGCCTTCATCCGCGGCCGGATTGCAGCAGCACATAGCGCGGCGATCGCGGACCGGGTGCGCATTCAGTACGGGGGCTCTGTGAAAGCGGATAACGCCGCAGAATTGATGGGTCAAGCGGACATCGACGGAGCTTTAGTAGGCGGCGCGAGCCTGACAGTGAACGATTTCGCGGCGCTGGTCCGCAATGCGATCGGATAGAACAGAGGCCAAAAATGCGTCAATCTTTGATCAGGACTGGTTCCATGTCGGTCGACCTTGTTTCGGTTCCGTTGGGGCCTATAGTATAGGTTTGTCTAGTCCTGAGAATTGTATACTTCAGGCTATTGATCCCTATTTCCGTATTGGAGGTATCTAATGGAAATCATCGCTAATCTTCTGACATTCGTGATCGTCCTGCTGGCGGTCATGTTGATTTTTCTGATCCTGATGCAGCGCAGCAAGCAAGGTGGCCTGGGTGCACTCGGTGGCGGCGGTGGCGCCGGAGAGGAGGTGTTCGGGTCGTCCCTCGGCGGCGTCCTCAGCAAATCAACGGTCGTTTGTATCGTACTGTTTTTCGTTTCGACAATGGGACTGACTTTTGTCGAAGGGCAGCGCAGCAAGAGTGAGGCGAATCCAGGCGACGCCGGACAACCGGCCGGCATCTCAGCGCCAAGCGGCGACGAAGCACCTGCGGACGATGCACCTGCGGACGATGCGACAGCGGACGATGCGACAGCACCGACGGATGGCGCGACTGACTCACCGTCCGACGCTACGGAACCGGCAGGCGATGCAACATTGACGCCAGCCGGCGCTGATGAAACGCCAACGGACAGCGTAGAGGATTAACGCGGCTGATCATCGACGCCGCTGATTATGGTTGAGCTGAACGCGACCATACAAAATCGCCAAGGCATTCATTGCCGTCCCTCCGCCGAGATTTATAAGGCGGTGAAGGACTACACCGGACGCATTCGCGTCTCGGCAGAAACAGGCGACGCGGATCTCAAGTCTATGATGGGACTCATCGCGCTGGCGCTTGCTCCCGATACCGCTATCTCTATTGCAGTCGACGGACCCGACGAAGAATCTGTGTGTCAGCAATTAGTCGATTTATTTCAGACAGAATTCGATTTTCCAAACGAGACATAGCAAATGAAAAGCTCCTACGAACTAGCAATGGAACGACTCGGTGGAGACGACGGCACAAAACTCTCCGATGACCAGAAAGCACAGATCGCGGAAATCGACAACCGCGGCAAGGCCAAGGTCGCGCAGCTCGAGGTAATGCAGCAGCAACAGGTCGAAGCGGCAGCTGGCGATGCCGCCAGGCTCCAGGCATTGCTCGAAGCGTTTGCAACAGACGTCGCCAAGACCCGCGAAAAGACCGAACGCGAAAAGGAAAAGGTCCGCAACGCGGGTTAGCCTGGAAACAGTGCGAACTTAAGGGCGGAAATGCAAAGTCGTAGCGTGCGTCGCGCCGCGCGCACGGGACCACATTGCTTCCAGGAAACGCGTCGATCTATCGTACCGCACCGCAATGGGGATTCCGACGGGGCCTTGCATTCATCCCAGTCGGCTACTGGCGAGCAGTTGAACCGCCGCTGTGCGGTGGCTTATATATAGGAGAAACCCGTCCGACGGCCGTGGTCTACTTTTCGCCATAAGCTATTTGTTATCAATCGGTTAACTCCAGGCTTGACAAGAGTGGTTTCTGAGGAGGGTTCTCAACGTGTCCCGTGCGCGCGGCCCAGCCGACTACTGGCGGCTATCACGCACGCGACTGACACCACCACGACGAAATCGAGAATCCTCTTCTACCGCTTAAGTCCGTCCCATTCCCGGCTATCCCGAAAAGGCCTCGAGCCGTACTGAACCGATATAGTCGATGCTGGAGGCAAACAACACACTGCCCTTCAATCAGACACAGGGTGTCTTCCTTGCCGAGCACAAGCATTTCCGAGTCGCCGACAACACGTGCAGTCATCGTTCGCGGCACGTCTTGAGCAGCGCGATTTCACCAAACTAATCGTTCGCACCGAGCTCGCGATTTTCTTTTCTGTGCCGTTCGTTTCATCGATGATTTCGACCTGGTCGGATTGAATGACATAGAACAAATCGCCGGCGTCACCTTTGCGGAACACAGTTTCGCCGGCCTTGAACCGCTTAGTTGCAAACTTGGGCAACACTGACCGCAGCAACGCACTCGGAAAATCGGCGAAAATACGTACGGAATAGAGGAAGTGCAGAACGTTTAGTTGGCGCTTGACAGTTCGATTATTTCGGGATGCTCTCGCACGTCTCGCCCAGGTTCTCGTGAAAATCGCACATCGCCCGTAGACTGGATACAGGTTGCGCGACGGCGCCGTTTTCTTGAAAGCTCTGTTCTACCTCGTTCGGGACCTTTATCGTCGTTCTCCTTGTTCAAGACTCTCTTTCAATTTCGGGTGAATTCGTGATTCACGCGGCGGGACGAACACCGGCGGCCGTACGTACACGGGTTCGAAGCCGCGCTCAGCGTCTGAATCGCCCTGCGGCCAGGCGTAATTTACCGGCGCGATCAATTGGCCGGCATCAATATGGCGTAATTGCCTGGTCTTTGCCGCCACTTTTTCGGGCAACGCTGCAACAATTGGATCATCCGCCAGGCAGACGAAATGGTCTGCTGTCGAACTGTCGAGCTCGACTATTAGCCGGGCCTCCGGTTCGGCGCCCGGGCTCAGGCCGGTACCGGCAATCCACAGGCTGACGATTGCCTCGCTGCGGCGGCCGTCGTGCAGCACGCACACAGTCTGACCCGCATCCGGCTCCGCCAGTGCCGCCATTGCGAGGCTGCTCGGAAGTCCGCGGAACCGTGCCCCGGAGCCGCAGCAGATGCCCTTTACTGTAGCGGCGCCAATGCGAATCCCAGTGAAACTGCCAGGCCCCATGCCGACCGTCCAATAGGTAATGTCCGCCAGTGCGATACCCGTTGCGTCCAGATGCTGGAGAATGTCTGGTAGCAACTTTGAGGAATCGCGTCCGGTACAACGGGATTCGAACGTTGTCCGGATCGTATTTGTTGCGGAGTCCGCAATAACAATTGATGCGGTCGGCGATGAGGTGTCGAGAGCGGCAGAGTACATAGAGGAAGAGGCGTTGATTACACGGCCGGGATGGCAGCTATCGCGCTATAGGGTTTCTGCTCCCAGTGACCAGTTTCGGGATTGCGGATTTCGGCGGGTTTATAGCGGCTTTTGTAGTCCATCTTCGGGTGCCCTGGAATATAAAAGCCGAGGTAGTAGTAGAGGAATTCCTCTTGTCGCGCCCATTCCATCCCCAGCAGAATAGCCAGGCTGCCGAGGCTGCGTTTGGCATACTCGGGATCGAATACGAAATACACCGCAGAGACAGACTGCGCCGTCATGTCGAGTGTGCCGAAGCCGACCAGTTCATCGTCCAGCCGTAGCTGCAGTTCCTGCGTCGTATGCGGGTTGGTGTACATCTGGAATTCCAGCGTTTCGAGCAGTGCGCCTTCGTCGTACGGAGCGGTCACGTATTTTTCTGCATCCGGGCGCGCCTTGTCTTTGACGAAATGCTGATGATGCTGGTACCGCAGGTACAACGCCTCTTTTTCCGACGTCAGTTGCGGCGCCACGACCTCGTATTCGAGGTCCTCGTTGCGTTTCAGGACGCGGCGGTGCGATTTGCCGGCGAGAAACTCCTGGACCAGCACGCGATAACTCAGGCAAAGATGGCAGTGCTCGCAGGTCTGCTGGTAGTAGATATCGCCGCAACGTCGGTAGCCGCGGTCGAGGGCGACTTCAAACAGGTCCGGCGGCAAATCGCCGTCGACACGAAAGGCACGGGACTGGCTCGGACGATCGGAGAAATAGGAGCACATACTTTCCGGTGTCAGCGGAATCGTGTCGAGCATGTTTTGTATTTCGTCGTGTCGCATGCGTTACCATACCTGTTATTACAGAATTTATCACGCCGAATGTTCGCACACGAAACCCTTGACATATACCAGACCAATCTGTAATACAGAATTCCCCCAACGATTCAGGACGGCAATCACAACCATCCCATGGAGTGTTGGAGTATTGGACAACAACGGGGAGGTTTCAGTCATGACATGAGGTTTCAGGCGTCGGGTTTCAGTGGAACCCGTAGGATAGCCGTTCCCGGCCATCACGAGTCTTGAATCGGGACGGCCGGGAACGGCCATCCTACAGAGTACATTCTTAGGAATCAAGATGTCAATTTTTCGTCAGGACTCTTCATCTGTGCCATCCTGAATCTTTGGGGGGAACTCTGTATTTGCCGGGCTTGGGCCGGATTTCTATTTGGTGCGGCGCGAGCGCATCACGCCGCGCTTGCTCGAGCGGATAAACTCGGCGAAAGCGGACACCGCAGCGCTGTCAACGTCATCGTCGTCGATTTGTGCCAGTGCTTCCGCCTGCGTAAGCCCTTCGAACGCCAGATAGCGTATTGCTGTTTTGACAGCCGATCGGTCCTCTGCACTCATACCGTCCCGGCGCAGGCCGACTGTATTGGGCCCGACAACGCCATCCTCGACGATCATACAATAGGGCGCGACGTCCTGGCGGATGTGAAGGTCGCCGTCGAGCATTGCTATCGCTCCGATCCTGACGAACTGATGGATTTTCGTGCCGGAACTGATAAAAGTGCGCCGGCCAATCTCGACGTGGCCAGCGAGCTCGACGCCGTTCACCAGAACTACGCCGTCGGCGATGATGCAATTGTGCCCGACGTGGGCAAACGCCATAATCATGACGTCGTCGCCGATGGTGGTACTACTCTCTTCGATCGCACCGCGATGAATGGTCGCGTATTCACGGATATGACAGTTGGCGCCAATTCGGGTGTACGTGACTTCCCCGTTATAGCTGAAATCCTGGGGCTCGCCCCCGACGACAGCGCCGGCGTGGATCCTGGACCCGGAACCTATTTGTGTATGGGCGGAGATATGGCAATGCGGACCGATGCGACATCCGTCCCCTATCGTCACGTCTCCGTCGACGACAGTATACGGCGCGATCGATACATCAGTACCGAGCTGTACACGCGAGTCGAGAATGACGGTATCGTGGATCATATTCCGTCCCACACCCAAAGGCCGTCACTCGGCCGCGGCGGCGATGTCGTCCAGGGAGCTGATGCGATAGTCGCATTCTTTGTTGCGATAGTGCTCGCAACCGTAGAATGTATTACCGCGGTACTTCCGTTCGACTAACTTGCCCTTGCCGCATTTCGGGCAATCGACGTCCGTCTTTTTCTGCGGCGGCGACAGTTCAATACCGGCCACACGCGAATCGAAATTATCGACCTGGCCTTTGTGCTTCACGAGCAATCGCTTGAGCGCTGTCACCTGGCGATCGCTCAGCTGTGAACGCTGTTCAAACTGATCACTCAGTGACTGCACAAACTCAGATTCGTCGAAGCGTCGACGGCCCTTGCCGCTGGGCGCTGCGAACTCCTTGATATCGCCGGCGACACCGAGCAGGGTTCGCAGTTCTGTCTGGGTTTTCGCGATATCGGCGGCAGTCGGCAGTTCCAATTGTACCTGCACCTCGTCGTAGTTGGAGATTTGGTTGCAGTATTTGACGACGATCCGCTTGAGCGCGTTGAGCTGTGCAGGGGATAGTTGCTTGCCGGCTTCGAGCTGTTCGATCAGTGATCCATAGAACTTCTTATCGTCGTATACGCGCTTACCGCTGGTGGTGGGCTCCTCCCACTCCGTAATCGGATCCAGACAGCGGTAGATACGCAACGATTCTTCATCCGGTCGCTGTGCTTCGCGAGCTATCTCACGCTCACGCTGCTCGGTTCGGACCGCTTCGACCGCTTCGTTGATCTCCAACTTCGCGATGAGCCCGGCGCAGTCCGGAAGTTGGGTTTCATATCGCAGCAACAGAATCAGCAGCGCGTTCCACTGTTTGTCACTGAACGCCTTGTCGTTGTCGAGTTGGCGTTTGAGCGACGTATAGAATTTCTTGTCATCGAAGGTGCGGCGTCCAACCTTTTCCGGTTCATGCCATTCCGTAGTTTCCGGAAAAGCTTCGAGGATAGCGCGGACGGCCCCCGTATCGGCGCCGGCGCCGAGTTTCGCCTCTGTCAGCCAGACGGAGAAGTCCTCGTAGAACGTCTCAATCATCTTATCCCACTCGATCTTGCCCTGTTCGATCGTGTCGAGTTTGTCTTCCATGTCTGCGGTGAAATCGACCTGGAAAAGTTTCGGCATCTTGTCAACAAGATAGGTATTCACCAAGATGCCGAGTTCGGTCGGACACATCTTGCTCTTGTCTTTGCGGACGTAATCGCGTTGCTGGATCGTACGCACGATGCTGGCGTACGTCGACGGTCGACCGATGCCGTCCGCTTCGAGGGCGCGGACCAGCGAGGCCTCGGAAAACGATGGCGGCGGTTCCGTGAACTTCTGCTCGCTCTCGAGGTTCTCCATCTTGCACCCTTCGCCGCCCGTCAACTCCGGTACGGCCTGTTGCTCTTCAACTTTATCGTCGCCGACGACGTCCTCCAGGTTATAGACCTTGAGAAACCCTTGGAACGTCACCGTGGTGACACTGGCGCGGAAGCAGTACGCGCGCTTCGCGGTGCCTTCAACATTTCCGAGCTCGACCGCATACAACAGCGTTTGTGCCGGCGCCATCTGGCTGGCCAGGAAGCGCTCCCAGATCAGCGTATAGAGCTTGACTTGGCGTTCGTCGAGGTATTTCGCGGCCAGCTGCGGCGTCATTTGCACATCTGTCGGACGAATCGCTTCATGCGCTTCCTGAGCGGACTTGCGGGATTTGTAGTTGTTTGGCTTTTCCGGCATGTATTCGGCGCCAATGTTTTCGGTGATGTACTCGCGGGCCGCTTCCTGTGCCTCTTTCGCCACATTGACCGAGTCGGTACGCATGTAGGTGATCAGACCAGTCGGACCGGAGCCGGTATCGACACCTTCGTAAAGTTGCTGGGCAACCCGCATAACCTGGTCGGTGCTGAACCGCAAGTTCGAGCTGGCCGCCTGCTGCAGCGTGCTGGTGATGAACGGCGGGCTCGGCCGGCGCTTGCGCGGGGTGCGGCTTACCTCTGCTACTTTGTATTCTGCACTGGTAGCATCGGCAGCGATTTCCGCAGCGAGCTCGCCGTTGCCGATTTCTAGCTTGGCGCCATCGATGCGGTGGAGCTTGGCATCGAATCCCTCTGTGGCTCCCGGCTGCAGGAATGTCGCCAGAATATTCCAGTACTCCTGCGGTTCGAATATGTCGATCGCGGCCTGGCGCTCGCAGACAAGGCGCAACGCCACAGATTGCACCCGACCCGCACTCGTGTCGCGCTTGACGCGATTCCACAGCAGCGGACTCACCTGATAGCCGACGAGGCGATCGAGCACGCGTCGCGCCTGTTGGGCGTTGACGAGGTTCATGTTTAGCTCATGCGGGGACTCGAAGGCGTGCAGCACAGCGTTCTTCGTTATTTCGTGAAACGTCACCCGCATGAACTTGAGGCCTTTCTTCTGTTGGCTCAATACTTCCTCGAGATGCCAGGCGATCGCCTCGCCTTCGCGGTCAGGGTCAGTCGCGAGGTAGACGGATTCCGCCGCTTTGACTGCCTTAGTCAATTCCGCAACAACAGGTTTGCGCTCCGCAGAAATTTCATACTGCGGGCTGAAGCCCTCTTTGAGGTTGATGCCCAGGCGTTTCTTCGGAAGATCGCGTACGTGTCCCATTGAAGCCACTACTTTCACGTCCTTGCCAAGAATGCGTGTGAGCGTCCGTGCTTTTGTAGGCGACTCTACTATCACTAAAGATTTTGCCATTGATCTCGATTCCTCGTTCGTGTCCAATCCAATTCCGCGATAGTTGCAGAATACTGCACAGAGATGTTATATCGCGAAAAGAAACTACATCACAAAGGGCAGCAACTCAATTCCTGTCATAGCTGTACTTCCGTTCACTACGTGATAAAGCGGGAAAACCTTACGTGATTTTCGAAATCTAACGGATCAATTCGTATCTGCGCCCAGGCAACTGGCGGACGACTCGTTTCAATTCCAGTTCAGTGAGCACGCGCAACACCGTCGCCGGCGGTTGAGCTGCTGCTGTTATGATCCCGTCGACACTAAGGTCGTCATCCCCCAGCACCTCGGTGATCCTGCGCTCGTCGTCAGACAATGCCGGATGCGATGAAGCGGCGGGCGCCGGTGCCGCTTCGGCTGTTGGACGACGGGTCGGGATCAGCCCGGGAAGAAACTCGAGCTCGTCGATTATATCATCTATACTTTCGACGAGCCGGGCGCCATCTTTGAGCAGCTTGTGACAACCCTGCGCCTGCGGCGAGTCGATTCGACCCGGTACAGCGAAAACCAGACGTCCCTGATCGAGCGCCTGCTGCGCTGTAATCAAGGCGCCGCTGCCGGCACCTGCTTCAACGACAAGTGTACCGAAACTAAGACCGGAAATCGTGCGATTGCGCATTGGCAACGAGCGCCGGTCCGCCCTGAACAACATCGGTTGCTCAGTTATTACCGCGCCGTTCTCGCAGATGGATCGCGCCAGTTCAACGTTTTCCGGGGGATAAATTTTGGACAACCCACCGCCGAGTACCGCAATCGTCCGACCGCCATTAGCGATCGTTTCGCGGTGTGCCGCAGTGTCGATGCCGCGCGCCAGGCCCGAAACAATCACCATGCCTGCGCGTACCGCACCACAGGTCAGTTGCTCGGTAACGGTCTGCCCGTACCGGCTCAGGCGCCTGGTGCCGACGACTGCCAAGGCCTGTTGCAGGGATGCATCGGAGAGGACATCTACGTTGCCTCGCACGTACAGGCACAGCGGTGGGTCGTAGATCTGTTTCAAGATCGCCGGATACAACGGGTCCGCCAGCGTCACCAACTGGACTCCGGCTTGTTGCGATATCCGCAATTCCGTTTCGAGGTCGGCGTGTTCAGTCCAGTTCGCGATCACCGCGGCGAGCTTCTGGCCGATCCCCGGTAAGCGTGCAAGCGCCGCGGCGCTTTGCCGCAGGATAACCTCCGGCCCGCTGAAGTGTTCGAGGAGATTCTTGACGCGGATCGAACCGATTTTCGGCAGGAGGTTCAGGGCTACGTAAGCTTCGTGTGCGCTTAATTGCATCAGGTTACTCAGTCCGGCCGATGATTGACGCCCGGATGGCGACTTCCGCGACATCGTTCAGGATTTCCACCGTGCCGATTGCCGACGGCACAATCAGCTTGTTGCGCCCGCCGACATATTTTTTGTCCGTCTGCATTGCCGCAACAACCTGTTCTGGATCTACTCCGTCGATGCGGTTCGGGAGGCCGACTGCATCGAACAGTGCGTCCTGGCGCTGCACGAGTTCGAGTCTGGCCGCTGTCGAGTCCAAAGCGACCGCGAGATCGGCAGCCATGCCCATACCGATGGCGATTGCCTCGCCATGTGTATACACTGTATACCCCGTGACTTTCTCGATAGCATGACCGAACGTGTGCCCGTAATTCAAGATCGCGCGACGCCCCGTCTCGAATTCGTCTTCCAGCACGATCATTGCCTTGAGTTCGCAACTGCGCTGTACAACATGTCCGTAAACATCGGGATCGGTAGCCAACAGCGCGTCGATATTTGCCTCGAGAAACACAAAGAACTCGGCGTCGAGGATCACGCCGTACTTGATTACCTCGGCCAGGCCGCAGCGAAGTTGCCGGGGATCCAGGGTTGCCAGCGTGTCCACGTCCAGAATTACCAGACGCGGTTGATGGAACGCGCCGACCAAATTTTTGCCTTGCGGAAGGTCAACACCAGTCTTGCCGCCGATCGAGCTATCGACCTGGGCGACTAATGAGGTCGGGATCTGGATGAAGTCGATGCCGCGCATGTAACTGGCTGCAAGGTATCCGGCCGTGTCACCCACCACGCCTCCGCCCAACGCCACGATCACCGATTTGCGATCTAGCCCTGCAGAGACTGCTTCACCATACAAATATTCCAGGGTGTCGAGATTTTTGGCTTCTTCCCCTGCGGCAAACATGGTTGTCGCGACACTGCTTGCGCCGGCTGCTGTGAGCAGTGCGGTTGTCTCGGCGCCGTACGCCTGCACGACATTATCGTCTGTGACGATCAGGCACTGGCGTCCTGCTACCGCGGCCTCCAGTTCATCGCAACCTCCCGGCACGAGCAGGTCGTTACCGATCACCAGATCATAGGCCCGTCCGGGCAACGGAATTGGGATCACATGTTTCACGGCGCCACTATAGATGACCCTCCACCAATTTGCCAAGCCTCCCTCCCCAACCCTCCCCGGAGCAATAGCTTAAAATAGCTTACAGCCCATAAAACTCCCCGGATCAATCGCTTAAAATAGCTCACAGCCCATGAAACTATCTAATAATAAAGTAGTTACATATTTCATAAATGGCTATGCATAAACATGTTGTGGCTATCCGGTGGAAATGTTATCCGGATAATGCAAAAAAGGCTGCAACTAAAACGCCCCAACTTGTATCTAAAGACGTACTCACAAGTACTGGGGATCGCTGGAACCACAGGAGGAAGACATGCCAACGCACGACGCAATGCGATATTACATGCGCGATATCGGAGATACGCCGCTGGTCACAGTGGCTGAGGAAGGCGAGCTTGCCAAGCGTATCAAACGCGGTGATAAGGACGCGCTGGATCAGCTAGTCCGTGCCAATCTGCGACTCGTAGTCAAAATCGCCCACGACTTCAAGGGACTCGGCCTGCCGCTGCAAGATCTGATCTCCGAAGGGAACATCGGTCTGATGCGCGCTGCGGAGAAGTTCGATCCGGCGAAAGGCGCGAAATTCAGCAGCTATGCGGCCTGGTGGATCAAGCAGAACATGCGCCGGGCGATAGCGGAAAAAAGCAAGACGATTCGTATACCGATTGCATCCGCGGCAAAGATGAAGAAGATCAAGATTGCGACGAGCATCATGACTGATGAGCTTGGGCGTGAACCGACAACAGCCGAGATTGCGGTGCGCCTGGAGTTCAGTGAACGTGTCGTTCGCCGTCTGCAGCGCTCGGATCACAAGACAATATCGCTGCAGGATCCGATCATACGCGGCGAGGACGGCGAGCTCAACAATCTGATCCCGGATGAATCTAACTGTGCGCCGGATCAGGCGCTTGATGAACGCGAGTCGGCGCAGCGTCTGCGGCAACTGTTTCAAGGGCTGGATCAACGGGAATGCACGATCCTGCTGATGCGTTACGGCCTCGACGGCAAACCGCCCCGGACGTTAGAAGAGATCAGCAAGCATATCGGCCGTACCCGCGAACGGGTTCGGCAGATTCAGAAGCGTGCATTGAAGAAGCTTCGGACTCAGATGGGCGAAGACTACCAGGATGTTCGCTGGCGCTGTCACTGGCGCAGCTTCAATTAAAATCGGCGGCGCGCAATTGCGCATCGCTTACAATGATTATGGCCGTCTCGACGACACGTCGAGGCGGCCATTTTTTTGGCTACTTCCCGATACAATACAAATTCCCAAAGGTACGGACGTACATGCGATCATCTACAAATACGGGCGTGCTGCGGAAGCCCTCGATCGTGTTGCGGGTGACTTCTGCAAATGCACGCCCCGGTTCGATCACGACCGTCACACCCTCTTCCGAACCAACGTGAATGTGTTTGCCGGCGAGCACAATACTCGAGTAGACACTGTTCGTGGCGCCGCTGATGTTGAGCTTTGTCTCGTACAGCACATCGCCAGTAACAGCATCCAGTGCGGCGAAACTGCCCTCACGTGAGGAGGCGTAAATCAGCCCATTGTCGACAACG
>Ga0302123_10001741_pt1 | contig 15234 bp, 19 predicted proteins | sample CB21_321_MG_FD_203109 | JGI IMG/M metagenome (GOLD analysis project Ga0302123, IMG submission 203109) | Marine microbial communities from Western Arctic Ocean, Canada - CB21_32.1 | ecosystem: Environmental > Aquatic > Marine > Oceanic | place: Canada: Western Arctic Ocean | collected 2017-09-28 | reverse complement strand
ATGCGCCTTCCAGAAATTCTGCTTCCCCGCCATTTATATCAACCCACATGATATCAATTAATTCTATATCTTTATCTTGTATCCATGTATCTAAGCGTTGTGAAGTAACTTTTGTTGCTTCAAAAAAATCAACATCAGGAAATATATTTAAATGATTTTTCGGTTTTTTTATTGAACTCGAAGATGACCAGCACGTCTCATCAAATTCATATCTACCATGTCTTCTTGTGTCGCTATCACTCTTATAAAAGTCTACAAAACCATCAACATCAGTTAAAAGTGTTTCAATTAAAATTATTGGAGCGTCTTTTACATGTTTCTTAAAAAGATTAATCGAGCGGTCATCGCCTTCAAACGCATAAATAACGGGATTATCAAAAACTGTTAAAAACTCTAAACAATCGTTTCCGTCAAACGCACCTATATCAAAAATAATTGGATTATTTTTGCTTAACTTATCTTTGAAATATTTTTTTTCTATATCTTTATTCAACAGTAAACCTCATTAAATAAAAACTTTATCTTTTTCTCGACCATTATACGGGCCACTCTTAAACTCATACGCTTGCACACCATCGCTTAAAACACGATATGAATGACCCCCCTCAAACGTAACACTACAGTCACCCGGATTTATAATATGACTCGCTAAAAAAGCGTCATCAACATCAAAGTAAGATATTTCTACGGCACCGTGAATAATTACCCAGGCTTCTTGCGTAAAAGCTTTAGCAGGCTGATCTTTAAGCAGATGCCTATGCGCAGGAAACTCTTTATCCGGCTCGGCTTTCACAAAAGCAGACTGTAACGGATGCGGCATATCCGATAAATCAACACGACCAACCGCATCATCCGCGTTTAACTTTACAACTTTGTGCAAAACGCTGCCTACATGACCATCAACTTTTGATTTTATTTCTATTACTTTAGACATGCTTAATTATCCAATCCGTCATAAAACGTCTACTATAAGTTTATTAACGCCACCGTTCGTTTGCGGCTTTTCATCGCAAATATAAAAGTTCGGAGAAGTAAAATAAGCGTTAATTTGCGGCGTATTCCATACAACAAAACAATGTTTACATTTTTTTACCACTTTTTCTATATACATGTTTTGTATATTTTCCGAAAACTCGCCAAGTGCGTAATTGCTTACTAATAAATCATGCGATTTAAAATCGTAAATGTTGTCTCTAACGTTTTCAAAAGAACACGGTTGAAAATTACTTACTCCCATATCGTTCAGATATTTTTCTTGGTGCCTAACTACGCTGTTTAAATCAACAAGCAAATATTCTGCAATCTCTATGCCGAAAAGATCAGCTAAAATATTAATTATATAAAGTTGTCCTCCGTAGCCCCCGCCAATTTCAACTATACGCGGAGTAAATAAATTAGCTTTTTTTAGATGCTGTAAAATAAGAAGACCAAAATAAACATAACGAAAAATACTAGGAGAAAATTCATAATCCTTTAAATTAGCCCCCGTTAAAAAGTCTTGATAATTATGCCTAACAGGGTTACCTATGCGATCGCTTTGTTGTATCTGCAACCAATCTATTTGATTAAATAATTGGGGAAATTGCTCTTGAGTACAACGCAAATATTGAATGCCTTGCTCCGCCGAAACATGCTCTAATATTTCGTTATATTTCCGGTCTCGCTTAAATTGGCTATAAGCCATTTCGTTATTCATACACGCTTCTACACATTGAACGTGCGAATAAGGACCAAGCAAACCTTCCGGGGCGCTGTCGTTGTCAAAGCCCATATTTAGTTACCACCTATAAAAACTAACATTAATAATGCTCATGCTGGTTTAATTGCTCCCAATCTGCCGGAATACGATCATCCATTACCGCATCAGGCCACCAATGCGCCGGAACAATTACGCGTTTTGATCGCGCGTTTAACCAAGCACCCCACCACGCAAAAGTCGAGTTTGAATTGATGTGGTGGCGACAACAAGAAATCAGATACATATCCTGAACTTCCGCATTTCCCCGAACTACATGATACGCACGCTCTGGTAACAAATCTGCCGCCATCGTATCACACCAATCAGGGTCATCCGAAATAATTAAAAAAGCAGCTTCTTTATCAAATCGGTTAAAAGCGGCGGCATAATAAGACAACGGCAAAGTATTTCCGCCGTGCCAATCTAAATAATCACCTCGCCGGACATGCACCGAAATAACTTCTTCATGTTTATCAAAAAAATTTGACGTCTGTGCTAAAGCCGCCTCTTTAACAGCCGCTGTTGGCTGGAACATATCCCGAATATCTGCTGCACAATTTTCAAAATATTTATACGACTGCCGGTAACCTTCGACTAAATATAAACCATTTAACAACTCGTTATTTACCGGGGGCACAATCGGAGTATAACGTCCTGGAGCATCTTCCTCACAAACAATAACGTGTTCCGCGCTTTCACAAAAAGGCCACGAATAATTAAAACACTCTGCATGTTCCCAATCACTTATACACCATTTAGCAGAAAACGTGTTTGCCGCACCAACAACCGCCGCAATTTTAAACAAATTATTACCTAAACTTGTATTTCGTACACAATTCGCCGGGTGCACTGTTTCAAACAAATTACACGCAAAAATCATGCATCAAACTTTCGCATCCAATAGTTAATAATATCATCAATCAAATCTGTATAAGAATACTCTGGAAGCCAACCCATTTCTTCGCGGAACTTCGTTGAATCACCGCAAAGAAAACGCAACTCTTCTGGACGCATATACTGCGGATCTTGTTGTACGTAATCTGTGTAATCCATGCCTAATGCATTAAACGTATATTCACATAACTCGCGAACCGAGTGCGTCTCCATCGTACTGACAACCCAATCTCCCGGCTCATCATGCTGAAGCATGCGCCACATCGCCCGCACATAATCCTTACTGTGCCCCCAATCGCGCTTGGAATCTAAATTACCCAATACAAGTTTGTCGGTAAGCCCTTTCTTAATCATTACGGCGGTTTTAACAATCTTAACCGTAACGAAATTACTACCCCGCCGTGGAGACTCGTGGTTAAACAAAATACCGTTCGTTGCATGCATTTTGTGCGCATTACGGTAATGACGCACCGAGTTATGCGCAAATACCTTCGCAATTCCGTATGGACTAACCGGTGTCAATGGTGTGCTCTCTCGTTGCATACCATCTGCATCAATAGAATTACCAAACATCTCACTAGAACTCGCTTGGTAATAACGGCACTGGGGTACAACACACCGGGCCATTTCTAACACATACATAGCACCGATCGCATTTGTTTGCGCAGTAAAGATAGGCATGTCGTAACTAATACGCACATGACTTTGCGCAGCTAGATTGTAAACCTCATCCGGTTTTACGTCTTCAAAAACACGCCGGATACTTGGCGGATCAAGCAGATCACCATAATGCGTATGTACCGAATCTTGAAGATGGTCTAAGCGACTCTCTTGATGTTCTGCGATAGAGTGTCGTCTTATTATGCCGTGAACTTCATAATCTTTTTCTAATAAAAGTTCACTAAGATAAGAGCCATCCTGCCCTGCTATACCTGTTATCAGCGCTACCTTCGACATCCATGCCTCCCTGCATACTATTCAATCATGTATCCAATAAATCCGAAAATTGATTTTTAATATTTTGAGGAACCGCGTCCTTAGGTACATAACCCATTCCCCGTAACAACACCTGTTTAATATCCGGCTGCGGAGACCTAGATGCATCTGCAATACCTTCAGAAAACCGACTAGCCATATTACCTCTACCCACGTGCGAAACACTTTTCATGCTTTCCGCATCTTGACGAAAACGAGCTAATTGTGCCGGAACACCCTGTGATGCATTATGTAGCGCACGCAAATTAGCATAATTTTTATAACCAGCCGTTGCCGCTAACTGATCCAATGCACCTTCCGTAAGTTCGCGATGCACAGGATTACTCTGATCGTATTCTGATCGTATTCTATCTTCTACCGGCTTTATATCAACGGCATACTGCGATGCTTGCACTGCTTGAATAGCCTCGGGTGTCATAAAGCCTGCATTTGCTCGCGGTTGTTGCAATATCTGCGACGCATGCTCAGAAGAAACGCCCGAAGCAGCCATAGCCGCGGCCCACTCCGCACCATGCATACGCGGTACTTTGTTCTGTTTTATATCTTCCACCAATTGCGCACCCGGCGTACCCTGCTGAAATGGCTGCAATTGGTTAAGTCTTAACGTCGCAGCCACCTGATTACCTAACGGAGACGTTGCAGCATTTTGGGTAAGTCTTGCATGTTGCTTAGCCATGTCCTGCGGCAACATGCCAATACTTGGATCATATGCCTGCCCCCCGTCACGTAATGCAGCCATAAACGAGCCGCCTTCTCGCGCCTCCAAACCACCCCGTAAAATATAGTTTTCTTTTTGCGCTAATGGTAAATCAGACGGTACCCGATCAGACAACTCAAACATATCCGAAATACGCGGGGCCAATCCTTGCGAGCCCATCATATCTCGACTAGCAGAAGCGACACCCGCAAGACCACGTATACCTTGCGTCATCTCCTGAATGTCGCCCATCGGGGCAACTAAACCACGCTCCACACCTGCTGCGTAAATGTCACCGATCTCTTTCAAAGAGAAACCGCGAAGAGACTTCGGATCTTTCATGAGTTCATTTGCGATACCACTCGCCTGCTGATAAGCCATCCGCGGATCAACATTTCTGTGTTTATTCGACTCCGCAATAGCTTTTGTAAGACTCGCTACAGAGCCCGTTGTCCCGTGTAAACTATCATATGTATCCGGCATCCATCGCATAAAATAAGGCGCAATATCCGACCAACTATTGGACAACGATTGGATATGTTTGTCCGCCTCAGGCGTTATTTCTGATCCAGATAAAACCCACATACCTTTAATAAGCTGTTGAATCTTACCTTGATCGGTCTTCGCAGCAGAACCTAAAGCTGTATCTAGCTGTTCTTGAAAACGAGCATCTTTTAATCGATCTAAAAAGTTGCCGGGAGGCGTAAAATGTAACGGAATAACGCCTAACTTCTTACCCATCTCTCGCGAGGCAGGCCGCAGCAGCGCTTGCGCCATATCAGTTATGTCAGCATTCTTTTCCATGATCACATCCTTGCGAATCATTTATCGTATCAAGTATCAACAAATTCAGCGACTTCATCCTGCCGCCCACGCCAATAATTTACATCTAATTGATACAATTCCTGCATATTTTTATGCTCCGCGGCTTCCCTAAATGGCAAATAAAACTTACGCATGTAATGATTTTGTGACCAGTTTGAATTATGCCTTAAAACGAGAAACTTACCAGGACTCAATAACAACGATGACCGTTGACATACTGCCCCGCGGGCATGCTCATTAAAACCAATATTTCCGCCCGCCTCTCGCGTATACTTATGGGCATAAAAAGGAGGTCGCGGGTGTACAAAAAAGCCCGAAGAATCTGTACCAACCCACCACAAATTGCCCCGGACAAAACCAACGGAATCTGCTGCGGTCAACGCAGCATTAAAAGTCGCCGCTGCATCCGGAGCATACATATCATCAGAATCAATATGCATCATAGTAATTGAACCGTGATCCGCAGGAACACCACAAAAGAAAGAAGAAAGATCTGCATTATCAATGCTCATATTCGCACCAGATAATAACAAAGCCTTAGACGCTTTTTCAGAATCTAAAATTGTATGCCCTGTAAACGCATCACAGATGAGTAACGGTTTACAGTTTTTCGCAGTCTGCCTTAATATAGACGGTAACGTATATTTCAAATAAATCTTAAAACGCTCAATACACCAGTGCTTACTAAATTCGCGCTGCCTATTTATATACAGTAAAGACGACCATACAAAAATATACGCATCATTCACTTCCTGCATCTTCTGGCTCACTTGTCGCATCTTGCTTACTGTCTACATCCGCAGAACTTTCAGTGTCTTCTTCAGTATCTTCTTTTTTGGATTTTGAAGAGCGTGGCATAACAATAGAAACAGAAAATTGCTTGCGTATTACGATAACCGGCATGTTTTTGTCGTCGCCCGTTTTAGTAGTAAACATCACCTTACGCAACGCTAAACCCATAGCAGACGCAACTGTTACGGGTATAGCCGAAGAAGATTTCTGTACAGCAAAAGAGTCTGAAAAATCAGGAGCATCCGCCGCATCCTCTGTCAAAGCCTTAAAAGGATTCGGCACTTTTCGCACTTTAGACGGCTGACCCTGCGATAGAACATTTTTACGCCGCACAGCTACAGTAATATGTAAATCAAATTTACCCTCACCGTTTAAACCATAACTGCGGCGTAACGCTTGCAACGTCGGACTATTGACTTCTAAATGCCAAACACGACTAAGAGAAGTATCTTCTGGTCTGGCAATTGTCCGCAGCGGGCCAAGAGTATAACTGAACGTTTTACCGCGTTCTGTTATCTTCTCCGCCCCGCCTATTTGATCAATTTCTTCTGGGCGCATTACACCGATATGTGCCTCCAGCTTACCCGAAGGATTATGCGGTAACTCAATTCCCTGCTCGTTAATAGTAGAAAAAACGCCACGAACAATCGAATGCGGTATACGTAACATTAACCAACCTGTCTTTGACAGGTATAATTCGCCTTCCATCGCATATGACTTGGACGGGGCTTTTGCCGCCTTAAGCAAATCACAAATGGAAATCATGGTTTATCGCCTATTGCGCCATCTACATCGTCGTGGTCGTGGGTTATCTGTGACCGAATCCAACGTACATCCCGTTCAATCGCAAGCAAAATATCGTGATCCGCCCGTTGAATATTGTCTAGCTGTTGGATATCCCTATGATTCGCATTTATTCGCTGTTGCGCAGCACCAAAGGCCAATGCAACGGCTAACATAGCAAATACAATCGAAAAGAATACGCCTGCATGCTCGCCTAACAATTTCTTAAACATACCACCGCACCCTTCATACTGGTGAGTTGCGTACCGACAATTTTAATTATCATTAGCACGCTAGAAAAGAAACCGACTCCACAAACCGACCCACGTACCTAAAAAATAAATGCCAACTAAGGCACCTGCGAGCAACGCTAATCTACGAATAGGCCGATACTTGCGCAGGAAGTCTCGTAACATGTAACGTTTCTCCACTTAAAAGATAGTACGAATAAACAGCAAGCAAAACTTTAACAACCCTTGATCAGCTCCCCATACTAATCAATCCAATGGATACCACAAAAGCACCAAAATAACGATCTAACGTCGCGATCGTCATACCACCCTTTTTGCCTTAGCTAAACTACGGCAAAAGTTCCAAAGTTAACTAAAACATCCTGTTTCACGTAACTTATACTCCAGCTAGCGACATAGCCAAGTCATTAAAGTCTTGCTTAAATTCTACACTATAGTTGCACATCATCGCCAGTTCGTTCTTCTTTATCATCATCACATGGCTTACCATTTAACAAAGGATCAGCCAAAATTTTGTCTAGCACTTCGCCTTTAATTCTTAACTTTGCCGCAGCTAGTTTATTCATACTGCAACGGCGCTGATGGGCTTCTTCTTTTATTGCTTCATGTAAACTTTGCGGAATGCGAACTGTAATTACCTTATTAGGTTCACGAACTTCACCGGCACTCGCCACATGTGATTTATGAATAATTTTATCGATTGTGTCAGATTTATCTTCACAACTAGACATTCTGTAATTCCTCCGTGATGCCGCGGTATTGCGCTGTAATTATGGCCCATATCTTCGCGTGAATTTCTTCCTTGTCTAATTCGCGGGAACCGTCCATGCATTCTACCACATGCCATGATGGCATTGAATCTGCCATCTGTAAATAGATAGCACAGACGTCTTGTTGATAATGTTTGTCTATCTCGTACAAATCTTCCGCATACTGTTTTAAATGCCCAGCACTTTCCGGGTTTTGTACCGGCGTACGAGTGCTAGCAATCTCTACTGGCAGTTTAAGTAAAATAACAACGTCAGCGTGCGGCTGTTCATAAATATCAAATTCTACTGTGTATATGTCTTTCAACGTATCTTGCCGTTCTTCGAAGCCGCGAACAGCTGCAGCCTGATGCGCCATATTTGCATACAAGTAACGATCGACTACAGCCGTACCATTAAAATCTTTCAACTTCCGCAAAAGCTGTCTCGACTCATAATGGTCTAAAGAAAATAACAAACTAACTAAAAAAGGGTGATTATCGTGTAGCGACCCGTAAGCACCCGCTAAAAACTTTCTTAATCGATAACCCGCAAAAGTATCCTCATATTGCGGAAATTTATACGGACCACAAAAAACTATATTATCTTTTTTGAACCGCTTACAAAGTTTTTTAGACTGTGTTGTTTTACCCACACCAGCCACACCCTCAAACGCCACAAGCATAATTAAATCCCCGCTAATTGTTCACTCAACTGCTGCAGCAGCCCATCCGGAAAAGCACGCGCCATTAACCGATATTGTCGCATTTTAGCTTCCAACAATTTTCCACGCTGTGCCACAAAATGGATTAAGAAATTACCCGGACGCCAAACATCCTCATAAGTATTAAAAAGACGAAGTCCAACCAATTGCGTCATATCCCGAACATGTTGTTTTGTCTCATACAAATGAATAAATGCCTGCTGTTCCCACCAAGAATCTTCAATGAATTGCGTCTGTGCGTATATATCTTCTAAAAGATCCAACGTTTTAGGATCATTTTTAAAAAACATATTGCCCGTGTTTATATTTAAATTATCCCGAGAAAGCAAAACAAGTTTATCCGGTAAAACCGAACAACATATCTCGCGCTGCCCCCCAAGCTGTGCCACACCCTCTTGCTCGGATTGCGGACTAAAGTAAGGGCCCATGGGCTGACCGCCATGCTTAACAGTCATATCAAAAGAATATTGCAATTGTGCATTACGCTTCTCCGGTAACAATTGCTCAACAAAATACTCCAAACTCACAAGCGGGTTTGTGATAACAACATCAGCATCCGACAAAAATACCACATCGTAATCGCCTAATATTTTTCTAACTAAATTTATCTTACTCCAAGCAGGCGGTCGGTCAGTATCATATACGTCTTCCGTACCCAAAACAAAATCATAATCATGCAAATCACAATACTCTTGCTTACTATCCAAGCCCGGTTTAACTGCCTTCCTAAACTGCTCTCCAATAGCTAGCGTCGCTAAAGCAATACGCATAAAACACTCCTAAAAACTACTATCACATAACCGAACAAATTCTTCAAACAATCTAAAATCTAAAAGGGTCGCAGACGCTACTTCAGGATGAAATTGAACGCCTGTGGCAAACCACTCCACATGCACACTTTCTATCGCCTCGATAATATTATCCGATGAAACAGCACTAATTCGAAAATCAGGTGCCAACTCCTGCACACACATGTGATGGTAACTAGAAACAAAGACATTACTATCACCATAAACCTTGTGTAGCCACGTACCCGCTCGCGGGAAAATCTGATGCCTGTGGTCCCTCTCATTTTTATTACCAGCATGCGCAATCGCCTGCTGGTAATCCGCTGGAATGTGCAAAGAAAGCTGACCACCACAGTGCACATTTAATAACTGCATCCCACTACCAATACCTAATACTGGAATACGTTTTTCGTGTATCTTCTGGACAAGCACCCTGTCAAACGATTCCCGGCGCCAATCCATCACGCGCGTTGACGCATGGCGCTGCCAGCCATCGTGCTCCGGGTCCAAATCATCGCCACCGCATAAAATAACACCACTAACTTTATCTAACAAACAATTGATTGCAGATATGTCTTTGGTGGGCGGCAAAATAACGGGAAGCGCATTAGCTTTATAAATATTCTCGTAATAACCTGAATGCAAAACAGAAAAACAATCAGACTTGTTACACTTAATATCTGCATTTATGCCTATTAACGGCCTTTCCATGGCCAACCTTTATCCTTAAATAAATATGTTTATCGCTTAAGCTATGATATATCTCTAAGCATCTTATCCACAAGCACAGGCGCCATCACCATCTTTACCGGCCACCCAATCGTCACATTGCCAGCCTTAAACCTTCTAGGGCGTAAAACCCTAGCACCATCTGCATTTTTTTCCGCACGACCTGTCACTCGCAAAGTCATCGACGGGCTATGAATACCAAAAAAATGCGAAATAATCTTGTATGTTTCTTCCTTTATACACGAAAGCGATACACTACTATCAAATAACGGACCACCAAGCCGCCATGTGCTATCCCCGGCAACATTTTTAAGACTATTTATAGTTAAAGCCCATTTTTTATTAAAAAGAATATGGGCATGCAAGTCAAAAATATTACTGTGCTGCATCTCGCCTACCACAACAGGCCGTACTTGTTGTATCACAGGCACCGGCATAGACATCATGTTGTGCCAGATCGACGCATTCTTATGACCCGCACACATAAAAACATGCTTAGGTTTTATAACCCTGTCAGACGACAAACTAATTTTAGAAATAACACCGCATTTGTGTTCAATACTCTGCAATTCAGCCGCATGTATACTTTTGTGCAATTGTAATCGTAATGTCTTCGCCAAACTCCAAGAATCAATAACCTGCTCTGGAAATATGCCGACCTTTACACGATCGCCAAAATAATGACCACTACTCGTTTTAACTGTATTCGGAAAATGACTGGCCGAATCAGCTAAAATTTTCACATGGTCAGAGAGAACGAAACTAGAAAAATCCACAATACCCGATAAGTCAGCTACAAATCTGTCAGCATACCTATCAAGTTCAGGCCTAGCATGCCCTTCTAGCGAATACTTGTAACCACGATGCAAAATACCCTGACACCAGTAAGTCTGCGAATTACTATAACGCAAACTTCGGGCAGACTTCGTCGGAGAAATTAAAAGAACAGAACCCCGTTTATCCGACAAAATCCGCTGTAAAAGCAACAAACCCGATATACCATCACCTATGATTAAATAATCAACATCCATATAAACTAATTCCGGTCATCGCTGACTGCCTCGCGTGCGCGCCTTTAATAAACGCCGGGGTATACTATGCGGTCCCAGCCATATTTGATGAATTATTTTCGGGATCATTTTCTACACTCTTTAATTGATAAATAACGCACGTGGGGCCTTGAATATACGCGTCAGAAATGCGCAACCGGTCCACATCAATAACCTTTGTTTCATCACCATCAAGCACTACCTTAGAAATAATATTGGCACACTTTTTAAACTTGTGCTTTCGCAAGGCTGTCACAGCCTCCAACCAATGCAGCTTGTCCCTGTATATGTTTTCATTCGATCGCAGGCCCGTCGTTTTATCGCGTATAACACCTGTACCTAGCTGCAGAGACAAATCCGTATTACGTTTATCCACAATAATGAACTCCCAAAAACGCGACCGATTAAAATTCAACATACTTATGTACTGGCATCTCTAAATTGGGTGCTAATTTAACATACCTTTCCAAAAGATCCGTGTTATTCAACAAGTAATCCTCTTGCTCACGGTGGGCGAAATGCGAAAAGCAGGCACTGCCGCAGAAACCGTTCCACATTTCCCACTGATGGCAATAAGTGGAACATAACCACACATGCTCTACAAGCTCCGGCACAATCCCATCAAAATAAGCACATTCTTTGCCAAAAAACGAAAACACCTGCAACGGCATGATTTCGCGCCGTTGGTCTAAATTTAACGAGAAATCTGTAACAATCCACGGACGCACGCTAACGTCTAGTGCCGCTAAAAATTGTGAATGCACGTACTCTGCAAAAGCATTGCTAGCTGTAGATACAGGACATTTATACGATCGAATAGCAGCACTATGCGTACCACCAAAATACCCGGCTTGTTGCTGAAAATAAGAACACATAGAAGTATTCACAACATTCGCAAATGCGAGAAAATACTGCTCGTAGTGCAGTCTAAATATAAGTAACTTCTCGATAGCGTCAGGCGCCATCCACACAATATCATCACTTAAAAAAATATAAACAGCATTCGGATCTAAGCAAAAACGAAATAAACGCGAAACACCCCACCTACGCCTCTCAACACTATCTTCAATATTTGATGGGGCTGCAGCTGTTTCTAAAACAACACAACCATCCTGACGCAAATTCGATATGTATAAATCATCTTCCCGCGAGATTTCACCATATTCATCAATCGGGTTAAGTAGAATATGATGCTCATCTATCAGCGGCTGGTACTTAACGTATTCTCGCAATATACGTAAGTAACGCCGTCGCCCTCCAGGCGTGATCGCAATTACCTTATAACCTGCATACATGGAACACCATACCTTATCCTGTTTCGTAATCTACCATTTGTAATTCTCCGCTGAATACCGGTGTCAGATTATCACTAATATTATGTTTTTCAGCCATTATGGTTAAAACCGATTGATCAAAACAATGCATTATACCTGGACGACTGCCATACTGCGTTGTCTCTAAATCATGCGACTGTGCAAGAAGCGCACCAATTTTATTCACATCTATATGTGCAGGCAGTAAAACATTTTCGTTACAACACCAATAAAGCCACTCACGTACAAATGAAATAGACTTAACATCTGATTTCCAAAAATTATAACCGCCAACAACCATGCGTCTATTAAAATAACGGGCTCCTGCACAATTCATATATGAAAAAGTGCTCGAAGACGTGCACTCGCCTGCGGATCTTGCTGGATTCGTAGGCCGATCTTCATGAAACAAAACAATATCATTTTCTTGTGCTTGGTCAAAATACTTATCAAGCAAACCTACAACGATATGGTCTACATCGCAATAAAAAACAATTGAATCTTTTGCAACTTTTTTAAGTGCTTGCAAAATAATGTATGGTTTCCATAGCCATAACCCAGCACCTATCGGTTGTGTCAATATTCGCCTGTATTTTCTTTTAAAATCTTGCGATATATCTTGCGGGCCCCACATCAAAATACCGTCAAACTGCCCGGTAAACTTTGCTCGCGTCTCCATTTTGCGTTGAAACGTCTCATGGGGTTCGCCCGCTGCATATGTGAGCAAATATTTCTTCATCAACGTAAAGCACCGATAATCTTGTTTGGTATTTCTTCTCTCTTAGCACGCATAACATCAATTAGATCCGCACCCTCTAGTGCAAACCATGGCTCGCCTGCAGCACCCAATAACTCATTTGTAATAACAGGAACACCCATCATGCGACATTCCACCGCCACCCTATTTAATGTCTCTAACCAACCAGGAAAATACACAAAAGCACGACAACTAGCTAATTTATTCATGAACTCATCCGGAGACAAACCACCCAACAATATATACGGCCATTTCTTTCGCTCACAAAACTTCGAATTATACTCAGTATTTTTGAACGGGTGCACATGTGCATATACAGCAACATGATCTTCTTTCTTATTCTGCTTTAAATCACATAACTTATCGAGATGCGCAGTAGCCCATAAATTTCCAGAAAGATTAACGACAGTTGCTTTTGGAATATTCGCTTTAACCGCACGAGCATGTGCAGCACTTTGACAAAAAACAGCATTTGCATTTTCGTAAAATGCCGTATGCTGTAAAAATATCGAAGGAATCTTATAATTCTTATACGGCGCGGGATTATTTTCTACCGTGTACTTATGCTCATGCTCATACACCACATAATTACCGTGATCCATAATGTATTGTATGCATGGGTTTTCCGGAGATGCCGGTATACTTAAAAAGCTCGCCACTACAAAACCGCCCGCAGATCGCGTTTTCAAGAATGCGACACCGCCGTCTTCAAATAAATAAGACGATCGCACAGCAACAACATCAGAAATGCGCTTCTCGCAGATGTTTAGAAAAACAGCGTCATTCTGCTCGCCGCCCCACACGCCCTCTTTAACATCATCCGTAATGTATGTCAGCATACTACTCCCAATCGAGTTATCAGCAACTAAAGCTGGCTCTCCAAGTCTCCTTTGTTCACAAGCAGCCTGTACTGGAAAAGTCCTTTTTCAATGTGCCGCTTCTCAATGACATGACTCCCGAATTTCTTTTTTCGCATATCTCGTAGCCTAGCCGATACAGATGCCTCAGGAGCACCCGTTACGGACGAGATCCCTCGAAGGACCCGCCACTCCCCGTCTTGCATCAGTTCAAATACCAGCTTGTACTGCTTGGCAAGTCTCGAAGCGTCACGTTCGTGGTCGTACGTCTCTCCATCGAATCTAATAGTCATCTGTATATCCGCCTTATTAGCACACCGCATCTGCATATCCTCCTTATTATCACACCGCTTTTCTCGAGTTATCAACAACTAAATCTGTTTCTCCAAACACAAGCATAGGTTGTTCTTTCTTATCAAATATAGCTCGTTGTGCGTCGCTTAGGCAATTCATCGTATACCCCAGAGATTCTAGCCGATCAACTGCCTCATAGATCAGGTCACCCCACACATGCGTCTGCATTTCAAATTCAATAACATCCGCCAAACATGCCGGATTCTTCGCACAGTACTCAAAATATTGTCGGAGAATGACAATATCGTGCCCTGCTGTGTCTATCTTCAAATAACCGATAGCCGTAATGTCATACGTGCTAGCAAAAGTAGGCCACGTGCCGACCGTCACCATTTGCTCTTTTACCGCTGACTCCGGTATATGCCCCTCTTCTACCCAAGTTAAAACGCCCGGATGCCAATTATACAACATGCTAATACCCCGAAAATAGTGCACTATAACCCCCGCGTCTTTTAGAAATTCTTCTATTTCCACATAACACAAAGGAGCAAAACCATCTTCTGAACTAATAGCCGCATTTACTTTGATAACATTTACGCGATCGATTAAATTAGCTAACAGATCAGCGCGAGGCTCCACACAAATCCCCCGGACATCTTCAGGCCAATCCTGCTCAACGAGTGTGTCAAAATCAGCTGTACCAATTTCTATAAAGTCATAATGCATCTACACTACCGCCTATTCGCCGCAATATATTCATCAAATTTTTGTTTTCCTTTTTGATTTAAAGTACAGCCTGCGTCTGCGTAAATTAAGAAATCACCATCTGCTATTTCATTTAATCTTTTTTGAATGATGTGCGGCTTCCAGAATCTGCAATATTTGATTGCACATACCTTCGAGAGTAAAATATTTCGCGTAAACCTCTTTACCCTTTTGGAGCATTTTACATTGTTGGTTATCGGAAATGTTATTTAATATATTCTTTAAATACGGTATTT
>Ga0302123_10001735_pt1 | contig 15257 bp, 18 predicted proteins | sample CB21_321_MG_FD_203109 | JGI IMG/M metagenome (GOLD analysis project Ga0302123, IMG submission 203109) | Marine microbial communities from Western Arctic Ocean, Canada - CB21_32.1 | ecosystem: Environmental > Aquatic > Marine > Oceanic | place: Canada: Western Arctic Ocean | collected 2017-09-28 | reverse complement strand
CGTCTTTATCTGGAGCATATCCTCGACTGCGTCCGCCGGATCGAATAGTACACACGGGACGGGCGAGAGGCCTTCCTCGCCGATACGCTCATCCAAGATGCGGTGGTTCGAAACCTGCAAGTTATCGGCGCATCATCAAAGCGTGTGAGTGCGGACCTCAAGACATCCGCGACGAAGATTCCCTGGAAGTCCATCTCGGGATTGAGAAACGTCCTAGTCCACGACTATCTCGGCGTTGATCTCGAACGTGTCTGGAACGTTGTGGAGGCGGATCTGGGCGACTTGTCCGACGCGGTTGCGAGCGTGCTGTCTGCGCCCCCGGCCAGTCCGGATTGATCGGTGAGAGGTTTACGCGTCATCGCGCGACGGAATGCGTCGGTCCGGTCGCTTACCGCAGCCAGCCCTTAACTGCGAAGAGGTAGAGGCTGAAGGCCATCCCGGCGGCGACGCTGAAGGATACTTCGGCGAGTGTCGGCGGCCACGGCGTATCGGCCAGATTCATGCCGAGCACTCCGCCGGCCACCGACGGGATCAGCGCCAGCGTCGTGAGGATGGCAAGCAGACGCATCACCTTGTTCATCTGGAACGAGGCTACGTTCAGGCGCAGGTCGACCAGAGCGGCAAGAGTCTCGCGCATATCGTCGACACGGTCATAGAGGTCGTTCGCCTGGTCGGCGAGAAAAGCGAACTGGGCGCGGGTGTTGACCGTTCCCCCTGCCTCGCCGGCGCTCTCGAAACCTTTGATGCCGACGGGCTGTTCGGCGAAGTCCCGCACGACCGTGCGCAGGTAGCGCAGGTTGCCGCGAACGAGAGAGATTTCCGCGCGTAGACGGAAGGTACGTTCAAGGAAGGACCTGTCGCGCAGCCGCGCCTCGGCGCCTTCCAGCATCATGAGCGTGCGCTCGAGTTGTTCGACGACCTGCGCGTAGGCGTCGAGGATCGCTCCGAACAGGCCGAAGGTGGCGCCGACGAGCGGAGGCGCGCCGCCCGCGGCAGGTCCGTCGCGTCGAACAACTTGCCGCGCAGGATCGCCGGCGGTAAACGCAGCTTTTCGGCGACCGCGTTGAGGTGCTCGCGGCGGACGCCCGACAGGAAGATCCAGTCGTCCTCGTCCGAGCCGATCTGTCGCAGCACGGCGTCCCAGTCACAGGGGGAAAAGCGGGGCGCGTCCACATCGACCAGGGCCTGGGCCGTGAGCGGGTGCTCCGGTTCGAGCGTCTCGTCAGGCGGGGGCGGCTCGCCGGACGACATCGCCGCGCCCGCGCGGGAGCCGAGCAGAGCAACACGCGAGAGACGAATGAGGCGCAGCGCCGGAGTATTCGAGAGCGCGGCGTGCGCGAATGGGAATAGCGCAATCAGCGCGGTCACGATAATGAACGCATCGAGCAGACGCCACGGATCACGCAGGAAGCGGGCGCGGTCGTCGGCGAGTAGCAGTCCCGCGCCGTATTCGGCCGCGAAACAGAAGACGATGACGAGGTCGGCGGCGGTTAGGAATGCGCCCGACCAAGGAATAGGGACGTAAGGGCTAGGAAGCCTAGGGACGCCTCGTTCAGTATCTTCAGGATGGATGCCGCAACGCGCAAGAAAGGGCTCGGGACGGCTGTTTCGGACACGACGTCTCCTAACAGGGGTCATTGTCCCCCACAACGTGCCGGTTCTGTTGGGCTCCGGGGACGAGCCCAGGGGGGCGCTCGATCAGTAACGGGCCAGCGCTGCAGCCCGCAGTTCGTGGAGCCGCAGCATCTTGTCGCCGATCTCAGATGCATCGGCGCCCTTCTGTTCGTAGAAGCGGGCTAGCTGCTTGACGCGGCTGAAGATGTCCCGGTGAGCGCTGCCGGCCCCGGAAGCTTTGTCATCGGACGCGTCGGGGAGATTGGGTTCGGCGCTTTCGATGTCGTCCCGGAGTTTCGCCAAAACAGCATGCGGCTCGTCAGCAGCGAGAGCACTACGAAGCGGTTCGAACCACTTCGTGTACTGTGCGCTCTCTCCGCGCCGATGGTCAAGAATCTGCTGGATCACGTCCGGCGAACCCTCGCCGGTTCCATCCGCGAACACAACGGTCACGGCCCGCACATTCGCGCCGCTGCACGGTCCCTGCGAAGTCTCCCGGCGATCGACCCGGAACGAAACTTCCCGGCTATCCTGGAGCCCGATGGGTGTGTTCCCGGAGGAACTCTGATACCAATCGCCGATCTCTTCCGGTTGCAACACGGGGAGGAATCGCATCACGGCGTCCGTACCGTTGATCTTGCCCTCGGGGCAGTCTTGGGTAACAAGCAGGTGATAAGCGGTAATGGCGGCGGAACCCTGATTCGTCAGATTGAGTCTCAGGGTGCGGCTAGACTCATCAAGCGCGACGTCGGTCACCGCAATTCGAGAATCGGCCGCCGGCCCCAGGGCGAGCAGTGTGGAGCAAACAAGCAGCCATCGGATGATTCGCATACGCTGACCTTTGTGTACCATAGACGGACCTACCATGCCCTCCAAAACCCGATGCGGCTGGGCGCACAACCCACTGCTTGAACACTATCACGACACCGAATGGGGTGTCCCTCTGCACGACGACCGGCTGCTGTTTGAGCACCTGATTCTTGACGGTGCGCAGGCGGGGCTAAGCTGGCTCACGATCCTCAAGAAGCGCGAGGGATACGCGAAGGCGTTCGCGAACTTCGACGTCGAGAAGGTGGCGCGCTTTCGTCAGGCACGGGTCGAGAAGCTGATGCTCGATGCGAGCATCGTCCGCAACCGGCTGAAGATCGAGTCCGCCATAAACAACGCGAAGCGCGTGCTCGAAGTGCGCAAGGAGTTCGGCAGCCTGGACGCCTACATGTGGCAGTTCGTCGACGGCCGCACAATCCAGAACCGCTGGGAGAGCATGAAGGACATGCCCGCCACGAGCAAAGAGTCCGACGCCATGAGCAAAGATATGAAGCGCCGCGGCCTCAAGTTCTGCGGACCAACGATCTGCTACGCCATCATGCAGGCCACCGGCATGCTGAACGACCACGTCGTGGATTGCTTCCGCCATAGGGAACTGCGGCCGAAGGGGCGGTAACACGATTACGATCGCTTGTTAACCAAACGGCCGGCTCGAGCGTTCTAGGGGTGTAGATCCAAGCAGGGCGCCGAGCCCGAATTGGGTGACTCAAGGAGCAGACATGGTCCAAATAAGTAACATCATCCCGATGCTCATCCCGTTCGGGGCATTCGTTATGGTTGTGTTCATTGTCTGGTTTGCCACCCGCGAGAAGCAGGCCAGAATCCAGGCTCGGGCCGAGCTCAACAAGCAGTTACTTGACAAGTTCGCATCCGCGCAAGAACTCACGGATTTTTTCGATCGAGACGCCGGACAGCGTTTTCTCGATGGAGTCGGGGAGGACAAGCGGCATGGCCCGAGGGAACAGATCCTAGGAATGATTACAGGCGGGTGCATCACCATGGCCATCGGAATCGGATTCTTCTTCGTCAGCGCGCAAAGACCCAACATGGAGATTCCCGCCGCCATTCTTTTCGCGGTCGGTGTCGGTCTGTTTGTCGCTGCCACTATTTCCTATGTACTTTCCAAGAAGTGGGGGCTGATAAACGGAAAGACCCGCCTACCTGGAAGGTCCGAGTAGAAGAGTGGAACTTGACGGCGCGGCGATGCTCGATTCTTTCATCAGCGCGGACGGATCCGCCGCTCGGCAAAACGATGCGGCTGTGACAGCACCTCTCCATGCCGGCGACGAAGCGGCGTTTCAGCGGCTCCACGAAAAGCTCGCACCGGCATTGCGGGCCTATATCGCCCGCATGTCCGGGCAACCCGACCTGGCCGATGACATTCTCCAGGACGTCTTCATGAAGTACCTGCGGATGCCGCTGCCCGACATGGGCGAGGCCGCCACGAAGTCGTATCTCTACCGGATGGCGACGAACCGAGTCACGGACCACTGGCGAAGCCAGGAGCGTGAACGAAAATGGAGTTGGAAGGCGATCTTCCACAAACGAGCAGGAACGAAACTTGAGTTACGCGGAGACATGGCGCGGCAGTTCGGGTGCCTTGCGGCTCGCGAGCGGGCTTTGTTATGGCTGGCCTACGTGGAAGAGTTCACTCATGAAGAGATCGCCTTCGCGTTGAATGTGAAACCAAAGAGCGTTAAAGTTCTATTGTTTCGGGCGCGCAAGAAGCTCGGCGCATTGCTTGACCCGGAAGCGGAGCTGGCGCGTCGTCTGCGGTCATTGGCGGCTGAAGTCCCCGCAAACGCACCCCTGCCTGATCCGCATCTGCTTTGGATGAAGGCGCAACTCGAAGAGCGAGCGGCCCTGCGGGAGCGGGCGATGCGACCGATTGCGATTGCGCAACAGGTTGCCTTGGTCGTGTTCGCGCTGCTTGGGAGCGTCATGCTGGTTGCTGTCGCTGAGGGAGCACAGGGTTGGTTAGCCGATCTCGGTGACCCTGATGTTGTGGCGTGGGCCGTTGCGGGTGTCTGCCTGTTTGCCTTCGGGTTCCGGCACATCGTCAAGCCGATGTCGGCAGGCGATTAGCAAGACCTCGCCGCCCCCTCGGTATCATCAATGACGAAGCCATGAGAACCCTACGTATCGGAACCGCACAATTCGAAGCCCGAGACGGCGACAAGGACTTCAACTTCAGTCGTATTGAAACACTCGCTCGCAAGGCAGTAGACGACAGGGCCGACCTTGTCTGTTTTCACGAGTGCTCGATCCCAGGCTACACATTTCTCGAAAACCTTTCGCGCAATGAAACAGAGGCTTTAGCCGAGCCGGCACCCGACGGACCCTCAACCAAGCGACTGATCGAGCTCTCACGCAAGTTAAACACCGCACTCGCCGCCGGGCTTGTCGAGCAAGACGGCGACCATCTCTACAACACATCGATCGTTGTATCGCCCGAGGGTTTCGTCGCGAAGCATCGCAAGATCCATGCGTTTGTCAGCGATCATCTGACCTGCGGGGACAGCTACACCGTCTTCGACTTGCTGGGCGCGAAGTTCGGCCTATTGATCTGTTACGACGCGAACCTACCCGAGAACGTCCGCATGACGGCGATGCTGGGGGCGGAGATCATTCTGATGCCGCATGTCACCGGCTGTTTGCCCAGCCCGATGCCGGGACGCGGCAAGGTCGCCCCGGAAGTTTGGCACAACCGCGAGGCGGACCCCGTGACTTGCCGCCAGGAATTCGACGGCCCCAAGGGACGCGGCTGGCTGATGCGCTGGCTTCCCACACGTGCTTTCGAGAACGGCGTGTATGCCGTCTATTCAAACCCTATCGGCGTCGAAGGAGACACCATCAAGCCCGGCGGCTCGATGATCCTCGATCCGTTCGGGGAAGTAGTCGCCGAGTGCCGCAGGCTGGGCGACGAAGTCGTAGTAGCAACATGCGACCCCGTGAAGCTAGACATCGCGCCGGGCCGTGGCTATATCCGGGCACGAAGACCCGAACTCTACACCGCCATGACCGAGCCGAACCCCCACCTAGGCCCCGACAACCGCCCCGAGATCTGGTGGAAAAAGCACCGCTGAGATCTTTTGGCTAGGTGAGCACGTCTGCAAAAACACCAAGCCCGACCCCAAGCCGATACGTCTCAATCGGTGCCTGGTTCGCACCAAAACAATCCAAGTCCGACCCCAGCCGATACGTCTCAATCAACGCCTCGTTCATACCAAAACTAATCGCCGACGTAGCGGGGTAGGGCAGCGGATTGGTTCATCTGGTCGACCTTCCAAGGTTCAAGGGCCGCGAAGTCGACTTCAGCGTATTTCTTGCGCAGGCCGCTCATCTGCGAATCACCAAGCTGCTTCCAAGAGATTGCCAAACGAATATCAGCTTCGACCTGCGCAACAGTCGTGCAGCCAAGGATGGCCGTCGAAATCGGCAGCGACCAGGCATAGTTGAGGCAATCATCCAACTTCGCGACATTTCCTGAAAGCAAGCCGCCGGCGCCGGTGGTCTTCATAGCGATCACGCCCATACCCTTCTCGTGCGCAACAGGCAGGGTCGTCTTCTCAAAGCTCAGTTCGCTATTCGCGCCATCCGTCACGCTGAGCGGAATCAGAACCGTATCGAAGTCGTACATCTCGATGGCCTTCTTCAAGATGCGCGGGTCCATATGTCCCGTGACGCCGACATAGCGGATCTTCCCGGCTTTCTTCGCCGCTTCGATCATCTCCATCAACCCGTGCGGTCCGAAGATGAAATCGAGATCTTCCTGGTGCATGACGTTGTGCACCTGGTAGAGATCCAGATAGTCCGTCTTCATATTCTTCAGACTCTGATTGAGGTCGAGCTGCGAGTGCGCCCTGGTGCGATGGCGCGTCTTGGTGCCGAGATAAATCTTGTCGCGGACATCACCGAGTGCAATGCCGTAGCGTTGCTGGCTGATGCCATAGGCTCCAGCGGCGGCGGTATCGAAGTAGTTGACGCCGAGGTCGTAGCAGCGCCGGATGGTATCGAGCGCCTGCTGATGATCCATCAAGTTCCCGGTGCGCGCCCCGCCGAGGCCGACGATCGTCACATCCATGTCGGTCTTGCCGAGTTTGCGCTTTGGGATGTCACCGGAAGGGCTAGCGGAAGCAAGTCCGGCGGCAACGCTCAGGCCCGCGGCGGTCTTCACGAAATCACGACGACTCTTCGACATAGGGTTCTCCTTGAACTGCCGGCCATCATGGTAGCAAGGGCCGCGTGGTACAAAAAGACCATGCAACGGGTCGCAGTTGAGACGCCCAATCGCGCCTACGATGTCGTGATCGACAGTGGCGGGCTGGAGCGCGCGGCGGAGCATATCCGGCCGATCGTGGACGACCGGCGGGTGTTCATCATCGCCGACGAACGCGCCTGGGAGCACCAAGGCGAACGGCTGCGAAAAGGCCTTGGCGACCTGAATGTCACCCATCTCAACTACCCCGGCGGCGAGGGCCGCAAGCGGCTCGATGAAGTCGAACAGCTCTGCGACAAGATGTTCGCCGCCGGCGCGGACCGCTCCGCATGCGTGCTGGCATTCGGCGGGGGCATCGCCGGCGATGTCGGCGGTTTCGTCGCCGCCGTCTACATGCGCGGCGTCGACGTCATCCAAGTTCCAACGACATTGCTAGCCCAGGTGGACGCTTCGGTAGGCGGCAAGACCGGCGTCAATCTCGCCGAAGGCAAAAACCTCGTCGGCGCGTTCCATCAACCGCGGCTCGTCCTGATGGACCCGCAAACGCTCACGACACTGTCCGACAGAGAGTATCGCGCCGGGCTGTTCGAAGTGGTCAAGCACGGTATCATTCGCAGCCGTTCGCTATTCGACCTAATGACGAACGAGCGCGAGCGCATCCTTGCGCGTGATCCCGAACTACTCGAAGCCATGATCGGCGAGTCCGTCGCGATCAAAGCCGACGTCGTGAACAGAGACGAAAAGGAAGGCGGGCTGCGGCGCATCCTCAACTACGGCCACACCCTAGGACACGCCTTGGAAGCCGAAACCGAATACCGCCGACTACTCCACGGCGAAGCAGTCGGCTACGGCATGATAGCCGCCGCCTATCTGGCGGAGTCGCTCGACATGCTGCCCACCGAAGACCGCGAAGCGTTGGTGAATACGGTCTTGTCGTACGGTCCGATCCCTTCGCTGGACGGCATCTCGGCCGAGAATCTGGCCGCGCGGATCGGCGGCGACAAGAAAACAATCGGCGGCCATGTTCACTTCGTCCTGCCAACGGAAATCGGCAAGGTCGAGGTCGTCCGAGACCCGAACACGAACCTCATCGTCGACGCCGCCCGCAAAGCACTTTCGGCGGCCTCCGCATCCGCGCCGCAACCGGCCGCTTCCCGATGACGCGAGGAGCCACACCGGCCGGCGTCGACCCCGCGAATCCGCTTGCCGTTTCGCGTCAGATCCGCGAAATGTTCGGCCGCGTGGCGCCGCGCTATGACTTCCTCAACCGCTTGCTTTCGCTACGCATTGATCAATACTGGCGCAACAACCTCGTCAAGCGAACAAGGCCCTATCTGGAACGAAGCGACGCCCGCGTACTCGACCTTTGCTGCGGCACCGGCGATCTCGTTCTCGCCCTCGACCGCGAACGGAAACGCCTGTGCGGCGACGACGCCTTCCCGGTGACGGGCGCGGATTTTGCACGGCCGATGCTACTCGAAGCGGGACGCAAACTCATTCGCAAATCACGGCCCATGCGCCTGCTCGAAGCCGACGCACTCAGCCTCCCCTCCCCAAGCGGATCGTACGATCTGATCACGGTCGCTTACGGCTTTCGCAACCTCGCCGACTACGATGCCGGATTGCGCGAGTTCCATCGCGTCCTCGCGCCGGGCGGGTGCCTGGCGATCCTCGAGTTTTCACAACCCACCGTGCCGCTGCTCGCTCCCCTATTCGGGTTCTACTTCCGGCACGTCTTGCCGCGCATCGGCAACGCGATTTCCGGATCGGGCGGCGCCTACTCCTACCTGCAACATTCGGTCGAGAAGTTCCTCACGCCCGAAGAGCTCTCCGACGCATCTCGAGCAGCAGGGTTTCGCCGCATCGAAGCCGTACCCCTAACCGGAGGAATATCCGTCCTACATCTTTGCTACAAGTAGCGGCTATTCGGTAAGAATCTCGTGGCGGATCTACTCGACAGCGATAAGGCGCCGCGGCCCGGACGATGGGTCGGCCCCACTCGTATCGCGCTGCGATTCGGACTTATCGCCGCCGCGATTTTTCTCGGCACAACTTTATACGAGCGCGCCAACCGTCCCAGCCTCGACCGCGAAGAAGCCACCGTTCGTGAGATTCACGCGGATTCATACGTCTATCCGCCGAAATCCTACGTCACAAACGTACGTTCCGCGCGTCGCAGACTGATCGGCAAACCGCTGTGGGTGAAAGAGGGCTATCGCTGGGGCTATCAGCCAGGCGATGGGGCGCTCGGGCCCTTGGAGAAGATCGTCCCAACCGACATCCGGCGGACGGGGCGGGAAACACGGCTGTTCTTCAACAAAGACGGCGAGACCCGCAGCGTGCCGATCGGGGCCGACGGTCAGTTCTTCGTGGACGAGATCTTTCTACTCAAAGACCCACACGAGCTATGGTCCCACTGGACCAAGGAAGATTGGCGCAAAATCGGGGCCCACGAAGTCGAGCCGGGCATGAGCGAGCATCAAGTCGTCTTCGCGCTAGGAGCAGGCAATATCATCGAGTCGTCGCAACACTCGACCGTCCGCATCGTCGACTACAAACTCGGAGAGGAAGTAGGCGTCGCCCCGGTCCGCGTGACATACCAGGACGGGGTTGTGGAGAGCGTCGAACCGCTCTCGTAGCGGGATTCGCTAAGCCGCCTGTAGCCCTGGGCGCGGATAGGCGTCGCTGATGACCTTCACATTCGCCACCCAGCTATCCTTTTCCTCGTCGCAACCGCCGACGGATCCGAGGCACTGATAGCCGCCACCCGTCAGCAGCACAACGCTCGGAACGGGCACCGCTTCAGCCATCGTGACGGTCAGGTTACCGGCCTCGCCATTCTCGAATGAAACCGGGCACCCAACGATCCGACTAGCGCCCTCGATCCATCGCATCCGCGAGGACTCCGGCGATTCCTCGGCTTCAGGTGGGTCACCGTCGAGGAATCCGACTCGCACGGAATAGTGGCCGCTTTCTCCGCCGCAAAAGTGTACGGAGGCCACGCGTTCAAATCCGTCTTCCGACAACAGCCACAACGGCGTATCCACCGGGACCTTATAGCCTAGTCCGAGATCGATACCGCCTTCGAACCGTTCGCCCAACATCGCTTTGGCCGACCGCGGGGTTCCTTCGCCGTCCACCCACGCGACGATCGCCGTCGTCGCGGTTGAAACGGCCCGGGGAGCCGGTGCCTTCCGTTTCTTCTTCGCCCCACGCTGGAACCAGCCGGAAAGAGACATCTTCATATCTCTGAATATCCCCCTTCTTGCCCGTCGAGGCAAATAAGACTTAAACACTAGATCGGCGATAAGGTTCGTCGGGGCCCCATGCGCTGCGTTACCGTGCAGCGCTACTCAGGCGGCAGAGGCAGATGCGCGCTTTCGCTCGCGCGGGCGGGCTGGAAAGCCTTGACCGGCTCTTTGGTGCGGACTTGTTCGAGCCACAGCACGCCATCGAAGTTGGCGCTATTACCCCGTGTCGTCACGAAATCGACATCGCCGTCCGCGTCCATATCGCGAGCGATAAAGGCGTCAAACATGCCGCGCTTGCGGCGGGAAATGTCGTGACGGGTCCAGGGTTGTGTGACGTCCTCGGATTGCTCGAACCAGGCCAGACGCCCAGTACGGCTTGAAGCATCAATGTCTTCGCCGTCGTGGTCACGGGGATTCTGGCTGTACCCGCCCGTCATCACATCGAAACGTCCGTCGCTATTGATATCCGTGAGCGCGAGACCCGTGGTCGAGTCAGGAGCGATATCGCCAATCGGATGGATCACCCAGGGCTTCGAGAAGTCATCGGGCTGTTCAAGCCAGACAACCAGCGTGGGCGTTTCCTGCAGGATCACGTCGAGCCGCCCATCTTCGTTGAGGTCATGGAAGGCAACGTTCATCCCGGTCAACCGCTTACCGCCGGGCTGTTGCGGGGCATTGCGGCCAGTGACGTCCATGCGGTGCTCGCGGAACTGGACCGGCTTCCCACCGAGATTCTCAAACCAGAAAGTCCTCGCCTCACCGCGGCTGCCGCCGAGCAGGTCCCAATCACCGTCCCCGTCCATGTCGACAGGCTCGGAGTTAATCGGAATCGTTACCCGAGCCAGCACATGCTCCTTCCAGTCCTTGCCGTCAAGCGGGTTCTCAGGCAATGCAAACCAGGAGATCTCCTTGAGCGGAAAATCCTCCTTCTTGGCTCCACCCGCGGCAAGTTGATCACCCTTGTTCGGAGCAGTAACCTCGGGCCGTCCGTCACCGTCAAGATCAACGAAGAACACCCGGATGTAAGAGCCGCGATTGTTGGCGACATCAGGGATCAGACGGGGCCACTTGCCCGAACGGATCGTTTCCCGATCGCCCGGGTTCTGGAAGTAGATCAGATGAGCCAACTCGCAGGCGACCACAAGATCGAGATGACCGTCGCCATTCGCATCGGCGATCGAAACATCCTCCGCCGCGCCTGCTTCGGCCATTCCCTCGGCCAGCGTCGCTAGCTCCCACTTGTCGGGATCGCCCGTGCCGAAGGCGAGTCGGATGTGGTGGTTATCTTCGTGGACCGAGACGATATCGAGATGGCCGTCCGCATCAAGATCGGCCATCTTGAGGCCATCACCACCCCGCAGGACAACGCCACCGCTCACCTGCTCGTCGTCGATGAGGTGTTCTTTCCAAGAAATGTAGAGCCCGTCGGGTGTGCGAGCACGGGTAGGTGTGTCGGCGACGGTAAGGACACCGCCTACGTCCGCCGCCGGCTCAGGCGGAGCGCACCCCAACCAAATCAGGGCACAGACCGCCAGAGCGGACGACATCTTACATCTGCGTTGGGAAGACACGGCGAAAAACAGCAAGGGTCCGACGAATCGGACCCTCACAATCAGACTTCGCGCGAGCGCTTAACCCTTGTCGGGGACATAGGCGATCATCTCGATCTCTACCTTCGTCCGCGAATCGGGAAACTCAACGCCGACAGCCGAACGCGACGGCTTGTGGTCGGTAAAGAACTCGGCATACGCCTTGTTCATTGCCGGCTTCTCGACCTTGATGTCAGACTGAAACACCGTCACCTTGAGCACGTGGTTGAGCGAGCTTCCGATGGCTTCGAGGTTGTCTTTGTGTTTCTGAAGAATAATCCGCGTCTGCTCTTCGACACTGCCGCCGAACTCGCTCGGGCTACCCTTGCGCGTGCCGGTCAGGCCGGACGTGAAAACCAAGTTGCCGATTTGAACACCAGCTTGGTTCTTCGCTACCTTGTGGTGGTCGGCCTTGGCGGGCACGGCCATGGCGAGGGCGGCCATACCGGCGGCACCGCCCATCTTCACGGTGTCGGAAATGAAATCGCGGCGGTCGTTCTTGTCAGCCATTGAATCCTCCTCAGGAAATCGGTGATGCTAAGAGTCCGTTCGAACCCATTTGAGACCGGGTCGATAGCGGTGCTTTTGGGGCCATTTTACCATTCAGGCCCGTTTCCCCGTGACAGGCAGTGCCTCAGTTGAGCGATGAAAACCCTAGGCGGAAAGGCCCCTAGGTCATCTCACAATTCCCGCCTGCGATGGACCCCACTGCCGGCCAACCGCCTTCAGGCGGTTTCCGCGCAAAGCGCGTCGTAGACCGGTCCTTTAGGGCCGGGTAGTGCGCCGTGCTTCGCTAGGACGCTTCAGCGTCCTTCCCCGCACTGGCTTTAGCCACTTCGCGACAGACCGTTCAGCCGTGATTTGGGCGCCAGATCCCACGACCGAGGCCCTACCCCGTGATATGATGAAGCCATCACGACCTTACCTCGTCCGAGGCGAGCGAACACGAACACCACGGAGCGGCAGGAGTAATCATCATGGCGAAAGTCTGTGTAGTCACCGGGAAGAAGCCCATGTCGGGCAACAACGTCTCGCACGCGAACAACAAGACCCGGCGCCGCTTCGAACCCAACCTGCACAACAAACGCTTCTGGCTCCCCAGCGAAAAGCGCTTCGTGCGGATGAAAGTAAGCGCCAAGGCGATCAAGATCATCAACAAAAAAGGCATCGAAGCCGTCGTCGCCCAAATGCGCAAAGAAGGCAAGAAGGTCTAGCCCCAGTCCTTCCCCGCAGTACCCTCACCTCTCCAAAAGTCTCCCGCACCACCGTGGCGGCGAATGTGCTTTTAGTCGCCTCGCTACGTGCAGGGACATCGCCCAGTTTCACCGGAGCGGGCTTGGGCAGACCCAAACCCAGGATCACGGGCCCAGCAACCGGCTTCAGCCGCCAACTGCAAGAACGGAGCGTTCCCCCCCCCCACGACGGCGCTCCACGCCGCGATCTCGCTCGGGAAAGCGTAAACGCTGGAACCCTTGCCGGTACCGTGGCGGCGAACAGGCAAACCGTTCTCTTTTGCCCAGCGGCCCACGGTCCGGACGTCGCGCTCCAGGTAGGCCGCGATTTCTTTCCAGCTTTGGAGGGGCTTCTCGGCCGAGTGGTGGGGCTGCGGTTCGGTCATGGCGCTAGACTAGACGCTGGTATGAGTAGGCACAAGGGAAAAAGGCGGTCGTAACGCGAAAGGCCTCAATTGCCCTTCCGGTGAGGATCAAAGGCAGTCGGAGATAGAGGAGTGATTCCATTTTTCGGGGTATTTTGTTGCTAGTGTAGGTTTCTCGCGGTACACAGCGAGTGCAACATCATGCTTCCTGTTCTCGAAGTATTGCTATTGGTTGCCGTTACCGCGTTGGGCGTGTTTTGTCTGGTTCGGCCACTGTGGTGGCTTCCCTATTCAACGTGGCTCCTGCCGGTCGAAGTACGACGGGACTTTGAACATCGCGCCGCTCCTAGGCTCGGTGTCCGAATGTACTGGCTTTCCGGGCTGATTGGTTCTATTCCTTACAACGCAGTTCGGTACACGTTCGCATCTAGTCTCGTTGGACCGGAGGTTTTGGAGATCACGTGTCGACTCTTCTTGGGAGCGTTTGGGCTGGGGGGCGCGGCCTTCGCGATCTACATGGCGATGAACAGCGCACTTCTCTTGATACGTCCACAGGTCGCTCTCAGGTCGAAATGGACTTTTCCCGCTTTTATTTCTCCGCGCTGGGGGCGCATCTCCGAGGAGACGCGCATTCCGACTACACTTCGTTTGTTGACTCTACTCGCTTTCGTGCTGGGCGCAGGCGGCACCTATTTGGCCACAGTGGTTTTGATCGAATCCATCAACTCTCCCGGCTGCTATCTGTGAATCTTGAGGTCCCAGCGTCAGCCCCGTGGCTTGAGCCCGATACCTGTTGACCGAGGGAATACGCACAGGCGCTGTCGATTGCCTTCGAAAACGGTACTGCCCCTGGCGACGGCGGAGGCTCAACCCACTCCCTTGTATGTGGCGATGCAGGGATAAGAGGGGAGCGGGGGCACTGATGGGATACCTGTGTGCTGATCCTGGGGCGGCTTGTTGTGTGGTTGTGTGAGAGGTTGGCCGAAGCGGTCTTGGTGGGGACCTTCTTGTTTGTCCTAGCTTGGTCTTGGTTCGGCGACCAGGTCACCCCACAAGGTTGGGTCTTGCTGATTGCTGGGACAGCGGGTGTATTCATGCTTGGGTCAGGTTACTTGTTTACCACAGCAATCTTTGGGGTCATTTGGAGGAGTGAGAAGTCGTGGGTATACCCAGCGATTGCGGCCGCACTCTTCATTGCGCGTGTTCAGTTCTACGTGACCACTTGGAGTCTATCCAAGAAGATGCCTATCGAAGCAGGTGGTGCGTGCATCGTGTTCATGTGTACCTATGTTAGAAACTACTTTCTGCGTGAGTGGGACGAATGAGGGGCGGACAGGGGACGAGCAGAGCAAGAAAGAGAGCAAAGGCGAACTAGCCGTGTCATCCCATCTGTCCCGTCTTGGCTGTCGACCCGTTGATCGCCTTCGAACGGTGCTTTCCCGGCGATGGCAGAGGCTCAACCCACTCCCTGGTGGTCGGGGCTCGGTGGGTGCTGCTTCGCGATTGCAATGGCTCTCCTTGACCGACCTTTCTGTCGGCGAATCCGCGTAGACAGGATCGTTGATTCTCCAACCGTCCTGGGCCCTGGCGGCGGCGTTGGCCGGACCGCCTCGCTGGCGGTCGGGGTTCGGCGGGTGGTGATTTGTGGACGTGATGGCGTTTCGCGTGGGGTCGTCGGACACTGGAGGAAAGGCCGCGGACCCCGAACCCGGGGTCCGCGCTACGGGTCTCGACACAAGGTGATGCAGGAGATACAGCGATGGATCAACGACGCGGCTGACCGGTTGGGAATCAACTTGGAGGCCCAATCCAAGATTGTGTCCCAAGAAATCGTGAACAGTGCGCTTGCAACCTTCGTAGAAAACACCCCCCGCGTTTGGTGGTTGTCACTAAAGCTGCCGTCTGAGCAGTTCTCGTCAGAGACGATGAGGCTTTCAGAAGTCTTGCCAAGCCAAGACGGGGAATGTTGGCTCGTGATCGAATCAGACCACGACGTGTTCTTCGTCTGCAAGGCCAAATGAGGAGGCCAAATCCCTCCGTGCCAACATGACTGAGACACTCCTGAAACCCTAATTACAGTGCAGGGCGGAAGGATTCTCTACATGAACAACGATAAGTTTTCCGCTTCTTCCCAGGCGGCTTTGGCGTCCGTGGAACGA
>Ga0302123_10001731_pt1 | contig 15286 bp, 12 predicted proteins | sample CB21_321_MG_FD_203109 | JGI IMG/M metagenome (GOLD analysis project Ga0302123, IMG submission 203109) | Marine microbial communities from Western Arctic Ocean, Canada - CB21_32.1 | ecosystem: Environmental > Aquatic > Marine > Oceanic | place: Canada: Western Arctic Ocean | collected 2017-09-28 | reverse complement strand
GTCTCCGTCTCCATTCCGAGCTTGTCCACTTAATGGTGGATGTAATTCCGCTTTGCTGCCCCCCAGCAGTAGCTCGCTCTTTCTCGATGTAAAACGCCGTCGCGCTGCAGGCACCGTTCGCCCACTGACGGCAGGTCAACTCGCGGTCTCGGCTGCCGCCGCCTGAGCTTGTTGTGCCGCGTGCTCCTGCCGCGCCCGAGTCAGATGCGGGACGATGCCGAGGATGCGCTGGACCACCATCAGTTGACCACGATGGTGCATTTCGTGCTCTTTGACCGATAGCAGCATCTCGAGACGGCTCTTGCTGGGTGGTGTCGCACCGGGGGGCATCGTAAAGGACTCGGCAAGAAAGTCCTCCGACGCGCCTTCCAAGAAGCTTGCCCAGACCTCGCCCTCCGTCTGCAGCAGATCGATAATCTGGGACTTCGTTCTCTCTGTAGATTCCTGGTCTGCGATCCGCTTCATCAACGGCTGAAAATCAAATCCCTCGAAGGTTGATCGCCGCTCACCAGCGTGGATCGCGTGCTGAAACTGCGGGGACAGAGCAATATGGACCAAGCTGCGGCCGATGCTCTTTGCGCCCTCGGCAGGGCTGAACTCGTACTGGTCTTCGGGAATATCCTCCGCCAACTGCACCGTGTTCTTGCGCACCGTACGGAAACTGTCCGCCAACTCCTTGGCTCCGTAATGATTCATCAACAACGACTCCTCTGGAATGCACTGCGTGGGCTTAAGTTCGGATGATACCACTTCCCCTTGCCAATTCGACAAGCCGGGCCCTGAGCGCCCGTGCGGCTACGACAGTGCCAGTGCGACACCTCACGAACCAGCAGAATCGAAGGTAGTAAGATCGCGCCAGCCTCACACGCGACAGTATCTGCCCTGGACAATGCCTAGCCCCGTGGTCCGCGTCTCCAGCATCAAGATGACCTATGGCAAGACTGTTGCTGTTGACGACGTCTCGTTCGAGGTGCAACCGGGTGAAATCTTTGGGCTGATCGGCCCGAATGGCGCCGGCAAGACCACGACGATGGAGTGCGTCGAAGGACTACGACAGCCGGACCGCGGCCGCATCGAGGTCTTCGGGCTCGACCCGACGCGGGATGCCCGAGCGCTGCAGCACCGGATCGGCGTGCAGCTACAGGAGGCGCACCTGCAGAAACGGATCAAAGTCTGGGAGGCGGTCGACCTCTGGGCATCGCTCTATCCCAAAACGGTCGACGGCGACCGACTCCTCGACCAGCTAGGGCTTAGCGAGAAGCGAGACGCCTGGTTCATGACCCTCTCCGGCGGTCAGAAGCAACGGCTGTTCATCGCGCTGGCACTGATCAACGATCCGGAGCTGGTCTTCCTCGATGAGCTGACAACCGGACTGGACCCCCAGGCCAGGCTGGCAATCTGGGACCTGATACGGGAGATGCGCAAGCGCGGCAAGACCGTCTTCCTGACGACGCATCTGATGGAGGAGGCCGAACGGCTGTGCGACCACGTGGCGATCATCGAACACGGCCGAATCATCGACTACGACACGCCGACAGGCCTCGTTGCGCGGCACTGTCCGGAGCGCAGCGTCGTGGTGGCCACGGAGCACCACGACGCTGCGTCACACTTTCGGGCGCTGCCATCAGTGGACAGCGTCACCGGCGACGACAGCCGTCTGACCGTTCGCGGACGGGGGGACGATCTGGTCACCGAGGTGATTCACTGTCTCTCTGAGCACGGCATGCGAGTGACGGAATTCCGCACCGAGGACCCGACACTGGAGGACGTGTTCCTCACACTGACTGGCCACTCCATCCGAGACTGACGACGCGTGACGTCTGACACGCCAGGGAGGAGACAACCATTGCCACTGCGCGGACTCTGGAAGCTGACCTGGCTCGAGATTAAGATTTTCGTGCGTGAGCCGATGGGCCTTATCGGATCCGTCGTGATCCCGGTGCTGATATTCGTCGGGATCGGTCGGGTGCTCGGCACGAGGATCGGCGAGGTCACGTCACAAGACACCGGTCGTCTGCCGGTGGGCGTCGCGGTGTTCATCGCAGTCAACACCGTTCTGTCGCTCGTGGCAATTATCTCGATTTATCGCGAGGGCGGCATCCTGAAACGACTGCGCGCGACACCGCTCGGGCCGGTGACGATCCTGGTGACACACGTCCTAGTGAAGCTTATCCTCACCGCCGTCACCGTCATCCTGATGGTCCTCGCCGGCCGGCGCTTCTACCCGGCAGGCGCCGACATCCCGGTGGTCTCCTTCACAATCGCGTTGCTGCTCAGCACCTGGAGCATCCTGTCGATCGGCTTCATCATCGCCAGCGTGGTTCGGACGGCGCGGTTCGCCCCGCCGCTCGGCAGCCTCGTGATGTTCAGCATGCTGCCATTGTCCGGGCTCTTCCCGATCGCCTTGCCCCCCCCTATGGAGGTGGTGGCCCGGTTCATACCGCTGACCTATGCGGTGTCGCTGCTCTCCGGCATCTGGCAGGGCGACGCCTGGTCGGCCCATCTCGGTGACATCGCGGCACTGGTCGTCGTGTTCGCCGTCTGCACGCTGATCGCATCCCGTGTGTTTCGGTGGGACTGACCAATGTCGACCACTCCCTGGCGAGCCACCGGCCTGCTCTTCGAAAACTGCAGTTGCCAACTCCTCTGCCCGGCGCACGTCTCTTTCAAGCAGGCCTGCACCCACGAGCGCTGCCAGGGGCACTGGACCATCCGTATCGATGAGGGCCATTACGGCGACATCGACCTCGCGGACACCGCGGGGGTTATCGTCTACGACACGCCGCAACTGATGTACGAGGGCGGCTGGACTCAGGCGTGTTACATCGACGAGCGGGCCACCGTGCCGCAGCGCGAGGCACTCGACGACATCCTGTCGGGCCGCGCCGGCGGTCCCTGGGCCGTCCTGGGCCACTTCGTCGAGACCCGGCTCGAGACCCGGTTTGTGCCCATGCGGCTCGAGGATGACGGACGGGAGAAGCGCCTGACTATCCCGGACGTGCTCGACACGACCATCAGCGCGATACGCGGCGCCGACGGCGCGGCGGAGGCGCGGCTTGAAAACCTGTACAACGTGATCCACGGACCGACACACATTCTGGCCCGTGGGCGGTCCCGCTGCACCGACCGGGTGTTCGACTTCGACAATGAGCGCACACACGCTCTCTACTCACGGTTTATCTGGGAGGCCGGCCAAGGGACGCCGACACGTTGACCCTTGGCTTCACGGCTAGCACCGTCCATTTCCGGCCGGTGTTCGGTTGGTTCGCGTCGTGTGCGAGAAACGACGGTGCTCAGTCTTGCGGTCCGCCCAGGCCGTCGAGCTCCTGCCGGATACGATCGTTCGTCGGATCGAGCTCGAGCGCGCGTGTGTAGCTCTGACGTGCGGGGTCGATTTGGCCGCTGGCGCGATGTGCCCTAGCCTTGTCGATCCATGCCGGCGCCGACGTCGGGTTTGCCGCCACCGCGCGGTCCAGCACATCGGTGGCAAGCCAGAACTGACCGGCGTCGATAGCGGCGGCGCCCAACCGGCGCAGCACGACGGGATCGGAACCGGCCAGGCCACTTGCCGCCTGAAAGTCGCGCAGGGCCACTCCGACATCGCCCGATTGGAACCGGGCCACCCCCAGGTTGAACTGTGCGAGGACGTTCGTGGGTGAGCGTGCCACCACCTGCTCCAACGCCGCGCGGGCATCGTCGACGTTGCCGAGCCTCAGCGACGCGATGCCGATCTGATACAGCGGCTGCACCCGGCGCGGATCCGCATCGATCAGCCGACGATAGTACCCAATCGCCTTTTCATACTCGCCAACGCGGAATGCGGTCCGTGCGACAAGCTCCAGATCCGCTTCGAACACCCCTTCATCACGAAACGACAGGAGCAGCGCGTCGAGATCGGCTTCGGTGAGGATCCCCCGGATCGACCGCCGAAGGCGCCCGGCCTGATCGAAGACGTACGTCGAGGGCAGCGCGGCCTCGGCACCGTCACCAAAGAACCGCTCCATCACGGCCTCATCGGCAAGAAACTGCGCATACGGAATGGCGAATCGTTCGATCGACGCCCGCACAGAGTCAAGATCGTCCAACTCAACACTCATCCCGACGAAGTCGACCTCGTCACCGTACCGCTCGGCCAACGCGACGAGCTGGGGAAGCTCCACGTTGCACGGTGCGCACCACGGCGCCCAGAAGTTAATGACGACCGGCCGTCGATCTCCCGCGATCGGTGCCACGTCACCATCCAGCTGCCGAGCCTCGAATGTGGGGGTCGGTTCACCGATCCCGTTCGGTCGAGTCCCGGCCGGCCACTGCCTCAGCGCCTCCGCCACGACCTCGGTCGTGCCCTCGCGGACGAGCAGCAGTCGGTCGACCGGCAGGTCCCGCCACCGCTCGACCTCTCCGGACGGCCACCGGACCTCCAGCGCCTCGATCGTCGTCGCGTCGCCTAGCCCGAAGTGAAGATCCAACGGCCCCTGCGTCTGGAACCCTTCGGTGATCGTGACGAAATCACGCCGCACGACGTCGCCGGCAGTGACCTCGACCGTCGCACCCACTGCGTGCGCCTGCGAGCGCGACGCCGTCAGCCGTACCCGCGCGAAGCGCTGCGGGGCCGCGGTGTTTTCGAAGAATCGCAGCCCCTGCAGTGTCACGAGCGCCAGGTCGAGGTCGCCGTCGCCATCGATGTCGACCGGCGCCGCCGCGCGCCCATCATGGTCGGCATCGAGCCCAAACACATAGGCGCTCTGCACGAAACGGTCGGACGGTTCGTTCGTGTTGTAGAAAAGGCGATCCCGTTCATAGCCGCTGAACGATCCACGGAAATTTCGGCGCTCCTCTGGCAACACCTCGGCGAACGAGGTCTCCTGTTCTATCGCTTCCGCGTCGGCGACGACCTGTCGCCAGAAGAACGTTCAATAGTCAGGAGCATCTGGATCGCGAAAACTCGTGTTCCCGTTCGTGACGAAGATCTCCTTATCCCCATCGTTGTCGAGGTCGTAGAACACGCATCCCCAGGCCCAGCCGGCGACGTTCACGTCGAGCAGCCGCGCCTGATCTTCCCATTCGTCGCCGCCGACAGCGGTGCGCACAAAAAGCTGGTTTCCAGCCGCCAGCCCTTCGAGATCGGCTCGCATCGCATCGCCCAATGACTCGGTGAGCCGCAGTACTCGGCGACCGGCGTGCGAGTACATGTTGGACACATACACACTCCACGCACCGGTGTTGTCCCAATCGCCGATGGTGATTCCCATCGTGTTGCTGGCATTTCTGGTAAGCGGGTGATCCTCAAGCGCGCGAAAGCCATCACCGGTGTTGTCCCACACGACGTTGCGCCCGTAGTCGTTCCCCTCGAACAGATCGACGTCACCGTCGTCGTCGAAATCGAAAAACTGCGCGACGTAGGTGTACTGCGTCCCCGTGATCCCCATGGCGTCTGAGGCTTCCGTGAAGCGCAGATCGCCCTGGTTGATGAAGAGCAGGTTGTCGGCCCCGTCGTGCGCATCGACCCGATTGAAGCGCTGCGGATCGCGCGACTGGTCTGTTTCGTACCCGGCCACAAACAGGTCGAGCAAACCGTCGCCATTCACGTCGGCCGCCGTCATCGCCAGCGCGTCGGTTCGTCGCGCATCCGAAGGATTGTCAAACTCGAGTGCCTGCGGCAAGAACACCCACTCGCCGTCGGGGCGTGTGTAGATCCCCATCGAACCGTAACCGTCACGGTAGAGCACGCGGTTTCCGACCAGCTCCTCGACGCCGTCTCCGTCGAGATCAATAAACAGCAGCTGGCTGGGCACGAGCCGTCGATCCTCGATCGGCAGCAGCTCCCGCTCGAAACCCCCTTTGCCGTCATTGCGAAACAGCAGGCTCTGATTCATCGACTCGGTCACGAGCAGGTCCCAGAACCCGTCGTGGTCCCAATCGATCACGCTCAGCCCTGAATCAATCAGACTCGACCGCGTATCGATGATGTCCTGGCGGAGATCGCCATTGACATCCGAGCGATTGAAGTGAAGACCGACCGCATCGGTAATGTCGCGGAACGGCGGCAACGGATTGTGGACGCGCGAACCCTCGATGAGATTCAAGCGCGAAATGACCCATTCGTCGGGGGCGGTCTCGACCACAACCACCTCGACGGTCGCGTCGACCACCGTCCGCTGGCCGGCCGATCCGGGTCCGCCTAGCTGCAAATGCACCTGCGCGAATGCACGGTCTCGGGTCGGTTCGAGGAGAAACGTGAACACCTTCCACGAGGCTCGCTCGACCGATGTCCACGACGCCGTGTGCAATCGCAGTGCCTCGAGAAACTGATCGCCCCGCTGCACCTCTCGATCAGTCGCCTCGTATCGTCGAATCACCAGGCTGGCGTCATCAACCGTCCGGCCGTCTTCAGGTGTGGGAAACCGGCCGAGAAAATCGGGAGACAAGCCTCGAGACGCGCGCGCCCAGTCAAAGTAGCGCACACCGTCGAGAAACGAGGCCTCGATGCTCTTCTGAACGACGGCGAGGACCTCCTCGGCAATGGAAATGTCCGTAACGTAGCGTTCCGGCGCCGTGACGAGTGGCGCGGCCCGCTCAGACTGCTGGATGCGAATAGCCCCAGAGAGGAACCAACCGGACGCGATGACCAGACCAGCGGTCAGCAGCATCGTCCGGGTCACCAGGGAAGCAACGCTAGGCAGCATGACAGGGGGTCGCCTCGGGCACAGTCGGTCGTGGGGGGAGTGCGCCGACGTTCTCAGGCTTCTCAGCTAGGGCACAGCCTCCGATGCCGACGATACAGTGCCGATTATCGCCGAGCCGGGAGCGGTGTCAAGGTGTGCGCGGGCCGGAGTCAATTCGATTGGTGAATGCAGTCGAGCAGTGACCTGGTGACGACGTCGAATCGCCAGCCTTGAAACTGCTGCGGGATGTCGCCGGCGTTCTCCAGCACACTGATCAAAAGCGCCTCGATCCCACGCCGACTGGCGAGCAACTCCGGGGGTAACTCGAGCGCGGAGGCGGCTCGCCGGGCGACCCGTTTGAGGCGTTCCACGGTGCCGGCGTAGGGTCGCAGGTCGACGGGCGAGTCGGAATCGGCGGGGCCCTGTTGTCGCGCTGTCTCGATGCACGCGGCAATAGCCTCGCCGTAGCGCGCCGCGGCGCCTTCCGACAATCCCTGGATGTGGCCCAACGACGCTGGGTCAGGGTCAGATGCCTTCGCCAATGCGATCAACACCTCGTCCCGCAGCAGGTGCTGTCGAGGAATGTCGCGGGCCATGGCTTCGGTCTCACGCCACTGGCTGAGGCCGCGCAGCACGGCGTGGTGCGCTGGGGACAACGCGGCGCGCCGCCGGACCTTCACGTAGGCCGCGCACGGCTGCTTGTCCTCAGTCCGCGCACGGCGCTGGTGTTCGAGCTCTTCCTCGAGCCAGGGCGCGCGGCCGAGATCCGCCAATTCTCGTGACAGCCGCCGGTGCATCGGCAACAGATACTCCACGTCCAACGCCGCGTACAGAATCTGCGCCGGCGTCAGTGGGCGCCCGAGCCAATTCGAACGGGTCTCGCCCTTGTCCAGCACCACATCCAGCAATTCATTCACCAGGCTGCGATACCCGAGCGAGTAGCCGTGGCCTGCAAACGCACCGGCAAGCTGGGTATCCAGTATTCCCCGCGGCGTGACCCCGGTCAGCAGTTCCAGTACCTCCATGTCCTCGCTGCAGGCGTGGATCAGCTTGACAATCAACGGGTCGGCCAGCACGGCCGCAAGCGGCGTGAAATCGGAAATCTGGAGCGGGTCGACCATGGTTACGCTGTCGCCGTCGTGTACCTGCAGCAGCGCCGGGATCGGGTAATAGGTACGCTCGCGCACGAATTCGGTGTCGACACCGATGACCCGCGCGGCCGACCAGCGCGCGCAGGCCGCCGCCAGATCGGCGTCGCTGGCGATCATGGACGAGGCAACGTCTGATATCGAAGGAGACACGTTGTGGCTGGCGCTCGATCCGTGCGGGCATCGTATCAGGTCGCCGATGCCGTACGCCCGAAGACGAACACGGCATCAACGTGTGGGGTCACTATCGGCCCGATAGGCCCCGCGCAGGTCGTGGTATCGCAGACGCGCCAGATCGACGAGCATCCAGAACGAGTCCGTCACCGGGTTCACCCGACTCGATGCATTGTTCACCCAGATGACCGGCACCTCGGCCACCCGATAGCCAAGGCGTCGGGCGAGCCACAACAGTTCAACATCGAAGGCAAACCGCCTGATGCGTTGGAGCGCAAAGAGCCGGCGCGCCGCATCCCGCCGGAAGCACTTGAACCCGCACTGCGTGTCCCGAATGCCGGACACGGCGACCCGCCGCACAATCTGATTGAACATCCGCCCCATCGACCGACGCCACCAGGCCTGACTGACCCGCACGTCCGAGCCGGCGAGCGTACGTGACCCGATCGCAATGTCGGCACCCACCTCGAGCGCGGCAATCAACCGTTCAACCTCCGCAATCGGTGTCGAGAGGTCAGCGTCCGAGAACAACAGATAGCGCCCGCACGCCTCCAGCATGCCCCGCCGAACAGAGTAGCCCTTGCCCCGGTTCACGTCGCTTTCCAGCACTCTGAGCGCGGGCCAGCCGGTCATGGCCGCTTTGACCAACGTAAGGGTTCCATCTCGGCCGCCGTCCACTACCACCACGACCTCGCTGTCGAACTCCTGGTCGTCCAGATACGCGCGCACCTGCTCCAGGGTCTGACCGATCCGCGCGACCTCCTCGAAGGCGGGAATCACGACACTGAGGTGGACCACCTTGTCCATCATCTTGGGTACACGGCCGGACACCACGGCGCCTCTGCAAACAGTGTTAGTAGATCATCGCACAACCCCGATGTGGACTACACTTCGCTTGCGAAAGGAGCATCACTTGTTGCGCATGCGTTTCCGACACGACCTCGTTCTACTTGCCATGATCGCCATGCTTGCCACCGCCGCGCCGCTCGCGCAGACCGGCTCGAACACGATGTACAACCCCTATCAGATGCTCGACGGCTGGGCCACACTGCCGGACGGTGTCAGCTGGGGCGCTGTCATCGGCATCATCCCAGACGGCGAGGGCGGCACCTGGGTCCATCATCGGTCCGAGCCACCGATCATTCACTTCGACTCCACCGGATCTGTTGTCGAAAGCTTTGGCGAGGGCATGTTCGTCATGGCGCACGGCTTCTGCCGCGACCACGACGGAAACTTCTGGGCCGGTGACAGCGGGCCGTTTCGCGACGATCCGCGCACCGCCGGGCGGGGCTATCAGTTCTTCAAGTTTAGCCCGGACGGCGAGCTGCTGATGACACTGGGCGAGGCGGGGGTCTCGCGCGCGGGCCGCGACACTTTCATCGCACCCACCGCCTGCGTGGTGGCCCCAAACGGCGACATCATCATTGCCGACGGGCATGATCCCAGACCCGCCACGAGCCAGCAGGATGGCGACCGGATCGTGCGGTACACAACCGACGGCGATCTTGTCGATGCGTGGGGACGGCAGGGGTCCGGACCCGGCGAGTTCGATGGCCCGCATGCACTGGCGTTTGACTCACAGGGACGGCTGTTCGTCGCCGACCGGTCGAACAATCGCGTACAGATATTCGATACGGACATGAACTTCGTGGACGACTGGCGACACTTCGGGCGCCCGAGCGGCGTGGCCATACTGGCCGATGACAGTCTGTTCGTGGCCGACTCGGAGTCGAACAGGATCATCTTCGGCGAGCTGCGAAACCCCGGATGGAAAAACGGAGTGCGGTTCGGCAGTGCCAAGGATGGATCGCTTCACGGGTTCTTCGACGGCACCGACCCGGAAGGGCTGGCAGCAGACGAACTGGGCAACGTATGGACAGGGCTGACCAGCACGCCAATCCTGCAGAAGTGGGTCAAGCCGTAGACGCTAGGTTGGATGGCGGAACGGCGCGAGAGGACGCCCTCGACCACTCTCGCTGGCGGAAGATCCACTATACGACCCAGGCGCCCACGCGCTGCTAGTAGCTTTCCAGCAGAAAGATCGCAAGCGCCCGACGCTGGTCCGCGTCTGCATCATAGGGCGGCATCGGCGCGTTCGGCATCGCGAGGTATTCCATCAACTCGTCGACCGTAAAGCGTGCACCGATATCGCTCAGCACGACCTGCGCCGGATCCGCGCTGGGCGACTCCACGTGACACACCAGGCAGCCTTCGCCGGCAAGAACAGCCGAACCGACGGCCAGCGCCGACTCGCGTTCCTGCGCACTGATCGCAGTCGGGTCGTAGCCAGCACTGCGGTCGTCCTCAGGCGCGAGGATTGAGACGCCACTCTGGTCGCCGTATCTGATCCGATACACCGCGCTGCCGTAGTCATCCGAGACGTAAATGCTGCCGTCCGGGCCTTCCGCGACTTCGGCAGGACGGCCGATTGCCACGTCATCGGCCAGGAATCCGGTGACAAAGTCGCGCTCCTCGATGGAGCCGTCCGTGGCGAAGTGCAGCGACACGACCTTGTAGCCATCCTTTCTCGAACGATTCCACGAGCCGTGGAGCGCCACGATCGCGGCTTCCCGATAGTCCGGAGGATGGTGGTCATGGCGTAAGAACACGATACCCAGGGGTGCGTTGTGTGCGCGAAATCCGTGTGCCGGTGCCAGGAATGCTTCGATCGCCGCGGGCGGGTCGGCACCCAGATCAGGATCAGGAACGTTCGCGCCATTCGCGAACGGCCAGCCATAGAACCCTCCCTCGACGATCGCGTTGAGCTCGCCGGGCGGAAAATCGTCGCCGAGCATGTCACGACCGTTCTCGGTGGCATACAACACCCCCGTGGCCGGAGACCAGTCGAACCCGGAGCTGTTCCGCAGACCCGTCGCGAAGGCGTCCACAAACTCGCCCTCCGGCGTATAGCGGAGCATGGCGGCTCGCCGTGCATCGTCCTCGATACAGACGTTGCAACTGGACCCCAGCGCAACGTACAGCAACCCGTCGGGTCCGAACCGGATGGTCTTCTTCCAATGGTTTCCGCCACCTGGCAACCCATTGATGACGCGTTGATAGCCGCCTTCCACGGTCCCCGAGCGCGGATCAAACTCGATGCGCCCGATGCCGTCTTCTTCGCCCACGTAGAGATATCCGCCAGAGAGGTCCAGCCCATTGGGCCGCGTCAAACCCTCGAGCAGCACCCGCTGTCCATCTGCCGCACCGTCGTTATTGCGGTCTGCCTCGAGCAGAATGACCCGTCCGTCCCGCGGCGTGGCTACCAGGACGTCGCCCGCAGACGTGACGCGGAGCATGCGGGCATCAGCAATACCGGTGGCAAACAGCGACACGCCATAGCCTTCAGGCACGACGAGTTGACTGTCGACCTGCTCGGCCGACATCGGGTCGGGATCCAGCCACGCAGGCAGCGCGGTCATCTGCTGAAGCATGCTCTTCCAGGGCACGTTCATTGGAACCATCATCCAGATAACCGCCACCGCGAGGACCAGCAGCGCGATCAGGCCTGCGACCACCTTCGCAAGTAGCTTCATTAGGGTTCCCAAACCTGGGCGATAGGCTCTTTTTGCCCAATCCCAGATCTTGCCGGGCCGCCCATTAGCGTATTTCGGATTGCCTCATCGCGCGAGTATGACGTCCAGCCGGTCGAGGCGGTCGGCGCCGAGCGCGCTGCCCACTGCGATAACGTCTCCCAACTCAAGGTATGCACGTGTGTCTTGATCGTACGCAGGCCACTCGACGCGCCCCTCGGTATTGGGATCACCGGTTTTGGCAAATTGCGTCCAATAGCCAATCATTGCGGCCGAGAGTGCCTCGTCCACCCTGTCCGGGGCGACCGCGGTTTCGACTGCGAACGAATTCCGATTATTGAAGGTGTATCCGATCTCGGCCGCGTGATGAGCACCGAGCGCGTTTTCTCGGCTCTTGCGAGTAAAGTGATATTGATAGGCCGGCGCGCGAGCGGCGCCGGTCGACCCACCGAGAATGGCCCGCGTAGGTCGCACGAACCACGTGTCTGTCAGGAACTGGTTGGCGGCATCCCGAACATCCGCGTTATCCGACAGATACGGCGCTAGCAACGCGTCAGTTGCTTCCCCATAGGTGCGCTGCACGGTCGCGTGGAGCTGTTCCTTGTCGCCGTAGCCCGCCTGCATGAACAGGGTGCCTTCGTCGGCGTTCGTGCCAATCATGAGTGGCACACTCCTTTGACGGCCGCTCTGAAAGATCGCCTCGACGCTGTCAGGCAAGAAGTGACCGTCGACGGTGATGTACATTGGCAATGGCACCTTCCTATCGCCAACAAGCTCGGAGGCGGGTATCGCCCGCAGCGCTTCGAGCGTTCGGTTGTTCGCCTCGGGTGCGATCGCGTCAATCCACCGGACCCCCATCTCTTCCGCGCTAGCAACGAACGTACCTGGTGTGCTCAGGTTCGTCACGTTGGCATCGGTGAACCAAGGACTCTGAGCGATGGCGCCGTGGAACAGCCCCTCGGTTGCCGGCGAGGCGACGAGGGCGACAACACTCGTACCGCCCGCAGACTCTCCAAAAATCGTCACACGCCCGGGATCGCCACCAAACGCCACGATGTTGCGCTGTACCCACTCGAGCGCCGCGACCTGGTCCAGGAGACCATAGTTTCCCGATGTGCCCTCCGACTCGGCAGATAGTTCGGGAAGCGCGAGGAACCCCAGCGGTCCAAGCCGGTAATTGATGCTCACCAGCACGACGTCCCGCTTCGCCAACTCCTGGCCGTCGTAGCCTTTTTGACTGCTCCACCCGAGACTCAAGCCGCCACCGTGAATCCACACCATCACGGGCAGCGCATCGCCCGTCGTCTTGGCCGGCGTCCAGATATTGAGAAAGAGACAATCTTCATCCATCTCGGGTAGCGCTTCTTGGATCATTGCCGCAAGCCCGGATGGTTGTGGGCAGACCGGACTGAACTCGGTCGCATCGCGAGTCCCCTCCCACGTGGAAGCCGGCATGGGTGCCAGCCAACGCAAGGGGCCTACCGGTGCCGCAGCATAAGGAATGCCTCTGTACACATGAAGACCGCCTGCGAGACGCTCTCCGGCGATCGCTCCACCGTCGGTCGCGACCTCGACACCGATATCACTCGTCGCCACGCCAGGTGCCTCTCCCAGCGTATCCGTGACCGCATCGGCACCGAGCTGGCCCTGAGAACATCCTGCTGCCAAGAACACCGTCATGAGCACAACAACCATCAGCCGCATCTTCAACACCCCCCGTCTTCGAGACCCTTGTGTCAGCGTCAGAATCCGATCCACCTTCGTATCCTGTGTCCGACATCACGACTTCATCCTTCTAGATAGCGCATCGCCGCGGCCACGCCGGCGGACTCATGCGGGACCCCGGCCACCGTCAGCCCCATCTCCACTCCGGCGAGCGTGCCGATCAGGCTCAGGTCATTGAGGTCGCCAAGATGCCCGATCCGGAACACCGAGCCAGCCAGTTGTGCCAGCCCGACCCCGAGCGACAGATCGAACCGATCCAGCACGAGCGCGCGCAGGCGGTCCGCGTCATGTCCGGGTGGCGTCATCACGGCCGTAATCGACCCGCTGTATTCGTCCGGGTTCTGGCAAAGGATCTCGAGCCCCCAGGCCCGAACCGCCCGCCGCGTAGCCTCCGCGTGCCGCGCATGGCGGGCAAACACGTTCGGCAGCCCTTCCTCGCGTAGCATGGCGAGCGCCTCGCGCAAGCCGAATAACAGGTTCGTGGCCGGCGTGTAGGGGAAGAAGCCTGTCTCGTTGGCCGCCAGCACCGCGCTCCAGTCCCAGAAGGCCCGTGGCAGCATCGCGTGGGCGTGGGCCGCCAGCGCCTTCTCGCTGAGGGCGTTAAAGCTGAGCCCAGGTGGCAGCATAAGCCCTTTCTGGGAGGCGCCGATCGTGACATCAACCGACCACTCGTCATGCCGGTAGTCGATCGAGGCCAGCGAGGAGATGGTGTCGACCATGAACAACGCCGGATGCCGGGCGTGATCGATCGCCTGACGGACAAGCGGAATCCGGCTGGCCACACCGGTCGAGGTCTCGTTGTGGACCACGCAGACCGCCTTGATGGCGTGGTCACGATCCTCGATCAGGCGTGCCTCCACGGCCCGAGGGTCAACGCCGTGACGCCAGTCCCCCGGGAGCAGGTCCACCTCGAGCCCCAGCTTCACGGCGATCTGCTTCCAGAGATTCGCGAAGTGACCGGTTTCGACCATCAGTACGCGATCACCGGGCGAGAGGGTGTTAACCAGGGCCGCCTCCCATGCGCCGGAGCCGGAGGCTGGGTAGATGACCACCGGTCGCTCGGTCAGAAATATCTCGCGAATGCCGGCTAGCAGATCGCGCCCGAGCGCCTGAAACTCCGGCCCTCGATGGTCGATGGTGGGCCGGGCCATGGCGCGCAGCACCCGGCCGGGCACGTTGGTGGGCCCGGGTATTTGCAGGAAGTGACGGCCTGGACGATAGGACATGTGCCTGGTACGTTGTCGGGCTGCCGCCTTCGTTTCGCTCGTGAGGAAATGTCGAAGCCAGGTCACTACGGCCGCCCCCGGATCTCGTTGCGGGGCACGGATCTAGCCGTGCCAGCGCAGGCCTGCAGGCCTGCGCCACACTGTCCGGACAGCGGGCAAGAGACGCCAGCGACCGCCGGTAGACCCACCGAAGCCGTTGCGAAGGCGGACCGGCTTCCAGCGCCTACCGTATCACCTATACTCGGCCGATGAGCGAGCAGCTGCGGCGTGAGCTAGCGGATTCACTCGACGGCGACGTGCGCTTCGACGCCATAACCCGCGCCCTCTACTCCACTGACGCCAGCGTCTATCAGATCGAACCAACCGGCGTCGTCCTCGTCCGCAACCGCGACGACGTGGTCCGGACGATCGACATCGCTCACAGACACGGCGTCTCGATCACCGCGCGGGGCGGCGGCACCTCGCAGGCTGGGCAGGCGATCGGGGCCGGGCTCCAGCTCGACACAGCCAAGTACTTCAACCGCGTGCTCGAAGTGAACGTCGCCCAGCGGTGGGCACGGGTCGAACCGGGTATCGTGCTCGACGAACTGAACGCGCATCTGCTCCCCCACCGGCTTCGATTCGCGCCCGATATCTCCACCGCCAGCCGGGCCACCGTCGGCGGCATGATCAGCAACAACTCCAGTGGGGCACGCTCAGTGCTCTACGGCAAGACGATAGACCACGTGCTCGATCTCCACGTAGCGCTGAGCGACGGGGCCATCGTTCATCTGCGGCCGCTGGCGCCGGACGAGCTTGACGCGGTCTGCTCGGCGAACACG
>Ga0302123_10001730_pt1 | contig 15287 bp, 7 predicted proteins | sample CB21_321_MG_FD_203109 | JGI IMG/M metagenome (GOLD analysis project Ga0302123, IMG submission 203109) | Marine microbial communities from Western Arctic Ocean, Canada - CB21_32.1 | ecosystem: Environmental > Aquatic > Marine > Oceanic | place: Canada: Western Arctic Ocean | collected 2017-09-28 | reverse complement strand
CATGACTGCAATTAATTTGTCAATACTTATGTGTATTGGCAGTTTAATCCTCTGTGATTTGTTGGGGTTTCTCCAAAGTACTCATCTCAGCGTTTAAGGTGGACATTTCTGATCCATCTTCTAGGGCAGGTGGCGGCGGTGATTCAGGAAGCTGGTCCATATCAAACAATTTTTCTAGTTCTGCAACCCCTAGTTTTTCACGACCTTCCTCGGTTAAATCATATCGAGCGGGGATTAACCTTCCTATAATGACATTTTCTTTCAATCCTGATAGAACATCTCTTTTTCCAGTCACAGCTGCTTCTGTTAGAACCCTCGTTGTCTCTTGAAAGGATGCAGCTGCTAGGAAGCTGTGCATATGAAGCGAAGCCCGAGTTATTCCTAGAAGTATAGGTACAGCAGTGGCTGGATCTCCGCCTTCGGCGATTACCTCACCATTCTTATCCTCGAATGCTTTTCTGTCTAACGGGTCACCAGGTAGGTATTCAGTGTCTCCCGCTTCGTGGATCTGCACCCGCCTTAGCATCTGTCGAATTATAGTTTCTATGTGTTTATCATGTATGGGAACGCCCTGAGACCGGTAGACTTTTTGCACTTCTTCAATCAAATAAGATTGAACTGATTCCCTACCTTGTATTTCTAAGATTTGTTGCGGGTTTTTAGGTCCTAAAGTAATAGCTTGTCCTGCTTCCACTTCGTCACCGCTAGTTATCTCTAAGTGAGAAGCCGCAGGTATCGCATATTCCCTCTGTTCCTCATCTGTCCATGTAATTGTTATTACCGCACCTTCTTTCCCCACGGTTCCCGAATTACGAGCGTGTATGACTGAATCGTCATCGGGATCTTCTGAAGCTGCTATTGGGGTTCCAATTATCACCGTACTGCCCTTTTTGACTAGAGGTTTGTATCCCTCTAGGGTGTACTCGTCTACCAACTCTTCAGAATTGAGTATTCGTGCAGTTCGGCCTTCTGGAGTTTCGATTATCTCTGCTTTTCCTGAAATCTCCGATAACACAGCTGCCCCACGCGGTGATCTTGCCTCGAATAATTCTTCAACTCTAGGTAACCCGCTAGTTATATCTGCTCCAGCCACTCCCCCAGTGTGAAAAGTTCTCATTGTCAACTGGGTTCCCGGTTCTCCAATACTTTGTGCAGCTATTATCCCAACAGCATCACCAATCATTATTGGTTGCAAATTTGCCAAAGACAACCCGTAGCACATTTTGCAGAGGCCCTTTTCAGCCTTGCAAGATAGAGGAGATCTTACTTCTACGACCTTTACCTCTAGCTCTTTTAGCATAGCTATGTCTTCATCTTGCAACGAGTGGTTGGCTTCTATAATTATTTCACCGGTTGCAGGATTGGCTACTGGAGATGCAGTGTATCTATATTTTATCCTGTCATAAAAAAGGTCCTTGAGAGTATCGTCATGATAATCTTCTACTGTGATTCCTTGGCCAACTCCGCAGTCCTCCAAAGTTATTATGACTTCTTGGGCAACATCAATGAGTCGCCTAGTAAGGTACCCACTGTCTGCTGTCCTTAAGGCCGTATCAGCAAGTCCTTTTCTAGCGCCATGGGTGGATATAAAGTATTCGAGTACCGTTAAACCTTCTCGGAAGTTAGATTTGATAGGTCTATCAATGATCCTACCACGTGGGTTTGACATCAGACCTCTCATTCCTGCCATTTGTCGGATTTGAGCTATGTTTCCCTTAGCTCCAGAGTTGGCCATCATGTAGATTCCGCCATAGTTAGGTAAATCTTCAGCTATAACCTGGGTCAATTTATCATTGGCATCGGTCCATATTTTGACTGTCGCAGTGTAGCGTTCCTCTTCTGTTATCAAACCATCCATGAATTGTTCTTCAAGCTGAATTACTGCTTCTTCTGCTTCACCCACTATTTTTGGCTTCTTTGTCGACACCTTGACATCATTGATAGCTATAGAAACCCCTGATTTCGTGGAATTTCGGAATCCTAAATCCTTAATATTGTCTAGTACTACTGCAGTTTTTTCATTACCTAGAAGCCGGAAGCATTTGCCAGTTATCTCTTTTAACTTATTCCTTTCAACTTCTTCGTTAACATATGGTAGGTTGTCTGGAAGGATGCTATTAAATATTATTCTACCGACTGTAGTATCGATCAATTCTCCAGAATTATTTCTAGCATGTATTGGAGCCCTAAGTGAAATAGCCCCTACGTCATGAGCTAAAACGGCATCTTCAAAATTACTGAATTTCTTTCCTATTCCATGCGCATTTTCATCAATAGATGTCATGTAGTAGCATCCCAATACCATATCTAACGATGGGGTAACAATTGGTTCTCCAGAACTTGGAGCAAGCATGTTGAATGTGCTTAACATCAATTTTCTCGCTTCCAACACGGCGATTCTTGATAGAGGCACGTGTACCGCCATTTGATCTCCGTCAAAGTCGGCATTGAAAGCTGTGCATACCAATGGATGGACTCTTATCGCACTACCTTCAATTAAGACTGGTTCAAAAGCCTGTATCCCGAGTCGATGAAGGGTGGGTGCTCGGTTTAGTAATACGGGGCGGTCTTTTACGACTTCCCCCAATATTTCCCAGACCTCTGACCGGTTACGTTCAGCTAATCTCTTGGCACTTCTTATGTTGTGAGCATAACCTTTTAGTACCAGCCGATGCATTACAAAAGGCTTGAATAATTCTAGGGCCATGCGCCTTGGTAAACCGCATTGATGGAGCTTTAATTCTGGACCAGCAATAATTACTGACCTTCCACTGTAGTCAACTCGCTTTCCAAGTAGATTTTGTCGGAATCGTCCTTGTTTTCCTCGCAAAAGATCTGAAAGGGATTTCAGCTTATGATTGTGACTACCAGCTACCGCTCGGCCCCTTCTTCCGTTGTCGATCAAGGCATCCACTGATTCTTGTAGCATTCGCTTTTCATTTCTAATAATGATTTCAGGCGCCTGTAATTCATTGAGTCTATTAAGCCTGTTATTTCGGTTTATAACCCTTCTGTACAGGTCATTTAGGTCACTTGTGGCGAATCGTCCTCCATCAAGTTGAACCATTGGGCGTAAATCTGGCGGAAGGACTGGTAGAGTAGTGAGTATCATCCATTCTGGCTTATTGGTACTGTTTCTGAACGCTTCTACGACCCTGAGCCTTTTTATTGCTTTTTTCCGCCTCTGCCCTGAAGTAGACTGCATTTCTTCTTGTAGCTCATCTCTAAGCTCGTCGAGGTCGATGTAGTTTTGGAGCACATACAGTACAGACTCCGCTCCCATTCCAGCCTTGAACACTCCAGGGAAACTATCCCTATTGTCCCTGTATTGAGTTTCTGTCAATAACTGCGTGACATGAAGTTCCTTTAGTGAGGAAATTTCTTTTTCTATAGCACTTAACAATTCATCATATTCATTGTTTATTTCTGCTATGAGTTCCTCGATTTTCTGGTCTCGTTCCTTTTGTAAATTTTCTATTTTCCCTTCAGTTGCTAATTGTTCGTCTGAAGATTTTTCACCATCAACTTCAGACTCAGAATTTTCTTCAGGTAATCGAACCCCTAAAAGTTCGATTTGTGATTGGTATTCTTCTATGAGTGTATTCTCGGCACTTTCAATCTTCGATTCCTTTTCCAGATCTTTTTCTTCTAAGTTTGAATACAGTTGGTCTAACAACTGACCTTTTAATTCGACATCAAGGTCTGTTATCAGATATTGGGCGAAGTAAAGCACTCGGTCTAAGTTTCTAGGGGACAAGTCTAAAAGTAACCCTAATCTACTGGGGGTACCCTTCGAGAACCAGATATGCGCCACGGGTGCAGCGAGGTCTATATGCCCCATTCTTTCTCTTCTGACCTTAGAGCGAGCCACTTCAACACCACACCTGTCACAAGTAACCCCTCTGAATCTTATTTTCTTGTATTTACCGCAGTAGCACTCCCAATCTTTGGTTGGGCCGAATATTCTTTCACAGAACAGTCCATCTTTTTCAGGCCGTAAAGTCCTGTAGTTGATCGTTTCTGGTTTAGTTACTTCACCCCACGACCATCGCTGTACGTCATTTGGGGATGCCAATGAAATTGATATTGCGTCGAAATCATTTCCAGGTTGAGCCATTTCATATTCTCCATAGCTGCTAAGAAGTCGGTGTAATTATTTACCTAGTCATCCCCACCAGGTACAGGTTGGTCATCTTCAATTGAAGATGGTTCTTCATTTGTTTCTGACTCCCCATCTGGCTCACTGTCATTGCTGTTGAGGGCTCCTTCAAGTAGTGCCAAAGGATCAGAAACTTCAGAAGATGCAGAGAAAGGGTCCTCTCTACTCCCAAGCCTTTGATCGTCCACCACATCATCATTTTCTAACTCAATCGATAAAACTAGACTTTGCAGTTCTTTCATGAGCACATGAAAGGATTGCGGTATTCCTGGCTGGGCAACGTCCTCTCCTTTCACGATCGCCTCATACGTTTTAACTCTTCCGATCTCGTCATCTGATTTGATGGTTAGCATTTCTCTTAGATTATGTGCCGCACTGTACGCCTCTAGAGCCCAGACCTCCATTTCTCCGAACCTTTGTCCACCAAGCTGTGCTTTACCCCCCAATGGCTGTTGAGTTATCAATGAATAAGGACCAGTGGCTCTGGCGTGGATTTTATCTTCCACTAGGTGGATTAATTTCAGCATATATATGTATCCGACAGTCACGGGTTGGTCAAATGCTTCACCAGTCCGGCCGTCGTAGAGTTGGGATTTCCCTAGCACTGGGGCAGCGAGGCCGTGGTCTCTATTAAGGACCAAAGCTTCTTCCATAAGATCGTCGACGGACATACCAGAGGTATCTTTATTCGCCACTTCATCCAGCCATATTTTTAGGCAGGCATATCTGGCGGCGTCTGGCTTAGACTCTACAAATATTTCTTCAAAATCAAAACCTCTTTTCTCAAGAAATCCCGATATCATTCCAAGGTCAATCATATCCGAGACATTATCTACAATTGATCTAGCAGGGACTGCTCCTGATTGTTCGATTATCCATGCTTTTGCTAATTCATCTTCAATGGCGGAGTCTTTCGCACCATCAAATACTGGGGTCTTGGCATCAAACCCTAACCTTTTTGCTGCCCAACCAAGGTGGGTCTCTAGTACTTGCCCTAAGTTCATCCTTGATGGAACCCCGATGGGGTTGAGTATTATGTCTACGGGTGTACCGTCTGGCAAAAATGGCATATCTTCTTCAGGTAGAATTTTAGCGATTACACCTTTGTTACCGTGTCGGCCGGCCATTTTGTCGCCCTCAGTGATCTTCCTAGTATGAGCTATCCATACCCTGACGAGTTTGTTGACACCAGGCGATAAGTCATCGCCATTATTTCTATCGAGTATTTTGACATCGATCACTTTTCCTCCTTGTCCGTGAGGTACGTACAACGAAGAATCTTTAACGTCACGGGCTTTTTCTCCGAAAATAGCCCTAAGTAATTTTTCTTCTGCAGAAAGTTCAGTTTCCCCTTTGGGTGTGATTTTACCGACTAATATGTCCCGATTTGATACCTCGGCACCTATTCTAATTATTCCTTCTTCATCCAAATTTCTAAGGCTATCCTCACTTATGTTCGGAATATCTCGGGTGATTTCTTCTGGGCCTAGTTTGGTGTCTCTCGCTTCAATTTCATGTTTCTCGATATGCACCGATGTGAATTTGTCATCTTTTATCAACCGATTACTGAGTATAATTGCATCTTCAAAGTTGTAACCTTCCCAAGTCATGAAAGCTACGAGAACATTTTGTCCCAATGCCAACTCTCCATTGTCTGTGGATGACCCGTCAGCAAGGACGTCACCTGTTTGCACTGTTATGCCTTTATCAACAATTGGTCTTTGGTTGATGCAGGTACCCTGATTACTCCGGTGAAATTTTATGAGTGGGTGATTGAAATTTTCACCATTTGCATCTGTTACAACTATCTTGTTCCCTGTGACACTGGTAACAACCCCATCAGTGTTAGACATCAACACCTGCCCGCTATCCCTTGCCACTCTCATCTCCATACCAGTCCCTACAAGAGGCTTCTCTGGTTTCAATAGTGGGACAGCCTGTCTTTGCATATTAGAGCCCATGAGAGCACGGTTGGCATCGTCATGTTCCAAAAATGGGATTAGAGATGTAGATACGCTTACTAACTGTAGTGGAGATACATCCATGAATCGGACCGATTCGGTTGGCTCCATGCCAACTTCTTCCCCCCGCCTGGTCTCGACTCTATCGTTAATAAATTCGCCTGCCTCATTGATGGCTGAATTTGCCTGGGCGATGTAATAATCTTCCTCGTCATCAGCAGCCAAATGAACTATATCTCCGACATCGTTTGAAACGTAGGGTTTAACCGTGATGGTTTTATTTTTTTGTGCTGAAATTCTTCCTGCTGTTCTAACGGATATCTGTGTACCGGCCTTGACTATAGTTCTACCGTCCTCCGCCTTTATATCATCAGTTGGAGTATGGCCTATTAAATCATCAGGATCGCCATTATCAACCTCCGTCAGTATCTTTCTGTACGGCGTTTCGATAAAACCAAACTCGTTGGTTCTAGCATATGTGGCCAGTGAAACTAAAAGTCCAATGTTCGGTCCTTCTGGGGTTTCAATAGGACAGATCCGTCCATAATGAGAATGGTGGACATCTCTGACGTCAAAACCAGCTCTCTCTCTGGATAATCCACCAGGGCCCAATGCTGACAAACGTCTTTTGTGGGTAAGCTCAGCCAAGGGATTTGCTTGGTCCATGAATTGTGACAATTGAGATCCCCCAAAGAATTCTCTAATTGCTGCGACTACTGGCCGTACATTAATCAGAGCGGCCGGAGTAGTACTCTCTGGCTCAGGCTGTATAGTCATTCTTTCTTTGATTACCCGTTCCATTCGCAGTAATCCTACCCGTACCTGATTTTGAATTAATTCACCTACTGCCCGGACCCTTCTGTTACCCAAATGGTCAATGTCATTTGCTCGACGTTCTGAGTTGTTAACCTGTATGAGACGTCTTAAGAGGTTGACAATGTCTTCTTTTGCAAGAATACGATTTTCCAAATTACCATCTTTATTTGCGTTTTCAGCTCCCTTTAGGTTCCGGTCCAATTTGTACCGACCAACTTTACCTAAATCGTAACGCCTACTGTCGAAAAAAAGTGAATGGATTAGAGATTTTGCATTTTCTGGATTAGGAGGTTCGCCTGGTCTTAAGCGCCTGTAAAATTCCACAAGCGCTTCCGCTTGATTTGTAACACTCGCATCCTTCTCAATGGTAGTCTGCATAAATTGATGATCTGGGTTGTTGTCCACATCTTTGAATATTTCTAGGATTTCTTCATTGGTTTCATATCCCAAAGACCTGAGGAAAGTTGTGACAGGGGTTTTTCTTTTTCTGTCGATTTTTACGTATATAACGTCTCTATTACTGGTTTCAAATTCGATCCATGCTCCTCGATATGGGATCATTTTTGCAGATGCAAGAGGACGCCCAGTTGCTGCGTCCCTATCTGCAGTAAAATATACCCCAGGTGACCGGACTAGCTGGCTCACTACGATCCGTTCGGCCCCGTTTATGATGAAGGTTCCGCCCTTGGTCATGATAGGAATATTTCCCACATATAAGCGCTGCTCTTTGATTTCACCCATGCCTGGTCCGGCTGCGTTGATTTGAAGGCTTACAGTCACATACAAGGCAGCTTCAAATGTTTTTTCCTGGCTTCGGCAATACTCCTCAGAGAGCTTTGGGTCTTCAAACTCAAAGTCTACGAACCTTAGAGAAAAACGTGGGTTCACTCCTTGGTTATCTTCTATTGGTGATATTTCTTCGAAAAGGTCACTCAATCCGGTCGTGGTAAACCATTTGAATGACTCCAATTGAACGTTAATTAGGTCAGGGACGTCCAAAGTCGTCTTAATTTTGGAAAAATATTTCGTTTTTGGGAAAACAACACTGTTATCCTGCAATGCAGAAGAGGTCATTAGATTTACACTCCTTGAAGAAAAGAAAATTTCCAGTTGTTACGGGATAAAACGCTCTTCTCAGACAGAAAAGCGGTAATTTAAAATCACCAAGATAGGTGGATTTGTTAAAGCGTTTGTGCAAACTAGCGCATGTGTAATCATACAGTCTGCTATTTTAGCTACCATATATCACACTTGTCAATATTAAAAGGTATGGACGGTAGCTAAAATAATTTTCAAAATTCGAGCCTATACGAAGGTGCGCAGGTTAAATTGTCAAACCAAATTCACAACAGGGGCATATTGCATGCTGATTTCGATGCTTTTTATGCTGCAGTGGAACAGCGGGATTTTCCTGAGTTACGAAATCGACCGGTAGTAGTTGGAGGAAGTCCGAGTAGAAGAGGGGTTGTCGCATCCGCTTCTTATGAATCCAGAAAATTCGGGATTAAGTCCGCAATGGCGATGAGCACAGCGGTGAGAAAATGCCCTGAAACTGTGATCGTATCGCCAAGATTTGTAGTCTATCGAGAAGTTTCAAGGCAGGTAATGGAATTATTTAGAGATATCACGCCTTTAGTTGAACCATTATCATTGGACGAAGCATATTTGGATGTAACCCATTTAATCGCCGACAATATCAGCCCTCCACAAATTGCAAGGAATTTAAAACAAAAAGTTCAGTCAAAATTAGGGCTGACCATTTCTGTAGGGGTTGCTAGTTCCAAATCGGTGGCCAAGATCGCTTCAAGTATTAATAAACCTGACGGACTCACCATTGTAAGACCTGGAGGCGAGGTACCATTCTTATACCCGTTGCCAGTTGAGGTTTTATGGGGTATTGGTCCGAAAACTTCTGCTAAATTGCATCTGCTATCAATCGATACTGTCGAAGATTTGGCCTCGCAACCCATGGAAATACTTTTCGGCATTTTTGGAAGTAACGCTACCCACATCAAGGAAATATCTAATGGGATTGATACTACGCCAGTGATTACTCAGCGGGAGCGCAAATCAATTAGTTCTGAGACTACTTTATTAGTAGACACCTCTGATGCGGGAGATCTTGGTGAGATAGTAATGAGATTAAGTGGTCATGTCGCGGAATCACTCTTGAAGAAGAATATGAGAGGCCGGACCGTAAAGTTAAAACTCAAAAGATCGGATTTTACTGTTGTGACCAGACAGAAAACGATTCCAGAAAAAGTGCAAATCTCATCTGAAATAGCAGAATCTGCTCTAGAGCTTTTGAGTTTCGAGTTAGAGAATGCGGATGAGAAATACCGGCTAATTGGAGTTGGTGTGTCGGGATTTGCAACCTCTGAAAACCTTCAAGATGAGATGCAATTGAGGTTCGAAGGTCTGTAAAAGTTATTTATTATCGATTTCAACTGGTTCTATTGGATCAAAAGGTTTGAAGCCAAATACGTGTGAGTAAAAGTAAAATTCGGCTTCCAATGTACGCTGGATATTTTCCGACTTCCTGAATCCGTGCTGCTCTCCCTCGAATTCAAGATAAGACACTGGGATCCCTTTTGCCTTCAATGACGTATACATTTTTTGAGATTGATTAGGAAGTACGATTTTATCGTCCAATCCCTGAAACAGAATTACAGGGCAGGACAAATTTCCCGTATGGTTAATGGGTGAACGATCGAGGTATTTCTGCTTCTCTTCAGGGTATTTTCCGATTATAGAATCAAGATATCTTGATTCGAACTTATGTGTTTCTTCAGCTAAGGTAGTAAGATCGCTGACACCATAGTAACTTGCCCCTGCTGCAAAGAAATTTGTGAATGTCAGACAAGACAATGTTGTAAATCCTCCTGCGCTTCCACCTCGTATAGCGATTCTTTGCGGGTCTACTAAGCCTTCTGAAACAAGATAATTGCCGCCATTAACGCAGTCATCCACATCACTTATTCCCCAGTTTCCGTTAAGGGCCTTTCTATATTTAGTGCCATATCCGGTGCTTCCTCTGTAATTTACATCTAAAATCGCAAATCCTCGACTCGTCCAGTATTGGATACCTAAATTAAGGGTATTTGAGGTTGATCCAGTCGGACCTCCGTGGCTGAGTATTATGAGTGGAGGTTTCGTTGATTTCGGGGCTTTATAGTTCGCGTTCACAGGGGAATAATAGAAAGCGTGGCATTCTTGGTTACCAGTCGTCGAATATTTAACGGCTAGTGGTTTAGAAAAATGAATCGCTTCTATGTCGTTTTTTGTCGATACTTGTACTACTTTGAGTTTTTTGTTGGCTTTTGGCTCATATGCAAATAAAGAATATGAGTTGTCAGGCGAACCGGCAGCAAATAGGGCTTTGCCGTAGCGAGCTTTCATCCCGCTTCTATGTATATCAGTGATATTAATATCGAGATTTATATCAATGAAGTCGCAGGAAACTGGGTCCAACAAGGCAACTTTCCAAATCCCCAGTGTATTGTAGGCGCAAATTATTTGGTCATCGGTTATGAAATCATAAAATCTAACACCCAAGCCCCACTGGGCTTGAGTAAATTCTGCATTTATCGGGGTTAGATTATGAGATTGATTGCCTTCATGTTTATATAGGTTCCACCAACCGGAAAGATCCGATATGTAGTACAAAATACCCCTTGGAGACCATAGTGGTTGACAAACGGATTCCCCGTCGCCTGCGATTTTCTGAGGATTGTGAAGTCCAGAATGCTTCAAATCAGCTACATAAATCTCCGTAGAATCCCAAGGCATACTGGGGTGGTTCCATTGAACCCAAGCAAGTTTACGCCCGTCAGGGCTAATTACTGGAGAAGCATAGAAATCAGCGCCAGAGGCCAGAATTGTTACCGCTCCATCATTCTGTAAATCAACTGAGACTATACAATTAATTGGCTCATCATTGCTATCATGGTTTTCACCAACGTAAATAATTTGTTGTCTTTCCGCATCCATTACTCCGTCAGCGAATCTTAAAAGCGGTTCGTTTGTGATTTGTATGGGATTACCACCGGTCAGGTTAATTCTATGTATTTGTTGGTTCGTGAAATTGGAGAAATATACTTCCTCTTCATGTACCAGATATGACCCACCTCCATATTCATGAACTCGTGTCCTCGCATTGTAGGACTTAGGAATAATTTCGTATTTAGACCCGTCGGGCATTTGACACATTATCGTGCAACGACCGCCTTCTGTTGGTCTCATTTCCTGCCAAAATATGCCTTCATTTGACATGGATAAATCCCCAATACTTATCGCATCAGAAACAATTGACTCAGTTGTAATAGGAGATTTCCATGAGCCATAAGGCGCAATTTTTTTCCCAGGCATGATGGTTCCTAATCAGAAGTAATGGCAGCTAGGTAATTGAAATAATTTTTCTTACGATCTATATTGATGGTCCAGTTAACAGGTATCAATTGGTAACCGTTTTGGTAATCAGGCAACATACTGATAAATTCATTGGTGTTCCTGTCTGGGTTCCATTCGGTTGCGTCAGGGCATTTCCAAATATCACGTGTATAGGGGTTATCTTCGTCGAAGATTGCGTTCACCATTCTTGCATTTAGCAATAACCTCTCTATATTGATTCCTTGGTAGGTAGGCCATCTATCAACAATTTTTCACCGTGGACAGACACCCGAGTCATAGGTTGCTTAATCCTTGCTATCTTCTTTTCTTTGGTTTGCGACTCTGCGGGATCCGCCCATATCTGAGCCAGCTAGTGGTACGGTCCCAATTATTTCATCGGTTTTAAATTTATTGATCGTGTCTCTGCTGTACCCAAGTAATTCTTCTAATATTTGTTTGTTATCTTGACCAAGACAAGGTGCTGGGTTGTGAGTTATTCGTCCCTGGTCGCTTTCAAACTTAAATATTGGCCCAGTCATTGGGTAGAGACCTGCAGCCGGATGATCAACTATTTGAAAAAAATCCCTTTCGTTTAGATGAGGGTCTGCATATGAATCTGCACCGCAATCTATAACCACTCCAGAGGTTATACCTGCGGCTTGCAGAAGCGTCAGCACATCATATCTATCTCGAGTAGAAGCCCATTCATTTATAACTTTATCAAGGTAATCATGGTTTTTAAGTCGGGCTTCCAAGGAATCTAGGTCTGTGCCCTGTAAGGAGCTATCCGTAATAATTGTTTTAAGTTCAGACCATTCTTGGTCTGTTTTGATACTTATCGCTATCCAATTATCATCTCCAGAACATTTATATACTCCCTGTGGGGCAAAATCTGGATGACGATTACCTCTTCGTTTTCTAATTGATGATGTCATTTGGTTCTCAAGGTATATTTCCCCAAGATGGGTCATAAAGGACTCGGCCTGAGACATATCTATAAATTGGCCTTTTCCTGTCTTTGCTCTATATACCAAAGCTGAAGTAAGGGCCATTACCCCGTTTGTAGCTGCTACAGCATCCGGGTGGTGAACTAATGAATTCGAAGAGTGGTCCAGATCAGGATACCCTCTTAAAAAAGAGTGCCCTGTAATTGCATCTATTGCCATTCCCATACTGCGGTAGTTGGCGTAAGGTCCATCATTCCCATAGCCTGGCATCAGCATGTAGATGATATCGGGTTTTATCTTTCTGACCTGTTCATAGCTGAGTCCAAAATTCTCCATTACTGTACGTGCATAATTACAAAAAACAACATCACTTTGTGAGACTAAATCTTTGAAAGAATTTAATCCTTGCTGTGTTTTTAAGTCCAGAGTGAGGCTTTTTTTATTTCGATTTATAGCATTGAAATTTGACTGCCGATTCCATGGTTCCTTACCTGGGTCGTCATCAGGATATCCTCCGGTGTTGGCGGGAGGATTTATTGGCCCTCTTCCGATTCTCTGAATAGATTCAATTTTAATTACCTCGGCTCCCATATCACCAAGCAGACACCCACAGAATGGCCCAGCCCATATTTCAGATAGTTCGAGAGCCCTTATTGAAGATAGTGGCTGACTCGCTTCGGAATTCATATGATATTTTCCGTGGCCAGCATTTCTATTTGGGTATCAGATAATTCTAATAGTTTCCTTAGCACTTCATTTGTATTTTGGCTGAGTTTAGGAGCAGCTTTAATCGATGAGGTGGGTGCATTTGAAAATCGGAAAGGATCACCTGTCATGCGTAGAGTTTGCCCATTCGGGTGATCCACATTTTGAAAAAACCCCCTCTCATGAAACTGTTTGTTTTTGTGAACTTCTTCAGGTTCGAGGATTGGTGATCCCGGAACCCCAGCTGCTTGGACGGCCTGAAAAATTTCTTCCCTTGTTCTGTTGTCCAGCCAAGCTTGGAATATTGCCTCTAATTCTTCCTTATTTTCTGATCTTTTGATGGTGTCATCATATTTTGGATCTACCATAAGATCTTCTCTAGCAATCATTTTGGCTATATTTGGCCACATCCGGGGGCCTAAAGGAAGAAAACTAAAATACCCATCTTTACACCGAAAAGTTCCCACTGCATATGGCTCACGGGCACCAGAGGCTGAGGTTCTCGGTTGCGATCTTGGATCAGGTTCGCCAGCATATATGAATGGCGCTCTTCTTCCAATTTGGTGAGGGTGACCAGCCATACACTCTTGTATTGAAATATCTAACCAGTCTCCATGACCGGTAAGGGTTTTCTTAAATAGAGCCGCTGTAGTTGCAGCAGCGGCAGCGTTGCCTGCGAAATATTGAGCTATTTCCCCAGAGTATCGGAGAGGTTCTCTATCAGGTAAACCCTCTCGGTACATAGCCCCTGTCATAGCAAACAAGGTTAATTCATCATAGTGAAAGTCTTTGTATGGTCCCGTTTGGCCATAAGGTGTAATTGAGGTGAAAATAACAGACGGGTTAAATTTCTTAATTTGATTGTATGCTAGCCCAATTTTGTCTAAATGTCCTGGTTTGTGAGTTTCGACTACGACATCGCAAACTTTCATCAAACCGGCTAAAATATTTTGGCCCTTTGCATCATCTAAATTTATCGTGATGCTTTTTTTCCCTGCATTCAAATGAAGGAATAATGGACTGTCGCCACTGTGATTATCTGGATTACTGTTGGTCCATTTTCTGAGCGGGTCCCCACTGAGTGGTTCCACTTTAATCACTTCACATCCGTACAATCCAAGTGTTTTTGCACAAAAAGAGGCAGCCAACCTGTCCGACAGGTCTAAAACTATGATTTCTTCAAGGGCACCATAAGGCATATTTCAGATATAAGCTCTAGCTAAATAGTAAGTTCCATTGTCCATATGTATGTAAGAGGTGTCAAACTTAAAGGCGTAGTTCAAAAAATGGCGGCACGAATCCAAAATTGGCAATCATTAATACTTTATAAATCCCGCACCTTCAGGATAACAACCCCTTGGGCGTCATATATTTTCTCGAGTTTTCCACCCAGGCCATCATATAGTTTTCTTAATCCACTGTTAGGGTAATACAGTTTTTCAACCTCTCCTATCACTATATATTTGACTCCATATTTGTCTATGAGATTCCCGGCTAACTCAAAGCCAGGTGTGGTGTAAATAGCATTTACATCGGCCATTCGGGAGTTTATTTCATTGCGATATTCCCATCTTTGTTGTTGTTGGTGCCATTCCCATCCAATGACGGTTGGAAGGCCTGTATGGATCGAGATTCTGCCACCCCACCGATAAGTTGGGGTTACCCCTTCCAAAATTACTGGCGACCCTTCAATGTTACCTCTAATCCAACGGATTGCGGCCATATCCGCGGATAAATTAATGTCACCCTTTTCATCCTTATAAATGCCATCTCTCACGAATTCATAGCCATCAAGAGTAAATGTTGTTACTGATTTGTAGAAACGATCTTGTAATCTATCAACCGTTCCGAAAATTGTATAAATCAGGCTGCTTGATATAAGTAGAAAGATAAAAACGACCCAGCAGTATGAGAGAGTCGATTTAAGTGAAAAGGACATTTGTGTAATTAATTGGTATAAGAAGTAGGCTGCAGCTATACCCAGAATAATCCAAACATGTAGATAAAACTTGAATACTGTGTTCATTCTGTCAATATCCCCTTCGATTCTCCAGATATCTACGCCTGCCACCACTGAGAAAGCTCCGATGGCAAGCAGGCAAGGGAAAAATGAATCAGAGTAGGAAGATTTGGAGTTTTTAAATACAAAGAAGCAACAACTAATTAATAGGAAGATCATCAGCACAGATACAGGAATAGCGCCTCCTAACATTCCGGATGACAATGCGACTATAAGGTATCCGAAGAGCAAGATGGTAATCAAGAATAATACGAGAACCTTGGGATGGGATCTGTGTATCTTTTCTCCTA
>Ga0302123_10001724_pt1 | contig 15305 bp, 10 predicted proteins | sample CB21_321_MG_FD_203109 | JGI IMG/M metagenome (GOLD analysis project Ga0302123, IMG submission 203109) | Marine microbial communities from Western Arctic Ocean, Canada - CB21_32.1 | ecosystem: Environmental > Aquatic > Marine > Oceanic | place: Canada: Western Arctic Ocean | collected 2017-09-28 | reverse complement strand
CGGCTTGAGTCGAGGCCCGGTCGTCGCCTTCATCTTCATTACGAGAAGGCGCCAAAGGACTCTATAATGTTACGCGGACTTTAGAGACAGGACACTAGTACGGGCTTCACTACTTTGCCATGGACATCGGTTAGACGGAAGTGGCGGCCTTGATACTTGAAGGTGAGCCGCTTGTGATCGACGCCCAACAGGTGCAACATCGTGGCGTGCAGGTCGTGCACGCTGACCGGGTTCTCCGCGACGTTGTACGAGTAGTCGTCGGTTGCGCCGTAGGTCACGCCGCCCTTGATGCCGCCGCCCGCCATCCAAATCGAAAAGCATCGCGGATGATGGTCGCGGCCGTAGTTGTCTTCGGTGAGTTTGCCCTGGCAATAGACGGTGCGGCCAAACTCACCGCCCCACACAATCAAGGTCTCGTCCAGTAGGCCGCGCTGCTTCAGATCTTTCACCAACGCGGCTGACGGCTGATCCGTGTCCGTGCACTGCTGAGCTATGTTGGTGGGCAGCTTGCCATGCTGGTCCCAGCCGCGATGGAAGAGCTGCACGAAACGGACGCCACGCTCGACCAACCGCCTCGCCAGCAGGCAATTCGCCGCGTACGTACCCGGCTGACGCGACTGCTCGCCGTACATCTCGAAGATGTGTTCGGGTTCGGTCGAGAGGTCCGTCAACTCTGGCACGGACGCCTGCATGCGGTACGCCATCTCGTACTGCTCGATGCGCGTCTCGATCTCGGGGTCACCGTACTCCTCGTGACTGATCCGATTGAGCGCCGCCAGATCATCCAGATAGTGGCGGCGGTCTTCGCGATTGAAGCCTTCGGGATTCGAGAGGTAGAGTACCGAGTCCTTACCTGACCGGAACTTCACACCCTGATACCGCGTCGGTAGAAATCCGCTGCCCCACAATCGGCTGTAGAGCGGCTGCCCGGCCCTCTTCGCGCCCCGCGACACCATCGCGATGAACGCCGGCAAGTTCCGGTTCTCCGACCCCAGCCCGTACGACAGCCACGCCCCGATACTCGGACGTCCCGCTAACTGGTGTCCGGTCTGCAAGAACGTGATCGCCGGATCGTGGTTGATCTGTTCGGTGAACATCGACCGCACGATCGCCATGTCGTCGGCGATGCCAGCGGTGTGCGGCAGCAGTTCGCTCAGCACCTGCCCCGAGTGGCCGTGCGGCTGGAAAGCAAACTTCGACGACGCCACGGGGAAGCTCGTCTGCGCGGCCGTCATGCCGGTAAGGCGCTGCTTGCCGCGAATCGAATCCGGCAGTTCGCTGGCCTGACGTTCGCGCAGATGCGGCTTGTGGTCGAGCAAGTCCAACTGTGACGGCCCGCCGGACTGAAATAGAAAGATGACGTTCTTCGCCTTGGGGGCAAAGTGCGGAATGCCCGGCAGCCCCGGCGCGGCAGCGCTCGACTCCGCCAGGCCGAGGTCTTGTCCCAGCAGCTTGGCAAGGGCAATTGCCCCCAACCCGTGCGCACTCTTTGAAAAGAAGTGCCGCCGCGTTACGTCCAGAGAAAGGGGGTGTCTATTCATACCTACGCTGAATAGGATAACCGGCCCGGCGGCCCGCGGGCAGAGTCATTCCATCAGCGCGAATGTCATCATCGAGCCGCCCGCCGCTGGGTGCTGTCAACAGGGGAGCGTGTTGGCTAGCCCGATAGCGAGGAACGGTGGGCCGGCTAGATTGGGTTTGTTTGGTGGGGTGCGTTTTGCCAGTGGGCCTGAGAACCGAGGACTCGGTTCTCGGCAAGGCTAAGGCCTTGCGCCACGAGTGGAAATTGGGTTTGGGTGGTATTTCAGGTGGTTGGGCGGAAAATGGCGGATTCTGTCAGGCGGGGAGATTTGCGGCCGGTATTTTGGGGCGTGCATAGACTGGACGCCGCGATGTTTGCTGGGGTGTGCGTTGGATTGGGCACGTCTCGTGGCACTCGGGGTCGATTGTAACCCGGCGGGTGCGGTCTGGCGGGGCTTGCGGCGGGGATGTTGCTGATGTTAAAGGGATTCTTGGTTGGCTGATAGCGTGACCGCCGATTTGGGTTTGGATGGCGGGGCGCGGATGGGCGCAATGAAAACCGGGCTTTGCCGCTTAAAACCCCTTCCGAGAAACGTATTTCTAACCAACAATGCGCGGTTCGGCGGAACGGGCAACAGGGTCCAGGTAGCAGAACTCCGGTTGTCTCAGGTGCCTGGATGGCCAATCACTCGATCATTTGTGACATCAGTTGTTCGCAACAGTAATCCTGTGGCGGTACAATTCCCTCAGCATGGGAGCGGAACCCCACACAAGCCGGACAGTTCGTTTTGGCACCTTTGAGCTTGACCTCGCCGCAGGGGAGCTGCGCAAGAGCGGGCGTAAGATCCGTGTGCAAGAGCAGCCTTTTCAGTTGTTGGCGGCTCTGGTGGAGAAACCTGGGGAGGTCGTCACCCGCCAAGAGCTGAAGGAAAGGCTCTGGCCCTCTGATACCTACGTCGATTTCGACCGCAGCCTAAACACTGCGGCGAGCAAGCTCCGCGACGCGCTTGGCGATTCGGCGTCGAGCCCGCGCTTCATCGAAACACTGCCGCGCCGGGGTTATCGATTTCTGGCGTCGGTCGAGACGGTCGGTGAAGCCGCAGTAGACCGGAATGAGAGTTCAGGGGTTGCAGCCGATGCTCCCAGGGATGGCCGCGAATCCACGAGTCACGAGTTCGAGCAGCGGCAACGTTTACTGCGCCTTGCCTTGGCTGTGACCGCAGCCGTTGCGATTGTGGTGATGGGACTGTTGGTATTCCAGTGGCTCGATGAACCCTCGGCCACCGACGCGATGGCGCTGCGCAAGTTTTCGTTCACGCCGCCCGAGAGGCTCAGCCAACCGGAGCCTTGGTTTGCCTCGCACGTCGCCGTGTCGCCCAATGGCAAGCATGTCGCCTTCATTGCAGGCGATAGGCAAACCCTTTGGGTCCGCGACCTGGCCAACGAGCAGGTGCGTGAGATCCCAGGGACCGAGAACGCACTGTTTCCGTTCTGGTCGCCCGACAGCGAATTTATCGGGTTCGGCACGGACAAAGAGCTGAAGAAGATCTCTGTCGAAGGTGCGGCTGCGATCACCCTTTCTGAGTTGCCAGGCGAATGGTATTTCGGGGGCTCCTGGAGCCCGGATGGCGACTCGATCGTGTTCGCATCGAATTCCCCGGAGCAGTTCTACGAAGTGCTGGCTGGCGGAGGAAGCCCGGAACTCTTCTTCGACTTGGAAGAGTCGGAGGGGGGCACCCAGGTGCTCAACCCTGAGTTCCTACCCTCCGAAGCGGCCGCGCGCAGTGTCGTGTTTGCAGAGGGCTCGCGGTCCGGCATGGAGGTCGTTCTGAAGAACCTCGAAACCGGAGAGCGTTTGTCCCTTGGTACCGGAGCCTTTCCTCGGTACTCCTCGACTGGACACATTGTGTACCAGACGAACTACAGAGAGGGTGGGCTGTGGGCGCTGCCTTTCTCGATCAGGACGCTGCAGCCGACCGGGGAAGCGTTCCCGATTGCGCAGAATGCAGGATTCCCGAGCATAGCCGACGACGGCACCTTGGTTTATGTCGACTTTGGCGCTGGGGGTGGGGAACGACAACTGGTTTGGATGAATCGAGAGGGCGGAAAACTGGGAACCGTGGGTCAACCTCAAGCCAGCATCCGCCATACGGATCTTTCACCCGACGAGACCCGGGTTGCGGTGACAGCCGGCGACGAAGAGGGTCACAATGAGATTTGGGTTCATGAAGTCGAACGTGGTGTCAAGACTCGGATCACTTTCACTAGCGGCGGCCAAGCCATGTCTCCACACTGGTCACCGTCGGGCTCGGAATTGCTGTTTTCGTCGGCGCGTGAAGGTAGTCAGACGCTCGACATCCACGTCAAATCGGCCGATGGCACGGGCGAGGCGAAGCTCGTGTTCGGCAGCGAGTTGAACGACTACGCTTCGGACTGGTCGACCGATGGCAGGTATGCGCTTGCGGATCAGCACTCACCGACGACACAGTTCCCAACACACGTGCTGCTGCTGGGACGGAAAGACGACGGCCGGTTTGAGGGGTCTCCGCTGTTCGCCACGGAATACGTCGAGAAGGCGGCCAAACTATCGCCGGACGGCCGCTACGTAGCGTATGTCTCCGATGAGTCGGGGGTTTTCGAGCTTTATGTGCAGCGATTCCCGGATGGCGGAGAGAAACTCCAGATTTCGGTCCGAGGCGGAAGACAACCCCGCTGGAGCCGGGATGGGGCCGAACTGTTCTTTGTCGAGGACGACGCCTTGATGGTGGTCCAGGTGGAGCACGGTGAAAGGCTATCGGTGAGCGCCCCTGAAATGCTATTCCGGTCAGCAGCATTCGGCACGAGTCCGCATGCCCACTACGACGTCTCCTCGGATGGCCGGCGCTTCATCCTCGCTGAATATACAGATCGGAATCCCACCAGAATTCGTGTCGTCCAGAACTGGTACGAAGAGTTCAAGGACCAGGAGCGGGACTAAGGCTCTAACTCGTAGGCAGTGAACGACATAGAACCCTTCGACGCGATAACTGTCGGTATATCGCGTTCTGTCCAACATCCGCGGCCTTAAGGTCGGCTGAGGACCCAACAGCAGATTGAACAACGTGCGGGCGCACTCCGTGACAGTCGCTGCTCTGTCCTGGGAGTGCGGATCTAAGGTTTCGTGGCTAGTCTTTAGTGGCCGGGGGCAGGGCGAAGGCGATGACGTTTACTCCGGAAGTGACGGCGAGGTACTGGCGGCCGTTGACGGCGTAGCTGATGGGCGAGGCGGAGATGCGCATGCCGGTGTTGAAGTGCCAGAGGGCTTCGCCGTTCTCGGCGTCGAGCGCGGTGAAGAAGCCTTGGTCGTCGCCAGCGAAGATGAGTCCTCCGGCGGTCGAGACGAGCCCCGCCCCGTAGTGGCGCGAGTTGACCTGCTTGTATTCCCAGTTGCGCTCGCCGGTCGTCAGGTCGAGCGCGCGGACGAACATCTGCCAGGGAAATTCCTGCGATTCGACGTAGCCCGTCGCAGCGTAGTTAAAACCGCCCGGGCGGAACTCCTGCTTCGCCTTGTAGCTAACCCCGCAGCCCTCTTTCACCGCCACGTAGAACATGCCGGTCGCGGGATTGTAGGCGGGTGACATCCAGTTCGTCGCGCCCGACGTTGACGGGCAGACGAAGTTGCCTTGCAAGGTCGGCTCGACGCCCGGCACACGGATCGGGCGGCCCTTCTCGGTCAAACCCGTTGCCCAATTCAGCTTGTCAATGAACGGCGTGCCGTGCAGGAACTCGCCGGTCTTGCGATCGAGGACGTAGTAGAAACCGTTGCGGTCGGCGTGGAGCATCAGCTTGCGCATCTTGCCTTCGTAGGGCGCGTCCACAAGGATCGGAATCTCGACCGAATCCCAGTCATGCAGATCGTGCGGCGTGAACTGAAAATGCCACTTGAGCTTGCCCGTGTCGGCATCCACCGCCACGACGGACTCGGTATAAAGGTTGTCGCCCTTGCGCGATTCGCCGTCGAAGTCGGGCGCCGGGTTACCGATGCCCCAATAGAGCAGGTTCAGCTCGGGGTCGTAGCTGCCGGAAAGCCAAGTCGCGCCGCCACCGGTCTTCCAGGAATCGCCGGCCCAGGAATCGTTACCGGGCTCGCCCGGACGCGGAACGGTATAGAACCGCCACAAGCGCTCGCCGGTCGTGGCGTCAAAGGCGTCCAGCCAACCGTTGAGCCCGTAATCACCCGCGGCGTTGCCCGCGATGATCTTGCCGTCAATCGCGAACGGAGCCGCCGGGGACCAATAGCCGTCCTCTTCGGCGTTCGCGATTTCGGAGTCCCAGACCATGCTTCCGGTGCGGGCATCGAGCGCGACGAGGTGGGCGTCGGGCGTGGATACATAGACGAGGTTCCCCAGCACGGCGACGCCGCGGTTGTTTCCGCGTTGACGCGCCGGCTCGCGACGCCAACTCCAGATCCGGCGTCCCGCGCGCGCATCGAGCGCATACACCTCGTTCGGCTGGCTGACGTACATGACGCCGTCGACGACGATGGGCACCGATTGCAGCCGCTGCGCGCCCGGCATCGGGAAAATCCACGCCGGGGCGAGTTGGCCGACATTCTCTTTGTTGATTTGATCGAGCGGGCTGTGACGTTGCGAATCGTACGTCCGGCCGTAGGTAAGCCAATTCTCCGGCGGCGGATCGAGCAATTGCTCGTAGGTCACCTCGCCTGCGGACAGGCTCGTTGACAGCAGGCCCGTGACAATTAGCAGCCACAGGCCGCGCGCAAAGCCGCTGGTATTGTTGCTCAGTTCACGTCTCATGAAATCTCGCTCGACTCGTCTTAGTTGCTGTCCCGCTCCCTGCGCGATAGACGGCTGAGAAACGCCACTAGGTTCTGAAATTCCGACGCGCTGAGGCGCTCGTCATAGTCGCTGGGCATCAACGACTTTTCGGCGTACGTAATCTCGTCGACCTCGTCTCGCGCGAACAGGTGGAGCTGGTCGTCGTCGCCGATCATCTGGAGCGAGAAGTTGTGCTCGTTCTTGCTGACGCCGGAGATGGTCCGGCCGTCCTTGGTCTTGACGGTGACGGGGCGGTATCCCAGCGGCGGGTTGACCTTTTCGACCGTCAGCGCCTCACGAATCTGCTTCAGGGACATTTGGGCGCCAAGGTTCGTGAGGTCAGGCCCGAGGAGTCCGCCACGTCCGCGAACAACATGGCAGCGGCTGCAATCTCCCTTGCCCCAGAAAACCTCCGACCCTTTTTGCCGATCGCCTTCAACAGGAACGTCGATTGCTTTGGCCCGCTCGCTTTGAATCCAAGTGACGATCTTCCAGGCATCGTCTTCGCTTAGGCCCATCGGGGGCATCTGGCTTCCGGGGATGCCTTCCTGAATGGCGAGGAACAGTTCCTCGTCCGTTCGCCGCAGATAGCGCCGCGAGGCAGCCATGGCCGGGCCGCGATCGCCGGCGGCACCGTCGACGCCATGGCACACCGTACAGAGCTTGTTAAACAGGGCATGTCCCTCGGCGATGACCTCAGGGCTGCTCTCAAGAGGATTCTCTGCACCCAGGGCCAAAGTCGACAGCCCCAATAGCAATGCAACGCAAACACAACTCTTCACAATTGAATCTCGCCAAGTCATTCCAGTTTCATGATGATAGCTCAAGACATTGGGACTGCCCACCTTTCCCCAAGGTTTCCGCCGGATTTGTCGATGGGAACTAAGAGGAGGGTGGCCCAGCCACCTGGGAAGCATCGCCGCAACTCTTTGAAATAGCACTATCGAAAACGAGCCAGTTGGTGTATATTGGTTTGACCCCGCTACGTTCTGTTTTCAGACGAGCTGTTTTCAGTCGGGCCGGCTCCAAGGCATCCTGAAATCCACCGTATCCTGTCGTCTCGGCTTGGGGACGTCGACGGATGCGCAGAAAATAGGCTCCACTGCTTGATCTGGAGCCCGCGATAGCTACGTCTTTGAGTCGGCAGTGTGAGGAACAGTACGCCCGAATGAAGACGTCGGGACGTCAAACAAGATAGAGACGTCTGTCGGCTGCCGCAGGTGAACATGCGGGCCGTTAGCAACGTTTCGTACTTGAGGAGCATCTAATAAAGGTGAGAGCTACTGTTGGAGAACCAAGAATGGCCCCTATTGGACTGAAACAAAACAAGTTGCCGGGGGCAGGTGGAACGGCGGCACCGGCCACGCAAAAAGCGACTTCCCTTGATGATCTGGACTTGGAAGATCGTAATAACCGAGAAGCCGAAGAGTTTGCCGAGGAGCTGGAAGCTTCCCCCGCTGAAGATAGCGTACGCCTGTACCTGTCTGAAATGGGTGCCGTATCCCTGCTGACCAAAGATGGTGAGGTGCGCCTCGCGAAACGCGTAGAGCGCGGTAACCATCGTGTAATCAAAGCTTTGGCGCGAACGCCGTGGCTGTGGTCGCGGTTTGTGAACCTGCGCAATTCGATCAAGTCGAACGATGCGGACCTGCGCTATCTGGTCGAGGTCGAAGGTTCGGGCAACGACCCGGCGGCCCGCGCCCGCACTGTCGCGAAGCTGAAGCGTCAGCTTGGCACAATTGTGCGTCTCGTCGGCGAGTTGCAGGAGCTCACACACAAGGCAGAATCGCGCACCAAGGCTCGCAAGGCCATCCGGCTGCGTTGGACCTACCGTATCGCTCGGAAAAAGGTCGAGCTCTCCCGCGCGATCGTTAAGAGCGTGATTAAGTTCGACATCTGGAAAGATTGGTCAGAAGAATTCGAGGAGGCGATCCCCGAGCTTCTCAAAGAAGCCACACGGGTCAAGCGGGCGCGTACTCGCCAGGCGGCGAAGGGTGCTAAGGCCACACCGGCTGCGCGCAAGGGTGATCCGATTGAGGTCACGACCGTGCTGAGCCGCGAAGAAGTGCGGCATATCCTGGCAAAGATGCGTGTCGGGCGTGATGAAGCCGACGGCGCCCGCGCCGCATTGGTCGAAGCCAACCTGCGTTTGGTCGTTTCGGTTGCGAAGAAATATGTCAACCGCGGACTGCACCTGCTCGACCTCATCCAAGAGGGCAATATGGGTTTGATGCGCGCCGCTGAGAAGTTCGACTACCTGCGCGGATTCAAGTTCTCTACCTATGCGACTTGGTGGATTCGTCAGGCCGTGACTCGCGCTCTCGCCGACCAGTCGCGAACGGTTCGCGTGCCCGTGCACATGCACGAGCAGCTCAACAAGTTCCTGCGGGCCCTGCGTGGTCTCGAAAAGGAACTGAACCGTCCGCCGTCGAATCGCGAGATCGCGCGGCGCATGGATACCGACGAGGTCAAGGTCGAAGAATTGCGATCAATCTCGCGGACGCCGGTGTCGCTTAAGACCCCGGTCGGCCGTACGGGTGAATCGTCACTCGAGGACCTGATCGAAGATCCGGCCAGCTCGTCGCCGGTGGATACGCTGCTGGCGTCGGACGTCAAGAAGAAGACGGCTGACATTCTCGGCACACTTTCACCGAGTGAGGAGAAGGTGCTGCGACTGCGCTTCGGCATCGGCTACGACCGCGAACACACACTCCAGGAAATTGGCCGTGAGTTCGAAGTCACCCGCGAGCGCATCCGGCAGATCGAGGCGAAGGCCCTTCAGGCCCTCCGCGATCCCGAACGGGCGAAGAAGCTGCGTCAGCTTCTGCTCGCTTCCAACTCATAACGCGCAACCCACACACGGGTTCGCAAATAGAAATTCAGAGGGGCCCTTCGCGGGGCCCCTTTTTTCTTTGCTGGAAAGCATGACGGCGCCACAGCCAATGCGGCAAGCGTTGGGACGGACTTCGGCATAGCCATAGCCTACCCCGTTTCGTGGCGGTTCACTGTCCGCTGAGTTCGTCAACTCCGCTCAATGAGTTTCTCGGCAAGACGATGGACATGCTTCGGATGAAGCCAGTCCGGCCTGGGACATCCTTGTTCCGTGTCACACTCAAGAACAGGTCTGCGCATCGATTCGGGGATGCTCCCCGCTCCACCGGCCGCGCCTGTCAGACCACCAACAATGCAGGCATTCGTGTCAGTATCGCCGCCGATCTTGAGGACAGCCCGCACAGATTCCGCGTAGTCACTTCCCATTCGAAGATGGCGGAAAGCGTGGACAAACGCAATCTTGACGAAACCTTGGTGTGGCCGTCCGCTCACCTCATCGCCGTTCTGCGATAAGTCGATCCAGCGCTTCACTTCGTCACAGGCTTGGCGCTCGGCCCAACGCGCAGCCCTCGCGCCTGCCCGCTCGGACTCTCCAGGGAAGCGAACCAACGATGCGATCGCCAGCACGTAGCAAGCGACAGCGTCACAGCAGGAAAGGTTCGGGTGCGAGAGGCTGCTGTCGAGTCGGGCATACCCCGCTAGCTCGTCGTCTTCGAGATCCCAGCCCCAAAGGCCGAGCGCTACGCAGCGCATGAGGCTCCCGTTTGCTTTGGAGTCCATGCAGACTGCCTTCGCGGAGGTCTGCATCTCTGATGCACTGACCGCGGCCTCCGGATTGGTCGGAGCGCAACCCAATGAAGCACCCGTCGTGAAGCCGATATCAAAGGGGTCTGAATTGATCCAGCGCCGATATTGACCTGCAATGGATTCTAGATCAAACTCACGGCTCTCGACCAGAGCCGATGCCAAAGAGATCGCAAGCTCGCTGTCATCGGTACATTGCCCCGACGCAACCCGCCAACATCCACCGCCAGGCATCTGCAAGGCCCGTTCGACTTCCTCACTTGACGGAATATCGTGGTGACCTTCCAGAACCGCACCAGCGGCATCGCCGACGCAGACTCCTAGGAAGGCTCCACATGCCGCGTCGAGTTGGGTCACTTCAGTCCGCCTATCGCGTCACAAGTCAAACGCCAGTTTGCGGGGCCGAGTGGCGGCCGGCGGCGCCGGTTTCCGTGCTGTGATGACCTGCTCGCGGCGCTGTGGCTTTAAGGCAAAATATCCCTTGGCAAGCTGAGGCTTCAATTCGAGTGCCTTGTCGAACGAGCGCAACGCATCCCGCTCCTTGCCCAACGCCCGCAGCACGCCTCCCAGGTTCAGGTGCGCTTCGGCGAACTCCGGTCTCGCGACGACCGCCTTGCCGTAGTACTCGCCGGCCTTGTCGTTGTTACCGCTCTTCTGCTCCAGCAACCCGGCGTTGAACAGCACCTCCGGATTGTCGGGCTTCACGGTCACGAGCTTCCCGTAAACGCTTCGGGCGTGATCGAGTTTCCCTTGGCTAACGTGCAACGAAGCCAGCCGCTGTAAGGCGTCCCCATGATCGGGTTCCAAGTCGACTACTTTCTGGAACGCCGCCGCGGCCGGCCCAAACTGCTCAAGCTTTAGAAGGACCGCGCCGCGATTCAACCACGCATCCACCCAGTCCGGCTTCTTCTCAATGCATTGTTCGTACGCAGCAGCAGCCTCTTTCCAGTTCTCCGTCTTTTGGAGCGCATGGGCGGCACGCAGGATCGGGCCCGGCGTATCCGTCACCTTGGCGATCTGGAAGTAGTGGGGAACCGCGGCCGCCAAATCGTTCTCTTGCTCCAACAGCGCGGTCAACCCTTGCAGGGCCGGAAGCGATTCGTCATTGACACGCAGAAGCTGTTCGTAGGCGCCTCTCGCCTCACCGGCGCGCCCTAATTCCTTCAGGCAATCCGCGAGGTTCAACAACACGTCAGCGGAGTCACTGCGAATCTCTACCGCCGTCTTGAATGCTTCCACGGCTTCTTCGAATTCTTCTAGGTTCTGGCAGACTCGTCCCAGGTTGTTCCAGCCCTCAAACGAACTCGGCGACAATTTCAGCAGCGCGCGATAGTGCGTTCGCGCGACCGCGAAATCTCCAGCGCCGTCGTAGGCGCGCGCCAGACCCTCAAGAGCGCTCACCGAATCCGGCCGAATGTTGAGGACTCGCCGCAAGCTCTCCGCGGCCTGTTGGTACTGCTGCGTTTCCAGGTAGATGTCGCCGAGCCGCGAAAGCGCCTCTTCCGAGTCCGGTCGCTCTTCGACGGTGCGGTTGAAGAATTTCACCGCCTCGTCGAGGTTTCCGGTCATCTGAGAGACCGCGCCCAAACCCATCAGAGCGGTGAAGGAATCCGGCTGATATTCGAGATACGCCGAGTAGCCCTCGCGAGCGCCTTCCGCGTCGTTCAACTTGAGGCACGACTCACCCAATTCAAGCTGTGCGTCGATCAACTCGGGCGACTGCTTGATCGCGGCCCGAAACGCATTGCGGGCTTCCTCGTGCTGATCTACGCCCGCGAGCGAGAGGCCAAAGCCGAACTGCGCCGGCCCATTCGTTTCGTCCCGTGCAACCAAGCCGCGGAAGTTCTCGGCCGCTTCGGCGAAGTTCCGGTTCTCAAGATAGATCTGAGCAAGCCCCGACGTGACTTCACCCGCATCTTCACCAGCCTCGCGCGCTTTGAGCAGGGCTTCAATGGCTTTGTCCGACCGCCCGTTGAGATAGTGCCTGACAGCGGTGGCATAGTGCCGCGCACCTTCGCTCAATCCGTCTTCTTGCGACGGCGCCCCCTCGGACGACAGATCCAGTAGGTCCCCAACCAACTGCGGAGCCAGAGCCGCATTTCCAGCGCCCTTTGCGGCAGTGTTCCGTTCAGCGCCGGCGTTCTCGTCGCTCGGCGACTCGAGTACACCAGACCCGTGTCTCTCAGATCTCCACGGAAGTCCCACTTTGACCAGCATCGGCTCCGGCTCCTACCTGCACTTCCCGGGATCCGCTACAGCGGAAGCGGTTGCGTGAACTGCGAAACGCTTTGTCTTACTACCAGCGCTCTTGATCCTACCTGACCAGGCACGGTCAGCATAGCCAAGCAGCATCTCTGCCGCAACGACGAGCCCGCTACCCTCGCCACGATCGCACCTCGAACCGAGCGGGTCTGAGCGGGTTGGAGCGATCGTTTGCTAGGTGACTTTCCAACCTTAATCTTATACGACCTTCCTATAGAGGGTAGTATGCGACTATCGTAAGCTTACTTGGTGGGAGTTGGGTTGTTACGTGCCCTCACTCCTCAAGATTCTGAAAAAGAGAGCGATCGCAGCTGATTTCATTCCAGGCTACGACGCAGAACTGCTTTCATGGCCCAACGAACAAGCGAGCGACCGGTATCTACCGATTCGGTGAACGGGAACGGATCCGGTGTCATCAGGATCGCTCTCGCCGACGATCACGCGATCTTCCGTGACGGCCTTAGGCGGTTGCTGTCGCTGGAAGAGGACTTCGAGATTGTTGCCGAGGCAAAGGACGGCACCGAAGTCCTGCCCATCATTGAGGAGCACGAACCCGATATTCTGCTTCTCGATCTCCGAATGCCGGGGGCTGACGGACTGACGGTGCTTCAGCGCGTCCGCGCCAACAAATTCGATACGAAGATCATTGTCTTGACCGCTTCCGAAGACGAGGACGAATACGTTAAGGCAATCAAATGTGGGGCCTCGGGCATCGTACTCAAGCAAACGGCCACCGATCTGCTCATCAAGAGCGTCCGCAAAGTCACCGAGGGAGAAACCTGGCTCGACGCACGAACGACGGCTGCCGTCATGAGGCAGTTCGCTTCCCCCGATGAGCCCGGCAACCACCAGGCCGAGAAACCTACTCTTAGTAACCGCGAGCACGAAATTGCCGCCTGCGTGGCGCAGGGCATGAAGAACAAAGAGATCGGCGAGAAACTGTTCATCAGCGAGCAGACCGTCAAGAACCACTTGCACAACGCGTTCCAAAAACTGGGCGTGTCCGATCGCCTTGAGCTCGCCCTCTACGCCATCAAGCACAACATCCGCCCTTTGTAGGTTTCCCCGAATCCGCAACGGCGAAGCGGGCTACACGCGCTGCGGTGCGATGTGATGCGATTCGGATGTCACTTACCGTCTAGCCCGTCACGCCAAGCGATAGCTTCGAGTTCGACCCGGACGGCGTCCTCGACGGGAACCACGGGGCGCGCCTGGAACTCAAAAGCGGGGAACGTCGAGCAGAGCTTGTGGATCGCCAACGGATCGTCGCACTCCACCAACATGTGTCCGCCCCACTCGCCCACACGCACGACGAATAGCTCGATCTTGAAACTGGCCGGCGCCTCCCACTGACCAAAGACTTCAAGGATTCGCTTCTGGGTATTCTCGTACTCCATCGGCGAACCCTGGGGGCGCTCGAACCAGCTAATCATGTACTTCATCGACATCTCCTTTGGTCTGGCCGAATCACAGACCGCCTTAATCTAGCTCCAGTCGGTCGGCGTTGGGAACAGCTTCGAGCCATCGCGGCGGGTGTCGGCGCGATTGCGGTAGGTCCGGGCCCACTGCTAGGTTTGTGGATAAGGAATAATCGATTGAAGCCCATCGCGAGCATCATCATTCCGGCCTACAACGTTGCTCCCTACGTTTCTGAAGCTGTCACGTCAGCGCTGCAGCAGACTGAGGAACGGATTGAAGTGGTCGTCGTGGACGACGGTTCTGTCGATGGCACTGCCGAGCAGCTTCGATCGATCGATGACGAGCGTCTACGGGTTGTGAGGCAGGCACATTCCGGTTCTTCGGCTGCAAGGAACACCGGGCTGGCTCAGACCACCGCTCCCTACGTGGGGTTCCTTGATGCCGATGACAAGTGGGCCGCGGACAAGCTAGAGCGGCATCTGGCGGTCCTGGCTGACAACCACGACCTTGACCTTACTTTCTCGAACTCCGCCATCATGGACAGCCAGGGTCGCGTTTGGCCAATGATGAACCTTCATCCCGGCGGCGTTGTCTCATTCATGGAGCTTCTTGAAGAGAATTTGGTGCGCGACGGTTCAGCCGTGGTTCTTCGCCGGCAGGCCGTGGCACTGGCCGGTTTGTTCGACACCTCACTACCCGCTTGTATCGACATCGACATGTGGCTCCGGATTGCGAGGCTCAGGCCGGGAAACGTTCAATGCTTGCCCGAAGTTCTAACGTGCTACCGGCGGCGCCCGGGCCAAATTTCGGGAGATTAGCGCAGGATGGAGACCGGATGGCGTCTCTTGACGAAAAAGCTAGAGCAGTCGAACCCCCAAGAGCATGCAAAGACATGGCGACGGTCGTTCTCGAATCGATATCGATATTTCGCTACGATCGCGTTCGAGCAGTCCGAGGTTCGCGAGAGCTTTCAATTATTATGGCAAGGCGTCCGAGTTTCGCCGTGGTCCGCCGTGCGAGATCAGCACACGTGGCTCATGCTCGGGGCTGTCTGTCTTAGACCTGTCTTGCCTGGCTATATTAGGGACGAGCTACGGTACCTCGCAGCCAAATATCTTCAGCGGAATTCGTCGGGCGGTATGGCCAACTCAGAGGACCCACAGGTCGACGATTGGCGCGATCTCCCTGACGTGAACTGGGGGGGCTGGAAGATCACGAGGGTGCTGGCGGAAGCACTCGATGCACGGCTTGCCGAGCTGGCGCCTAGGCGGATTCTCGAGGTAGGAAGTGGAGTGTCAACCGCCATCCTCGCGGCGTACGCGCGCCGGACTGGCGCTGAGCTGGTTACCCTAGAACACAACCCCGTGTTCTACATGAGAACCAAGCGTTTGCTTCGTGTGCTGGGCTTGGAACCCTGCGTAAATCTCCGGCTATCTCGGCTTGCCAAGAGAAAACGGCTACGGGGGAAGCCCCGATGCTATTGGTACCAAACAAAGCTACGAGGCACTTTCGATTTTATCCTTCTTGATGGTCCGCCTGGCGGTTACGGGCGTATCGCAGCCTTACCCGCCCTGGCGGGCATCTTGCCCCGCGCTGGGAACTATGGTTGGATGACGGCTATCGCGACCACGAACGGGAGTGTGTTGATGT
>Ga0302123_10001722_pt1 | contig 15311 bp, 22 predicted proteins | sample CB21_321_MG_FD_203109 | JGI IMG/M metagenome (GOLD analysis project Ga0302123, IMG submission 203109) | Marine microbial communities from Western Arctic Ocean, Canada - CB21_32.1 | ecosystem: Environmental > Aquatic > Marine > Oceanic | place: Canada: Western Arctic Ocean | collected 2017-09-28 | reverse complement strand
AATGCAACGTAAAACAAAAAGTCTATTACAAGAAATTAACGAAGTAATTCCAAAGCAGAACAAGCAAATTGTTATTGAATCTCGCGGCCAACACGTTATACATACAGTTATAAATCTAATAGGTTTATTGTATGAAACGTACGATCAAGAGATAGCACTAGACTTACATAGACGACTTTTAATTAGCATTAAAAACCAAGATCCAAAAAAATTCTTAACGGGAATGAAACGGGCTAAGAGTAATGAAAATATCTGAGATTGAAATAACTGGAAACAAAAAAAGGAACATGCGAGGACCACGTCAATTACGCCGAATCCAAAACGATTTCACACAAAAAGATGTTATTGATAAACTAACAGCAGATCCTCTAGACGAAGCTTCAGATGTTAAAGGTTCTGTATGGGAACCAAAAAATATAAAATCATATGAAGATGCAATTGATCCCGAAGTACTTGTTCATGGAGTTTCTAGGATGTTATATAGCCAACTACAAGATAACTTAAAACGAAAATCCGTTGACATAACAAGAATGATAGAAGAAAAAGAATTTGATCAACTAAATGCACGAATGGAAGTGTTTCAGCATTTTCTCCAGGCAGCCTCAGATGTTACTAATCAAATGAACAGCCCTGCCTATAAAGCACGTATAACAAAATTAAAGAATAAAGAAGAATATGGAGTTATGTAATGCTTGTCCGCGAAATTTTAATTGAAGGCGGGAATGTATTTGGAGATAATACTGGTCGTATTAATCGAGAACACATACAACCTACATTAGATAGATACTTTGCAGAACTACAGCAAGTATTCCCTCGAGCAGGCATCCAGCCTACTAATTTTCATCCTGTTGGTTCAGTCGGTAAAAAAAGTACTAGCGGTGATATTGATTTAGCAATTGATTCAACTGCATTATTTCCTGCAGGTATAACTACTAAATCAATGCAACAATGGAATCTTAAGCCTGACGAATTTGTACTACGATTTGATCAATTTAAAAAACGAGCAAGATCATCAACAGACGAGCAAGTTGCTATGAAAACCGCATTGGTTTTAATTAGCGAATATGTTAATGAACATGCACCTACTATACACATGGAACCTAAAAAAGTTCAACCAGGAAATGCGTATGGTATGTTTTCGCAGTACGATGAACAAGGCAATAAGTTAAATGTAGGAGTTCAAATAGACTGGATGGTCGGGCATTTAGAATGGTTACAATTTAGTTATGCATCTGCTGACTATAGTGAAACGTCAAATGTTAAAGGGTTACACAGAACTCAATTAATATTAGCAATGTTTCAAGCAACTGGGTATTCCTTTAATCATGTTAACGGTGTAACAAATAAAGCAACAGGTGAAATAGAGGCAACCAACCCAGCTGAAGCATTAGCCTTACTTAATAAACTGTTTAACATGAACCTAACTCCAGAACAAGTCGCGAATTATCATACACTACATGATGCTATTAGCGGACATCAATTATATGATCAAGTAATGAAAGTTTATTTAAAGATACTTGACAGTACAAGAGCAGATATTCCAGATGATTTACAAGAATACTGGATAGCACATCAAAAAGAATTAGGACTCTCAGGAAAATTTATACCTGATGATAGCAACCTAGCACAATATAGGACACAGGTAGCCACATAGTTATGAGATTGGCACCAAAAAACGAAAATGTTTTTTTATGTGAAATTGAGCTAACCAATAAATGCAATTATAGATGTTCTTATTGCCCTCCCTTTTCTCACGCAGGTAAAGATGTATTAGATTATAATGATGTTTTATGGTATGTCGATAAATTAATAGAAAATGATAATACTAAAACATACAGTATGCGATTATATGGAGGCGAGCCCATATATTACCGTTATATTGATATTTTATTAAAAGAATTATATAATAGAGGGGTAACACAACATTTTGTAACAAATGCATCACGACCAATTGAATGGTGGGAAGAGTCACAGCAATTTCTCTCAGGTTGTATAATATCTATGCATATGGAGTATGCTGATGTTGATCATATTGTAAATGTTTGTAAAACGTTTGATGCTGATAAACCAGTTTACGTTCAACAAATGATTGATCCAAAAATTTGGGATACTTGTATAGATAAATCTACGAAATTGTATAATGAATTACTAGATGTTAAGAATGCATTGTTAATACGCAAACCTATTAATCAAAGAAATAAGTACAGCCCTGCTTATACACCTGAACAAAACGATTTTATATCAAATTGGTATAAACATTTTCCTGATGATAAAGATTGGAACTATGACTGGGAGAAATTAGATAATAATATAATATCAGGACCTCTTTATTGGAAAGAAGACGGCAAAGAAGAAGAAGAATATAATCGAATGGGTGCCAAGTTAACAGGCGGAGATAATTTTTTTGGATGGTTATGTAATGCTGGAACAGATGGAACTATTATAGATGCTCATGGAGAAGTACACAGATCTGCTTGTACAAGCAATATTAGTATTGGTAATATTAAAAATCGAAAAGTTGAACTACCAACTAAAGGAATCATATGCGATAAATATTCTTGTAGTTGTTTTACAGATTTACAATTTCGAAAGTTTAGGACAATATGAAAATAAATGAAGTTATATTAGAAGGTGCGATTCTTGAAGGCGCCGGAATACAGAGATTTGTTAATGGAAATATACGACCAAACATGGCAGGTGGTGCATACTTTCATAGTAAAGCAGACCTTGACAACGCCCTTCTAGCACCAGAAGGTAGTTGGTTACATAAGGCCGGAATGAACTCGCCACAACGATTTGATTATAAATGGAATACTAAAGCAAACAGAAGAAAAATAAAAACGGCTGTAAAAGGCGGAATTACAGGTGCTCAAAAATTTGCACAGAAATATAAAAATAAAGAACCCTTCGTTCCGAAAGTTAAACCTGATACTGATATATACAAGAACGTAAGGTATCCAACAAATTGAGGACTAAAAATATGAATAAGCTATTATTACTTTTCGTAATGATGGCGACATGGATAGTTGTTGGATGCGGAACAAGTACATTAGGATGTTATGGACATTGGGTTAAAGGACCTCCTGAAAGAGGAACTAGAGCCCTTAATAAAGATGCCCATCTACCATATTATCAATGTGTAGATGAGAATAACAAAGGTAACAATTTAGAGAAACGGAGTCAATTTTGAGTGGTGTAGCAGGTGGACATAGAATAGACAGAGCAAATGTTAAAGCAACAACTGATCGTTATGTAAGTGATGTTCTTAGTGGCTTTGCACCGTTTCGTAGTGCTGAAATAAGTGGTAGTTATAATACTACAGGTAAGAATGATTTCGGCGATATAGATTTAATTGTTCATTTAGACTCAGATGATAAAAAATTAATTAAAAAAGATTTGCAAAAATACTTAGAAAGCAAACCCCATACTGAAATACTTCCTTTTACTAGCGAAAAATATCCAGGCAAACGTAGTTATAATTCAGGTGAAATTATATCAATACTCTTTCCTCAAGTAGGACATGATAGGGCAGTACAAATAGACAACATAATAGCATTGGATAAAGATGAAAGTGTTTTCAAGAAGAATTTTTTAGACATGCCAGCTGAAACCCAAGGGCTTATTATGGGGCTTGTTAAAACTGCTATACAAGAAGCATCAATGAAAAGAATGTTGCCTGACTTGTTTGCACGAATTGGATTAGAAGTACCAGACACAGATAGAAAATTAGAGTTTACATTAAGTGGTGTTAATTTAAGTTTACGAGCGTATGAAGCAGATGATAATGGTAGAGAAGTAAAAGGTACAAGAGAAATACTATGGAACTCCAATAAATGGAAAGATACTGTTAATTTGCTTGGGGATTATAACTTGCGTAAACCGTTTGAAGAGCTATTAGATGATGTTAAATCAACGTTAAAACACCCTACAAGCAAACAAAGAGTTAAAGGATTATTTAATTCCATGGTATCCATTAAATCAGGCGAAGTAGGTACTGCAAAAGCTGAACGCAAACAAGACACTATAGATATGGTTAATACTATGGAAAAGTATACATTTTTTCGTGATAATATATTAACTGAAGGCAAAGCATTCCATAATAGAAGTTGGAGTAAAAATTTATCAATGGCTGATGTTGTTAATTTAACAGCATGTAGTTTGGTGCTATTATATGTATTAGGCGAAGAAGACGATGCTGATGCTAAAAAATATACAAGAAAATTGTATAGTAGTTACCCTAATTTTACTCAAGTCTCAATTAGTATGTCGGATTTATATACACTTATATCGGCATTTTATGTCAAATCGCATATGTTAAATGATGATACATACGATTTGCTTAAACCAAAGGCATTACCGGCATGGTTTATGCGGAAATACTTAACAAAAATTGCATTAGGCGATATGTCAAACCAAGATGCAGTTACATTTTTTTATAAAATAAAATCTACCTTTGGCGTACAAAATGGTAATATAAAGCAAGCACTTAGTCTTGCACAAAGGTATAATAAACTTGATGGTAACTCAAAACACAAGTTATACCAACTACTTTATGGTTATCTCAATGTACATGGTAGAATAATGGATATATTTTCCACCGTTAGACAGAAATATTTCAATTCGTTTGATAAATAAAAATAACAATAAGCATTCATAGGAGATTAATCATGGCTGCTGGAACAATAGAATTACGACAACATGGGGCCGTCGACACAGGTGGAACCCAAGCAACCAATACCGGCGCAGGCGCTGGTGAATTTATTGGTGCAAATTTAAATTACGTCACAATTGATTGTGGCGCGGATGTTAGTGCTAAACTGGGAATTACTTCCGGTGCATTAAGTGCAGTACCACGTATAGTAGAAACAATCAGTGCTCACGCAACTGTTGTTGTTGCTAACGTACCTTCCGATGACACTCAATGGGTCCATATGATCGTTGAAGGTCCGGTTAACCAAACCGCCGCAGAATGGCAAGTATCAGTACGGGCATTAGGAACAGTTGATTCGATCAACTTGTCAGCCGCAACTGTCGCTGTAAGAGCGGACTTTAGAGGTTACCACGCATAATCTAATAATTTAGATTTTACGTAGACACATTATCAAGGCGGAGCCAACAATATGACTCCGCCTTTTTTACTATTACAGGCAAATAAGGCTAATAAAATTCACATTACATTAAAACCCTTTTACATAAAAGGTAAAATTGTTAACACGGATATAGTTATAAGATGCCAAAACAAAAACATGCTCCTCTTTCGGAAAATACAAATCTTGAATTTCATGTAGATTTATGTAGTGAACGCTATAAGCAAATGAATCAAAAATTAGATAATTTAAGAAAACAAGCCGAAGATCAAAAAGTATCAAATGACAAGAAATTTGAAAAGTTGTTTGAAAAAATCGATACCATTTATATTCAAATAGCTGAATCAAAATCCTCGCAAAACAAAATGTTAATAGCTGTCTTAGTTGCAACTCTTACAGCAGTTATTGGCGCATTCATTTCTCAGATGTAATAAATACTTAAAATAAATTGTTATAGGTTATCTAATGTTTCTTGACGAATGTTTAAGTGATAAAATTCTTATTGAAACCAAAGTTGTTTGGGCTCGTAAAGGTAAAAATCAAGTTACAAAGAAGTATCGATGTACATACGGCCAACGTAAAGGTCGAGCAGTTGCTTCGCCTAGTCAATGCTCAGCACCAATTGATTTAAAGAAACGAATGCAATTGCGAAAAACTAAAGCAAAATATGGTCCCCGTTTAATTAGAAAAGCCTTAAAAACTAAAAAATATAATGCCGCGAGTAGGCGTATTCAAGCAATGAATAAGGGAAGATAGATGGATAGTCAAAGAATGAAAGATTGGACGGTATTGATATTAGCTTTGGGCCTAATGGGTTTGTTGCTGGTTATTACCATAGGAGATTTTTATGTGGCCCTTGAAGAAAAACGTCCAGTAGATGAGTCTGTAATAAATCTTTTGAGTATGGCAGTTACAGGTATCGTTGGTATCGTTGCTGGTTACGTAACAGGTAAAAGTAATAGTGAAGGACAATAATGGCAAGTAATCACAAATATTTTACTAAACGGTTTAGAGATAGCCGAGAAGTATTTGATTGGTTAAATCAATTTACAGATCAATTTTCCAGGATGGGGCTAATCGGAGATAGAACATCTGAGAAATTATCTTTTAAAAAAGAAATATTATCAATAATAAAAAACGAAGCAGGGCCTAATTGGAATGTAGATCAAACACATGATCTTGATAAAGGATTGGCTCGCCAAGGATATGGCATAATGGCATGCAGACACACATGTAATGATGCGGTACAAGAATATTGGGATCAACAATCTCCTTCTATGGCAAACAGTTGGGGAATGGAGAATCTTAACGTTACAGATTATGCAAACATACAAGATGGTACTGTAAATGATCCAAAAGAAGCAATGTATCGAGGTGCTATGTATTATGCAGTATTAAGACGCAAAGCCCGGGAACAATTAGGAACAGGTGCTAAGAGTGCTGATGTAATTAAAAGTGCATTTAAAACATATAATGGTAGTGGATCCAGGGCTGAGGACTATTCCAACAAAGCAATTGCCACTTATAGTGATATGAAAAAAGAGAACGGCGAATGGTGGGATGAAGGCAACTTTGCTAAAGGTGCGACTGGAGTTATTCCTGCGGTAGCATCTGATATAGCAAGCACGTGGCGCTCTCAAGCATCACCAATGGTTGATCGTAACGTAGGTGTCGCCTCAAATAGTGCATTGGCTCGAGGTGTTAGTGATCTTGTCAAAGGAAACGTACCTGGTGGACGATGGGACTTTATTAAAAAATCATTTACTGATCCAATTAAACAAGGGATGCAATCTGTATTACCTACATACAACAAAGGTAAAGACGTTGCAAACAAACTACTGAAAAAAGAAGCATTAGAAGAAAGTACTGAACAAGAAATTTTAGCTAAATTTGCTAAGGAAGTATTAGGACTAGATGTTTCAGATGAACAAATGCAACAGGTTATACAACAATTAGATATAACTGATGTTGTAGGTATTAAAAGAGCAATTGATTCAGGAGACTTTGAAGGTTTACGTTTAGGCGAAAGTAGATTAAAAGAATATCATAGTAGTCCAGGAGCGGCCGCTAACGCTAAACTAAAAAGGCAAGGGCAAGCACCGAATGTACAAGCGTCAGGACCACCATTAGCACCTCGAGAACCAAAAAAGATAGCAGGTAATAATGCAAATCCAGAAAGACCACCAACTGGCGCATCTAACTCAACTCGTCGGTCTGTGCCGTCGATGCCTAAAAGTCAAGTAGCAAGAAATCTTATAGTTATGGATCCTGACACAGGAGAACAAGTAGAAGTAACAAATGATATAGGGGCTACACAGATGCTCCGTAGAGCAAAAAGGATAGGATAATGAAACTTATAGAATTAGACAATGCTATTTCAGTTCCGCTAAGTAATGAAGAGCATGAAGTATTTGAGAAGTATGTTAATACAAATATAAAAGAAAATAAAGATATTGACGAACGTGAAAAAGTATTATTGCAACAACTGCGAACACGTGGAATTATCGATTATGTAACTGGACAAATTATAAAGGTATAAAATGCAAGCAATTACTCCTGAAGAACGAAAAGGTATGTTGGATGTACTAAGTAAATTTAACTCAGCACAATCAGGCGCACCTGACGTAACCGCAGGCCAAACAAAACCATTAACTGAATCAGCAACAACTACTAATACTACTAAAGAAGCTGAGATGCGTAAAATACTTGAAAATTTTAATAATGCAACTAATCTTGCAGTTGATACTCATGTTAATAATGACGAAATAACACCTGTACCTATATCTAACAATCGTATACAAATGTCAGATTATACAGTTGAAACAAGCCAAGGTAGAGTAGGATCAACTAAAAAGAAATATTATAATATAATAGATAATAATGGTGATATATTACACGAAAACCTTTGCTTATGGGCCTCAGCTTCTGCTATTATTAGACATCTTATGGATGGAAGTAGAGATAAAGCAAGACACGTTGCCCGTTTAGATGCCGATTATGGCAGTAAGTTATTTGAGGGTGCAAACTTAAAAGGTTTGTTAAAAACACAAAATAATAATGTGTATGAAAGTAAGCTATCTGAAGTAAAAACGAAGGCTACAGATATCAAGTTAAAAATACTAAACAACATATAAATGATAAATAATTAAAAGATCGTATAGACACAGGATTTAACCTATGGAGTTATTAGATATTGTAGCCGCCGAAGCAACAGCAATTAATTCAGCGTTGGCTTCAATAACGGGCAAAAAAATTAGAGACTTCTCAAATGCAGAAGCCAAATTAAAAAAAGTGCATGAGAGTATTCAAGACAGACGAAGTGATCCAGGTTCGGAATCCACACCGGAATACGCAAGTGACGTATTACAAGCAAGTTTATACGAGGAAGTATTAAGAGAAGTGAGCCCTACCATGCGTAAAACAAAAAAGAAAAAAGAAGTAAAAGAAAGTACTGTAACTAAGTCTAAGAAATTAGCTATACTTATGGAACAAGATTTAGACCAAGCCGAAGTTGTTCTAGCCGCCAAAGCAATGATTGATAAGTTGCAAGGAATGGCAGAAGATCTCGCTGAAATGTCAGTAGAAGAATTGATGCCTATTGTTGATGCTATGAAAGCAAGTTTTGGTATTGATATGGCAAACCAATTTAGTGCTAATGCTGAAAGTATATTAGCTCCTGCTTTAGATGTAGTAAAACAAGCAAGAGACGGAATGGACAATGCAGTATTAGGATTAACTGGCGAAGGTCCGTCGCCTGATATGGCAATGGCACCCGGTCCTGAAATGGGCATGGAACCAGTTGGTGAACCAGGAATGGACATTATGCCAGGCGAAGATGAGTTTGCTGGTGCAGATGTTGCCGCAGGAGCAATGGATGAACCAACAGGACGTATTCCTAAAGAGTCATTAGAAAAAGTCGGACGTTATATGTTTGAACATAAAATGGAAAATGGTAAAGTTCCTGTTGAAGCAATTAAAAAAGCGGCTGTATATCTTGCAAAACAATCCGGCAGGAAGTAATGAATGAAACTAGCAAATTTATTAGAAGGTTATACTGACCAGTTAACCGATACCATCATCAATTTGTTAGGAATGGCTAAACTAAATGGCATAACTGTTGTTTCGTTGGCAGCACTTCAAAATAATTTAAAAAAAGAAAACTTCGATATAGATAATGAGAGCCTAATAGAATTATTGGGTTCTATCCCCTTAGTGCAAGAAGCAAACATCAAGGAAATAACATTGAAGCCTAGTCTAGCAATGAAAACTGCAAAAAAGAGTAAAGATAAGATGAAGGCATCAGCCCAAAAGCAATTACAAAAGGCGATTAAAAAATGAGTGTTTATATGAACGCCGCAGAGGCAAGAAAAAAGACAACAATTGATACAATTATTCATGGTGAAATCAAAGCCCTTGAAACTCAAACTATTACTGATGTTGCCGCTGGAAATTTAGAATCAACTATTTCTACTGGTACATCAATGACTAATGATGATGCTACTGGACAATCTTATTATAGTGTATGGCAAGGTAACACAGAAGATCGATCTAAATCCTACCAAATGGAAAGAGTAATTAGTTACTTTCAAGACGGCGGTTATACAGTTGAACGCCAAACAAATACATCCACACTTGACACATTAATTTGGAAAATTTACTGGTAAAACTGTACGTTTTATCTTGTATTTTAAACACAAATAGTGTATAATTAATGCGTTAACTATAAAAATCATTTAAAATCAACATGACACAAAAATATAACTATCCAGAGTCGCGACGTGCTATGGTAAACGGCGGAAGAGTATATACTGTCGGTGATGAAAAGCTACCTAGCGTAACAACAATATTAGATAAAACAACTGATAAGTCTTTTCTTATTGCATGGCGAAAACGTGTTGGAGATGCCGAAGCAAACCGAGTGTCAAAAGAATCATCTGGGTTAGGTACAGCAACTCACAAACTTGTTGAAAATTATTTGCTAAAAAAAGAATCAAAACCTAAAGGTAATTTAGTATGGCAAATGGCTAAAACAATTAGCAAACCAATTATCGACAATCTGAAAGAAAACTTAGATGAAGCATGGGGGGTAGAATGTACACTTTTTTATCCTGATTTATATGCTGGCACTACTGATTTGGTTGGGATATACAAAGGTGAACCAGCAATAATAGATTTTAAAACATCAAAGAAAATAAAAAAACGTGAATGGATTGATAATTATTTTTTGCAATGTACCGCATATGCATTAGCTCATAATAAAATGTTTGACACAAAGATAAAAAACTGTTATATTTTAATGTGTGATCGTGCAGGTAATTATAAAGAATTTTCTATGGACAATAATGAATTTCAATTATATTCTGATAAGTGGACAGAAACGCTTGATAGGTATTATGCATTATGACACCTATAGTAGCAATAGACAGTGGTTCAGAACACTTTGAAATTACATGGGACTTAGGACGACGATGCAATTTTGATTGTACATATTGCGCCGACCACCGACATAATAATACATCTCAACATGCAAGTTTAGAAACATTAATAAAAACAAGTAAATTTGTTATTAAGTATAAAAACCTTCTTCAAACTTATATGTATTCTGATAGAGAATACATAATTGGATTTACAGGAGGCGAGCCTACAAATAATCCTAATTTTCTTGCAATGTGCGAATATATACATTCGTTAAATGATCCTAGTATAATAATTGATGTCACTACTAATGGAGCATTTAGCGAAACATATTGTAATAAACTTATGAAAGCAGTTAATAAAGCCACTATTAGTTATCATTGTGAAGTAGATCAAAGCATAAAAGATACCGTTATTGATAGAATTTATCAAATGAAGGAATCAAATTATGAGTGTCAAGTTAATTTAATGTTCCATGCTCAAGATGATTACTTTAATGAATGTGTTAACTTATTAGAACAATTTCAAAAGGATGATATACAATTTGTACCAAGAATAATAGGCGAAAGTTACGATAATGATAGATATAATCATCGATATACCGAGCAACAACATTCGTGGTTTAGAAATTATTGGAATCCAAAAGAAAAGTGGAGCCCTGCGTCGCCACGTAAAAAAGGACGAAAAGAATTAGGCCGACCATGTTGCGGCCGACGAGAGTTTTATACACTAGATGAAACAACCGCTAACGAAATGTTAGAAACAGAAATTAAATTTAAAACTAATGATTGGCGTAAATCTGTTTTTGCTTGTAGCACAGAATTTAAAGAATGGTCGTGTATGATTAATTGGAATTGGCTACACATTGAACAGGAATATGATCGTATATTACATCACCAAACATGTAGAGCAAATTTTGGTGGTAAGCGAGGTGAAATTGGAACAATAACAGATTGCGATAAAATTATAGAACGATTAGAAAATCAATTTGCAACAGGAATTATGCCTGTAATAGTATGTCCAAATAAACTTTGTGGCTGTGGGTTGTGTGTACAAAAATCAAAGCATCACAAAATAACTACAGCAATGTTTAATACAACGGTGAAAGGACTAACACCGTCGATAGGTACGGAATTAAAGAGACTAAATACTGAGAGTAAGGATATATAACATGGCAACTACTGTAGCAAAATTACAAGTACGAAGAGGTAATCAATCAGACTTACCAGTTTTAGATGAAGGTGAATTTGGCTATGCCTCTGATACCCAACGATTGTTTATAGGTAATGTATTTGAAACATTTACAGGAACAGGTGCCGCAAGCCAAGTTCTTACACTAACCGCAAAAACTGCTAAACCTGATACATTAACTGTTCTAGCTGATGCCGGAGCAGGCTATACAAAATTAGCACTAACAACTGATTATACATTATCAACCAATACTGTAACACTTGTGGTCGGAATCACAGGTACAATTAAAGTAGGTTATAATAGTGAAGTTTCGTTGACTGGTGGCGAACAAAAAATGCATCATGTTACTTTAGCAACTGGCACTAATGTTGCTACTGGATATAGTTTTAATTCTTCTACATACAACACTTTGTTTTTGGATTACTCATTAAAACAAGGCTCGTTATTACGGGTCGGTACATTACGTTTTATCACTGACGGAACCGTTGTAAGTTTAACAGATTCGTTTGATGATTTAACAACTACACTTTATTTTACTTTTAATGCGGTAATCAGTTCGGGTATTATTGATCTACAATACTCACAAACTGTTGCATCAACTGAATTCTTTTTCCAAATACGCACCTGGAATACCTCGGTTTAATAAATACGCTTTATGCGAGTCTACTAAATTACAATTTAATATTATAAAAAAGGAGTACCAATGCCTGCAGAGTTACCCTCGGAGTACCAATCATTTATTCATTTATCCCGCTATGCTAGATGGGATTATAAACTAGAAAGACGAGAAACATGGAACGAAACAGTTTCTCGATATTTTGATTTTTTTACGGAACATATACAAGAAACATGCAATTACAAATTAAAAAAGACCGAGCGTGACGAGTTAGAAGAAGCGGTTTTAAAATTAGAAGTTATGCCTAGTATGCGTTGTTTAATGACCGCTGGCGAAGCATTAAAACGAGAAAATGTAGCTGGTTATAATTGTTCATATGTTGCAGTTGATCATCCTAGATCATTTGATGAAATACTGTACATATTAATGAACGGAACCGGAGTAGGGTTTAGTGTTGAAAGTAAATTCACTGAACAACTTCCATCAGTTGCTAGTGAATTTTGGCCAACAGATACAACAATAGTTGTTGCTGACAGTAAATTAGGTTGGGCAAAAGCATTTAAAGAATTAATTGGTTTATTATATACAGGACAGGTTCCTAAATGGGATTTAACTAAGGTTCGTCCTGCAGGTGCTCCTTTAAAAGTATTTGGAGGAAGAGCATCAGGACCTGAACCATTAGATGATTTATTTAGATTTGCTACTACTACATTTAAAGAAGCGGCAGGAAGAAAATTAAAACCAATTGAATGTCATGACATTGTTTGTAAAACAGCAGAAATTGTTGTTGTTGGTGGCGTAAGACGTAGTGCATTAATTAGCCTGTCAGATTTAAATGATAGAGAATTACGTTTTGCAAAGACAGGAGTTTGGTGGGAGCAACATGCCCACAGATCTCTTGCCAATAATTCAGTTAATTATCAAGGAAAACCTGATATAGGTACATTTATGCGAGAATGGTTATCTCTTTACGATTCGAAATCAGGAGAACGTGGCATATACAATGGCTTGTCGGCGCAACGACAAGTTGAAAAAATAAATGAAAGAAACGGTGATGAACAACGACGAGACCCAGCGTACGACTTTGGAACGAATCCGTGTAGCGAAATCATTCTTCGATCACGAGAATTCTGCAACCTTAGCGAGTGCGTTATTAGAAGAGGGGACAATGTTGAATCTTTGGAAAAGAAAGTACGAATTGCAACTATCCTTGGAACAATTCAATCAACCCTTACAACTTTCAAATATCTTACAAAAGACTGGAATCGAAACTGTGAAGAAGAGCGATTACTTGGAGTTTCTCTTACAGGAATAATGGATAATCCATTAACTAATGGAAAGAAAAAAGGACTCGAAACCTTATTGGAAGGATTAAGAAATGTCGCAATTGAAACAAATAAAGAATGGGCAGACAAATTCGGAATCAACAGATCCGCCGCCATCACTTGTGTCAAGCCAAGTGGTACTGTATCTCAGCTTGTTGATAGTGCTTCTGGTATTCATGCCCGCCATAATCCTTATTATTTACGGACTGTAAGAGCTGATAATAAAGATCCTCTTTGCAAGTTCATGAAAGAAGCAGGATTTCCGAATGAGCCAGATGTTATGAAGCCCAATCATACAACCGTGTTTAGTTTTCCGGTGTCAGCACCAAAAGATTCAGTATTTAGAACTGATTTAACTGCTGTAGAACAATTAAAATTATGGGTTAAGTATCAAACACATTGGTGTGAACATAAACCATCTATTACGGTTTCTGTTAAAGAACACGAATGGTTAGATGTTGGTGCATGGGTATACGAACATTTTGATTCAGTAAGCGGAGTATCATTTTTACCATATACAGAACATGCATATAGACAAGCACCATATCAAGATTGTGATGAAAAAGAATTTAAAGCAAGTATGTTAAAAATGCCTAAAAATGTAGATTGGTCTAACTTATCACAATTTGAATTGGGCGATTCTACGGTCGGTTCACAAGAATTAGCGTGTGGTGCTGATGGAGGATGTGAATCAGTTGATTTAGGAGAATTAATGGATACTACTACAACAACACAAGAGGGATATGCTAGTTAATAAAGATAACAATCAAGTAATGTCAATTACTTTCGCAGGCAATACTGAAATACTTGGCAAATTAGTAACTGAAGATAACGAACAGTACGTTTTAGATGCAATGACTATTGCATCTACAAGCAAAGGCTTTGCATTAGTTAATTGGCCAGCAACTGGCGACAATAAAAAGGTTTGGTTAAACAAAGCTCAAATTGTCGCAACTGCTCCAGCCATGAAAGATCTATCCGATAAATATATACAAGCCACTACTGGGATAATATTATAATGCCTCAAGTACAACGAATGACAGATAAAAATAATGCAATGCCCCCAGGAATTCTTGATTTAATTCCCCAGGCTACTGTATTTGCAAATAACTTAGAAGTAGCAGTTGATGGAAGTCAAGGAACATTTCACGCTCCGTGGACCCCTCCGCATTTTGGGTCAAAGACTAAACCGTATGTGTGGAAAACCACAGCTGGAAGTCCAACTGTTTTTGCAAGTAATATTGCTGTTACTCGTCAAGGAGATCCGGATTCTTGCGGACATACTCGTATTGATGGTAGCCCAGATGTATTTGCAAATGGGTAACATGAATGGCATATCAAGATTTCACTGATGGTTTAACATCATTTAATGATTATATATCACCGACCGTAAACAATACTACAAGTCTTACTGGTGACTCGAGTCTTATTGGTGTACAAGCCGAATATAGTTACAATTTAAAAGATATGATCTGTGCCTTGCTTGCAGGGCAAGGTCTACTCCTACCTAATTTTCAACTTTGCCTCACAGTTGCATTAGATGAATTATTAACAAATCCACTACAAGGTGCTTTAAAAGATGCATTACAAAGCCTTCGAGATGGCATGGATTCATTTAACGACCATACAGGTATTGATAATGTTCTTAAAAATCTTAATGGTATTATAAGTGAAGTA
>Ga0302123_10001721_pt1 | contig 15315 bp, 14 predicted proteins | sample CB21_321_MG_FD_203109 | JGI IMG/M metagenome (GOLD analysis project Ga0302123, IMG submission 203109) | Marine microbial communities from Western Arctic Ocean, Canada - CB21_32.1 | ecosystem: Environmental > Aquatic > Marine > Oceanic | place: Canada: Western Arctic Ocean | collected 2017-09-28 | reverse complement strand
GCCACTAACCTTGACGTTCGCTCCAATCTGGTCGGCGGCGACGTGCTTGAGGTTGACCGGGGGTTCGCCCTTAGCATTCCCATCCCGCCGACCCGTGAGGCCTCGCACCAGTTCGAGTTCATCTACCGGCTCACCTACGAGGGTGGTTCACTGGACCTGAGTCGCACCATGCGATTCGGCGCCGAGTCTTTTCGCTACGTGGTGCCGAAGGGTGTCGGCATCGGCATCTCGTCCGACCTGAACGACCTCGGCTCGACGCAGTTCGAAGGCCGCTCGCTCCAGCTTCTGGAGGTTGCAAAAGTCCCACGCGGCGAAGTGCTGGACTTGCGGCTTGTCGCGCTACCGCAACCGACGCTATGGAGCCGCCTCAGGGACCGTGGCGGCGCCTGGTACGTGAGGTATGTCGTGCCTAGCGTCGTCATCACGGCCCTCGCAGTGCTATTGATTTCGGGGCTGCGCCGGCGCTCGCTGATGCGGATTGCGGTTGGACCGGGGGTTCGCCCCGCCCTGATCGACCGCATCGACGCCCTGGAAGCCCGGCGCGCGGCGCTGTCACCAAGCCAGTACGAAACCGAACTCGGCATCCTCAAACGGGCAGTCGTTGATCTCGATATCCGTGCCCGGTTCCTGAACGAGGTTGACAACTGACGCAGTCCGTACGTCATTCTGACTTCGTCCGTACGTTGTCAGAAGTTACGCCTACCCGTATCGTAGGCCCATGGCCTGCGAGACGAAGAGCCAGGATCATGCTAGGGGCGATAGCACGACGCCGGTGCAGCCCGATGTCGCGGTGCGCGTGCACGACCTCCACAAGCGCTATGGCGGCAACATCGCCGTCGCCGGCGCATCCTTCGAGGTGCCGCTAGGCTCGATCCTCGCGCTGCTGGGCCCCAGCGGCTGCGGCAAAACAACCTCGCTTCGCGTCATCGCTGGCTTCGAGCGTCCCGACCGCGGCACCATTGAGATTGGCGGTGTCGTCGTTGCTGGTGTCAATGCCAGCGTCCCGGCGGAGCAACGCCAAGCGGGCATGGTGTTCCAGGACTACGCCTTGTTCCCTCACATGAGCGTCCGTCAGAACGTGGCGTTCGGCCTCGCCACATGGCCCTCAGGCCATGGCCCGGCTGGGTGGATCACCCGATGGCTCCGCGACAACCCTGACCACCAGGCCCGGGCAGACGAGGTCTTGGAGATGGTAGGGCTGACAGGCGAGGGAGCCCGCATGCCGTACGCGCTCTCCGGCGGCGAGCAGCAGAGGGTCGCCCTGGCCAGAGCGCTTGCGCCCAACCCATCCGTCATGCTGTTGGATGAGCCGTTCTCCAACCTCGATGCGGCGCTCCGGACCCGCGTCCGGGCCGACGTCAAGCGCATTCTGCGGGAAGCCGGCTGCGCCAGCGTCTTCGTCACGCATGACCAAGAGGAGGCCTTCGTGGTCGCCGATCGGGTCGGCGTCATGCTCGCGGGCCGCGTCGAGCAGACCGGCGAGCCCGGCGAGGTCTACGACAAGCCAGCGTCACTGGCAGTGGCCACATTCCTCGGCGACGCGAACATCATCGCTGGCATCGCCAGCGGCGAGACCGTGGACACGGCGCTGGGCAAACTCCAAACTCGCGAGCCCGTGTTCGGGAAAGCCAAGGTAGTCATCCGGCCGGAGGCGATCTGGGTCCGCACCGACGGCTCTGGGGCAAACCCGGCTCGCGTCATCGACCGCGAGTTCTACGGTCACCACCAGGTTGTGCTGCTCCAGCCGCGGCAGGGGCCCGTGCTGCGTGTCCGAATGGGACCACAGGTTTCGTTGCCGATCGGCACGGAGGCGACGGTCGACGTGGAAGGGATGGTCGCCGCGTTCCCTGTGGGCTAGGCGAAGAGGTCTTTCTCTGGCGGCGTGTAGATCCTGAGCGCCACGACAATGACGGGCAGGATGACCAGCCACAGGCCCACCAAGCCCAGCGACGTCGCAAAGTACGAGGCGGTGCGCGAGCCGATCTCAGCCGCGACCATGCCCCAGAACACCATGCCAACCCAGCTGGCGAAGAAGAAGAGCGCCGCCACGATCAGGAGCCGCCTGGCGATCCGGCCGAGAACGTCCCAGGCAATGATACGTAGGTAAGTCACCGCGGGCCTCCTGTTCGAGTGCTGTTTACCAGGCCGCCTAGGTGCGGCCAACGGCGCGCTGAGGCTACCGGTCGCTTGATTTACGTGTCAACTATCGCCCCGAGCCCCTGCCAGATCCCTCCAGCCCCATGTCCCATAAGCGCTCCGTCTATCATGTCGGCGCATGGCCACCATCCCCACGCCGCCCCTGCCTTCGCGGCTCAACCCTGTGCCCGTGGTCGACGGGATCGCCTTCGCCGAAGGTCCTATATTTGGCCGCGACGGGGCGCTCTATTTCGTCAACTACCTCCGCCTTGGGACCCTCGGCCGACACGTCCTCGGCGCCGCGACCACAGTGTGGGCCGAGACCAACGGCCAGGCCAACGGGCTGAAGTGCGATGCGGCGGGGCGCCTGGTGGTCGCGGACTTCGGGGGGAAACGTGTCACGCGGTTCGACCCAACGACACGTAAGTTCGAAGTGCTGACCGACAGTTTCGGCGGCCAGCCCTACCGAGGCCCCAACGATGTATGCCTCGATCAAGCTGGCAATATTTACTTCTCCGACCCCACCGGCAGCAGCCAAGAAGAGCCCATTGGCGCGGTCTATCGCATATCGATGGCGCCGGATGGCACACCAGGGGGCGTAGTACGCCTGGACGACGGCCTCGCGTTCCCTAATGGCCTGGCGGTCCACCTCGACGGCCGCCGGCTCTACTTAGCTGAGACGGGCACTGACCGGCTCCTAGCGTACGACATTGACTCCACTGGGCGGCTCACCAACCGGCGAACGGCCGTCCAATTCGACACCCCAAGCCTGGATGGCATGTGCTTCGACGAGCACGCACGGCTGTGGATCGCCCGGTGGGTCAACGGCAGCGTGGACGTGGTGGACGTCGATGCTGACCGCGTGTTGGCGAGCTACCCCATCGGTGATCGCGTGACCAATCTGTGCTGGGGCGGTACGTCCCTCTACGTGACTGACGCGGGCACGGGCGCGGGTAGCGGCAAAGTGGTCCGGCTCAACGTCGGGATCGGCGGTTACGACCCTGTGGCCTGAGCCGCGGGCACGTAGGGTGCCCACATAGCGGTTGCGGGGCTCAAAGGCATTGCCGATAATGCGCTGGCAGTCACGGAGATTGCATTTTCGCCCGAGGAGGTACTCCCCTTGCATCCGTTCCGGTACGTCGCCGCGCGGTCAGTCGACGAAGTTGTAGGTGTTCTTGCGGAGCATGGGCAGCGGGCTCGTTGCATGGCCGGTGGCACGGACATCCTGGCGCAAACGCGTGGGGGTCGGTTTGACTTGGACGTGCTGGTCGATCTGAAGGGTGTGCCGGAGACCACCGAACTGAGATTCGGCCCCGACGGGCTCTACCTTGGGGCCTCAGTTCCTTGCTATCGGATCTACGAAGACCCTGCGGTCGCCGCGGCCTACCCAGGCATCATCGATGCCGCGTCGCTCATCGGCGGGATCCAAATTCAGTCGCGTGCGAGCCTCGGCGGCAATCTGTGCAACGCCTCACCCAGCGCGGACGGCATCTGTCCGTTGATCGTCCACTCGGCGACAGCCCATATCGCCGGACCAAACGGGCGGCGTTCGGTGCCGGTCGAGGAGTTCAGCTCGGCCCCCGGCCTCACGGTCCTGGGCAACGGCGAATTCCTGATTGGACTAGACCTGCCGCGGCCGACGTCGGGCTTCGGTGCGGCCTACGAGCGTTTCATTCCTCGCAACGAAATGGACATCGCGGTCGTCGGTGTCGCCAGTTCTATCACGGTGAACGCAGGCGGAACCGTGCAGGCAGCGCGCATCGCCCTCGCCGCAGTTGGCCCCGTTCCCATTCTGGCGCACCGAGCCGCCGGTTCGCTGATCGGCAAGCAGGCCGACGCCAGCGCCTTCGAGGCGGCGAGTACCCTCGCCGCCCAGGAGGCCACGCCCATCTCCGACATGCGTGGTGACGTCGAATTCCGGCGGACCCTAGTCCGCGTCCTAGCGCAGCGCACGCTGACCAAAGCGCTCGACCGCGCCGGGCATTCGAACTAAAGACACTAAGCTCACGATAGCAAGATCACGTAGGCGCGGAGCATTAATGACCCAGGCGAACCCCGTACGCAAGATCGTCGTCAACACGACCCTCAACGGACAGCAGTCCGAGTTCTTGGTAGCTCCCTACCAGAGCCTGCTTGAGTTGTTGCGTGAAGTGGCCGGGCTGACCGGCACCAAAGAAGGCTGCAACGACGGCAACTGCGGCGCCTGCACCGTGTCTATGGACGGCCGCATCGTCGACTCCTGCCTGGTCCTCGGCGCCGAGGCCGAAGGCAAGCAGATCAACACCATCGAGGGGATGGCCCCGGACGGCACCCAGCTGCACCCGCTTCAGCAGGCGTTCCTGGAGGAGGCCGCACTCCAATGCGGCATCTGCACGCCCGGCTTCCTCGTGGCGGCAAAGGCGCTGCTCGAGCGAGAACCCAACGCCGACGAGGGCCGCATCCGGCTGTGGCTCGCCGGGAACCTCTGTCGCTGCACTGGCTACGACAAGATCATCCGCGCCGTCCAAAAGGCGCAGGCATAGCGGGCGTTCCGCCCCACTTCATCAGGAGACAGCACCCATGACGACCACCGAAAAGCCCTCGGAGCCTCCTCAGGAGTTCAAGGTCATCGGCACTCGGCCTATCCGGCACGACGGCCTAGACAAGGTGCTGGGGCGCGCCATCTACGGTGCGGACTTCAAGCTTCCCGGGCTGATCTGGGGGGCCGTGCTTCGAAGCCCTCATGCCCATGCTCGCATCAAACGCCTCGACACCTCGAAGGCCGCGAAGACCCTCGGTGTGGTCGCGGTGATGACCGGGGCTGACATGCCCGAGGCCGAAGCGATCGAACTGGAGACCGGCGAAGAGGTCACCAACATGACCTACGCGTCGGACAAGCTCATGGCCCGAGACAAGGTCGTCTACAAGGGCCACCCCGTCGCGGCCGTCGCGGCTTCGGACCAAAACACGGCGATTGAGGCACTCAAGCTCATTGAGGTTGAGTACGACGTGCTGAAGCCGGTACTGACCGTCGACGACGCGAGGGCCGGCACCACGATCATCCACAGCGACCTGGTCGGCAAGGACCTCGGCGAGGAGGTGCGCAACACGAACGTCGCGGACCACTTCCGTCACGAGACGGGCGACACGGCGGTGGGTTTCGCCAAGGCGACCACGATCGTCGAGCGAAGCTTCGAGTTGACCATGGTTCATCAGGGCTACATCGAGCCGCACAACGCCACGGTCATGTGGAAGCCGGATGGAAAGATCGAGGTCTGGACCTCGACCCAGGGCGCCTTCGGTGTCCGCAGCTCGCTCGCGGCGATCCTGCGCGTGCCCGAGACGGACATCAAGGTCACGCCTCTGGAGATTGGCGGCGGCTTTGGGGGCAAGATCGGCATCTACCTTGAGCCGCTGTGCGCCATTCTCTCCCGCAAGACCGGCAGGCCCGTGAAGATGGTCATGGACCGCAAGTCTGTCTTCGAAGCCACCGGACCAACCCCTGGCGGGCGCGTCAGGGTCAAGATGGGGGTTAACGACCAGGGTGAGATCACCGCGGCAGAGGCCGACCTTCACTACGAGGCGGGCGCCTACCCGGGCTCCCCGGTCGGTGCCGGCGCGATGTGCGCCTTCGCCTGCTACCGCATACCCAACGCACGCGTCGACGGCTGGGACATCGTCGTCAACAAGCCCAAGACCTCGGCGTACCGCGCCCCTGGCGCGACCCAGGCGGCATTCGCCGTCGAGTCGGTGGTTGACGAAATTTGCCTGGAGCTCGGCATGGACCCCATTGAGTTCCGGTTGCTCAACGGCACCCACGAGGGCGACCGCCGGACCGACGGGCCTGTCTTCCCTCGCATCGGAAACTTGGAGCAACTCCAAGCCCTCAAAGAATCGTCCCATTACCAGGCTCCGTTAGGCACCGGCCCCGAAGGCAAGCTCCGGGGCCGGGGTGTCGCCAACGGCTTCTGGTTCAACGGCGGCATGCAGTCCTGCGTCACGATCAACGTCAACAACGACGGAGAGGTGGGGCTGGTCGAAGGCTCGATCGACATCGGCGGCTCCCGCACATCCATCGCCATGCAGGCAGCCGAGGTCCTCGGCCTGCGGGCCGAAGAGGTCCACCCTGTGGTCGTCGATACTGATAGCGTCGGTTACAACGACGTAACCGGAGGAAGCAGGACCACCAACGCCACCGGATACGCGGCCTACATCGCAGCACAGAACGTCATCTCTGGCATGAAAGAGCGGGCAGCGTTGCTGTGGGAGATCAAGGCCGACGACATTGACTTCGACGACGGGGTTTTCCTCAGCAAGTCCGACTCCGAGCTCAAGATCAGCTTCAAGGAGTTGGCTGGCAAGCTCGCTGAAACCGGCGGTCCGCTGTCGGCCTCCGGCTCCATCCGCCAGCGCGGCAGCGGCGGCGGCTTCGGTGCGCATCTCGTAGACGTCGAAGTCGACCCGCAGACCGGCAAAGTGGACGTCATCCGCTACACCGTGACGCAGGATGTCGGCAAGGCGATCCACCCGTCCTACGTCGAGGGCCAGATGCAGGGCGGCGCAACCCAAGGGCTTGGCTGGGCGCTCAACGAGGAGTACTTCTGGAACGACGAAGGCTCCATGGAGAACTCGACGTTCCTCGACTACCGGATGCCGACAGCCCTCGACCTGCCGATGATCGATGCGATCATCGTCGAAGTGCCAAACCCCACGCACCCGTTCGGCGTGCGTGGAGTCGGGGAGACACCCATCGTCGCACCCGTCGGTGCAGTCGGCAACGCGCTGCGCGACGCCATCGGTGTGCGGTTGACCCAGGCGCCCATGCGTCCGTCGCGCGTCCTCGCAGCGCTCAAGGCCAAGGAGCCAGGGAACGGCGGCTAGCCTTCATGCCGACCATGTTCATCCCGATCGACCTGCGCAAGTTCACTGACGGGCTGGACAAGATCGACGTCATAGGAGAGACGCTGCGCGAGGCCCTGGCGGCGCTTGAGCAGCACTTCCCTGGGTTGCGAGACCGCATCGTCGTCGGGGACCGGGTGCGGCCGGGGTTAGCGGCAGTCGTCGATGGCGAGCAGACCGTGGACGGGCTGCGCTCGAAGCTCAGAGAACACTCCGAAGTGCATTTTCTTCGGCCAATCTCCGGCGGTGCGTAGCGCCGCGAGGCAAGCTCATTCGACGAGAGGACCTAGTCGCTGGGTCCACCGCGTTTGGAGGACCCATGAAGCTCGCATCCCGCATGTCCCGCCTGGGAACTGAGACGGCGTTCGAGGCGCTCGCGCGAGCGCGGGCGCTCGAAGCGGAAGGCCGCAGCATTATCCACTTAGGCATCGGCGAGCCTGACTTCGACACGCCCGAGCACATCCGGGATGCCGCGAAGGGCGCACTGGACGGTGGGTTCACTCACTACACGCCTTCGCCGGGGATCATGGAGGTGCGCGAGGCCATCGCCCGGCACCAGTCCGAGCGCCAGGGGTATGACGTCGAGAGAGAGCGCATCGTTGTCACGCCGGGCGGCAAGCCGGTCATGTTTTTCACCATCCTGGCACTGGCGGAGGAGGGCGATGAGGTTATTTACCCCAACCCCGGCTTCCCTATCTACGAATCGATGATCCGGTTCGCCGGGGCAACACCCGTACCTTGGCCGCTGCGCGAGGAAAACGACTTCGCGGCCGACGTAGGCGAACTCCGAGACCTCGTGAGCGCACGGACAAAACTCATCATTGTCAACTCACCGAACAACCCATGCGGCAGCGTCATCCCCGAGGACGGGTTGCGGCAGATCGCTGAGATCGCGAACGAGACTGACGCCGTGGTTCTCTCGGACGAGATCTACAAGGACTTCTACTTCGAGGGAGAGCACATCTCCATTACCCGGTTTCCTGGGATGCGCGAGCGCACGGTGATCCTCGACGGCCTGTCGAAGAGCTACGCCATGACCGGCTGGCGCGTCGGGTACGGCGTATTCCCGGAGCCGCTGGTGGAGCCGGTGTCGCGACTGATGACCAACAGCGTGTCGTGCACCGCTGGCTTCTCGCAGATCGCCACTGTCGCGGCGCTGGAGTCGAGCCAAGAGCCAACCCGCGCCATGGTCGCCGAGTTTCGGCAGCGGCGCGACGTCATCGTCGGGGGGCTGAACGCACTCCCTGGGGTACGCTGCCGCGTGCCGAAAGGCGCGTTCTACACTTTCCCCAGCATCGCAGGCACGGGCCTGTCCAGCCAGGAATTCGAGCACCGCATGCTCGCGGATGCCGGCGTATCGTTGCTCTCTGGCACGGCGTTCGGCGCGGGCGGCGAAGGCTACGTCCGCATCTCATTCGCCAACTCGGTCGCGAACATCGAAGAGGCGCTACGCCGCATGGAGCGCGTGCTCGCAGGCTAGGCCAGGGGGCGTGAAACCCAGATGGCGCGGAATCCGCCTCTGCTCTACGGCTCAGGCGGAGCCGGGCGTTAGCCGCACCCGCAGTGGCTTGCCCAGCCGCGCACGCGAGGCTACCGTCCGATAGATCTCTCTGTTAGCAGGCCTATTACTGTTTCAGACAACCCTGGAGTTTGCCCATGAACCGCTATCGTCTAGCCGCTACCGCACTCGGCCTGCTCGCCGTACTGCTTATCGCCGCATGTGGATCCGAGACCAGCGGTAGTGCCGACCGGATAGGTTCGGTGGACGACGTGACGGTCGATGCGACATCGGCTGACGGCGTGATCGTCGGCTTCAGTGCACCCGATGCGGTCGACGCAACCGGCAACGCCGTCGGTGTGATCTGCGAGCCAGGTGCGGGCACGGCGTTCCCTCTAGGCGTGACTACCGTGACGTGCAGGACTACTCCTGTTGGCAGGGAGCCGGCAATGACCAGCTTCGCTATCACCGTCGTTAACGTGCTGGTCCCGGCCTCGACGCCGGAGCCAACGGCCACGCCGAAGCCAACAGCCACCCCGGAGCCCACAGCCACCCCGACTGCGGTGCCTACGGCAACGCCGGAGCCAACAGCCACCCCGACTGCGGTGCCTACGGCAACGCCCAACCCGCTCACCCTTGTCACGGGGTGTCCCGCGCAGGGGCAAAGCGCCGGATTCCCGACATTCCCAGCCCGGCTCCTCGGGACCGTGATGGTCGACGGTGCCCCTGCGGTCAACGGCACGAAGGTGTTCGGCCTGCTGCGGCACTCCGACCCGGCAGACCTTTTCGACCAGATAGGCGTGGAAGACCCGAACTGCTACACGGCTGTCTTCGATGTCATCGGCGGCAGTTACTCCATGAACCTCAGCTGGCCGGACAACGATTCCCGCTGGTTCCCGGCATCCTTCTTCGTCCAGTTGCCCGGTCAGGCCGGCGGCTGGCCGGCCAAGGGTGATGTCACGCTGACCGCGTCAAACTACATTCATGTGCTGAGCGGCACCATCGCCATCAACCTCTCGTTGACACTGCCCTAAGTCAACGGTCTAACGCAGTAGCGAAGGAGTGGGCCGTCCAATGCCCGCCCCTTTCTGTTCTTGCACCACGAGAGGGTGCTCCACATGCCACCCGGAATTTCGTTGGAGATGATGGCGCGCTAGCAAATCTCTGGATATCACGCTCGAGCACCTACCACGAGTGGGTAGTGGTGGCTGGGATGGAGGTGGTCGGCTCCGCCATCACCCTCATTCTCGGTTTTAATGCGGGCGTGTTCATCGAACCTCTGTGCCTTTGGGGGCCATCTTCGCGCGCTCGGGCTTCGTTATCGGGCGGCTGCTTGATCGGCACGGCGCCTGCGGCCATAGGGACGCGGGCGCCGTGCTCTTCGGCCGGAAGAGTCACGAGGATCACAGGGTTTGCTGTCATTCCTACGGCTGATCTGGGCCAGAAACGTTTAACGAAAATGCCGTGGGCGTACAAATTTTTCACGAAACAGCAAGTTGAGTAGCAAGGCCGACAGCAAAGTCCATATCGACCAGGCTGTTGCATCGCAGCAAGCAGACAGTCGGTTGGTGCCCCTGCCGGGACTCGAACCCGGGCACGCGGTTTAGGAAACCACTGCTCTATCCACCTGAGCTACAGGGGCAAGGCCAACGCTTCGGCGGGGCCGGCGCAGACGAACCTCAGTTTGCCAGAATCCACGCTCAAAGGACACACCGCGGACTCACTAGACCGAAGACCCAGCGCCTACCAATACGCAAAATTGCCACATCTCGCTGACAGCTGATTCCGATCGGAGGCAAAGCATGAACGACCTGGAGCACAGGGGGGGATGCGAAGCAAGGTCAAAGAGCGAGGCTGCCGGGCTCATTCAATGACACCGGCCTGCAGGCACGCGAACGGGCCGTCGGCTTCGCGATCATGGCCACGTTAGGCTCAAAATCACCCTAGCACTGAGGCCTACTCCTCGGCTGTCGTGCTAGGGTGCACGGGTGACACCGATCTACACTGACAACCGTCCTCTCTCGTGGCTAGACATAATCACGCTGGCGCTCGGCGCCTCGGCGCTGGTCACAGGCCTCGCCGGAGGCGCCCCAACGTCGGTCATCTTCGGGCTTGCGGTCATTGGCTATGTTCTGCTCTTCACGCACGGCCGCTACGACCTGACGGAAGATAGACTCGTCGTCCGGTACCGGGTCAGGCGTGTCCGCGTCGTGCTGCTCGATGACATCACGGCGGCGCAGCCTGTCAAGCTGGCCTTCGTTGGTCAGGCCGTGTTCATTGTGCTGGCATCCCGGCAGCGCATGCTCATTCGCCCCCGAGACCCCGAGCGCTTCGTCGCCGAGCTCGAAGCGAGACAGAAGCGCTAAGCTGGTGACGTGGCCCTTTATCGGGACCGACGGAGTCCTAAAGTATGTCCCCTCGCTGCCTGAGAAACTCAGCGAGACAGAGTTCGCAGCCGTGGCCGGTATCGACCTTGAGGAAACCATCAGGGAGAAGCTCGTAGGTGATCGTCTTGGGGCTGGGCCTTTCGATCCTGAGTTCGGCCGGTGCCTCGAACGAACTCCGGCGAACCGGACACTGTCCCCGTGGCCTTTCTCCTTGGGTAGAGACGGGACAGGGCGGTCCTAGTAAATAGTGGCCAGCCCGCGCCATTGGCTCCCGCGCTTGGACTCGAACCAAGGACCATCCGGTTAACAGCCGGACGCTCTACCACTGAGCTACGCGGGAACGCGAGGTGGGCTTAGCCATTGTAGCAACGGCGTCGCTACGGTCGCAACGGCTTGGCGGCCTGGTCGCCGCGCCCTTGATCAGGCTCTGGCCGCGTTGACCCTCACTCTAGGCCAGCGCTATAGTGGTTAGGCAGCTGTGGCCCTCGCGTGGCTGGAAGCAGTGGGGATATAGCTCAGCTGGGAGAGCGCCGCGTTCGCAATGCGGAGGCCGAGGGTTCGAGTCCCTCTATCTCCACCAGCCGACCTCCTATTTTCAGCGCGAGACCTTCTTTCTCTACGGGCGACCCCACACCCCCACCACGTGCCCTGTTTTCTTGGCGGGCTTATCCCCGTTCCTGTCCGCGACGAGGCTTAGGCGGCTGTACTTCTCAAGCTCCAAATGACGTTTGTCGTCGTCCCAGTAACGGGACTCTACGTCGGCACCGTCGACCCGGCCGCCATCCAACCGGCCAAGGACCAGGTCAACGAGGCACGCGGGAACTCGGCCGCATCTAGCAACACCCTAGGGAGGGCGGCGCCGGACAAAAGCGGGCAAAACCAAACGTCACCGCGGGACGGAGGTGGTCGCTCGACCGACCGGCCAGAAGACTCACCAAGGCAGGGCTAGCGTCGCGGGTAAGACCATCCGTGGCTCGCTGAACAACAATGAGGGCCAGTTCGGGTTGACCGGATCTTTGCTGCCGCAAGGCAGATCCGAAGCGTAGAATCGCTCACCTATGTCAGGTTAGTGAGTATGCCATGTCCCTCGCCCCTCACCGTATGGCCTATCTGCCCCTTGTTGACCGACCGACTATCACATGGCCAAACGACGCGCGGCTCGCGTTCTGGGTATCGCCGAACGTCGAACACTACGAGTACATGCCGGTGCCCAACCCTATGCGAAACCCCTGGCCTCGTACGCCGTACCCAGACGTGCAGCAGTACTCGTTACGCGACTACGGCAACCGGGTTGGTTTCTGGCGCATGGTGGACGTGCTCGATAAGCACGGTATTCGTGCCACTGTCTCGTTGAATGTGGCAGTGCTGGAGCATTTCCCGGAGATTGCTGAGGCGATGGCGAGCCGCGACTACGACTTCATGTACCACGGAACCTATAACACGCGGTATCTCCTTACCCAGACCCCCGACGAGGAGCGCGAGTTCTACCGCGACGGCATCGCGACGGTGAAGCGCCACACAGGCAAAACGATGAAAGGGATGCTCGGTCCGGCGATCAGCAATACAGCCCGCACCCCAGATCTCATGGCTGAGGCCGGGCTCTTCTACCACACGGACTGGTTTCACGATGATCAACCGATGCCCATCCGAGTGAAGACGGGCAAGCTGATCTCCGTGCCGTATTCGCTGCTGCTGAACGACGCACCGCTGAGCCGCAGCGCATATGACGCTGACACGTTCGTGGACATGTGCAAGCGCCAGTTTGACGTGCTGTACCGCGAGGGCGAACTGAGCGGGCGGGTCATGTGTATCGCGCTGCACCCGTATGCCATGGGGCAGCCTCACCGAGTCAAGCAACTTGACGAGGTTTTGCGGTACATCAGGTCGCACGAGGGGGTGTGGCACACAACCGCGGACGACATTGCCGACTACTACATCGAGAACTACTACGACCAGGCCGTGGCCCATGCCGAGCAGCTTGGTGCCGCGGGGAGGAGTTCGTAATGCCGGCCGAGCGTCAAGCGGGCATGGACCACCCGCACTACCCGTGGTCACCACTCCCTGTGCGTCCGGCATTACGATGGCCGGATGGCGCTCGGCTCGCCATCGGCGTCATTGTCGTGCTGGAACATGTCGAATGGCAGCCGCAAGAAGGCACGTATCAATCTCTCACGGTCGGCATGCCGGACTTTCCGTCCATCGCGCAGTCTTCGCTTCGTGAGTATGGACACCGCGTCGGTATTTTCCGGTTGTTGGACCTGCTAGAAGGGCACCGGCTCAAGCCCACGGTCGCGATGGACCAGACCACCGCCGAGCACTATCCGTTTCTTGCCGAGCACATAACTAAGCGAGGCCACGAAGTCATCGCTCATGGCGTCGCGCGAACACAGATGGTCACCAGCAACATGACCAAGGCCAAGGAGCGAGAGTACATTCGCGCGTCGATCGCCTCTGTCGAGTGCGCGACGGGCCACCGCCCTACCGGTTGGTTCGGGCCGGACTATGGCGAGTCGGAACGGACGCCGCAGCTGCTCGCAGCCGAGGGCATTACTTACGTATGCGACTGGCCAAACGATGAGCAGCCGTACCGCATGACGACACCCTCAGGGGAACTGTACTCGCTGCCTCCTTCATACGACCTTGACGATCACGTTGCTCTTATGGAGCGCGGATTGCCCATCGGTGCTTATGCCGACCTGCTGAGGTATGCAGCCGACCAACTCCACGAGGACGGAGCGCAAAGCGGTCGGCTCATGCTGCCTGTACTTCGGCCTTGGCTCATAGGCCAGCCATTCCGTGCCTCCCATCTCGATGAGGCCCTTGGTCACGTTATGGGGATGCCAGGAGTCTGGGCAGCGTATGGCTCTGAGATCATCAGTTGGTATCGGGATCATTCGGCCTCTGCTTAGGGACGGGATTGAGGAATGACAAATGAGGTGGACATCATGGCAGCGGAAAGCATCGTTTTCGGCAAGGACTTCTTCGTCATCAACCCGAGCCGAACGGCGCTCATCATCATCGATATGCAGAACGCCTTCGTGGCCGAGGACGGCACCTACCAGAGCGCTGAGGCACGCCAGATGGTTCCGCGTCTCGAGAAACTCATCGCCTTCGCGCGCGAGCATCGGCTGCCGTTGATCTGGACGCAGTCCGACCACCGCCCTCCTTATGGCGGCATTCTGCTGCGCAAATTCCCCGCTATCCGCGAAGATCGCGTGTTGTGGAAAGGCGACCCTTCGTTCGAGCTCTACGCTGACATGCCGCAGCCGCTGGACGACGAATACCGTGTCGTGAAGCACAAGTACGACGCCTTCTTCGAGACCGATCTCGATGCCATCCTGCGCAACAAAGGCATCACGACGGTGATCATCACCGGCACCGCCACGAACGTCTGCTGCGAATCGACCGCACGGTCGGCATTCTTCCGCGACTACAACGTGGTGTTTCCCAGCGACTGCAACGGCACCTTCGATCCAGAGATGCAGGCGGCGACGCTTAAAACAATCGACATGTTCTTCGGTCGCGTGCTACCACTCGAGGAATTGCTCACGGAGATGGCGGAGGTGCTGCCCGCCGCAAGGGCAGGGCAGGCATAGGACGAGCGCGATGACCCGCAGGTCATCCTTTCGGTGGCTATCGGAGCTGAAGTCCGCAACAGTAAGTCATCTTCATCGTCGCCTTATGCTGATTCGACTTGCGACTACTTGGGCGACGATCGCCACTCCGACCGTGATGACGGTAATCACGACTCCGACCACAGCAGCAGCCTCAAGGCTTTCATCGCGTATGAGGTCGAGCTGGAGCAAGGACAGAGGCCGATTGTTGCTGCCGGCGAGCAAGACGATGCGGCTAATATCGCGCACTGCCGCCACGAAGGTCACTAACGCAACGGTGACAACCGTTGGCGCCATGATCGGCAGCAGCACGTGCCGGTACGCGTGGAGCCAAGAGCCGCCCGATATGCGGGCAGCCTCTTCGATGTCCTGTCCAATCTGAATAAACGTCGTCCTGAACATCTGGACGCCCACCGTGATCGTCCCGAGCGTGACCGCCATGACCAACACGAAGGTACTCGTGTGGAGAGGGCGGAAGATCGGGATGCTGAGCACCATCCACAGCATCCCCAGCCCCAGGAGCACACCAGGGAGTGCCCAGGGGACCCACGATATGAAGTCCAGCAACATACGGAACCTGAATCGGGTCCTGACGATTACATAAGCGATGATCGAGAACCAGGCGGCCCCAAGGAGCGCGGCGCTCCCGCCCAGGACGAGCGTATTTTTTACTGAGGCGGAAAAGATGGGGTCGGTGACGACACGGGTCCAGTGTTCGGTGGTGAAGGACCCATTCGGCAGTCCGAAGAAGCCGAACAGTTTCATGAACGTTCCCGTGACCAAGAATGCCAACGGGAGCACT
>Ga0302123_10001720_pt1 | contig 15319 bp, 12 predicted proteins | sample CB21_321_MG_FD_203109 | JGI IMG/M metagenome (GOLD analysis project Ga0302123, IMG submission 203109) | Marine microbial communities from Western Arctic Ocean, Canada - CB21_32.1 | ecosystem: Environmental > Aquatic > Marine > Oceanic | place: Canada: Western Arctic Ocean | collected 2017-09-28 | reverse complement strand
TGGACCCATTGAATCGAACCGTCATCCCACCATCGGTTGACGGCTCGAAACGAGGCAGGCACGGGATCGCCATCCGCCCCGACTAGGCGAAGACGTTCTGTGTCCGTGATCAGGCCTTTTGGAAGCGGAATGCCAAACGTTACCGCTTCGCCCTGCCGTGCAACGCCGGCGAACTCCTGTAGTCGAATGGGCACATCGAGCGATTGCGCCGTCAGTGTGGCGCCGGCCAGCGTAAGGCCGACAAGGAGGAGACCCGATAAGGGCGTACAAATTGCTCGCATTTGGCGTATGTTAGCCGAAAGCAGAGCGGATCGGGTATAAAGGGTTGGCTGGCAGGACGCGGAGCGCGTCCCGGGCCTGTTGATACTGGGACTGCGGAGATCTCCGAGCCTTCTAGAGAGCCGGAGCCTGGAAGAGAACGATATCCGGCTGGACGAAAAGATCGGGGCTAATGCCACAAACTTGGCACGCCGGGGCGTAGCCTACGTTCAGGGCGGCGAGCCATTCCGTGACCTTGTTGGCGTCATCCTCGGACTCTTGGGTCGCGACCGCGAGGCGAGGCCGATGCTCCCGGATCGTGTTTCGGGCTCCGTCCAGAACATTGAGAGCGACTCCATGAGTAGCCATCTTGATGACGTCCACCCGTTCAATCTTCAACCCTTCGACAAGTGCGTCGATCTTTAGGGAAGCCATCGTTTCCGAGCTCGGCGTTTCATCCGGCGTGAGAATGACGCGTTGCAAGGAGGCGGTTCCCATCCCGGCGCTAGCCGATTTCGTGTCGTCCTCAGGGCGGATTACCAGCTTCCCTTCGCTGATGGCGTCCTTGAAATTGCGGCGGAGGCTTTCACGCAGCCGTGGGTCGTATTCCAGCGCTACGACCTTAGCCGCGCCGGCTTGCAGTGCTTCGCGAGCATAGGCTCCCGCTCCGGCCTTGCAATCGAATACAATGTCGCCCTCTCGAACGCGGAACGCGGACCCGCCATAGAGATCTACCCGCTGTTCGGCAATTGTGATGGAGAGCGCACCAATCTGCCCTTCAGGGATCCAGAACTTGCCGGAGCCCGTTTGCCAGAGTTCATAGCCTTCCGGGTCCGTTTCGATGAGGTGAAGAGCCCCTTGGACTTTGCCGATCGTCTTAACGAGGTTGTAGCGACGCTGTGCCGCAGGGTAAGCTTCGTCCCGTGGACAGAAAGGCGAGCGGTCTAGCTGAGCTAAGCCCAACGGGAATAGCGGTGGATAGAGCCAGACGGCGATACCGAGTCCGATTGTGATCGCCCCTAGAACGATAAAAGCTTGCAGAGCTTTTAGTACTACTAGTTTGACAAGTTTCATGATGCCCCTGAGTTCCCCGTATATCTTATACGGAAATGGCTGAATTTACGAGGCTCCCGATTTCGGGAACATCGATTGTCACCACGTCGCCGGGGGCTAGCGCCGCTTCTTGCGTAACGATGATACCAGTGCCTGTCAAGAGGACGGTCGCCGCGGGAAAGGAATTGCCGCGGCGCACGTACTCGACGAGTTCTTCAAATTTTCTTCGCAGCTGAGATATGGACGCCTTACCTTCAAAGGTTAGTTCTCCGCGTCGACGGATGGTGCAACTCATCTCAAGCTGATACGGATCGTCGATCTCGTCGGGTGTTACAAGGAACGGACCCAATGCGCAGCACTTGTCGTAGACTTTTGACTGCGGGAGATAGAGCGCGTTTTCACGTTCGATATCCCAAGCCGATACATCGTTGCCCAGCGTGTAGGCGACGATCTCGGCTTTGCTGTTGAGCACGAGACCCAGCTCAGGCTCGGGCGCGGTGAAAGTCGAATCAGGACGAATGCCGATCGTTTCGTTCGGGCCAACACAAACGCGAGAGGTGCCCTTGAAGAACAACTCGGGGCGATGGGCCGGGTCGGAGACGTACGCATACGGCCCCTCACCTTCACCCAATTCGCCATCTCGGAACTCAGCGCTCGGCGCATAGGAGCAACCGCAAGCCCAGACTTCGCTCGGCGTCACCGGTATGGCGAGTTCCATCGCGACCGGGTCGACCAGAGCTAACTCCTCCGCTAGGTCCGCCAGGCTACGCTCTTGTTCTTCCGCCTGACGGATGAGCGAATCCACGGTATGGCCGATGATGAGCCGGTAACCGTTCGGATGAACGATGGCCGCCGACAGCAAGCCGGTTGCCGAGGTGCGAACTTGGGCGAGCTTCATGGCGGCCCTTTCTTAGTAACCGAGATAGACGGTCTTGTAGTCGGTATAGAAATCGAGCGCCGCCGGACCTTGTTCCTTCGGGCCGAAACTGGAGTCTTTGGTGCCGCCGAAGGGCAACTGATACTCGACGCCAGCGCTCGGCAGGTTGACGGTAACGAGGCCGGCCTCGATCTGCGAAGCGTACTCGAAGATTCGCGACACGTCTTGGGTTTGGATCGAAGCGGACAGGCCAAAGGCGACGTTGTTGGCAATGCGCATGGCGTCGTCGTAGTCTTTGGCTTTCATCACGGCGAGAACCGGGCCGAAGACTTCTTCCTGGGCGATTCTCATATCTTCGGTCACGCCCGTGAAGACGGTGGGCTCAACGAAGAAGCCTTTGTCATAGTCGCCGCCGGTGAGATGATTGCCGCCACACTCGAGCTTGGCGCCTTCTTTCTTGGCGATCTCGATGTACTTCAGGTCCGTCTCGAGCTGCGACTTGTCGATGGCGGGTCCGATCTGTACGCCGGCTTCGAGTCCGTTGCCGACCTTCAGTTTCTTGGTGGCCTCGACGAGGGCGGCTACGAACTTGTCGTAGATACCTTCTTCAACGATCACGCGGCTGGTGGCGGTGCATTTCTGGCCGGTCGAGAAGAACGCGGCGTTGACGGTATTACCGACGGCCTTCGCCAAGATGGCGTCGTTGAGGACGATCGTCGGATTCTTGCCGCCCATTTCAAGCTGAATGCGAAGGCGGCGCTTTGAGGCCTGCTCATGAAGCTGGTTGCCGATCTCGCAGGAGCCGGTGAAGGAGATGGCCTTGAGCGGAGCGGCGTTCACGATCGCGTCGCCCAACTCACCGCCCGAACCGGCGATGAAATTGACAACGCCCTTCGGTACGCCGGCTTCGTGGCACGCCTCGATGATGCTCCAGGCGCTCAACGGTGAGGCCGACGCCGGTTTCATGATGACAGTATTGCCTGCGACCATCGCAGGTGCGAGCTTCCAGGCGGGAATCGCGCTCGGGAAGTTCCAAGGAGTGATGAGGCCGACGACGCCGAGCGGCTTGCGGAAGGCGTACATGAAGACGCGGTCGCGCTCAGACGGGACCATGTGTCCTGGCACGCGCGAACCTTCGCTGGCGAAGTAGCGGAAGATGTTGATCGACCGCATGGTTTCGCCCTTGGCTTCGGGAAGGGTTTTGCCTTCCTCGCGGGTCATCTCTTCGCCGAGCTGGTCGAGCTTGGCTTCGAGAATGTCGGCGATCTTGAACAGGTACTTGCCGCGCGCCGGGCCGGGCAGCGCCGCCCACTCGGCGAATGCGTCTTGCGCCGCCGTGGCCGCGTTGGCGACATCCTCGGGGCTGCCTTTTGAAAAAGTGCCCACCAAGTCGTCGGTGTTGGCCGGGTTGCGGACCTCGAAAGTCCGGTCAGAGGTGACCCACTCGCCGTTGATGTAATTTGCGTAGGTTTTTGCGTCGCTCATTCGTATCTCCAGAAACTTGGCGGCCGAAGGCTTGTCTCGGTACAGGGTAGCGCCTTCGACTTCGATTTGGGAGCAGGCCACGGCCCGCGGACATGGTGCGGCTTACTGCCGGACGGGATAGACGTATCTTTGTACTACAATTGATCCGCTATGCCCAACTTTCCATCATCGCACGTCTCGCTTGTTACCGGCTCCAGTACAGGCATTGGAGCCGCGGCCGCCCTCGACTTGGCGCGGGAAGGCTCCCGTGTCGCCGTTCACTACAACACCAGCGCGGATGCCGCCCGCGAAGTAGCCGGGAAAATCGAGAAGGCCGGCGGTACGGCCTGGCTCTATCAGGGAGACCTGTCGACGGCGGAGGGCGCCCGCAAGTTGGTCTCCGACGTCTTGGCCGGCAGTGGTCGGATCGATTGCCTGGTCAATAATGCCGGGTCGTTGCTTGAACGAAAGTACTTGCTGGAGATTACGGATGATCTGTGGCAGCGCGTGATGAACGTGAACTTGAACAGCGCCTTCTGGGTGACCAAAGCCGCTGCGGCTCACATGGTTGAACGTGGCTCGGGGACGATCATCAATGTCAGCTCGATCGCAGCTCGTAACGGCGGCGGCCCCGGGTCGATACCCTATGCCACCGCGAAAGCGGCGATGACTTGCATGTCAAAGGGAATGGCGAAAGAGCTAATTGGCCAAGGCGTCCGGGTTAATGCGGTGCATCCCGGTGTGATCTTGACTCCGTTTCACGAACGGTTCACCCCGCAGGACCGCATGGACGCGATGGTCTCGACAATTCCTCAAGGCAGGGCTGGAGAGTCCCCAGAGATCGCGGGGATGATTACGTTCCTGGCGAGCGACAAGGCGAGCCACATCGTGGGTGAGGCAATCGAGATCAACGGCGGGATGTTGATGGACTAGCCGGCGCTTGGGACAGTCCCCAATTCTTCACCGTCGCTCACGGGAGCGGCTGTAGGCCGAAGTCCTCGTGGATAAGGTAGGCCCTGTTCGGTTCGACATCCTGATAGGTCCGAACCTGGCCGCTGGGCCACTTGACCGCGATGGAGTTGATTTCCAGGTCTTGGTTGAGGCCGAACGTCAGCGGTAGTTCACTCTGCGAGCAATAACTGGACCCGGTGCGCACGGTGCGCCACTGTTCACCAGAGGGGCTGTGGACGGTCACTTCCGCCCCGATCCCGCTGCGGTTCGAAGGCGAGCCTTCGAGTTGCAGACGGAGGTGTGAATTCACGTTGCCACCGTCGTTGCGGTAGAGATGAGCGGGCCCGTTGTTGGTGGTAACGAGGACATCGAGGTCGCCGTCGCGATCGTAATCGGCATACGCCGCGCCACGCGCCACCAGCGGCTGCGCCATGTCTTTGCCGACTTCGTCGAGCGCCGGTTCAAACTTGCCGCTACCGAGATTCCGGAACAGCAGCGGAGCCTGGGCGAAACGCACCTTCGGTTGAACTCGTTCAATTTCCGGATCGAGATGGCCGTTGGCTCCGAAAATATCGAGCAGGCCGTCGAGGTCGTAGTCAAAGAAGAAAGCCCCGAAGGTGAGTGAGAGCAGGCTGGCGCGCCCGACCGCAGAAGGGGGAGCGTCGTCGACGAACAGGCCCTTGCCTTCGTTGTGATACAGGTTGAGCATCTCGTTCGAAAAATTGCCGACGATGAGGTGCGGCAGGCCGGAGCGATCGTAGTCCGCCGCATCGACGCCCATCGCGCCGCGCGCCCGGCCGTCTTCCCCGAATGCGATACCGGCCGCAAGCCCGGCTTCGCGGAACGTTCCTTTTTGTTCGTTGTGGTAGAGCTTGTTGGGCTGCGTGTCGTTGGCGACGAAGAGGTCGAGCCAGCCGTCGCGGTCGTAGTCGAAGACCGCGACGCCGAGAGCCTTCGATGTGCCGTCGAAGAGCCCGGCGGCTTTGGTGGTGTCTACGAAGCGGCCGTCGCCGGTGTTGCGGAAGAGGCGTGACGTGACACCCTCGTAAGATTCCGGCGTGCAGAAAGACTTTGTCTCGCCGTCGAGCGAGCACCATAAATCCTGTTCCGGCGACCACTGCACATAGTTGGCTACGAATAGGTCGAGGCGGCCGTCGTGATCGTAGTCGAACCAAGCGGCGCTGGTCCCGAAGTCGTTGTTCTCGATTCCCGAGGCAGTGGTGACGTCGGCGAAGCGGCCTTTACCGTCGTTGCGAAACAGCCGGTCGCTTCCGAGCGCCGTGATGTAAACGTCGGCGTCGCCGTCGTTGTCATAGTCGGCGATGGAGGTGCCCAGGCCGTAGATCTCGATGTCGAGGCCGGCGGCGGCGGTGACGTCGGAGAACGTGCCGTCACCGTTGTTTTTGTAGAGCGCCGGTGTGGTTGTGCGGCCGGGAGCAGCGTCCCAACTGCGACTGTTGACGAAGAGGATGTCGGGCAGATTGTCGCCGTTGTAGTCAAAGAAGGCGCACCCGGAGCCTAGCGTTTCCGGGAGATATTTCTTGCCGGAACGACCGTTGTGGTGCTCGAAGGTGATGCCGACGGCGGAGGTCACATCGGTGAAAATGACGTCGGCCCGCTGGTTCGCGCCTTGGGGTGGAAGCCCGTCGTCGCCGCCGTCCGGCGAGCACCCGAGAAACAGCAAGAGTGTCGCCGGGAGGAGGAACTGGAATCGGCTCATGGCTGTGCGGAGTCGTTTGATTGCTGAGCGAGATTGCGCAGAGCGGCTTGGATGACCGGATCGCGGCGCGCGCCAATCTCGTCACCCTTTTCGACACTAAACGCAAGATTGAAGATTTCCTGCTTGAGGCGGCTGCGGATGAATCCAACTGTTGAGGACCATTCAGCAAGACCGGGTTGGATGCGCCGATTATCCAGGAAGCCGTGGAATTGGTCGAGGAGTTCGGAGGACACTTCGAAATCTTCCTTGATGTCTTTGTGATTCCGAAGGTACGCCTGCGCAAACTCGAAGAAGGAATTGGAAACGTCCATCACCGCTTCGAAGCGGGTGTTGTAGGCGTGAGGCAGCACGACCTCATCGGGGTTGATGCCGCCGCCGCCCCTGACGATGCGTCCGGCGTCGGTGCGGAATTCCTCGACGGCCGGTTCTTCGTCGCAGTGAGCCAGCGCGTAGAGGTCACAGTCACCCAGAGGCCGTTGAATGGAGCGCCCGCTCGGTGTGAGATATCGCGCCGTGGTCAGCGCGACAGCCGCGCCTTCAGAGAGTTGGAAGACGCTTTGCACGAGGCCCTTGCCGAAGCTGGACGTGCCGACGATGTAGGCGCGGTCGTGATCCTGCAAGGCGCCGGCCAGTAGCTCGGCGGCGCTGGCCGCACGGTCATCGACGAGCACGCAGACGGGGAAGTCGTACGGATCGGAATCGTCGGGGACTTTCACGCCTTGCGGCGCGCCTTCGCGGCCTTGAATCCACAGAATGTTCTGCCCGGGCTTGAGAAAGAACGAGGCGACGGCGACGGCGGATTCGACGATTCCACCCGGGTTCTGGCGCAGATCGAGAACGAGCTTGCGCATGCCGTCGGTCTTGAGCCGCTCGATCGCAGCGCGAAATTCGCCTGCCGTGGTCTGCTCAAAATTGGCGAGCTTGACGTAGGCGGTGTCGGGTTCAAGGAAGAAGGCTTGACGGACGCTGGGGTCGGCCATCTCGGCCGGAACGAGTTCCATCGGAATGAGGCGGACAAAGTCAGGCCGCTTGACCATCAACTGTGCCCGCTGTTGCCGCGACTGGCTGAGCAGTTGGACGAGCTGATCGATCGTTAACCGGGAGAGCGGATAGCGATTGATGACCATGATCTCGTCGCCCGGCGACAGGCCCGCCCGCGCCGAGGGGCTACCCGGCAGAGTCTGCAGCACGATCACCCGTCCGGGTAACAGTGAGACGACGCTACCGAATCCCTTCTCCGTCGAGCGCTGCATTTCCCGGAGGCTTTCATATTGCTTCGGATCGAGAAACGCGCTGTGGGGATCGAGGGTCTGCATCATCCCCGGCAGAACGCCTTGGTAGAAGACCTTCCCAGAGTCGATGGGGTCGGCGTAGTTGGCTTCGACGACGCTGTAGACATCGAGGAAACGCCGCAGGTCTGACTCGAGGCCATCGGAGTCGAGCGCCGCAAGCGGCCAGGCTAATAGGGCCAGCGCAACAAGGAATCGCATATGCGGGGGAAGGAGGCGAAGAAATCGTCTTGATTATACCCTTGGCCCCGCCGCGCTTTTGTGAAGTAGGTTAGGGTCTTCCAGGGGTGTTGGCGTTGTTAGCGGGCGGATACGGGTGTGAGTGAAGAGTTGGGCCGCAGCGGATCGGGATCATCCGGCGGAAAACTGGGAATCGAGAGTTGTATGGCGTTGCTTTGCCTTCCCGCCACAACGATCGCCATGCGAGAGTTGCGAGCGTCGAACGGCACCTTGGGGAAACGAAAGACGATACGATACAGGCCCGGCGAGTCGGGCGCGGCACTGACCGAAGTGGCGGCAAACCGTTGGCCGTTGAAAAGCACCGCAAGGGTCGGGAAAGGGTTCGAAGCGTCGCTGGAAGACGGCACACCCAGCCCGGTCGCCTGCACCGCGATGTGCTCCAGTACCGGCGGATTGGACGTCACGTCGCCGTTTAGCTCTACCAGCGGGAAGAGCCCCGGCGACACGGCCTGAATCTGCACGAGCATCGGCTCGCTGGTGGCGCGGCCGTTGTCGACTTCCAGCAGCGCTACTCCGACAGCTACCGAGAACGGTATTTGCAGATTGATCTGGTTCTCGGTCGCGCTGAAAATGCGGCACGATTCGCCGTTGAGCGTAACGCGCACCGCTGCCGCCGCCGGGCCGACCAGATTGGTCCCGAATAGCGACGCCCACACTCCCGGAGATAGGTCGGTTGTCATCGTGGCGCTGTTAAGAAGGCTGCCAAAACGTAGCCGAGGCCGATCGCTGGGCTGGATCGGCGAATCCTCGATAAGAAAAGCGCCCGCCCGCGCCATGACGCTCAATCCTGTCGCGCCGCTCAGCATGTAGGCGCCCGGTTGTGCTTTGGGACGGACCGTGATGGCGGCGATCAACTCCGTCGGGCTGATGACATTGACAGCGCGCGTGACGATATCACTCGTGCCAAATCCAACAATGGTTTCACCCGCGATGAAGTCGGTGTTGGTCCCCCGCACTCGAACGACGATGTCGGTGTCGGCCGCGGCCGAGTTGGGCGACAATTGCAAGTCAGCGATGGGCCTGCCGGAAAAGGCAAAGGTCACATTGCCGTCGGGCAGCGTGAACGCGGAACTCTGGCCGTCGGAGTTGTAGACCATTACGACGGCACGTCTTCCCGACGCTCCGCCGGGCGGCTCGACCCAGATCTCGTTATCTAAGGGAAAGACAGCGAGCGTTTCGGCAGGCAGACCGTCGAAGTAGACGGTCGACAGCGGATCGAAGTTTTCGCCCTGGATGCTCCAAACGATTTGACCGTCGGGGCTCATCTTCTGGGTCATCCAGTGAATCACCGGCGCCGGTCCGGCCGTGAAGCGGACAGCGCCGGGCAGCACGTAGATGTCATCGGCGGTCCGAAACAGGAGATGCTTGGGGGCCAAGGATCCAAAGATCGGGAGTGCGAAGTCGATGCGCGCAAACCGTGCATCGAAGGAATAGGCGCGCGGACGCCGGAGCGGTATGTTTTCCCCCAAGACCTCAAGTTGGACGCGGTCGAGGTTGTTCGTCAGGTTGGGGCCGGTCGCGAGGATGAAGCCGGTTGGTCGTGTGACATCGAGAAAAGCTGGATGGACGCCGGCGAGGCCGTTGCCCGGAAAACTGAATGTGGTGACATTGAACAGCGAGGGCGCGTTTCGAGGGATCACGCGGAAGTCATTGTCGGCGGTCACCTGCCCGGCACGGACCGCAACCGCTTGATCCTGCGTGGGGTGCTGGGTTCCGCCGAGAAAGATCGTGGTGAATGGACCGCCTGCGGCGATTGAGGTTCTGGCGGCGTTCGTGGGCAGGACGATGTTGGCCGGCCCGAGCCCATCTTGCGTAGCGGGTGGCAGCGGGTGTGCGTAGAGCAGGTACTCGCCCGGGACTAGCCCGTCGATGCGATACGTGCCGTCGGGGTCAGTAAGCGCGCTGACGACAAGGTCGCCGCCTCCGATTGCTACGACCGAAGCCAGGTGCACGGGGACGCCTGCGTTGGTTGTGACTCGGCCAGCGATGCTTCCCGTCGTTTTGTGGAAACTATCGCTTGGGTAGAGCACGGATAGGCCCGCGGCGTCGTCGAGTCCGAGGGGCAGGGCTCGCGTGGTGGAGCGCGTCACGTCGGTGCTCATCACCGACGAGGTGAGTGTGTGTTGCAGGCCGAGGGCGTGGCCGATCTCGTGGACGAGGCTGGTGAAGAACAGTTCCGAAAAGCTGGGACGAGCTCTGGCGCCGGTCGTGAGATCGTTCGAGAGAATCACCTGCGACCGGATGATCGGTACCGCGCCGTTGACCGGGGCACCGCGCGTGACGGGACCACCGAGGCCGATGACGCCCGGAGGCAACTCGGCGAAGATGATTTCCCCGGCCGGGCTTGCGGAGGTCATGGGCGCTTCGGCGAGACCGCCGAATTTGACCCCGAGCGCCGAGGTCGAAATGGCGTCCCATACGTTGAGCGCCTGTCGAATTTGGCTGATCAGGGCCTCATAACTGTCGTTGGCGGCGGTGCGCGGAGCGGTCCGCGAGACGAAAAAGTAGACGCTCTGGTCGGTTAGGTCGGCGAGGTCGAACTTTTCGACGATCCGCTCACCTACGGTGTCGGAGGGGTAGTGAACGAAGTGGTAATAGGCGCGCAGACCGGAAAGCGAGGGTCCGATCAGGGCCAGTAGGAGGAGCGCGAGCAATTTCCGTGCGGCGAGAGGCTGCAAGAAAAAGGGGACAGTCCACGGCGCGGCGCTCGAAAGCGCTACGAGTAAAGAACCAAGGAGGGTGCGGCTAGGTACAGTCCCCTTTTTCTTGCAGCTCCTCACGGTTGCGGTTCGCCCTTGGCGCTGAGACTCGTTCTGATGCGCTGCGCCATCTCGGGCAGCGGCAGGCGAAGCAGTTCGTTCTTGACGGGGCCACCGACTCCCGGCGCGATCAAGACATCGGAACTGGGTTTGCGTGAAGCGACCGGTCCGTCGGGTTGCTGCTCGATATCGAAGAGGCCTTGCGTAAGGCCGGTGATCTGCGTCCGGCCGCTGGGGCCTTTCCACAGGAAGACCAGGTAGGCCTTGCCGGCTTCTAGCTTCGGGACGCCGCCGAAGCGCTGGCTGACGTCCCCGATTGTGCCGCCCGGGAGCGCGATCTCGACTTGGCGGACGGGGTCCCCCTTGAGGGTTTCGTCGACCTGGAATGCGGTGAAGGTGTAGATCAGCGGCCCGATGCGCTCGGTTCGAGCGGCCCCGGCTCGTCCACGAACGACCGAAGTGGACTTGTGCGCGAGGTCATCGAGCGACATCTGCTCGAGCGTGGCGCCGGACGCAGACAGGCAGGTCAAGACGAACCAACAACAGATCGCGCGCATGGACATATCCCAGGGAGAGAGTCAGCACCCCGGCTGCCAGACTCTAACTGATTCTAACATTGAGACTTAGTGGTAGATCGACGGTTGGTATGGGTAGCGGTGTGACACAGTTGTGTTCCTTTGGGCCACACGGGATGGGGCTCTGCTTGGGACTGTGGTTCCTCCCCTGCAGGGCTGGTCTCAGATTGTAGGTTCCAACCCACGGTTGCGCCTGATGGTTCCACCGTGGGCTACTATCCGACGTCCCTTCGGGACTCTAGCCCGGATTGCTGATGCTACGCGGCTACGGGTTCGGGTTGGAGTTGCGAGAAGACGTAGGGGCCTTCGGGGATGACGACGACCGAGCTGCCGTCGGGTAGACGCGTGACTAGATCGTCAACGGCTTGTTGGGGATCGGCGAAGGCGGGCCCCCACAGGTGCGGGCGGTCTTGTTCGGGAACGCCGGGCATACAGAACGAGAGATTCATTCGGCGGGCGACCATCGCTAACTTCTCGGCTTGCCATTGATCGACCGTGACGGGTGCGCCGGCGAGTTCGTCGAGTAGGGCTTCCCAGTGCAGGCCGCGGCGGACAAGCTCGGTGAACTCCGGGCTGCCGACGCCTTCGGTACAGGCGGCGGCGAGTAGGATCGTGCCGCCGGGCTTGACGATGTGGGAGGCGGCGGTGATGCCTTTGACCGCTTGATAGAAGGTGAGGTCGAGCGGGTATCCGCCGGACGTGGTGATGACAGCGTCGACCGGTTCATCGCGCCTGGCGAGGGTGGATTCGCGGACAAAATCAACACCGCGGGCGTGGGCCGCTACCGGATCGCCCGCGAAGACGGCGGCGATGCCGCGGTCGCGGGTCAAGGCGACGTCGACCATGAAGTCGTGCCGGACCATCCCGGCGATTTCTACTAACTCGCGATGGAGCGGGTTGTCGGGGAAGGAGCCCTCGACAGCGAGCGGGTCGCGCATGAAGAGTGGGCTGTGGAGACGCTTGATGGTCTTTTCGCCCGCGAGTCCGATTGAGATGAGTTTGCGTCCGCCGGAGAAGCCCGCCATCAGATGCGGCTCGATGAAGCCGAGGGTGATGTGGAGGTCGGCTTCGACGAAGCGGCGGTCATTGTAGACGGGCGTACCGGTGCTCGTTTCACCGAGATAGGCTTGCTCGTCGTCCTGCTTGGCGCGGTGGGAATCGACCGGGTGGCGGGCGAGGATTTTGGGGCCCACGATCTCGTTCAACTCGTCTTGGGTCGCTTCGCGGTGGAGTCCGGTGGCGATGAGGATTCGGATCTCGGAGGGCGCGATGCCGGCTCGCTCGAGCGCGGCGATGACGAAGGGCAGGACGGTGCGGTTGGGCGCGGGGCGCGTGATGTCGCAGACGGAGATGGCGGCGGAGCGCTTGCCGCGGGCCATCTCTTCGAGCGCCGGACAGCCGATGGGGTCTCGCAGGGCTGCTTCGAGCGCCGGTTTGGGGTCGTCAAGGGCCTGGGCGAAGCGCGATTCGAGAACCTCAACCGCTAGGCGATCCGGCAGCTCGATCTCCGCGCCTGTCTTATCGAAAGCTAGAGTTACTTTCATCTTGGGTGCCGGCTCAACTTAAGAATCAATGCTACCAAAAGGGTTGCCGATCTCCCTGGCAAACGGAGTGGACAGCGGGCTGTCCGTTTGATGACCGGCGCGGCGGGACGTGATGAAGACACCGAGGCTGCGTTGCGTCGTTGCTGCGCGTTGGCTAATCTGACGTCCGTACTGGGATGCCTCAAGAGAGCGCCTTGGTACGCTGCTTTGAGGCTGCGCACGTTTAGCGAGTTTCCGAGCTGGGATCTTTCAGAACGCCCCGCGCATCAATACTGGAGATCCGCAAATGAACTTACTCGAAACGATTATGCAAGCCCAGGGTGGGGGCGCGCTCAAGGGTTTGGCGCAGAACTTCGGCCTGGACGAGGGCGCAGCGCAGTCAGCAGTAAAGATGTTGCTGCCGGCTTTGTCGTCGGGCCTGAAACGCAACGCGAGTTCGCCGAGCGGCCTGGAAGGCCTGTTGGGAGCTTTGGAGAAGGGTAACCACAACCAGTACCTCGATGAACCCGAGCGGCTGGGTCGTCAGGAGACGGTCAGCGATGGCAACGCCATCTTGGGTCACCTGTTTGGCAGCAAGGACGTCAGCCGCCGCGTCGCCGGACAAGCCGCGACTGGCACCGGACTGCCGGTTGACCTAATCAAGAAGATGCTACCCATTGTTGCGACGATGGCCATGGGCGCGCTCAGCAAGAACACCGCGCAGCGCGGTGTTCAAGGGCGCGCCGCCGCCCAGCAGCAGGGCCCTGACATCATGGGGATGCTGACACCGATGCTCGATGCGGATGGCGACGGCTCAGTGGCCGACGATCTGCTCGGTATGGCCTCGAAGTTCTTCTCGCGCTAGCCTTCCGGCCGGCGGTAAATCGTCATGCGACTCAACCGCTTTTCTCGCAGGGCTCGTGGAGCGCCCCGCGGTCGGCGCCGGGGCATCAAATGGCTGCCGATCCTGCTCTTCGTTCTCTATCTGGGTTACTACGTCACGGCCAACCGCGAAGAAGTCCCGTTGACGGGCCGGACCCAGCTTGTCGATTTGTCGCGTGAACAGGAAATGGCTCTGGGCTTCCAGTCGTATCAGCAGATCTTGGCTCAGGAGCGCGTGATTACGGGTGGGCCGCAGGCGGAGTTGGTCCAGGACATTGGACGCCGCATCGCAGCGGTGTCGGAAGACCCCGGCTTTGAATGGGAGTTCAATCTCATCGACTCGGACCAAGCCAATGCGTTTTGCCTGCCGGGCGGCACGGTGCCGAACGGATGGCGCATCAGAAACTTGTGCAGATGGGGTCGATGGCGGCTTCGGCTGCGTTCAGCGACATGGACTATCAAACGCAATCGATGGTGATGGGGGCACTCGGTGTCGGGGCGCAATACGGGTTCTACTGCCGTTTTCGCGCGATCACGAATCTGAGGCTGATTACATTGGATTGGTGTACGCCGCGCGGGCCTGTTTTGACCCGACCGAAGCGCCGGAGTTGTGGCGGAGGATGGGCGAGGCTTCCAGCGGCGGTCAGCCGGCGGAGTTCACATCTACCCATCCGAGTCACGAAACACGCATTCGGCAATTCGGTGAGTGGATGCCGGAGGCGTTGGAGATTCGCAGCACTGGCTGTGTGCAATAAAAAGAGTGAGGAGCAAACATTATGGGACTTTTTGATTTCATTCGTGATTTGGGCAAGAAGGTGATGCCGGGCAACGAGGCGGAAGAAATACAAGCTGACATCACGAAGCTGCTGGGCGGTCAGGTCGAGAACCTTTCGGTTGCGTTTGACGACGGCGTTGTTGCGCTCGGCGGTCAGGTCGACTCGCAGGCGACCAAAGAGAAGGTGGTGCTGCTGGCCGGCAACGTGAAGAGCGTCGAAAAGGTGAACGACGACGGACTGACTGTCAAAGTACGTGAAGAAGTGGGGCCGCCGATGCCCGAGTTCACGTTTTACACCATTGAGAAGGGCGACAGTCTCTGGAAGATTTCCGCCAAGTTCTACGGCAACGGCGCGAAGTGGGAAACGCTATTCGAGGAGAACAAGGAAGTGATCCAGAACCCCGACTTGATCTATCCGGGACAGGTTATCCGGGTACCGAAGCAAGCGGACTAGCGGCCCGAATCGAGTCTGCGTTGGGGCGCGGACTCGGAGGCTTCGTGCCGACCATCCCGTCCCCACTCCGAGGCCTTTGACGATCTGCTGGCGGCGCTTTATACTAAACGCTGGAGTCGGTTGTCTTCCCTTGAGCTTGCTCTATGCGGGGGAACGCGGATCTCCCGTGTTTTCGCTAGGATAAAGAGAAGGTCTGGGCTGGCGTAGCTCAGTTGGTAGAGCATCTGATTTGTAATCAGAGGGTCGGGGGTTCAAATCCCTCCGCCAGCTCCACTGGGCTCGCCGGGAAAGACCGGGTTGCGATTGGAAGGTAGTCGGAGTTTTGGTTTTGGCGGGAGTAACTCAATGGTAGAGTCACAGCCTTCCAAGCTGTTGGTTGCGGGTTCGATTCCCGTCTCCCGCTCCAGAAGTCTCCTCTGAGAATCCGAAGGTACGCAGGTAAACAAAGCGCCGATGTAGCTCAGTAGGTAGAGCGCGTCCTTGGTAAGGACGAGGTCAC
>Ga0302123_10001718_pt1 | contig 15328 bp, 16 predicted proteins | sample CB21_321_MG_FD_203109 | JGI IMG/M metagenome (GOLD analysis project Ga0302123, IMG submission 203109) | Marine microbial communities from Western Arctic Ocean, Canada - CB21_32.1 | ecosystem: Environmental > Aquatic > Marine > Oceanic | place: Canada: Western Arctic Ocean | collected 2017-09-28 | reverse complement strand
CATAAGAAGCGTGTTTATGCGCGGCTCACGTTGAGCTGGGCGTGGATTAGGCGAGAAGGATTGCCAGTTGCTTAGCGGTTGGCTTGAGTTGAGTATGCAGGGTTCCTGCGTTTACTCTGCCTGAGGCATGCTCGGCCAGATCTTCTTTGCCAGTCCCGTGCTTGGCATGGTGACTGCTGCGGCACCGAGCAGGCCCATGCCGAGGCTGATCCAGAGGGCGATGTCGTAGCTTCCCGTCGAGTCGTAGATCCTGCCTGCGAGCCAGACTGCGCTCGACGCTCCGAGCGGCATGACTGCAAACATGGTTCCAATAATTGTGCCAAGTCTTCGCAACCCGAACTCGTCCGAACTGACCGTGCCTGTCAGGGCGATCACCGAGGTCCACGAACTTCCGATTATCACGATTCCGAGAATTGCCATCGGGAGAGCGTTCGCCAACAGCAGCACTACATATCCGGCTGCTCGCATCAGGAAGGCTATCGACAGGAGCGGTCGACGTCCGAATTTATCGGCGAGAAACCCGAATCCGAGTCCTCCTGCGAGTCCCGCAATTCCTACGGTCGCTAGCGCGTATGCGCCATTAATGGCTGTGGTGCCAAAATCTGTCGTGTAGGCGACGAAGTGGGCATTCACGAAGCCCATTGTGTAGCCTCATATGAAGAAGCCGAGAGCGAGTCGCCAGAACAGGCCGGTTTTACACGCCTGTCCGAGTGACAATCCGATGTTGGGGTTTGCTGACCCTTTGGCCACTACTGCAGTTCCGCCTGCGGCTTCGCCCAGATTGTCGATATCCGCCTCGTCGGCGTGCTGGCCGGGTCGGGGTCTGCTTCTCAGTAGTAGAAAGACCAGTGGCAGGATGAGGAACAACAGTATTCCTGCCAGGATCAGGTAGCCCTCGCGCCAGCCGATGAATACGACTGCCAGCGCGGCAATTGGCACCATTGAAGATTCGCCGACAGCTGAGCCTGTACCGGCTACCGACATGGCCAAGGCGCGTCTGCGGGTGAACCAAGCACCAACGATTTTTGCGACGGCTCCCGGAGATGCCAGGGTACCTCCGATGCCCATAATCACGAATAGAATGTAGACGTGCCAGAGTTCCTGAACGAACGACATTCCGGCGAGCGCAATCCCACCGATGAGCACTCCGCTGACGGCGATCAATTTGGGGTCGTATCGATCGGCGAGCATTCCGGCGAGCGGCCTGAGTCCGCCGGTTGCCAGTCCTGCGATTGCGAGTGCACCAGCTAGGGAGCCTCGGCTCCAGTCGAACTCTTCGGTGACTGGCTTTAGAAATACGCCGAACGAGAAACGTGAACCGGCACCACCGAACAGCATTATTGCGGTGCCGAGAACTACTATCCAGCCGTAGTGGATGTTTCTAATTTTGGAGATCAGGGGTTATCGGGTGTTTCGAGTTGGGTTGGCGATGATGGCAGCGCAGCATATCTGATCCCTCCCTATCGCGTGGTCGCGTGCGACGTTTTCTGAGAGGTTGAGGGGTGTTGGCGTGGTTGGTGGGGTGGAGCTTCAGGTGGGTGGAGTTGATTGTTGCGTTTAGAGAGATGAGATGTTTTTCTCGTCCCCACACCGGATCCCTCGACTCCGATGACTTCACTCGGGACGCGTGATTTGCTCCCAAAAAAAGAAGGGATGGCCGAAGCCATCCCCTCTAGTGAGTCATTATTGAGTGTAGAAACTACTTTGTAGCTGCTGCGCAGACGGTGTCGATAACCAGTTGGGTTACGACATACGGGTCGCAGTTGGCGTTCGGGCGTCGGTCTTCAATGTAGCCCTTGCCAGCCTTGTCGACCTGCCACGGGATTCGAACTGATGCGCCGCGGTCGGACACGCCGTATGAGAACTGATCGTGCCGCTGGGTTTCGTGTTCTCCGGTGAGTCGGAGTTCAACCCCTGCGCCATATCCTGCCATGTGGAGTGCGGGTTTATCACCGGTTCCGAGGGCTTCAGCTGCGGCGACACACGCTTCGATGTTCTCACGCATCTCGTTGGTCGAGAAGTTGGTGTGGCAACCTGCTCCGTTCCAGTCGCCTGGTACTGGCTTGGGGTTGAGTGTTGCAGAGATCGGGATGCCCTTTGGACCGAGAAAGTCTTCTGCGATTCGGTAGAGCATCCAGCGTGCGATCCAGAGTTCGTCGGCGACCCGAGGAGCAGTAATGGGGCCGATCTGGAATTCCCACTGTCCGGGCATTACTTCGGCGTTGATACCGGAGATGTGCAGACCGGCGTCGATGCATGCCTGAAGGTGAGCGTTTACGACTTCACGACCAAAGATTTCGTCGGAGCCCACTCCGCAGTAGTAGCCGCCCTGTGGTGCGGGGAAGCCGTTGTCGGGCCAACCGAGAGGAGCAAGTCCTTCGAAGAAGGTGTATTCCTGCTCGAGACCGAACCACGTGTCGAGGTTGCCGTATTGTTCGGAGCTGGCTGCACACTTTGCACGAGTGTTCGTGGGGTGCGGCGTCATGTCGGTGAGAAGGGTTTCGCACATAACGAGCTTGTTGTTACCACCGCGAATCGGGTCGTGGACAACGAGAACCGGGTTCAGCACAACATCAGATTGGTCACCTGCAGCCTGGTTTGTTGAGGAACCGTCGAATCCCCAGATACCGGGTTCTTTTCCATCCGCGAGCACCTGGGCCTTCGATCGCAACTTGGCGGTTGGCACAGTGCCATCAATCCAAATATATTCGGCTATGTAGGGCATCGTTAGTGTTCCTTGTTCCTATTAACTCTGCTGACTACGTCGTATCAGTGTGATCGAGCTTTAAAAATTGTCTGTATTGCGGAAGCGTGCATACTACGTGCGAACTGCTCTTTCGGATAGTCGTTGTTGCGCGAGTGCCCGAGAGTCGTCATCTAAATTATCTGAAACGTGTTTCAAAGGTGTTTCGACAAACGCTAGTTTTTTGAGTTTCTTCGAAACAACTTAAAATTTTCACACCAACTATTCAACGCTGTATCGACGCAGCGTGATTGGTATCTCATAATCACGGTATGAATCAAGAACACTTCGAGCTTTTATCGGGTACAGCAGAAGATTTGACCGCCTGGCATAGAGCCAACTCTCCCGAGCAGTTGGACTTGAAGGGTGCCGATCTGTCGAGTCGGGATCTACGTGGTCGAAATTTCACGCGTGCGATGCTCGATGGAGTTGATTTCTCGGGGTCGAACCTCGATGAGGCAGTTTTCTCTGAGGCGAAGATGCGGCGTGCCAATCTGTCAGGTGCTTCGATGAAGAAGGCAACACTTCATCGTACGAACTGTTCTGGTGCCGATTTAACAGGTGCCGATTTGACTGGGGCTGGGTTATATCGTTGCGTGCTTCGGGATGCGACGATTACAGGCGCTATATTCAATGCCGCTACCATTTTCAAGGTGGCGTGGCCTGAGGGTGTTGACGTTCGGGCGCACGGGTAGGCGCTGGCGTTAGCCGCCTAGTCCACCTGTTACTCGCATGAGGGTTTCTTGAACTAGTAGTTCGTGATCGAGGGTTCTGAGTGGTTCTGACTCGCCTTTGATATTGTGAACGAACTCGGCGAAATTGCCGACATATCTTTCTCGGTTTTCGATCTTGACGATGTTGACGCCCTTTTTGTATTCGCCCTGGTCTTGTTCCAGCGTTAGCCGGATGGTGTCGGCAGGTTCGAACGGTTCCATGATTGCGGAGCCGATGGTGCCGTAAACCTCGAAACGCCGGGCCATCGGTCGTGGCTCCATCGCTGCTATGTCGACGGTGGCAATCGCCCCGTCGTATTCGAAAACGCCGAGTGTGTTGTCCATCACGTCGCGTGTTTCTGATGTTGCGTGCTGGAAAAACCGAGTGACTTTGTTGGGTCGCCCGAGTATCCAGACGACCTGGTCGAGCATGTGCCCGCCGAGATCGAACATCACTCCGCCCTGGTGGTGCGCTAGTCCTTTGCGTCCGATGAACTGGCCTTCAGGGTTGTCTTCGGCGATCCACGTCGACATGTGTGCTCGGACCTGGAATACGTGACCGAGAAAGCCTGATCGTGCCCAGTTGGCGATGCGTTCGAATCCGTCGTGTTTACGGAACATATAGCCCATCTGGATATAGGTTCCCTGGTTACGTGCTTTTTCTACGACGCGCTCGAACCTTGGGTAGTCTTCTCCGGCGGGTTTGTCGTAAAACGTGTGCTTGCCTGCGGCGACGATTTCTTCTGTGAAGGTGAGGCTTTCCTTGTTTGCCCCTTCGGAACTAACGGCCACGACAGTAGGGTCGTTGAGAAAAGCTGAGGGGTTGTCGACGAACTTCACTTTGCCCCAGGATTGGTTGATGGAGTTTTCGATTTGGGTGCGTCGTTTTGGGTCAGGTTCGTAAACTCCAACCACCTCTACTTCAGGGTGATCGAGCATTACCTGGAGCACTCCTTCGGCGTGGCCGTGCTTGGTTCCATACTGGGCCATTCGCAGTTTTTCGGCCATGAGAATGTTGCTCCGGGCGGGATTTCGCATTGCTGGGTGGGTTCCATGCTGGGCTTGTGGCCAACAGGCCGGGTGGCCATTCTGAGCGCGTGGAACTGATGTCGCCGCAGTCTACGCCGGACCAGCGGTGCTCGTGAGGTCTTTGTTGTGCGAAATCGACCGTGGGCGAACCTATGCGACCACGAGAGGTGATGTTTCCAGCCACGCTGTCCATTCGTCGGCTGGGATTGCCTTCGAATACTTCCAGCCCTGGGCTATTTCACAGCGGAGTCCAGTGAGTAGGTTGGCGGTTGCCTCATCTTCAACACCCTCTGCGATGAGTTTCTTGCCGGGCGAAGTTCCGAGTTCGATTACGGATTTGACTATCGCGTCGTTTCCGGGGTCGGTTGCCATTTGCATCACGAATGACTGATCAATTTTTACGTGAGTCACACTTAAATATCGGAGGTACGCCATCGAGGATTGGCCAGTGCCAAAATCGTCGATTGAAAGTTCAATGTCCAGGTCCCGGAGTTGTTTGCAGACTTCAGCGGCTTGCTCGGGATCGGACATCAGTGCAGTTTCTGTAACTTCCAGCTGCAAACTGCCGTGATCGATGCCCCACATGGAGATGAGCGATTCGATTGTTGGTACGAGGTTGGGATCCATGAAAGAACGAGCTGAAAGGTTGATAGCGATCGGTATATTCAGTCCTGCTTGCTTCCAGTCGAACGCCTGCCGCGCTGCTGTGTTCATCACCCAGTTGTCGACTCGCTTCTGTATTCCAGTACGTTCAGCCGCGGGAATGAACATTGCTGGCGATATGGGTTGACCTTCTTCGTCCGTCCAGCGGATCAAGGCTTCACACCCGACGGTGGTTCCAGTTTGGATGGCCACTTTCGGTTGGTAGTGGAGCTCAAGAACTCCGCCCTCAAGTGACTCAGCGTCGAGGGCGTCTCGAAGTTTTGCCAGAAGCTGTATCTCGTTGACCGCGTCTCGATCCTGACCCGACGTGAACGTTGCGATGTCTCGCTGGGTGCGCTGGGCGTCCCGCATCGCTATTTCTGCACGCTGCAATAGTTGGTCTCCGATTGAACCGTGACCAGGAAAGTGCGATATTCTGACCGTCGCGTCGAGGATGACCGGTTCTCCATCGACTTCGAACGAATTTTCAAAGGCTAATTGGATTTGCTCGCCATAGTTCTGATCGGATAAATAGGTATTGCCGGGCTTGGTGTGGAAAGCGAGATGGTCAGGTCCGGCACGTACAACAAGAATTTCGTCACTGAACAGCTCTGAGAGTCGAATTCCAGCGAGCCTTACCAGTGTTTTTCCAAACTGAAATCCGAGAGTTGCATTCAGTTCTGTTAGGCGATCGATGCCGACACTGATAACCGAAAACGGGATTATTTCGCTGGTGTAGTCGAGTTGTAGCTGCAGAGACTCGACAAGCGCTGTACGGCTCGATAGCCCTGTTTCTGCGTCGGTGAGTGATCTGGTTCTGAGCTCTTCGACTGCGAGCTCTTTTTCCTCAGTGGCTCTTCGAAATTCGTTGCCATAAGAAACCAGAACTTCTAAAAGTGGCGAAACTGTGGAATCAATCCTTTAGGATAAAAGAAGATCGGGGTTGGTTTCAGCAATTTGTGCGATTGCTCGTTCGTGCATTTCACCGACATCTTCAGGTGCGATACCGCTGCTGAGCAGTTGTCGGCCAATTTCCGATGCCGCGAGAAGTTGTTGTTCGTCGGGTGATTTGAGGCGTGCTTGGACAATCTCGACATATTGTTCAAAGTAGTCTCGGAGTGATGTGGTCATGATGTAAATCTGTACAGCAGGACAGAAGCATCATCTGTACCGGTGTTCCACTGGTCGAGAAGCGCTTCGGATGTTGTTTGATTTTTACCGCTCGTTGAGTTGTACAACTGCGAAAGGTCCGACGTATTGCTAAGTCCGTCGCTGGCGAGAACAAGAAATCCAGCCCCGCTGAGACTGACGTCAAAGATCTGGAATTTTGATACCCCGTTGCCAACCACACCGGCGTTACCGACCAGTCGGCGGGCACCGTTTCGTTGGATTTTCCAGCCGAGAATTGCTTCGATTGACAGGTACTTAGCTGTTTGGTTTTCGCGATCAATTTTCAGGAGGTTAAGAGAAATGCCACGGGCATGGCGGATAGCACGATCGCAAGCTCTGATTGTCGCCTCAATGTCATCGACATGGCGATTGGTAATCCAATCTAGCGCAGCTTTCGATGCGGCGGCAGCTCCCGTTCCGTGACCTAGCCCATCAGACACAGCAAGCCACGTGTACTGGCCATCGTCCCATGCGGCACCGTCGTCGCCACAGACCGTTTCCTTCGGATGCGGAGTGCGGGCGAACTGGACGTTTTGTGATGACGTTAAGTAGCTCACCAGACCTGTTTTTCCATGGCGATCTCGACTCTAGTGAGACCGGGTTCCGAGGTGATGTCGAATTCGTTGACGAGTCTTCGCGTACCGGGTAGACCCGCGCCCAAGGTGCCTCCCGTTGTGTAGCCGTCTGTCATAGCGATTTCGATATCGGGAATTCCGGGACCGTGATCTTCAACGACAACTCGTATTCGATTGCGGGACTCGCTCGATTCGTCGTAGATCGTGCATTCACCGTCGCCGGCGTACTTGATTATGTTGCGTGTGAGTTCAGAAATTGCGGTGGCGAGTCGAGTATGATCGGCTGATCCGAAGCCGATTTTCTTAGCCATGTCTCGACCTGAGCGTCTTGCCGTTACAACGTCAGAGTCGCGGCGGATTGGCACTAATTCTGAAGCCGTTGCAATCACTCGACTGCACTCCTGTCTTCAGCAGCTAAATTTGTCTCGCTCGCTCTTTGGTCGATCAATTTCTGGATGTCTTCGAGACCCTGCTCCAGGTTGAGAGCCGTCTTTACTCCGATTAATTCGCTACCCATTTCGACCAGAGTGATGGCAACGGCGGGCTGCATGCCCGTGATGACCGTCTGACTTCCAAGGATTCCGACCATCGACGAGATGTCGTTGAGGACACGGGCCATGTATGAGTCGACCATATCGATGGCAGAAATTTCAATTACAAGTCCTGCCGCTCGCGTGTCGGAAACTCGGTTGATGATCTGGTCTTGCAGCTCGACGATCTCGTCGTCACTCAGATCTTCTTGAATTGAGACGAGCAGCACGTCGCAGATTGTGAGAATAGGTGTGATCAAAACGTCTACACCTCGACGGTTTTTGAGACTCGATATCCGATGAGTGACAGAGCCTGTGCGACTCCCTGTTTAAGCGCCCCGCTGGTACGGACAGACGAGAGATCGACACCAAGTTGAGTGAGTGTCCTTGCTGCGTCTGCACTGAATCCGGTGATTATCACTTCGGCACCCATCATTTGAGCGGCGCGCACGGTTTTAAGCAGGTGAGTTGCGACATCGGTTTCGATTATCGGAACGCCAGTAACGTCGAGCACGGCGACTGTCGCCTGATTGTCGAGTACTGCCTGGAGGAGAGATTCGGTGATCTGGTTAGCTCTTTCGGAGTCGATCGAACCGATTATTGGGAGCATCAGCAGGTGATCCCAGAGTTCTATTACGGGGGCTGAGAGTTCGTCTATCATTCGGCGCTGCTGCACCTCAACTTCACGCTGAGCTTCTTTTTCTGCAGTGAGATCCCGGATAACGCCGACGAACATTCGTCGGCCAGCTGTTACGGCTTCACCGATGCTCACGAGAACTGGGAACTCTCGGCCGTTTTTGTGTCGACCACGTTCCTCTCTGCCGACACCGATAATTTTCTTAATGCCGGTTTCTTTGTAGTTTTCGACGTACTGGTTGTGCTCGCTGTGGTACGGCTCGGGCATGATGATTTGAACGTTCTGCCCTATGGCTTCATCAACGGTGTAGCCAAACATTTTTTCGGCAGCCGGATTAAACGCTTCAATGATGCGATCTTCGCTGATCGTTATGACTGCATCAACGGTTGCCTATATGATCGCTTCGAGCCGTGCTACGGATTCGGCCTGATTTGCTTCAGATATTTTCGTCTTCGCCACCTCTACACCCCCTGAAGTTATGACTAGAGGCACCATAACTCGTTAAAACTTTTAAATAACGTTTTAACAATGCGCAAAGGTAATCACCGGGTGTGGATACGGAACACGGAGCGAACGCGATCGGGTTGCTGGCGCGTGATCGGTTCGTTGATCAGGGATCAGGCGTTGCGGACGGCCTCTATGAAGGCTCGGATTCGATCCGGGTCTTTTACACCGTCGGTTTCGACACCGCTCGCGACGTCGACGCCCCATGGTGAAAGTTGCCGGATTGCGCTCGGAACGTTCTCGGGTGTGAGTCCGCCTGCAAGCAGAACTTTTTCGCGATCTGCAATGCCTTCTGCGCTAGCCCAGTCGAATGTTTGCCCGGAACCGCCGGGAGTTTGTTTGTCGTATCGGTCAAGAACAATCCCGTGTCCGTCATTAAGCAGAGGTTCCACGAGATAATTGAGTTCGGATGGAGTTGAGTCGCTCTTCACCCGCACCATCTTGAAAACTGGAAGTTCAATTTTGGAAATGTAGTTGGCATCTTCGGTACCGCAGAGTTGGAGGTAATTGAGCCCAAGGTTCCAAGAAACTTCATTCACACACTCTGGATGCTGATTGAGAAAAAGACCTACCAAGCCTGGACGATTGGCCGTTTTCCTGCCTGCCTTATATTCGCTGATGATCCGAACACCGTCTTTGGGTTGGATCTGTCGTCTCACGCCTTCGACGAAATTGAATCCAAGGTAATTTGCACCCGCGTCAGACGCCACGATGGCCGCATCTGCACTTCGTATTCCGCAAATTTTCACTTGCATTTCGTTGTACGGGTTAGGGGACGGAATGGCGGGCGGTCTTGGGAACGGAATGGCGGAAGGCACAGCTTTATCCTACCTCCACCGCAGACATCGCTTTAGCAAGTTCGCTTACGTCGCTACCGGCCTTCATCAGCGACTCGCCAACGAGTACGGCCTTTGCTCCGGCGTATCCCATGCGTTCGACATCTGTGGAGTTTTTCATTCCGCTTTCGGCGACTCGAATTCGGTCGTCGGGAATTTTCTTGGCGAGTGTTTCGAATACTGACAGTGAGGTCTTGAGTGTTTTAAGGTTTCGGTTGTTGATGCCGATGATGTTGGGTTCGTTGTTCATCGCGATATCCAGTTCGGGTTCATCGAAAACCTCGACAAGTACGTCCATGCCCATCGAGGTTGAGAGGTCGAAGAGGTCTTCGTACTGCTTGGGATCGAGTATTGCGATGATGAGGAGGATGCAGTCGGCACCAGCTGCTCGAGCTTCGTGCACCTGATATTCGTCGACAATGAAGTCTTTGCGCAGAACTGGAACCCGCGAAGCTCTGGCGATTATTGAGACGGCTGCGAGATCTTCGATCGAACCTGAAAAGTAGTCTTGCTCGGTGAGTACAGAGATTGCTGCGGCTCCAGCTTCGCAGTAGAGGCTTGCGCGATGCGCGGGATCGAGGTTGGGATCGAGTGATCCTGCCGAGGGGGATGAACGTTTCATTTCGGCAATTAGCGAGATGCCGCTTTTTGCGCCGATGGTTCGTTGCAACGAGAGTGGCACGCTGGAATTTTCCGCGATGGTTCGCAGTTCGCTTTCCGGGCGTTTCTTTTTTGCCTGTTCGATGGTGATGAGTCGCTTTTCGACGATTTCACCAAGAATACCGGGTATCTCGATCAAGACTGTTCCTGACTTACTTTTATCAACGAGTTGAGTTTTTCTTGAGCAGCGCCGGAGTCAATTGAGTCCTGCGCAAGAGCGGCTGCTTCCTGAAAAGCCACAGCTTTTCCTGCGGCCATCAGGGCGGCTGCCGAGTTTAGGACGATTACGTTGCGTCGGGAGGTTTCCGGGGCGACGGGCGGGTTGTGCCCGATTCCGGCTCCTGAGAAGACATCTTTGATTATTTGCGCGGAGTGCTCGATCGAATCGGCTACCAGATGCTCTCGCTTGCCTTCTTGGAGTCCGAAATCGGCGGGCCGGGTGCGTCGCCGTTTTACGCCGTCTTTGTTGACCTGATAGATGCGGGTGTGGCCTTCGATATCGATTTCGTCGGCTCCAGAATCGGCGTTCACGACGAATGCATACTCGGTTCCGAGAATTTCGAGTGCTTTAGCGATTTTCTCTGCGAACGCTGCATCTGACACGCCGATAACTTGGCGATTCACCCCGGCCGGGTTGGTTAGCGGGCCAAGAAAGTTAAAGATTGTGCGTATGCCGAGTTGCGGGCGAAGCGGTCCGGCGAACTTCATCGCGGGGTGGAACGCCTGGGCGAACATGAAGCCGACACCCGATTTGGTGAAGCAGTTCTTAACCCCTTCTGGCCCTAGTGCGATGTTCACGCCGAGAGCTTCCAGAACGTCGGCGCTACCGGTTGAGCCAGACATCGCCCTGTTGCCGTGCTTTGCGACTGGTACGCCCGCTCCGGCTACGACAAATGCCGATGCGGTTGAGATGTTGAACCAGTTGAGTCCGCTGCCGCCGGTGCCGCACGTGTCGATCATGTCAACATCGGTATCGATGTGGAGCGAGACTTCGCGCATGGTGCTCGCCATGCCGGCGATTTCGAATGGGGTTTCGCCCTTCATTCGCATTGCGGTTACGAACGCGCCGAACTGGGCCGGGGTGGCTTCGCCGGACATGATTTCGCGCATGGCGTCGGCGGCCTGAGCTTGCTCGAGATCAGTGCCTTCGACTGCAGTTTGTATCGCCTGCTGGATGTTCATTTGTTTGTTTTTGCTTCAGTTATTTTTCGTTCAGTTTGATCGGGAGTTGGCTGAAATGATCGGTTTTGACGTTTGGGTGTAATCGCTTCACGAAAACCGGCTATCAGCCGTTAACGGCTTGGCGACGGTTTATCGAGGAAGTTTTGGAGGAGGTCTTTGCCTGCTTCGGTCATTATCGATTCGGGGTGGAACTGCACGCCTTCAACGTCGAGATCCCTGTGTCGTATGCCCATGATGATGCCGTTTTCCGTTTGGGCAGTTACTTCGAAATTGTCAGGAACGGTGTCGGGTTCGACGGCCAGCGAGTGATAGCGCACTGCCTCGAAGGGCTGAGGTAGTCCGGTGAACACTCCCTTTCCTTCGTGCTGAATTGGCGAGGTTTTTCCGTGCCGGATTTCGCCGGCACCACTTACGACAGCGCCGAACGCCTGAGCGATGCACTGGTGGCCGAGGCACACGCCAAGCACCGGGATTTTTCCTGCGAAGTGTTTTATTACGTCGACCGAGATGCCGGCGTTATCGGGCGTTGAAGGTCCGGGTGAGACGACAACTCGTTCGGGATTCATAGCAGCGAGTTGCTCGATCGTCGCTTTGTCGTTGCGAACGACCTCGATCTCGGCTCCGAGTTCGGAGAGGTATTGGAAGAGGTTGTATGTGAAGCTGTCGTAGTTATCGATTAGTAGAAGCATTGGATTATTTGTTTACTTTGCAGTAATTGTCGCAGTGTGCGGGGTTTAGGATGAAATATTTTCGTTGCTTCGCCAGTGATGCTTTTGTGTTATTTCGGCCGTGATTTCCGCTCTGGCTATTGCCAGCAGAGGGGCTTTTGCTTTCTGGAGTGATTCGAAATATTCGGCCTCTGGGTCGGAGTCGAAGACGATACCTGCGCCGCCCTGAACGTGGCCTGTGCCGTTCCTCAGCACGATCGATCGGATGATGGTTCCGGTGTCGACATCGCCGTTTGGTGCGAACCAGCCGATTCCGCCGCAGTAGGGTCCACGGCCTTCTTTTTCTAGTTCGGCGATTAGCTGGATTGATCGGAATTTTGGTGCACCTGAGAGGGTTCCGATTGGGAATCCTGCCTCGAAGGCATCGATGCCGTCTTTATCGTCAGAAAGTTCGCCTACGACTCGTGAAACCAGATGCATTACGTGTGAGTAGCGTTCGATGCGTTTGAACGACTTGACGTTGACGGTGCCGGGTTTGCTGACACGCCCGAGATCGTTTCGTGCGAGGTCGACGAGCATGACGTGTTCGGCCAACTCTTTTTCGTTTGATAAAAGCTCGGCCTCGAACTGGAGATCTTCTTCGGCGGTTGTTCCGCGTGGGCGTGTTCCGGCGATCGGGTGGACGGCTGCATTGCCGTTGGTAGTGCGCAGCATGAGTTCGGGGGATGCGCCGATTAGTTGCATGTCGCCAAGGTCGAGCATGTACATGTATGGGGATGGGTTCATGGTCGACAGGTGTTTGTAGATTTCGATTGGGTTAGCTTGCGTTTGTGTCTCAATACGCTGGCCGAGCACGATCTGTATCAGTTCACCGTCGATGATTGCTTTGCGGGCTTCGCTGACCATGTGCTGGTACTGGAGCTGTGCATGCGTTGTGTGAAGAGGTTGGATTGGTTGATCGTCGTAAGAGGGATTTACGTTGTTGAGGTGGCGGGCGGTGTCGGACGCTGATTCGAGGGAGTTACAGATATTCGAAATTCGTGTCTCGGCTGATTCGAATGTTTGACCGTGCGTGGTGAATACGATGATGTGGATCCGGTCGAGGATGCGATCGAATACGAGGAGTTCAGCCGGGAACAGCATTGCCGAGGATGGTGAGCCGGTTGGATCGGCTGGTAGTACGCGGACTGATGGCTCGAAGTGCTTGATCGCTTCGTAGGCGATGTAACCGAACGCGCCGGTTACGAGTTCTGGAAGATCTGAGACAGGGGCGACCGTGCGTGACTCGAAGTGCTGGCGTAGCACCGTGATCGGGTTGGTGTCACCGAGCGATTCGTTCTCACCGGTGCGGATGATTTGCTCGACTTTCGGGCAGACGTATGCGTATCGGGAAGCACCTGCTTCTGGAGATTCCGACTCGAAAATGAACGCTGGTTCGCCTTGCGGGCGCAGCGAATTGAGAGCGTCGATTGGGTGAATTGAGATTGAGTCGACGACGGCATGAACCGGCACGACATCGAACTGCTTCGAAGCGTTTAGCAATTCGTCACGAGTGGTGTTAAAGACGAAGCTAGGCACCTGCCGACTCCTCCGCGTGGTCGATTGCTCGCATGAGTGCGCCCATCTTGTGGAGCGTCTCCTCGTACTCGGTCTGAGTGTCGCTGTCGGCAACGATTCCGCCGCCAGCCTGCAGGTACGCAACGCCGTCTTTCATCACCATTGTTCGCAGCGAGATTGCGGTGTCCATGTTGCCCGTGAAGCTGAAGTAGCCGACAGCGCCTGAGTAGGGTCCACGCTTGTCGGGTTCGAGTTCGGCGATGAGTTGCATCGCACGAACCTTGGCAGCGCCAGAAACGGTGCCTGCCGGGAAGGCCGCTTTCATGGCGTCGAACATGTCGTATTTTTTGGAGAGATCGCCGGTTACGTGCGAGACGATGTGCATGACGTGCGAGTACTTTTCTATCTCGAAACTCTGCTCGACGCTGACACTGCCGGGATCTGAGACTCGGCCCACGTCGTTGCGACCGAGGTCGAGGAGCATCACGTGTTCTGCAATCTCTTTTTCGTCGTTTAGCAGTTCATGTTCAAGCTCGTCGTCGTGCTCTGGTGTTGTGCCTCGTGGGCGGGTTCCAGCGATCGGGTGTACTGCCATCTTGCCGTCGATTACCTGGGTTAGAAGCTCTGGCGAGGCCCCGACTATCTGGAAGCCGTCGAGTTCGAGATAGAACATGTACGGCGAGGGGTTGATCGCTCGGAGTGAGCGGTACATGTCGAACGGTTTTACTGGTGTTCGCCGTTCGAGTCGTTGTGAGAAAACGACTTGAATCACTTCACCGTCTTGAATGGCCTGTTTGCACTTGGCGATTGCTTCACCGTAGTACTCGCGGGTCATGTTGGGGATGTACGGCTGGCCGGTGATTTCGCCGTGATCGACTGGCGATTGGTCGGGGTGGCCGACCGAGTTGTAGTCGAGGTTTGGATCGCGTGAAGTGAACCCGGATGGCGGGAGGAAGTTTCGACGTGATCCACCGGATGGGACCGGTTGGTCGAGTCGAGCCACGATCTCTTCGATCTTGTTGGTCGCGCGTTCGTAAGCGGCTTCTGTGTCGCCATTTACGGCTGCGTGAGCTACTACGAAGATCGTGTGGCGTACGTGATCGAAAATCAGGATCGAATCGGTGAGCATGAACACGGATTCTGGAACGTCGAGGCCGGATTTCTCGTCTGATATTGGCGGAACCGACGGTTCGAAGTATCGGATCGTGTCGTAGGCGAGATAGCCGACTGCACCGCCATGAAACTTTGGGAGGCCTTCGACGTGTGCGTACTTCACGTTCGACATGCGATCTCGCAAGAGTTCGAGAGGATCGATCTCGCCGAGATCAGTTCCGGCACCGGTTGTGAGCACTTCTGATGGCTCGGTTCCGAGCATGCTGTAGCGGGCGACGTTCTCGCCGCCTTCGACTGATTCGAAGAGGAACGAGTGAGTTCCCATGGCGATTTTGAGATACGCCGAAACTGGTGTTTCGAGGTCGGCACTGATCTCGCGGTAGACCGGGATCAGGTTGTAATCCTTGGCGAGGGATTTAAATTCGGAGAGATTTGGTGTGTAGCTGGGCATGACGAATATGTTCTGGTGATTTGAAGTTGAACTATTGGTGGTAGTTGCGGCTTCGCCAGGTTTTGTCAGTTTTTATTTTACTTCGAATTGTCATTGGTTTAGATGGAGTGATGGTGTTTGAGGAGTGTGGATTCCCAAACTATTTCCAGTTTTTGGTGTAGCTGGAGATTCGCATGGCGTCTCGAACCTGTTCCATGGTTTCAGCAGCGATTACTCGCATGCGGGACACACCGGACATGATCGCTTCTTCGACGAGATTCATGTTTTGTTCGTAGTAGGCGCGCTTTTCTCGGATGGGGTCGAGGAAGTTGTTTAGCG
>Ga0302123_10001716_pt1 | contig 15334 bp, 13 predicted proteins | sample CB21_321_MG_FD_203109 | JGI IMG/M metagenome (GOLD analysis project Ga0302123, IMG submission 203109) | Marine microbial communities from Western Arctic Ocean, Canada - CB21_32.1 | ecosystem: Environmental > Aquatic > Marine > Oceanic | place: Canada: Western Arctic Ocean | collected 2017-09-28 | reverse complement strand
GGACTACATCGCAATCCACAACGCCGACCCTAAGCCTTTTGTCTGGACTAAAACCGCCGACCAAATCTTCGCCTCCCTCGCCCGCTTCTGTAAGCGGACTTTAGAGACGGGACACTAGGAAGATGTTCAATAATCCAGACCTGATCCTCCAGTACGCTCAGTTCGTAGCCCGCGAAGCTGCCGCCAGCGGCAGGGGCGACATCGAAGTTCGTGCACAGGTGCGTTGCTCTCTGAACTTCCGCCGGGCTCGGGTCCTCATTGATCCCGAAGTCAATCTAGCGGCCTACGAACGGACGATCTGGCCAGCGTCATTTATCATTCCGTTTGATGAAGCCCCGGTTGTTGAACGGGTGCTCAAGCCGAAGACCGGCTTGTCCGACGAATAGGACGACGGTCTTCGCAAAACGACGCGCCGCGCTGCCTGAATATGACGAACGCCGTGCGGAATTGGTCGAGCCCCCGAGGAGCAGGTTGATTCCGAGCTGTCTACGGAGTAAACTTCCGCCATGCGACACCCTACCCTGCTTGTCACGTCGTTCCTGTTGATCGCCTCGGCCGCGTTTGGGCAATCGGAGACGAAGCGCTACCTCTACATGAGTACGCCGGATGGTGCTCAGGAGGAGGGCCGCGCGGAGGGCGCGGGAATTCTGGTCTTCGATATCGACGATGGGCACAAACTCGTGCGGCGGATCGATATCCCGATCTTCAACGAAGGTCTGCGGGGTTTTGCCGGAAACCTGAAGACGCACAGCGCCTACTATTCCTCGACCAACCGACGGGTGGGGATGTTTGATCTTGAGACAGAGAAGATTGTCTGGGAGAAGACGTACGACGCGGGCGCCGACCGGTCGTCAATCACGACGGACGGCAAGAAAATCTATGTGCCGACGGGGTGGTGGTACTCTGGCGCGGATTCAGGGTTCCTGGTCGTTAACGGTGAGACCGGCGACCTGATCAAGCGGATTCACGTGGGCCCGCAGGCGCACAACAGCATTGTGAGCCTTGACGGGAAGAAGGTCTATCTCGGAACGAGCACGATGCTGTCGATCTTCGATACGACGACGGATCAGATGATCCGGCAGATCCCGGACGTCGGCGAGCGCGGCATCTTCCCGTACACGATCACGAGCGATCAGAAGATTGGCTATGTGTGTTTGGGAAATCACGTAGGTTTCGATGTTGTCGATCTGGAGAAGGGCAAGGCTCTGCATCGGGTATTCGCGGGCGACGAGAAGATTGCTCATCGCACGCACGGCGCCGGGCTAACTCCCGATGAGACCGAGCTTTGGATCAGCGATCAAGAAGGGCAGAAGTTGTTTATCTTCGATGCCACGAAGATGCCCCCGACGCCCAAAGGGCACGTCGAGCTGACGCAAGGTGGCCACGGTTGGATCACGTTTAGTTTGGACGGCAAGTATGCCTGGTCGCATACGCCGGATATCTTCGATGTGAAGACGAAGAAGCTGGTCGCTACTTTTCGTGACGAAAGCGGTAAGCCGATCAGTGGCTCGAAGTTCTTCGAGGTCCATTTCCGCAACGGCAAGGTTGTGGAGATGAGCAACGAGTTCGGTTTGGGGCGCAAATAGCCGTTACGGTGCGGCTAGTAGTTCCTCGACAGTCCAGTAGTCGGTTCGGTCCTGGTTTGCTGTACGGACATCGTGGACCTTATGGGCGAAAACGGGACTGCTCGATCCTCCGAAGCGTGTTCGGACAAACGTGAGCAGCGAGGCCGCGTCAGCATCGGTAAGAACTCCGCCGAAGCCGGGCATTTCGCGGTTGTAGGTTTCGCCCTGAATCTCCATCTCGCCGCGAACGCCGTGGAGCACGATCTTGATCAAGCGGTCCTCGGGGCCGGTGACCCACGGTGAGTTGTCGAGCGGCGGCGCTTCACCAACGGCTTGCCCGTCGTACTGGTGACACGCGGCGCAGTAGCTTTGGAAAAGGTCGCCGCCGACTTCGACGGAAGGGGGCGGAGGGGGAGGGATCGGGTGTGGTGCAGGGCTGTAGCAGCCAGCCTGTAGTAGACCCATGGAGATCGCTATCACAAGGCGTCGATGCCAAGGATGTCTGGTGGGCGTAGGTATGTTTGGCACGGGTTGTTGCGGCGGAGTTGCGAGTCAGTATACGCCACGTTTCCTCCAATGAGCCCGGAAGATGGCCTGCACAAACACGGTTGCTAGAATGAGTCTCCCCGATGGACCTACTCGCTTCTCTCAATCCTCGCCAATGCGAGGCGGTTCTCCATACCGAAGGTCCGTTGCTCATCCTGGCTGGGGCAGGAAGCGGTAAGACGCGCGTCCTGATTCACCGCATCGCGCATCTCATCCAGGGCGCGGGCGCGAAGCCGGATTCAATCCTCGCCGTCACGTTTACGAACAAGGCTGCCGACGAGATGCGTTCTCGCGTGAGCAGCACTCTTGAGCAGACAGGTATGGCGCTGGAGCGATCGCCGTTCGTCTCAACGTTCCATTCCTTTTGCGTGCGCTTGCTGCGGCGCTACGGGGCGCCTCTCGCGGATCTACGGCCTGGCTTTACATCGAGCTTCACGATCTGTGACGAAGCTGACCAGGTGGCGGCGGTGAAGTCCGTCTATCGCGAGATCGGAATTGACGAGAAGTTTATGAAGGCGCGTGCGCTGCTCTCGGCTGTGAGCGCCGCCAAGAATCACGGGAAGACGCCGCAGGATTTCTATGAAAATGGCGGCGGACCGCAGGACGATAAAATCGCGGTGATCTTCGAGAAGTATCAGGCGCTGCTGCAATCGTCGAATGCGTTTGACTTCGATGACCTACTGCTCGAAAGCGTGCGGCTGCTCAAGCACAGCAAAGAGACTCGTGCGGCTTTGCAGGAGCGCTTTCGTTACCTGATGATTGACGAGTACCAGGATACAAATCGACCGCAATATGAGTTGATGAGGCTGCTCACCGGGGCGGCCCACAATGTGTGCGTGGTCGGCGACGAGGACCAGTCAATCTACAGTTGGCGCGGCGCGGACATCCGCAATATTCTCGACTTCGAGAAGGACTTTCCCGAAGCAACGGTCGTACGTCTCGAACAGAACTATCGCTCGACGAAACGCATTCTGGCCGCTGCCGGCGGGGTGGTGGCGAACAACCTTGACCGCAAGGGCAAGAACCTCTGGGCCGAGGGCGAAGAGGGCTCGCCGGTGCTGTTCTACCACGCTCTCGATAGCGACGCCGAGGCCCGCTACGCCGCACGCTGCGTTGATCGTCATCTGACCGAGAACCCGGGCAAGAACGCGGCGATCCTGTACCGCGCCAATTCGCAGTCGCGGCAAATCGAAGAAGCGTTACGCCGTATCAATCGCGACTACAAGGTCGTCGGGGGTGTGAGCTTTTATCAACGCGCTGAGGTCAAGGACATCTTGGCGTATCTCAAGTCGGCGACATCATCCGTCAATGCGATCAGCCTAATGCGGATCATCAACACTCCGGCGCGGGGCATCGGCCGCACCACGGTTGAGCAGATCGAGAAGCATGCCCGCCGCAACGATATCTCGATGTGGGCAGCCATCGAGCAGATGCTGAGCGAGGGCCGCTTCCCGGCGCGGGCGCGGGCGGCTGTGGCGGTTTTCCACCGGCTGATTGGCAACCTTCGCAAGCAAGTGAACGACGAACCGTGGCATGAGGCGATTCCCTGGATCATGAACGAATCCGGGTACCGCAACATGCTCGAATCGGATGGTTCGATCGAAGCCGCCGGACGGCTTGAGAATATCAACGAGTTCATCAACGCAGCGTCGGACACCTATGGCCGCGATGAGACTCTTGACGAGTTCCTGGATCAGGCCGCGCTTGTCGCTGACACGGATCAGTTGGATGCTTCATCGCCGGTCCTGCTGATGACGTTGCATAGCGCCAAGGGTCTGGAGTTTCCGCTTGTCGTGATGACAGGCCTGGAAGAAGGCATCTTTCCGCACGGACGTTCGCTGGAAGATCCGGCTGCGCTAGAGGAAGAACGGCGACTTTGCTACGTCGGGATGACGCGGGCGCGGGAACAGTTGATCCTAATCGCGGCCCGGGCCCGACGTCGGTTCGGAGGCGGGTCTTCCGAGCCGATGATGCCGTCGCGCTTCCTGAAAGAGATTCCGAGGGATGTGCTGCAAAGTGTCGGGCAGCAGGCGTCGCCCTCCTGGAACACGGGCGATGGCTACAGTCTAGACCTGCAGGCCGAGCAGCACGAAGTTCGCGAAACGGTGCAGAAGCGGCTGTACGACGGGCCGACCTACAACTCGGTGGAGAACCTCTCGGGCTTCTTTGCGAAGAAGAACCTACCCGTTCCGGCGAACCTGAGACGCCCGGCCGAGGCGAAACCCCGGGCCGGCGCCCCGGTTCAACGCAAGCCTGCCGCGGGACCGGTCGGGCGAGCGCGGCATACGAGCGGCTACCGGCTCGGCGAGAAGGTTCGCCATTCAAAGTATGGTGTCGGGACGGTGATGAAGTTCGAAGGCGACGGCGACGAGACGAAGCTGACGGTGCATTTCCGTTCGGCGGGATTGAAGAAGCTGGTTGCGAAGTTTGCGGGTTTGCAGCCGGCTTAGCTTACGCAGCGCGTTTGCTTGGCGCTGACGAGCTCATACACGTTGCCGCGCCATTCGATCGTGCGCGTGAGGCCGGAACGGATCAGCACGTAGAGCCAGATCCAGGTGGCGATGGGCGTGTACCAGAAATACGTCCAACCGCAACGGTCGAGCCACTCTTCGCGCTGTGGAAACATCATTAGGGCCGCCGCCCCGCGAACGGAGCCCTTGCCCATGCCGGGAATGATGCTGACGGCCAGACCGGCAAGACCCACGAACTGGCCCGAAGCCAGCATTAGCAAGCTCACGACGATCGCACCGCAGTAGATGATGTGACCGACCAGGCCTGCGATCCATAGGTTGGGCCGGTAGACTCGCGTGATGATCAACTGGCGCACGGCCCAGTCGAGGAACTCTTCGCGGCTGCAGCCGCCGGTGGTCGCTACCATCGCGCCGGGAACGAAGCGGATGCCGAGCTTCGCCGCGTTCATCGCCGCGGTGAGGCGGTAGTCGTCACTGACGGTCCCTTCCCAGAATGTCTTGACGTCGGCTTGCTCGAAGGCACTCTTTCGGATCGCCGTGCCGCCACCCCACGCGAAGTTCTTGTCGTCGTCCCGCATGGTGGCGGCGACGGTTGAATCCCAGACGCTGCGCATGAGTGGCCAGAACTGCTGCTCTTCCGGGAAGTACCAGCGAAACCCGGTCGTGGCTCCCAGTGACTCATCTTCCAGTGGCGCGATTAGCGAGCGGAGCCAGTTCGGCTCGACCTGGCCGTCGGAGTCCGCAAAAACGAATACCTCGCTCTCGGGGCGCGCGGCTTGGATCGCTTGCAACAGGTTGTGGACTTTCTCGCCGGTGCAGTCGGGCGGTTCGCCCGCGACGACAATCCGCGAGCCCTCGCCGAGGCATGCCTGCGTGATCCGGAGCGCTTCGTCGTCAGCGCTGCGCGTGACCACGATCAGCTCGAAGTCCGGGTAGTCTTGCTCGATGAGTGAGCGCAGGTTTCGATGGAGTTCGTGATCGACGCCTTTGACCGGGAGGATCACCGTGGCCGGTGGCGCGTAAGGGCCGACGGGCTCTCTCATCTCCGCTTCCACGTACTCGAGATAGTTTCGACCGCCCCGATTGGAAACGACGGCGGCGATGGCGGCAGGGATAACCAGAGACCAGAAAAGGATCGTGAGCAATGGCAGAGTCTAACACAGCGTTCCGCTTGCTCAGACGTCAATACCACACGCCGTGTGATCATGAGAGAAGGAGACGCCCCTCGGCGTCCCGTGTGCCCATGTCGTCCGCAAACGGACAAGCAGTGAAGACTCCGCGCACGACCGTATTTCAAGCGCGGAATCTCGCGAAGGTCTATGAAATGGGCGAGGTCAAGGTGCACGCCTTGCGTGGCGTTGATGTGGATCTATTCTCCGGTGAGTTGGTTGTCTTGCTGGGACCATCCGGCAGCGGCAAATCCACGCTGCTAAACATCCTCGGCGGTCTCGATACCGCAACGAGCGGCCGGGTTACGTATCACGACAAAGATCTAACTCGAGCCACCGACCGCGAACTAACGGAATATCGCCGCTACCACGTTGGATTTGTCTTTCAGTTCTACAACTTGATCCCGAGCCTCACCGCTTACGAGAACGTCGCGGCGGTGACCGAGATTTCGCGCGACCCGATGAAGCCCGAGGATGCGCTGGCCGTGGTGGGGCTTGCCGAGCGGATGAACCATTTCCCGGCGCAGCTTTCCGGTGGGGAACAGCAACGCGTCGCAATCGCGCGGGCCGTGGCGAAGAATCCCGCAGTGTTGCTGTGCGACGAGCCAACCGGCGCGCTCGACTCGAAGACCGGCGTGATTGTGCTGGAGGCACTGGAGCGGGCCAATCGAGAGTTGGGAACGACGACCGCTGTCATCACGCACAACGCCGACATTGCGGGCATGGCGGATCGTGTGATCCATCTCAGCGACGGTTCCATCGCCAAGGTAGAGACGAACGAGCGAAAGAAAGCGGCACGCGAATTGCATTGGTAACGCCATGAGCATGCTCAACCGCAAACTGCGCCGCGACCTTTGGTCGATGAAGGGCCAGGCGCTGGCGATCGCCCTGGTGATGACAAGCGGCGTCGCGATGTTTGTGATGTCGCTGAGCACGCTCGACTCGCTCCGCCGCACGCAGGCGACGTACTACGGCGATTATCATTTCGCGGAGGCCTTCGCTTCACTCAAGCGGGCACCGGAAAGCATCCGGCAACAGTTCGAGGATATCCCGGGGGTTGACCATGCGCAAACTCGCGTTCTCGCTCCCGCGAACATGGAGTTGGAAGATTTTGCTGATCCGATCACGGGGCTGATCGGTTCGATTCCCGACTTTGGACAGCCGGTTCTGAATCAACTCTATTTGCGCCGGGGACGGCTGGTTGATTCTCGACGTGATGACGAAGTCGTCGTTCACGAATTATTCGCCAATGAGCACGGCCTCGAACCGGGGGGGCGCATCACGGCCATCGTGAACGGCCGCCGCAAAGCGTTGAAAATTGTCGGCATCGCGCTCTCCCCTGAGTACATTTTTCCAATCGCCCCCGGTTCGATGATTCCGGATTTCTCGACCTACGGTGTGTTGTGGATGGCCCGCACGCCATTGGAGGCCGCTTTCGACATGGAGGAGGCATTCAATGACGTCTCGTTCGCGCTGCGGCCCGACGCCCAACTGGACGAAGTCTTGGATCGCGTTGACGATATTACGGAACGCTATGGAGGCCTTGGCGCCTACGGCCGCAAGGACCAAGTTTCGCATCGCTTCCTATCCGAGGAGTTTCGCCAGCTTGAACAGATGGCGACCATCTATCCGATTATCTTTCTCGGCGTGGCGGCGTTTCTATTGAACGTCGTAATCACGAGGTTGATCCGCACCGAGCGAGAGCAAGTCGCAACGCTGAAGGCATTCGGATACAGCAACGTGACGATCGGCGCTCACTACGTGAAGTTCGTCCTCGCGATTGTTGGGTTCGGTGTGCTCGGCGGCGTTCTTGCCGGGATTCGTTTCGGGCAGGGAATGAGCGGCATGTACATGGAGTTCTACCGCTTCCCGTATCTGCACTACGTTCTGCAGCCCTATGTCGTGATCATTGCCGCGCTGGTCAGCGCCGCGGCGGCGCTTGCGGGTACGCTCTACTCGGTGCGCCAGGCGGTAAGGCTTGCTCCGGCGGAAGCGATGCGCCCGGAGCCGCCCGCCAAGTACAGCGTCAGCTTCGTAGAACGCTTTGGGTTGCGCCGTTGGCTGACACAACCGACGCGGATGATCGTTCGCAACATCGAACGCCAGCCGGTCAAGTCGCTGCTTGCCGCGACGGGCATCTCGATGGCCTGTGCGATTCTGATGGTAGGGTTCTTCTTCACCGACATGGTGACGCTGATGATGCAGATTCAGTTCGGCCTCGTACAGCGCGACGATATGACCGTGACGTTTGTCGAACCTACGTCGCGACGCGTCATGCACGAGTTGGAGAGTCTGCCCGGCGTGATTCATGGCGAGGCCTTCCGCTCTGTGCCGGTGCGGTTGCGGTCGGAGCACCGCGACTACCGGACGGCGATTCAGGGAGTGCAGAACGGAGGCGATCTCAACCGCGTACTCGATGTCGATCTGCGCCCCGTCGAGATGCCCCCGGCGGGCATCCTGCTTACCGACTATCTGGGGACCCTTCTGAAGGTGAAACCCGGGGACACGCTGACGGTTGAAGTCCTTGAAGGCTACCGGCCTGTTCGGGAAGTCACTGTTGCTGGGCTGGTGCAGCAGTACATCGGTGTATCGGCTTATATGGATATCGACGCGCTCAATCGGTTGATGCGTGAGGGCCGGGCGATCTCGGGGGCCTATCTGGCGGCGGACTCGAAGCTTGCACCGGCGGTCTATACGGCCTTGAAGGAAGCGCCCCGCGTCGCGGGCGTCAGTGTACGCGAGAAGATGCTCCAGAACTTTCACGAGACGATGGCGGAGCAGTTGCTGACGTTTGCTTTCTTTATCACTCTGTTCGCGGGGACGATCGCGTTCGGCGTCGTTTATAACAGCGCCCGAATCGCGCTCTCGGAGCGCAGCCGCGAACTCGCCAGCTTGCGTGTGCTGGGTTTTACGCGGGGCGAGATCTCGTTCATCCTGCTGGGTGAACTGGCCGTCTTGACGTTCGCGGCCATTCCGATGGGTTACGTAATCGGCGAGGTATTTTGCCGCTACATCACGTCGGCGCTCGAAACGGACCTGTTCCGCTTTCCGTTCGCAATTCAGCCGAGCACCTACGCCTTCGCGGCGACAGTCGTTTTGACGGCTTCGCTGATTTCAGCCCTGCTTGTGCGGCGCAAGCTGGACCATCTCGATCTCGTTGCCGTGCTGAAGACGAAAGAATAGAAAATCGATGAAACTGAGACGCATTCTGTTCTGGCTGCTGGTGACCGGTGGTGTGGTGGGCGCGATCGTGTGGGGCTTCATGCCCCGGCCGATCCTGATCGAGACGGCGATCGTTGAACGCGGTTCCCTACGCGTGACGGTGGAAGAAGAGGGCAAGACGCGCGTCATCGATCGCTTTGTGGTTTCCGCGCCCGTGGCTGGGTTCGCGCGTCGTCTTAATGCCGATGTAGGCGATGTCGTCAAGCGAGGACAGACGTTGTTGTCGCTCGATCCACTGCGCTCTAGCGTGCTTGATCCGCGTAGCCGGGCGGAGGCACAGGCGCGCGTGGCGGTATCGGAGGCATCCCTCAAGCGTGCTCAGAAGGATGTGGAAGCAGCCGCGGCCGAGTCGCGGCTGTGGGAGACGCAACTCAAGCGACGGCGGCAGTTGCACGACGCCGGGACGATTGCTGATGAAGTACTGACCGAGACGGAGGCGTCCGCTGAACGGAGCGTTGCGCAGGAGCGGTCCGCGGAGTATGCGGTTGAGGTGGCGCGTCTAGAGTTGGAGGCGGCGCAAACGTCGCTGCGCCATTCCGCCGCGCAGGAGTCCGGCGGGCCCGCCGAAACCGTGACGGTACGGGCTCCTATTGGTGGTCGGGTTTTGAAGATCGTCCACGAAAGCGAGGGCGTCGTGAACGCAGGCGACCCACTGCTTGAGATTGCGAATCCGCATGGGCTTGAGATTGAGGTTGAGTTACTGTCGGCGGATGCTGTGAAGGTAGGCCCGGGCACGCACGTATTCTTTGAGCGCTGGGGCGGTGAGAATCCGTTGGAAGGGATTGTCCGCAGGGTTGAGCCGGTCGGCTTTACGAAGATCTCGGCGCTCGGTGTGGAAGAGCAACGAGTGCTCGTGATTTCCGACATCACTTCGCCACCCGACGAGTGGGAGCGCTTGGGTGACGGTTACCGTGTCGAGGCGCGATTTGTTCTGTGGGAGGGAGAAGGCGTACTGCAGCTTCCGAGCAGCGCGCTGTTCCGCCGCGGTGAGGACTGGGCGGTATTCGTCGTTGAGGGCGGGATGGCCTCGCGGCGGACCGTCACGTTGGGGCATCGTAACGGTTTGATCGCCGAGGCGTTGTCGGGTTTGCAGGAAGGCGATACGGTGATTACCCATCCTGACGACGCCATCGACGAGGGTGTCGAGGTGGAGCCGCGCCCCGTGAACTAGGCAGGCCGCCCGCAGCGGCGCGGCACCAAAAACAGCCTCCGTTATACTTGTTTGGACTCCTTTCCTTATGCGTCCCATCAGCGCCGAAACGCGGCTCACCGCCGTGGTTGTGTGTTATCGCGACGCTCCGGCGGTCCCGATCATGTACGAACGCCTGACGGGCGTTTTCGCGAAGCTCGGCGTTGACTACGAGATTATCTTCGTTAACGACGCGAGCCCCGACGACGCCCGCGAGGTGTTGAGTGAGCTAGCGTCACGGGACTCGAAGGTCGTGGTGATCAATCACGCCCGCAACTTTGGTTCGCAAAGCGGCTTTACGAGTGGGATGCGGGTTGCTACTGGTGACGCCGTTATCCTACTTGATGGCGATTTGCAGGACCCGCCGGAATTGATCGAAGATTTCTGCCGGGAGTGGTGCGCGGGCTACGACGTGGTCTACGGCGAGCGCACCAAACGCGAAGCTCCGATGTTGATGCGTGGGAGCTACAAGCTGTTCTATCGGCTGTTTCGCGCGTTGTCGTATGTGCCGATTCCGGTGGACGCGGGTGACTTCTCCCTGCTCGATCGGCGCGTTGTTGATGCGCTGAACTCGATGCCCGAGAAGAACCGCTTCTTGCGGGGATTGCGCGCTTGGGCGGGTTTCAAGCAGACGGGCGTGCCCTATGTGCGGCCGGAGCGGATGTTCGGACGCAGCTCGAATTCGTTGCTCAAGAACATCGGCTGGGCGAGCAAGGCGATCTTCTCGTTCTCCTACGCGCCGTTGCGGATGATCACCGTCGTTGCGTTGCTTACGGTTGTCATGTCGGTGGGTCTGGCGGCGTGGCAGGTGGCGTACCGACTGCTCTATCCGGCGGCGACGCCGAGTGGGTTGACGACGATCATCGTGCTGATCCTGTTTCTTGGCGGAGTGCAGTTGCTTTGCCTGGCGGTGATCGGAACGTATCTGGCGCACATCTACGACGAGGTCAAGCACCGTCCGCCGTACATCGTTGAGAGTATTCTCAACGAACCCGCCAAGCGCCCCAAGCACGACTATGCCGCGCGTTGAGCTGGTTGGGACGCGCTGTGCTATTTGTGAAACCGAAGGCGGCGCGACGACGGTTTACGAGGCAAACTTCCGGGCGGAAGATCTTGACGCGGCGCGGTTCTCGGCGCGACGTCCGCCGGATGGGGTGCACTACCGGATTGTCCGCTGTGACGCTTGTGGTTTGTTGCGATCCGATCCCACGGCGCGCGCCGGTGAGTTGGACGCGCTGTATGCGGAGAGCGAGTTCACCTATGGCGCCGAGACGGCCAATCTGAAGCGAACGTACGGGCGCTATCTGCGGCGGCTCGAGCGGTTTCGGGAGAAACGTGAGGCGCTGCTGGAGATTGGTTGCGGCAACGGGTTCTTTCTTGAGGAAGCGCTTGCGCAAGGGTACGGTGAGGTTGCAGGTGTGGAACCGAGTCGACACGCGGTGGAGGCGGCTTCTGAAGGCGTGCGTGGGAAAATTCAGATTGGAAGCTTTCGGGAAGGTTTGTTCGAGCTGGAAAGTCTTGATGTGGTTTGCATCTTTCAGGTGATGGATCATCTCCCCGACCCTGTTGCGGTGCTCAATGGCGTGTGGTCCGTGTTGCGGCCGGGTGGGTTGCTGCTTGCGATTCAACATAACGCCGAGGCCTTTTCGGCGAGGGTGTTGGGTGAGGGCAGCCCGATTGTCGATGTTGAGCATACGTACCTCTATGCGCCCGGCACTTTGTCGCGACTTTGCGGAAAGGCAGGGCTTACTTTGTGCGACGCGGGGGCTTGTTGGAACCGGTATAGCTTGAGCTATCTGACGCACTTGCTTCCGGCCCGTACACCGCTCAAAGGCAGATTGACTGGGTTGTTGGCAGCGACGGGCCTTGGCAAGTTGCCGCTGTGGGCTCCGCTCGGTAATTTCTTTCTGGTTGCGCGGAAGGAAGACGGGTCGACAGCTTGAGAAACGGCGTTCGATGAAACGGGCACTGATCACCGGCGGGACGGGTTTCGTGGGAGCCAACTTGGCGCGACGGCTGCTTGCCGATGGTTGCGAAGTTCATCTCCTTGTGCGGCCTGAGTTTCAAGACTGGCGCATTCGCTCGGTTCAGGATGATTTGCGGCTTTGGACGGTAGCGGTCGAAGACGCCGATGGGGTTGGAGGAGCCGTTGCCGCGATCAAGCCCGATACAGTCTTTCATCTTGCCGCGCATGGGGCCTATCCGCATCAAACCGATCGGCATGCCATGTTCGAAATGAATGTTCTCGGCACGCGGAACGTTGTCACCGCGGGGCTCGCAGCGGATGTCGGCTCACTTGTTATTGCGGGTTCGTCGTCGGAGTATGGTCGGCGTTCGGAGCCGCATCGCGAGAGCGACGAGCCTCGTCCTGAGAGCGACTATGCTCGGACGAAGGCTGCGGCGACTGCCTGGTGTTCGTGGAAGGCCCGTGAAAGCGGCGCGGCGATCACGACGCTGCGGCTCTATTCGGTGTATGGACCTTGGGAGGAGCCGACACGGTTGATCCCGCGGCTGATTGTGGAAGGCCGACAGGGCCGCCGGCCGCCTCTGGCGGACCCCACTACGGCGCGGGATTTCGTCTATGTGGATGACGTGGTCGAGGCATTCCTGCTTGCTTCCAGGAAGAGCGATCCCGGCGTCGGTGCGGTGTACAACATTGGCACCGGACGGCAGACGACGCTCGCGGATGCTGTCAGAGCGGCGGACGAATTGTTCGGCATCAAGAGTGAACCAGCGTGGGTCTCGATGCCGGATCGAAGCTGGGATACGTCGGCCTGGGTTGCTGATTGTCGGCTTATTCGTGAAGAACTCGGCTGGGAGCCGAAGGTCGGATTTGGGGAAGGGCTGCGCAAGACGCTCGATTGGTACGAGTCGGAGTCAGCCGTGCACGAGTTCTACGAAGCTACTGAATAATCTAGGGGCGCAGCTAGGGGGTTGCACGTGTTCCCTACGGAAACATGAGTGAATAGACGTCGGCCTCGTTCATCACGAAACGCACGCGGACGGCCTTGCCGGCGAGTCGGCTGACGTCGGCGTTCTCTTTCCACTTCACGATGCCGGCGATGGCATCACCTTTGATGGGGTCGCAATCGTCGAGCGTGTACCCGGGGATTGGCTTGCCGTCCCGATCTTGAAGCTCAACGCGAATCTGGCCCGCGCCGGCGGTTGAGTAGTTGATTTCGAGTTTCGTACCCGAGAACCGCAGCGGTTTGGTCGTGAACTCACCCTCTTCGTAGCCGATGTTGATCGAGATGAATCCGTCGAGGCGCATCACGTAGTGGCCGCCGCCGTACATGAACATGCTCATTTCGGTAGGGCTGGTTTGAACGATGTTCTGCGTGATGTAGTTCGCTCGATTACCCCAGCCGCGTTCGCCGAGCCCCGGCCGGATGAAGGCTTCTTTGAAGTGGCGGTGATACGTATCGCTGCCCGGCCGCGTCGCCATGAGGGCGATGTCCGTGATCGCCCCCTTGCTTGCTTGAAACCGCGTGGGCAATGCGATGTAGATGTGCGGCGCGCGGAAGTAGGGCTGCGTGGTGCTGGTGTAGAGATGCTCGCCCGGTTGATTGGCCTGCATGTTGACGGGGGGCGTCCACGTGAGGAAGTCCTTGCTGGTCGAGCGGCGGATGGCGCGGCGGCCGTCGTCGAACCAGCGGAAGTAGCAAACGTACTGCTGTTCGGCTTCTGACCAGAAGGCGGCGTTTTGCGAATCGAAGCTGCCGAGGTCTTCCGCGATCACGGGCTCCTTTCGCAGTAGACGCCAGTGAAGCCCGTCGGGCGATGCGAAGGCCTTGAGTCCGCCGGGGCCGTACTGGTCGCGGAGTTTCTTGCGTTCGTCGGACGCTTTCCAATTGCTCCAGTCCTCGGGTGGATAACGTCCGCCGGCCAAGGCTTTGTATCGCGCGTTGGTAGGCACGCCGGGTCGGGTGTCGATGAAGGGTGTGAAGTTGTGCGTCACCAGGAATGTGTCGTCGCTCATGTCGATGACGACATTCCCCTTCGGTACTTCCGGAACGTTGTGGAGACCTAGGTCCGGCTCGATCCAATTGATGCCGCCGTCGAGGCTTTCGGCGTAGAGGGTGACTTCACCTGCGTGGTACTTACCCCAGCCGTCGCGCCAGTGGGCTCCGGGGACTTTGTCGCCGCGATAGTAGAGTCGGAGCTTGTCGCCGTCTTTTAGTACGGTGGCGTAGTGTCCGTATGGCCTGGGGGGCATGCGCCGCAGACGATGCGGCTCGTGCATTTTTAGCGTTGTGCCGTCGAGCTTTCCGATCAGAAGATCGTCGACGAAGAGTTCGCGCCGTGAGCCGATGTCGACGGGCTCTGAAGGTTGGGCGGGGAGCGATCCTGTAAAGAGCGCTGCGAGGAGAAGGGTGGCAAGGAAGCCTCGGTGCATGCTTTGAACCGTAGCAGACTAGGGTGAAGTGGATCGGGACGTTGGGGTTGGCCTGGCTGAGAACGGCGGGTCCTGGCAGGCCTATGCATTATTGCGTCGGCCTTCGGCCGAGCGCGGAGGTCGGGCACAGCCCACAGTGAACAGTGTCTGGGGCACGGCGGGAACCGTGCGCTACAAGGAGGAGACTACGCGGCTTCTTCCACACCGACGACGAGCCTCTTCCCCAGAACGGAAAGGGCGGCCTGAATTCGGCTTAGCTTCGTCGTGTGCCGGGGGTCGAGCATGCGGCGCACTTCCTTCTCGTCCACACCGAGTTGGCGCGCCAGGGCCACGTTGGAAATGCCGGCCTCTCTGACGGCGAGATAGAGAGCGGCCTTCGCCGCCATTGCGGGCGCGAGGGGAATCGGTGTGGATCTCCGGCGTTGCGATGGCGCAGGAATCGCCAGCCCGGCTGCGATTCGGTTCGCGACCGCTTCTTCGAGGCAATCGGCCGCCTGCACGCGTGCATCGGGTCGATGGTTTCCGTGGGTAATCGCTTCGGGGAAATCCAGAAAGCGAACGGTATAGCCGCCTTCCGGCTCAGGTTTCAACGTTGCGGGATATCGAAAGTCGGTCATGGGACTAAAGAAGGTCTGATCCCTCCAGATCGAGTTGCCCTAGCAGCCCGTGTCTAAACCGCCGTTTTCTAGGAACCGGCGGCAGAAGCGCGGGCGACGGGATCGGGTATGCCGCGGCGGGGCGGAACGGTCGAATCTGCTGATCCGGACGCTGCTGGG
>Ga0302123_10001715_pt1 | contig 15336 bp, 11 predicted proteins | sample CB21_321_MG_FD_203109 | JGI IMG/M metagenome (GOLD analysis project Ga0302123, IMG submission 203109) | Marine microbial communities from Western Arctic Ocean, Canada - CB21_32.1 | ecosystem: Environmental > Aquatic > Marine > Oceanic | place: Canada: Western Arctic Ocean | collected 2017-09-28 | reverse complement strand
CGCCTCCGCCTACTCGGTGATCTTGGTGACCACGCCGGCTCCCACCGTGCGGCCGCCTTCGCGGATGGCAAAACGAAGCCCGTCGTCCATCGCTATGGGGGTGATCAACTCAACGGCAACCGTTACCGTGTCGCCAGGCATCACCATCTCGGTGCCCTCGGCAAGCGTCACTACGCCCGTCACGTCGGTCGTACGGAAATAAAACTGAGGCCGGTAGCCCTGGAAAAAAGGCGTGTGCCTCCCGCCCTCTTCCTTGTTCAGGATGTAGGCCTCGGCTGCAAACTTCGTGTGCGGGGTTATCGCCCCGGGCTTGGTCAACACCTGCCCGCGCTCGACGTCTTCTTTCTTCGTGCCTCGTAGCAGGCAACCAACGTTGTCGCCCGCCTGCCCCGAATCCAGGAGCTTGCGAAACATCTCCACGCCGGTGACCGTCGTCTTCTCGGTCTCGCGGATGCCCACGATCTCGATCTCTTCGCCCACGTTGACCGTGCCCGCCTCGATGCGTCCCGTCACGACCGTGCCGCGCCCGGATATCGAAAACACGTCCTCGATCGGCATCAGGAAAGGCTTGTCTATCGCGCGCTCGGGCATAGGAATGTAAGTGTCAATGGCTTCCATCAGATCGCCTATGCACTTGGTCGCCTCTTCGTCGTCCGGGTTCTCAAGAGCCTTCAGGGCACTGCCGATCACGATCGGAATCTCATCGCCCGGAAAATCATAACTCGACAGCAATTCGCGGACCTCCAACTCAACGAGCTCAAGCAGCTCCGCGTCGTCAACCATGTCAGCCTTGTTCATGAAAACAACGATGCGAGGAACACCTACCTGCCGAGCCAGGAGGATGTGCTCCCGGGTCTGCGGCATCGGACCGTCGGCAGCCGAAACCACCAGGATCGCACCGTCCATCTGGGCAGCACCCGTGATCATGTTCTTCACGTAATCGGCGTGACCCGGACAGTCCACGTGCGCGTAGTGACGATTTTCGGTCTCGTACTCAACGTGGGCCGTCGCGATCGTTATGCCGCGCTCACGCTCCTCGGGCGCCTTGTCGATGTCCTCGAAGGCTATGAAATCTCCGCCGGTCTTCTTCGACTGGATAAGCGTTATCGCGGCCGTCAGTGTGGTCTTACCGTGGTCAACATGACCAATGGTCCCCACGTTTACGTGCGGCTTGCTGCGATCAAATTTCTCCTTGCCCATTCTTCCTCTCCTCTTCTCTTTTCTCGCGGCTTACTCAAGCCGTTCTTATCAAATCCTGTCGAGCCCACGACCGGATTTGAACCGGTGACCTCGTCCTTACCAAGGACGTGCTCTACCGCCTGAGCTACGTGGGCCTTCTCGACGCCTTGTCTTTACAACTACAGCAGCGAGCCCGTCCCCGGGCGGCGGGTAAGCGGGAGACGAGACTCGAACTCGCGACCCTCAGCTTGGAAGGCTGACGCTCTAGCCAACTGAGCTACTCCCGCAACAAACAAACAACACACGACAAGCCTTACCGCTCGAACTACTTACCCTTCTATACCTACCGTTCCTCGAGACCCTGACACCGACCACGCCGCCCGCCAACCACCACACTCCAGTAAGTGGTGGAGAGGGGAGGATTCGAACCTCCGTAGGCGTACGCCGGCAGATTTACAGTCTGCTCCCATTGACCGCTCGGGCACCCCTCCTGGCACACTTCCCCTGGAGCCGATGGCCAGACTCGAACTGGCTACCTACTGATTACAAATCAGTTGCTCTACCAGCTGAGCTACATCGGCACTCCGGGCTAAACCATCCTGGTACCGGGCACCCGCCCGTAACCACACAAACTCAGTACCCTGGTCCTCGCCACGGGGCACGTCATCAAAACACTCCCGGTAGAGCTTTTCTGCCGGGGTAAACGCCTTTTCCTATCAACCCGGTTTGAGAGAGTCAACCGCTGGAGCGCCCGGGGAACAATCCTTCGGCCACCCGGTACAGTGCAACCGCCGCCGCGGCCGACGCATTCAGCGACGCAACCCGCCCGCGCATGGGCAAGCGGGCCAATTGGTCGCAGTTGCGAGCCACCAGGGGCCTCAGCCCACTGCCCTCACTGCCCAGCACCAGCGCAGCAGGCCGTGGAGACGGCGGCGGCTCGAGAAGATCGTCGGCCTCGGCGTCAAGGCCAACTGCCCAGAAACCGGCCTGCTGGGACATTTCGATGGCCCGAGAAAGGTTGGCTACCCTGCAAACTGGCAGGTGTAGTGCGGCTCCCGCCGATATGCGCAGGACGGTAGCCGTCACCGGTGCTGCGCGCCGACCTGGCAGGACCACGGCGAGGGCCCCCGCCGCCTCGGCTGTTCTTATGACGGCACCCAGGTTCACCGGATCAGTGATCTGGTCGAGCAATAAAAGCGGCCCACAGCCGACGGCGCCATCCGGCAGTTCATGCAGAAGTTCGCGAAACTCCCTGTAAACAAAGGTTATTTCAGCCGCGACCCCACCCGACCTGACCCCTGACATCGAGTCGCATTCGTCAACAGGGACGGTCGAAACAGCGAGCCCGGCCTCGCGGGCGGCCCGGGCCAGCTGTTGCGCGCGCGCCGGGGCCCCTTCGTCAACGTAAACGCAGTGCAGCTCGGAGGGGCCGGCCATGGCTTCTTCCACGGCATGGGCCCCGCCGGCCACCATGCGTTCACCCCTGGCCGGTCTGCGGCGCGCACCCGGGGGGCCTCTTCTGCCTGCCCGGCCGACGTAATCGTCTCTTCTACCCCTACCCACTGTTACTCATCTCCATCGTCGCCCGCCCTCAGGCCTATTGCACTAAAACCCGGCTGCCGCTGTCCAGCCCGGGCTTGAGAGGGCCGACGTTTACAGGACCGGCCCGCATGACTACACTGATACTCATCCGCGAAGCGGCCCCGCAAGCACCGGGGACCTGTCTATACCGGGATTTCCTATGGGTAAAACCCTGCGCCGTTACATGATGCGCGAACTGGGCTCGGCCTTCATGACAGGGCTGGGCGTTTTCACGTTTATACTACTGGTTTCACGCATGTTGGAACTGGTCGACCTCGTCATGGCCAGGGGCGTACCCGGCTACCGGGTGGCGCAGATTTTTGCCTACGTGCTTCCCGGCTTCCTTGAAATCACCTTCCCCATGGCCCTGTTGCTCGCGGTGGTGGTGGTATTCGGCCGCCTGGCCAGTGACGGGGAGTTGGTGGCCATGCGAACGGCCGGCCTCAGCCTCTACCAGATGCTCGGTCCCGTGCTGCGCTTTGCCCTCATCATCTCTGTGGCGACCTTCCTGCTGTCGGCCTGGGCCCGGCCCTGGGCTAACAACGCCATAAAGGAGACCCTACTGGAGGTAGCCAGGGAGCGGGCTACGGCGGCACTCAGGCCAAAGATGTTCAACAACGACTTCAGTGGCCTCGTGGTATACGTGGACCGCATTGACCAGGAGAACGGGGTCATGGACGGAGTCATGGTGGCCGACGAGCGCGACAGTTACCGCCGTACGAGCATGATGGCCAAGCGGGGACGGGTCATCAGCCCCCCGGGCGACAGCAACCTCTACCTGCAGCTGCTCGACGGAACCAGCCTGTCGTTTCACGCCGGGCAGGAAAGCTACGACAAAACCGTGTTCGACTCGCTTGAGGTCAACCTCGCACTGGCCAACATGAAAACGGTGGCAGGCGGAAAACCAAGACCCCGCGATATGTACCTGGGCACCCTGCTGGCCAGCAGGCGTCGCCTCCTGGACGTGGGCGACCGGGCGCTGGAGGAGACAATAGAGCTGAATCGCAAGCTGATCATGCCGATGGCCGCGCTGGTGCTGGCCCTTTTCGGGGTGCCCCTGGGCATACAGAAAACCCGAACAGTCCGGGCACGCGGCTTCGCCGTGAGCCTGGTGGTCATCCTCGGATATTTCCTCTTGTTTACAGGTTCCATCACCATCGCCCGCAGTGCCGCGGCGCCACCGGTCCTGGTCATGTGGTTGCCCAACCTCATTTTTGCCGTCGGTGCGCTGCTGCTCACCGACAGGGCCGCGCGCGACCGGCTCCAGTACCCACCCATGGCCACCTGGCCGCTGTTGCTGCGGCGCCGTGGAAAAGGAAACGCCGGCTCGTGAACATCCTCGCCCGCTACGTAGTCAAGCATTACCTCAAGGTCTTCGGACTCTGTCTTTTTGCCAGTTCCGGACTGTTTCTGGTCGTAGATTTTTTTCAGAAAATAGGAGACCTCGCTACCTATGACCCCGGCGCCCTTGCCCTGGCCGGATACTTTGTCTTCAAGCTTCCAAGCATACTGGCCGAGATCTATCCTGCCTGTTCCCTGCTCGCCGTGCTCCTGAGCCTGGGCGTGCTCGCCCGTCACCGTGAGACCCTGGCCATGCGGGCCTGCGGCGTGACGACCTGGCAGGTGGCCATTCCCATGCTTGCCGTTTCGGCTGCCATCACCATGGTCGCGCTGCTGGCCAACCTCACCGTGGTGCCGGCCGCGACTGCCCAATCACGCTACATAAACGACATGTCGATAAAGAAGAAAGCGTTCCGCGGCTTCTACAACGTCAACTCGCTGTGGTTCCAGGGAGCCGAGGGTTTTTTCAACGTCGACTACTTCGACGCCAACAACCGGGCGCTGTATGGCCTTACCCTGTACGAGGCCGGCCCCGAGTTCCGGCTGGACCGCATAGTGGAAATCCCCGCCGCCCGCTGGCGCAACGACGCGTGGGAGCTCGACCAGGGAACGGTCAAGACCTTCACCTCGGCAGGCGAAATCCTCGCACGGAACCTCGAACCCGGCGAGTTCGCAGTCGACATCACCCTCGACGAGTTGCTGGCCAACCGGCGGCGCCCCTCCGAGTTCAACCTGGCCGAGCTCAGGGAGCAGATAAAACTGATGAAGGCCCGCGGCCTGAACACCGACGGCTACGTGGTCGACATGTACGTAAAGGCGGCGTGGCCGGTGTCGGGGCTGGTAATGGTGCTGCTGGGCATCCCGCTGTCGCTGCGGGGCCGGCCCCGGGGCGCGGTGGCGCGCAACCTCGGCGTGGGCCTGGCCGTGGGATTTGCCTACTGGGTCACCATGGCTGTCGCTGTATCTGCCGGTCGCAACGGCGCGATGTCGCCCGCCCTGGCCGCTTGGACAGCCAATGCGGTGTTTTCGCTGGTGGCGGCGTCACTCTATCTCGGCCGCGGACTGCGCTGACCAGCTGCCAGGCGCGGCGGCGCGAGGGCAGGCCTCAGGGCAGAGCGGCGATCGCGAGCAGGCCGGTCGTTTCATCCAGCCCGAGCATGAGGTTCATGTTCTGCACCGCTTGTCCGGCCGCGCCTTTGCCGAGGTTGTCTATGGCGGTCATCACCAGCAGCAGTCCGCTCTGGCTGTGCTCACGCCACGCGATCTCGACCATGTTGGTGCCCCGCACCCTGGCCAGCGACGGCACGCCCTCCCCGCCCAGCAGGCGAACGAAGGGCTCGTCGGCGTAGGCCCGGGAAAAAGCGCTGCTGACATCCAGCCCTTCGGCCGGCGCAACGTAGCAGTGGCTCAGCAGCCCCCTGGACAAGGGCAGCAACTGGGGAGTGAACAGGAGCCTGGAAGCGTCTACTCCGTGGGCCTCGAGTTTCTCGACCATCTCGGGTTGGTGGCGGTGCTCGCCTACCTTGTAAGGCTTGATGTTCTCGTTAACCTCGGCGAACAAGCCTTCCCGTAATGCCGTCCGCCCTGCACCGCTGGTGCCCGACTTGGAGTCGATGATAATAGGTCCCCGGGTCTGCCCTGCCAGCGGCAGCAGCCCGAACAAAGCGCCCGTGGGGTAGCAGCCGGGATTAGCCACCAGCCGGGCCTCGGCCAGCTCGCTCCTGGCAAACTCGCTGAGTCCGTACACGGCGCCCTCGAGCAGCTCTGGACAAGGATGATCACCGTACCACTGCTGGTAGACATCGAGGCTGTCAAAGCGAAAATCTGCGCCCAGGTCGACGACCCGCAGGCCGGCCGCCAACAGCCCTGAGACCAACGGCCCTGAACTGCCGTGCGGAAGCGCCATGAAAGCCAACTCGGTATTGCCCACTACGTTGTCGACGCTGGCCGACACCAGTTCGAGATCCAGGCCGGCGAGCCCGGGATGGACAGAGGCCAGCGGAGAGCCGGCGTCCCGTTCTGAAGTAACGGTAGTGACCTCGACCCCGGGGTGGGCGGCCAGCAGGCGCAGCAACTCTGCACCCGCGTAGCCGGTCGCACCCACGACGGCCACCCGGACACGGGTTGCTGCTGTCATGGTCCCGCTACCTCTTGGAGAATTGAGGCCGTTTACGAGCCTTGTGGTGACCGTATTTCTTTCGCTCGACCTCGCGCGCGTCGCGCGTGAGATAGCCGGCCTTCTTCAGCGCCGGCCTGAGGTCGGGCTGCATTGCAATAAGGGCGCGGCTGACCGCGTGCCGCACGGCCGAAGCCTGGGCCGAAACCCCTCCGCCGCGAACCCGCACAGAGAGATCGTAGGAACCGGCCGTACCGGTGACCTCAAAGGGTTGGGCAATGATCATCCGCGCAGTGGGCCTGGGAAAGTAGTCTTCCTGCGTGCGCTCGTTGACCGTGACCTTGCCATCGCCGGCAACCAGGGACACTCGCGCAATAGCACTCTTGCGCCTGCCGGTTGCCTCGTTAGCAGGCGACGCGGCCTTCCTGCTGCCGCTGTCGGCAGTCCCGCTGTCTGCTGCTGCAGCGCCCCGGGCCCGTGAAGTCTTTCCTATTATAGCCATCTATTACTCCGCTTATTCTCTCGTTGCCCTCTTAAGGGGACTCTTCACAGCACCGCTCTTCGCAGCTCGCCCAAGCCGGCTCTTCAAGCTGGCAACTGCTCGGGTGCCTGGGCCACGTGGGGGTGCTCTTCGCCAGCGTAGATCTTTAACTTAAGCGCCAACTTACGACCAAGCCTGCCCGGGGGCAACATTCCTACCACCGCCTTCTCTATTACCTGCTCGGGACGGGTCTCGAGCAGACGGCCGGCGGTGGTCTCGGTTATGCCTCCGGGAAAGCCGCTGTGCCGGTAGTATATCTTGCCCTGGAGCTTGTTGCCCGTGAGCACCACCTTGCTTGCGTTGGTCACTACCACGAAGTCCCCGCAATCCACGTGGGGCGTAAAAGCCGGGTTGTGTTTACCCCTGAGCACGTGGGCGATCCTGGTCGCGAGGCGACCTAGAACCAGGCCCTCCGCGTCCACGACGTACCACTTACGCGCTTCGCGTGCGGCTTCTACTGACAGGCTTCTGGTGACCTTCTGCATACTTGGCTCCCGTACATGACGGGACTCCTCAATTCCTCGTAACTCAATTCCTCACGGCCGACCGGTGTCGGCCCAAAATAACAAATGGCGGGGCCGACGAGACTCGAACTCGCGACCTCCGGCGTGACAGGCCGGCATTCTAACCAGCTGAACTACGGCCCCACCGCGCGCTGACAGGGCCAACGCGGTCTGCTTGGGTAACAGTTACGCCCACCAGCATCAAGTAGCGGGGCCTGAGTAGACGAAATGGTGGGCGGTGGCAGGCTCGAACTGCCGACCCTCGGCTTGTAAGGCCGATGCTCTCCCAACTGAGCTAACCGCCCCTGGTTTTCGCCGAAGCCCCCGCCGCAGCGGAAAATTCGTCCGGCGACCGCACCCGTCAGTGGGTGACCAGGCCTTTTTCGTCCTTGTCGCCGTCGCTGGCCGGTGCCGGGGTCGCGGTCGGGGTCGGCGTCATGGCAAGCGGCAGCAGACCGACCGGTTTCTCGTTGATAAACACCGAGTCACGGCCATCGGGAAGCTGCAGCGCCGTGTTGAGCACCGAGTCTACTTCTTCGACCGGTACCATCTCGACAGCCTTGCGAACCGTGGCCGGGATCTCGGCAATGTCCTTGGTGTTCTCGGCCGGCATGAGGATCTTCTTTATGCCTGCGCGGTGGGCCGCCATGACCTTTTCCTTCAGGCCACCGATAGGAAGGACCCGGCCTCTCAGGGTAATCTCGCCCGTCATCGCCACGTCGGGGTCTACTGGCAAACCGGTAAGCGCCGAGACCAGCGAGGTGGCCAGGGTGATGCCGGCCGAGGGTCCGTCCTTGGGAATGGCCCCCTCGGGAACGTGGATGTGAACGTCCACCTTCTGGTAGAAATCATTGGCCAGGCCCAGCTCGTAGGCCCGTGATCTCACGTAGCTCATGGCTGCCTGGGCTGATTCCTGCATGACGTCACCGAGCTGCCCGGTGATGGTCAGCTTACCCTTTCCCGGAAGAACGGTGACTTCCGTATTAAGCAGCTCGCCGCCGTTCTCGGTCCAGGCCAGCCCGGTAGTAACACCGACCAGGGGCTCGACCTCGGCACGACCGTAGCTGAAACGCTTGGGGCCCAGGAACTTTTCAACCTTGCGTGGAGTAACACGCACGGGCTTGGGGTCTTTTTCGTCGACTATCTTCACCGCCACCTTACGGCAGATAGAGGCTATCTCTCTTTCCAGGTTCCGCACTCCGGCTTCCTTGGTGTAGTGCCTCACGAGGTGCAGCAAGGTAGCGTCGGGGAACTCGACCTGTTCTTCGGTCAGTCCGTTGGCCTTTCTCTGCTTACGGATCAGGAACCTACTGGCGATATTACGCTTCTCCAGCTCGGTGTAGCCGGCTATGCGGATGATCTCCATACGATCCTGCAGCGGACGAGGAATGGCGTCCAGGCTGTTTGCCGTGGTCACGAACATCACCTTGGACAAGTCGTAGTCTACGTCGAGGTAGTGATCGTTGAAGCTACCGTTCTGCTCAGGATCAAGCACTTCAAGCATCGCCGACGCCGGGTCTCCCCTGAAATCAGCAGACATCTTGTCTATTTCGTCGAGCAGGAACACCGGGTTTCCCTTGCCGGCCTTCTTCATGCTCTGGATGATCTTGCCCGGCAAAGCACCGATGTAAGTGCGGCGGTGACCGCGTATTTCGGCTTCGTCGCGCACACCACCAAGCGAGATACGAACAAACTCACGCCCCATCGATCGCGCGATCGAGCGCCCCAGCGAGGTCTTGCCTACGCCGGGAGGGCCAACGAGACACAGGATCGGGCCCTTGATCTCTCCCACCAGCTTGGTCACGGCCAGGTACTCGAGAATGCGTTCCTTGACCTTCTCCAGCCCGTAGTGATCTTCGTCGAGAACAGCGCGGGCCTTCTCGATATCGATGTCGTCGCCGGTGTAGTCTTCCCAGGGAAGGCACAGCATCCAGTCGATGTAGTTGCGCACCACCGTGGCTTCGGCCGACATGGGCGACATCATCTTGAGCTTCTTCAGCTCTTTCTCGGTCTTTTCGCGGGGTTCCTCGGGCATCGACGAAGCCTCTAGAGCTTCCTCGAGCTCCTGCACCTCGTTCTTGAACTCGTCCTTTTCGCCGAGTTCTTTCTGGATAGCCCGCATCTGCTCGTTCAGGTAGTACTCCTTCTGGGTCTTCTCCATCTGCTTCTTGACCCTGGAGCGAATGCGTTTTTCGACCTCAAGGATTTCCATCTCCGAGCGCATAAAACCCAGCACCTTCTCAAGCCGTTCGGACACGCTGAAGGTCTCGAGCAGAGACTGCTTATCTTCGAGCTTGACGCCGAGGTGCGAAACAATCGTATCGGCCAGCCGCGAAGGCTCGTCTATGGAGGCCACCGTGCCGGCCATCTCCGGCGGGATCTTCTTGTTGAGCTTTACGTAGGATTCAAAAGCCGTATTGACGCTGCGCAGCAGTGCCTCCATCTCGGACTCGTCGCCTTGGACCTCCTCTACTTCGTCGACCTCGACCTCGAAGAAATCCTCGGTGCCGCCGAAGGACTTGATGACGGCGCGGCGCTTTCCTTCAACGAGCACCTTGACCGTGCCATCGGGCAGACGCAGCAGCTGGACGATGGTGCCTATGGTGCCCACCGGGTGAATATCGTCCACGTCGGGGTCGTTGGTCTTGGCGTCTTTCTGGGCCGCCAGCAGAATTGACTGGTCCCTGTCCATGGCCGCCTCGAGAGCTGCGATCGACTTCGCCCTGCCGGCGAACAGCGGCATCACCATGTGTGGAAAAACTATGATGTCGCGCAGCGGCAACAGGGGAATGTGGCCCTGCGTCTCCAGTGAATCGCCCCCGTCTTCTTCAGTTTCAGGAGCCGAAGTCTCGTCACCAAGGGCCATGGATTCTTTTTCTTTAGACATATTTTTTCTGCTGTTCCTTCCAGGTGTTCCGGCCGAAGGCCAGTTGTTATCAGCCGACCTTAGAAGCCGAGGAGAAGACCATCAACGGCTTCTCCTTCTTCTCGACCACTTCCTTGGAAATGACCACCTCTTCCACGTCGGGCATGGAAGGCACGTCGTACATGGCATCGAGCATGATGTTTTCCATGATGGCTCTCAGCCCGCGCGCGCCTGACTTGCGTTCCAGTGCTTCGCGCGAGATGGCCTCGAGGGAACCATCGGTAAACGTCAACTTGACGTTCTCCATCTCGAACAGCTTGGTATACTGCTTGGTCAGAGCGTTCTTGGGCTCTTTCATGATGCGCACCAAAGCGGCCTCGTCAAGGTCGTGCAGGGACGTAATTATCGGCAGCCGGCCCACGAACTCGGGGATGAGTCCGAACTTGAGAAGGTCCTCTGTCTGCAGCTCGCCGAGCATACTGCGGTCGTTTTCGTCTTTTCCGCCCACGTCGGCGCCAAAGCCCATGCCATTCAAACCGACCCTTCGACTGATGATATCGTCGAGGCCAACGAAGGCGCCTCCGCAGATGAAAAGTATGTTGGTGGTGTCCACCTGCAGGAATTCCTGCTGGGGGTGCTTGCGGCCGCCCTTGGGCGGAACGCTTGCCGTGGTTCCTTCGATGATCTTGAGCAGCGCCTGCTGTACGCCCTCGCCCGACACGTCGCGGGTGATAGACGGGTTGTCACTCTTGCGGGCCACCTTATCGATCTCGTCGATGTAGACAATGCCGCGCTGGCACTTCTCAACGTCGTAGTCGGCGTTCTGCAGGAGGCTCAGGATGATGTTCTCGACGTCTTCGCCTACGTAGCCCGCCTCGGTGAGGCTGGTGGCATCGGCTATCGCGAAGGGAACCTGGAGAAATCGTGCGAGGGTCTGCGCCAGCAGGGTCTTACCGCTACCGGTAGGACCGACGAGCATGATATTGGACTTCTGCAGCTCGACCTCGCCGGTGACCATGCCCGAGTCGATACGCTTGTAGTGGTTGTGAACGGCGACCGAAAGAACGCGCTTGGCCTCGTCCTGGTCGACCACGTACTGGTCGAGGACCTTGCGGATATCAACCGGCCGCGGCACCGAAGAAACGGCGCTGATGGCCTCTTCCTGGTCACACTCCTCGGCGATAATATCGTTGCAGAGGTCGATGCACTCATCGCAGATGTAAACGGTCGGACCCGCTATAAGTTTGCGGACCTCTTCCTGTCCCTTTCCGCAGAAAGAACATACGAGGTCGCGAGTGCTGTCTTCTCCGTTTTTCGGCATTAAGTAAGCCTGGCGTCTCCGTTACTCTTTTTCGTCCTTCGACGAAGTCCTGCTACCACCAGTTCCGCCTATTTACTGTCGGGCCGCTGCTCAATGACTTCGTCGATGATTCCGAACTCAACTGCCTGCGCCCCGTCCATGAAATGGTCCCGGTCGGTGCTTTCCTCTATTGTAGCAAGATCCTGCCCCGTGTGTCTCGCCAGTATTTCGTTAAGTAGTGCCCTCACTCGCAGGATCTCGCGCGCCTGTATGTCCACGTCGGTGGCCTGGCCCTGCGCACCGCCCAGCGGCTGGTGTATCATCACCCGCGAATGGGGCAGTGCGTAACGTTTACCCTTGGCACCCGCAGCCAGTAAAACAGCGCCCATGCTCGCGGCCTGCCCCAGGCAGAGGGTCGACACCGGCGGGCGGATATACTGCATCGTGTCATAGATGGCCAGCCCCGCCGTGACATGCCCGCCGGGTGAGTTGAGGTAGAGAAAAATATCTTTCTCCGGGTCCTCGGCCTCGAGGAACAGCATCTGTGCCGTCACCAGCGCCGCCGTCGTATCGTCGACCTCGCCGCTGAGAAAGACTATCCGCTCCTTCAGCAGTCGAGAGAATATGTCGTAAGAACGCTCGCCACGGCCGGATTGTTCGACCACTATAGGTACAAGATTCATACAGCGACCCTAGCCCGTTTGGAGGGGGGCGGCAACATCGGCCGGGTCGACTTCCACGTCCTTGAGCGTCGCCTGCTCAACCAGGCAATCCATGGCCTTGTCCCTGAGCATCCCCACCCTGAGATCGGCCACGGCCCCCGGCTGGGAGTAGTGCTTGCGTAGTTCGCCCGCGCGCTCACCGGCTGCGGCCAGCTGCTCCCCCACCCGCTTCTCCATCTCTTCGGGCTCCACGCCGAGGCTCTCGGCCTCGGCCACCGCGTCGAGCACAAACCCCGCCCGCACCCGCTTCTCGGCCTCGGGCTGGACGATGCCCTTGAGCTCGTCGAACTTGTCGCGCGGAATGTCGCGCATTCCCATCTCGCCCAGCATGCTCATGGCAGTGCGCTCGACCAGCAGCGGCGGCAGGTCAAGCTTGCTCTTGCCCACCAGCGTCTCGAGCAACTCGCCACGCACGCGTCGGTCGGCTTCCTGCGAAGCACGCTCGTGCAGTTCTCCGCTTACCTTCTCTCGCAGAGAGGCCAGGTCCTCGATTCCGTCCCAGCCGAGTTCGGCCGCAAACGAATCGTTGAGCGCAGGTACTATCTTGTTCTTGATCTCCCTGACCGTGACCTGGAAGCGCACCAGGCGGCCGGCCACTTCGGAGTCCTCGCCGTTGTTTTCTGGAAAGCGCACGTCTATGGGCGTGGGAATGCTGCGGGTCACGCCCAGCAGGCCACGCTCGAAGTCGTCGGGCAGGTTGCCACTGCCCACTTCCACCTGCTGGCCATCCCTGGTGTAGCGATCCAGGGGCTGGCCCTCGAGGCTGGCGTACATGTCCATCGTTATGACATCGCCCGCCTGGACGTTGACCCTGTCTTCCTCGGCCTCGAGCACCGCCATGCGCTGGCGCAGCGATTCCATGGCCTCGTTGACCTGGTCGTCTTCCACTCGAGCGACCTTGCGGTCAGCCTTTGAGCGCTTGTAGCGGCCGAGCTTCACCTTGGGGCGGATCTCCACGGTGGCCTCAAACTTCAAGCCCTCGGCGGGCTGGTACTCGCGGCTGGTCAAATGTGGCGGGCCAACGATATCGAGCTCGTGCTCACGCACTACCTCGATAAAGGCGTCCTCGATGAGACGGCCGATGACATCCTCTCGGACCTCGCCGCCGTATTCCTGCTCGAGAATCTCGCGTGGAGCCTTGCCCTTGCGGAAACCCTTTACCTTGGCCTTACCCGCTATGTTGCCGAAAGCCGTGGTCATTTCGGCCTCGACGCGCTCGCTGTCCACACTGACGACGAGCACCCTGCTCACCGAATCGTTCTTCTTAACTTTCGCCTGTATTCCAGCCATGTTCCTGCTTCGCTCCTGCCTGTACCGTTAAATGCTTCTGGTGCGAGAGGGGGGACTCGAACCCCCAACCGCATAGCGGGCTGGATCCTAAATCCAGTGCGTCTGCCAATTCCGCCACTCTCGCCCCCGCCCCGACTGGCACAACCGTGGGTCAGGCCGCCCGGGCGAGGCGGCAATAATAGGTGCAAAACCTCGCCGATGCACACTCTGCTGTAATGATGTTCGTGGAGCCCGCAGCGGGTGCCGGCGCGGGCGGATACACCCGTGTCCCACCCCGCGACACCGTGTGATAGGGCGGCGGCCCCCAACGGGGTCCCGCCTTTCGGCCGCTGAAAATCGCAGCCCCCGGGAGTTACAGCCCTAGGGCATGGTCGTGCTTGTAGTCGAGGTGGTGCTGCCCGACACGGTCTGCTCGGCCGCGGGGCCGACTATCCTGGACGGGCAATCCAGGCTCACCTGCTGATTGACCACCAGCTGCATCACCATGAGCGCGTCAAGCGCGGTCACGCTGCCATTGCCGTTAATGTCGCACAAGTGCAGCGGGCACTCGACTGACCTGCCCACGGCGTAGGCAAGGATCAACGGAGCATCGGCTATGCTCACCGAGCCACTGCTGTTTGAGTCACCGCAGGGCAGCGAGCAGGACGGGTACGAACAGTAGTCACCGTTCTCCTGGTTACCGTCGTCGCACTCCTCGCCCATGTGGCCCTGCGGCTCGCGCTCGCCGTTGCCACAGCAGTCATCCACGTAGGATGCAGGATTGCAGTCGCCCTCGTGGCAGGTATCGCCGGTGGTGCAGCTGTTCTCATCGTCGCAACCGAGTGTGTTGTAGCTATGCATGCAGCCCGAATAAGGCTCTTCGCTAATGCAGTAGTCGGTGGTGCACAGGTTGTCATCATCGCAACTGACATCATCGGTCACGCAGTCACCTGCAACGCAGCGATCGTTCTCAGTGCACACGTCGTCATCGCTGCAAGCGTGGTTGTCGTTGGGCGCGTTGCCGCAGCCGCTTGACGGATCGCAGCTGTCAGTCGTGCAGGAGTTCGTGTCGTCGCAGTCCTGGGCCGACGTGTCCGTACCCTCGCAGGCACCCATGCCGTTGCACTGATCGCCCGTCGTACAGGCATCTCCGTCGTCACAGGAGGCGGTGTTGTACTGATCGACGGCGCATCCAGACTCCGTACATATGTCGTCGGTGCAAGGGTTATCGTCGTTGCAGTTGGAGTCTGTGTAGTCATACGCGCACAGGCCGGTCATCGGGTCGCAAGTATCAACTGAACAGTCGGCTTCATCACTACACGAAACGTCCATGCCCCCACTGACGCATTCCCCCATTTCGCAATGATCCAGCAAGGTGCATAGATCGTCGTCGAATTCACAGCTGTCAGTATTGTCTGTGTATTTGCAGCCCTCGGCAGCATCGCAAGTGTAGTCGGTGCAAACGTCGCCGTCGTCGCAGTCCAGGGAATCAACGTGCTCGCAGATACCCGCAGAGCACTCCGTTATGGTGCACTCGTTATCGTCGTCGCAGGAGGCGCCGTCTGTCTCGTTGCCGTTGTCGGTGCAGCTGCCACCGCCGTCGCAAGTATCATCGACCAGGCATTCGTCGCCCTGGGTACCGCAGGCAAAGCCTACGCTCTCATCGTTGACGTCGCAGGCACCGGCCAGGCAGCTGTCGGCGTTGCTGCACTCGCTATCGCTCGCGCTGCCACAGGTCGTGCCGTCAGTTTCGTTGCCGTTGTCGGTGCAGCTGCCACCGCCGTCGCAAGTATCATCGACCAGGCATTCGTCGCCCTGGCTACCGCAGGCAAAGCCTACGCTCTCATCGTTGACGTCGCAGGCACCGGCCAGGCAGCTGTCGGCGTTGCTGCACTCGCTATCGCTCGCGCTGCCACAG
>Ga0302123_10001713_pt1 | contig 15349 bp, 15 predicted proteins | sample CB21_321_MG_FD_203109 | JGI IMG/M metagenome (GOLD analysis project Ga0302123, IMG submission 203109) | Marine microbial communities from Western Arctic Ocean, Canada - CB21_32.1 | ecosystem: Environmental > Aquatic > Marine > Oceanic | place: Canada: Western Arctic Ocean | collected 2017-09-28 | reverse complement strand
TGCGGCTCCGGAATGCTCGGGTTGGGCGTCGAGCTGGCGGCCTTCTACGAACTCGAAAACTGCCCAGTTATTGCCATTCGTCAGCATTTTGGGAATCGGGACAAGGTCGCCGATCATGCTGGCGATCAGCTTTTCGCGCTCTGGACTGTTGGGGGATTTTTCACTGTAGAGGCGAGCTACGACGGTTACGCCGCCGCTGAGTTCGAGCTTGATGTTGGTGTTCGACTTGCCGGTCGAGATTCGCTCGGAGCGGGAGATAGTTCAATCTCCGAGGAAGTTGGCAATTAGCGCGGGATCGAAATCTCGATGTTCGTTTCGTCTGTCATTCGTTGGTCCGGTCAGAAGTCGCTGCTGAGAACAGATTATTCCACTGGTTTCTCAACAGATGTTGGTCGTCGGGGGCAATTACGCTTGAATTGGGCTAGCGCTGACAGGGTTGGGTCATTGCGCCAGACGACAGGTTGATCTTGGTCGACCGAGTCCGAAGAGGCAGGATCGGCACGAGCAGAGTTGGATCGACACTTCTTCTTCCTCGTCGTCGTCATCTGGGCGAATTCCTTCGAGCCCTTCTTTGATTAGCCACGGAACGAGGAGCAGAGCGGTCAGGGGATCGAGCCACCACCAGCCGAGTAGAGCGTTAAAACTCAGGCCGATCAGCAGCGTGATGGAGAGATAGGAGCAGGCGAGTGTTTCTTTTGCCTCGGCTGCCAGCGAGCGGATATCGAGGTCGGCTGCGAGTCGTAGCTTCCAGATCGCAACTGCTGGCATGACTGTTGCCGAGGCGATTGCAAGGCCGATTCCGATCATCGATTCGCTGGCGCCCTCGCTGTTGGCGAAGCTGTATACAACCTGAACGATGACCACGAGTGCGAGTGCCATGAACGTCCAGCCGATGAAGCGTTCGATTCGTTCTTCGGTCTCTCCTTCGGGATCCGGGTTGTTGGTCGAGAGTCGCCAGTAGACGACGGATGCGGCTGCTACTTCGAGGTAGCTGTCGGCGCCGAACGCGACGAGTGAGATGCTGCCGGCTGCGATGCCGGCCCAGATGGCAACGACCCCTTCGGCGACGTTGTAGATGATGGTGAATAGAAGGAGTGATTTGGCGGTTCGACGCATGGGGAGAGGTGAGAGTTAGCGAATGATCAGTGGAGAGTTTACTTGTCGTGTCGGCTAACGTTTATCCACGAGGCGGCCAGTGACGAGTATTTGACTTCAGTTGCGGTGACTTCGGTCGACGGATCTGCTTCGTCTTCAACCGGTTTGAGTCCGAGTTTTTCCTGTACGCGTATAGACGCGTGGTTGAGCACATCGGCGGTAGCGTATATCGAATCGGCTCCGCAGTTCGATATCGTCCAGTCCAGCGCCGCCGAAGCGGCTTCTGTTGCGAATCCCTGACCCTGGTAATCGCCGCCAATCCCGTAGCCGAATTCCACGCCGCCGTCTGAATTAACTCGGATCGTTACGGCGCCGATCACTTTGCCTTCGTGTTCGACTGCGAATGTGGGCTGCTTGTTCCAGTCAATTACGAGCCGCTCCTGGACGTACTCAACTGCGTCGAATGGTGAGTAGTCCGAGGGTATGTACGGTGCGTACTTTCGGAATGAGGGGTCGGAGGCGTACTCGAACACGTCTGGCGCGTCGGACTCGCGAAACGGCCTCAGAATGAGTCTCGCGGTGACGATCTCTGTGGGGTGCACAGACTCGGGCAAGCGGATGGCTCCTTATGAGGGGATTGTCGCGCATCCGATGCCGGGGTCGTATGAGTAATTAGTCGAAAATTGGGGTGGTGGTTGGGTCGTTGTGGAATTTGAAGGCGTGTTCGATGGGGTTGTGCACGGCCTGGTGCTTTCACGCTGTGTTTGACGAACTAGTTTCGCCGGGGAGTCTGCGCGTAGGGGCCGGATGGTCGTTTGTCGCGTTCTCTCTGGTGGTTTAGTCGGGTGAGGTGGTGGGGCTTGGCTGGGGGTGCGTGTCGCACAGGGTCATTTCGGAGCCTGAATATCGTCATTGAGGTTCTTGATCAATCCCGGTAAACCGGTGCCGGTTTGGGGGAGCGACTGAATATCGTCGGGACTACGTTTGGCCTGTACCGATTTTATGGAGCGCGGAACTTGGGTGGTGGTGACCTCCAATGCCAGCTCTCCACCCTCTAATAATACGATCTGATCTGCAGCAGACAACGCGGGTAGATCGACCTCTGTTCTAAGTTCCTGAGTGTTCGTTTCCCGTTCGATCACAGGTTCAATTATTTGATTCATGGGAATCGGATTTGTGGATCCGCGGAATCGTATGTTCATGCTGTGAATTCGAATTGGTCTACGAGGGTTCCAAGCACCGTGAAACGGACGGAACGTCGCTCGTAAGGAAATAAAAATCTGTGATGGTTTGCCATCAATTACGCCATATACCTTAATGTCAGCACATATGATTTCAGCTTCAATTGGCCATGTACGTTTCGACCAACCTAGGAACCTCCACCACCCAAACAACATGTAATTATTGATAGCGAAAAGCAATGCAACGACCGCGAGAACAATGGTCGAAATATTGGCAACTGTATTCAAATCAGGCATTTTGGTGCTGTTTGCTTTCGGTTGGTCAGGTCATTTCAGTGGGGTAGATGTACGTCGGCGCCAAGCCAATTTGTACCGACCGAAAACTGGTCTCCACCGACGGATTCGACGACATATGACTTGGGTGTAGGAGCCGTGTTATTACCGAATTCATGTCTTACGATTAGAACAACTTTTCCGCGTTCGTTTTGTGGGGGTTCTGGAGAAGAGTACATCAGGTCGCCATCATCCAGTTCATCCATTAGCCATACCGAGACGATGCGAATTTCCATGCTTTACTCCTAAGTAAACAACCTGCTTTGCTTTAAAACCATCCAGAATTTTTTGGGTGGTGGTGATCTATTCACTTCTAAAGTTCTGTTTATTTCGACTGTGAGGTCAATTCACTCCACGTCGTCTGCCAATAGGAATTGCTCAATCGAACGGTTCAACTCGATACTTGTGCGAATTATTTGACCTGACTCAGCAGACCACCGATCCACCATTGTTTGCACGGCTTTAGGACTACCGTCGCTTACCAAATACTCTCTGATAATCGACTTCAACATGCCCATGAAAACAAAGCCCGAGCTGTGTAGTTCGACATAAGTTAGTTTAGTTGCAAATACTCCATATTCTGAGACCGCTGTGACATATCTGAGGCGTCCCTCATCAAGCCGTTCTCCCGTCTGGGCTGCGGCGATGAGTTCAAGGGCAGCGGCCTGGAGTTCTGCTACTTGATTCCTGAACGGAATCAGGGTTTGCTCGCGGACACGAATCTCCCGATCACGCCGGTTTTCTAATTGTTGCGCGTTAATTTGCAACGCTAGATTTCGTCCTTGCCACTTGCACCCCAAATAACCACTCACCAATGCAGCGAGTATCGCGGTCACCGCGGGAACGATTGATTACCACGGTATCCCTGACTGACCAATCAATTCGACCTGAACGGGATCCATTATGTAAATAACCTTTTTTGCTTCGAACCTGTCCAGCATTTCGTGGACGGCGGTGTACTAAGCAGACCTTTTCCCCGACGTTCTTACCGCGAATACTCCCGGCTCGACTGTCCCGCGGTTTCGCATGGCTCGTTCTGACTCTTTGAACGCGTCGCCGTGCTTCTTCAGTTCTAGTCGTCTGCCGGGATTCTTTCGTTCGTGTTGTGAACGCGGGTTAGGGATCGTGCGAACGTCCAGACGTGCGAGGTCATCCCGTTGTTTTAGATCGTAATTGATACTGGTAGTCAAATATCTGTGCATGTGGCGGATTATCGCGCATGTGACTGTCTAGCCATGCGTGAGCTGTCATCTCAGTTGGGGCGAGATCCTGAATCAAGTTCAGGATGACGGTAATTACTGGATGGCGGCCAAACCCCACACCCACCCCACTCCTGCTGCTTAGTACGTAAACACTTGCTCATCTGGATAGTGGTGCTTAGGGTAGTTAGCTGTGTGCGATATTTCACGACAGTAACGGTGTGCGTGAGCGCGTGCGCACGTGTAAGCTGAACTGAGATATCGACGAAGCGCAGTGCAATTCGGGTCCTTTGAACAGGGATTTGGACTACTAAAAAGATGATCTACAACGTTGCGGGGCTGCTAACCGGGTCACTCGGGGATAGTGAGCGGCACGAGTTAGAGAACGAACGAATCGTCATTGACGGGCGTTCGCTAGATGAGATCTGTGGTCCGGTTCGTTTGATGCGAACTGATACGACTGTGCTGGTAACTGCTGAGATAGAAGCTGTTACCAACGAACCGTGCAGCAGGTGCCTTGAACCGGCGTCTGTAAACGTGGACTTTGCGATGGAAGAGGAGTTCTCTCCGGTAAACGCCAGTCTGATGGGCGCAAATAAACGTTCGGCTAACTCGGCAGAAGATGAGAACGATTACTACGATTCGGCGCTTGTTATTGATGAGCAAAATTTCTTAGATCTGACTGAAGGACTCGGCCAGGCCCTTCTCGGTGCACTTCCAATTGCACCTGTTTGCAGGGAAGATTGCCTTGGAATTTGCCCCACATGCACAGTAAATCGCAATATAATTTCATGTTCGTGCGCCGAAAGTTCGATAGATCCGCGCTGGGCGGGTCTTGTAGGATTACTGGATAAAGGCGCAGAATTCGCTGACTGAAACGGGCTGAGGCTCTACTGACTACAAAATATGGCTCCACTACCAAAGAAAAAACATACCCGTGCCCGCAAGGGTGGACGAAACGCCCACAATGCTATTAAGCTTCCGGCGTCTTCGGTTTGCCCGTGTTCACGGCAGGAACGAATCCAGCCGCACATTACGTGCCCGGAGTGTGGAAACTTCAAGGGTCGCACGCTTCCAGGAAACTGGCCGCAGGTGAACCTTCTCGAACAGGTGCAGCCGATTGCGGCAGCTTCTGCAGCTACTTCCAGCGAGTCAGATTCTTAGTAAAAACTGCGAGAGCAGGAGTGTTACTCCAAGATGACCACCCAGACAGCTTCGAAAATTGCGTTCTTATTCCCAGGCCAGGGCTCACAGGCAGTCGGCATGGGAAAGGATCTCTACTTGAATTCCATCGCTGCACGCGAGGTGTTCGATGAAATCGATGACACGCTGGGTCGCAAGCTTTCAACGCTGATGTTCGAGGGTCCGGACGATGAGCTTCGACAGACTCAGAACACTCAGCCCGCCATCATGGCTACTTCGATAGCAACGTGGCGAGCGATGGAAGAAGCCACGGGCGTTCTTCAAATTCCGAATGCAACGGCTGGTCATTCACTTGGTGAGTATTCAGCACTGGCAGTTGCGGGTGTGTTGAGCGTTACGGACGCTGTGACGCTGGTTCTGGAGCGCGGACGTCTTATGCAGGTTGCATGCAACGAACGACCGGGCGGTATGGCCGCACTGATCGGGCTCGATGAAGTTACCGCTCAAGAGATTTGCCGTGAGACCGGCGCACAGATGTCGACTATCAACACCGAGCAGCAGATTATTCTGTCCGGTGACCACCACAGCCTCGCAATGGCGATCGATCTTGCCAGCGCTCGAGGCGCCAAGAAGGCGATTCCGCTGCAGGTTGGCGGGGCGTTCCACTCTGGTCTGATGAGCCCGGCTCAGAACGGCCTGAACGCTATGATAGATTCACTTACGTTCCACGACCCAATGGTTCCTCTTATGGGTAACGTAACTGCCAGGTCGCTTGGTACAGCCGAGGAGGTTCGTGAAGAGCTTCGTATGCAGCTGACTTCGTGCGTGCAGTGGAACAACACCGTCAAGTTCATGCTGAACGACGGAATTACGAATTTCTACGAGATTGGCCACGGACGAATCCTCTCCGGAATGGTGAAGCGAATCGACCGTGAGGCGAGTGTTACCAACATTGGCGACTTCGCATCCGTGCTCAATTACGCAAGCGTTTCGTAGGTTTTCCTCAGGACTCGGCTAAATTATCCAGTAAGCAACTCGCCTCGTTATTCCCCTTATGGGGTCCGATTCTCCGTGTCTTCAGCCAAACCACAAACCACCCCGCATGAGCCCGATCGTTTAGACGAACTGATCAAAGGCGAAGCTGTGAGTGAAAAGGCCCCACCGATCCGCGGTGGCCGCACTGGTTCCCGCGCCGCCGTAGTGCAGGCGCTCTATGAGTCCGATTCGTCTGGGCACCCCGCCGTCGCAGCCGTGAAGCGCCTTGCCGGTGAGCGCGATCTGAGCGATGACGACCTTGATTTTGCAACCCGTCTGGTGCGTGTGTGTGAAAAACAGCGACATGAGCTCGATTCACGCATCGCCAAGATTGCGTCTCAGTACCCTACCGATCAGATGCCTCTCGTGGAACGTAACGTTTTGCGTGTGGCGATGGCCGAGTTGGATATGCCCGACGCTGCTCCACAGAACGTGGTGGCGAACGAAGCTGTTGAGTTGGCCCGGCTATTTGGGTCGGATTCATCGCCAAAATTCGTCAACGGAGTGCTCGGCGCTCTGCTAGCATAGGTTGCCGTTCGACCATGTGGTTGGTCGACGTGATTTCAATAAAACAAGATCGAGCGGGACGGCCGTTCCGCATGACCTCCCGGGGGTTGAAGTACATGGCCAGTGTGTTGGATCGAGTCCGCGATATTGCGGCGGACAAGCTCAGCGTTGATGCCTCAGATGTTTCGGCAGGATCATCTTTTACAGAGGACCTTAATGCAGACTCCCTCGACGTGGTCGAGTTGATCATGGCGATCGAAGAGGAGTTTGGTTCAGACGACCAGCCTCTCGAGATTTCAGATGAGGATGCTGAGGGTATCAAGACCGTTCAGGATGCTGTGAAGTACCTGTCCGAACGCGGTATCACTGAGTAGTTCCGTCTGAAGAGCGATTTTTCGCTCAAACAATTTAACCGTGTCTGTTCTCTTGATTATTTGTTTTGAGAACGGCACGGTTTTTTGTGTGCCGACGGCACGTTCTCTGAGAGGTCGGGCGGGGTTGACTGGATTGAGTGGGTTATGCTTCGGGGTGGTTCCGGGGGATAGTCGACGACGTTGTTATTGCGAGGAGTCGGACGACGTGGCAGTCGGTTTTCCTTAACCACCACCGCACATTTGTGGACGAGTCAACCTGTTCTACGGTGGTTCATCATTTGAACACAGCATTGCTCAAAACCGGTTATTGCTACGTCGTTCCTCCTCGCAATAACAGACAGGTGTGACGCCGGCTCTCTCGGATGGCTTCACCCACTCCCCGGCCCTCCTCCCTTACTGGGAGAGGGGTTCGGACTACTCCTCGCTTCCAGAGAGAGGGTGTACGGGGATGCTCTGGCTCAGTGTGATAACTTGACGCTACTCACCAACGTCCGGATTCGGGCGATGCCTCCCTCATTTCTCCCGGTCTTCCGGGCAACTCCATTGTGACCACCGCCAATACCCAGTCATGGAACTCAATCGACGAGATCGCAACTGCGGTTCGTTCTTGTACGCAGTGCGTGCTTCATTCGGGTCGCACTAACGCTGTGCCCGGTAACGGATCGTCGAATGCGGGCATTCTGATAATTGGTGAGGGGCCTGGGTTCAATGAGGATCAGCAGGGATTACCGTTCGTTGGGCGTTCCGGGAAGCTGCTCAACGAGTTACTGGCCGCCGTGCCAATAGCCCGCGCAGATGTGTTCATCACCAACGTCGTGAAGTGCCGTCCGCCCGACAATCGTGACCCGCTTCCAGATGAGGTCATAGCATGTCGCCCTTATTTGGAGCGACAAATAGAGTTGCTAGACACCAGAGTAATAGTCACACTAGGTAGGCATTCGCTTCTAAGGTTTTATCCCGAAGGAAAAATCTCGAAGGATCATGGCAAGATCCTCGAATGGGAAGGGCGAGTACTTTTCCCGCTATATCACCCCGCAGCCGGGCTAAGAAACCCAGCGATCAAACGAGATCTTCAAGAAGACGTACTTCGATTGCCCGAAGCAATCAGAGAATCGTTGCGATTATCGGAATCGACCGCAAAACTACCCGACCCACAAGCTGAGCCGCCAACTCAGCAAGCAGCCGAAGCCCCAGAAACACTGGAAACTCCAGAAACAAACGGGGTCGAAGCTCAACTATCTGAACCTCTATTGACGAGCGAAACCCAAGAAGAAGAAGAAAAAGAAACAGAAGAAGGAGATCGCCAGCTGGGAATGTTCTGAACACTGCTCCTCATAGTTCGAGGACTTGGCTGCACTAATCGCAGCCCGGTACTTCGCGCGTAGTTTGTTCGTAATGCTCCTGCCGGCATCATTTCAAATATATGACAACGAAAACTAACGGTGCCCCATGGATACGCGTCGTACCACTTGGCGGTCTAGGCGAGATCGGCAAGAACATGATGGTCCTCGAGACCGTCAACGACATCGTCGTGATCGATGCCGGTGTGCTGTTCCCTGAATGGAACATGCCCGGTATCGATGTGGTAATCCCGGATATGGACTATCTGGAGGAGAACGCCGATCGTGTGAGGGCTCTGCTGATCACGCACGGCCACGAGGATCACATCGGAGCAGTGCCACACTTCCTAAAGCGGGTCAACGTGCCTGTGTTTGCTCCAGCTATGGCCGAAGCCCTGCTGCACGAAAAGCTGCGCCAGGTGAAGATGCGAGACCAGGCCGATCTACGGATTATTCACCCCGGAGAACAGCACGACATCGGCGAATTCAAGGTCGAATGGTTCGCAGTTTGCCACTCCATCCCCGACTCGATGGGTATCGCTATCGACACGCCCGCTGGAGTTGTGATTCACACCGGCGACTTCAAGATCGACAACGCACCGGTAATCGGTCCGCCGTCAGATCTTGGTGTGCTCGCTGATATATGCCAGGACGGTGCCCTGCTGGTCATGGCCGACTCAACCTACGCCGAGGAAGAAGGCTATTCGCCTTCTGATCGTGAGGTTGTTGAAAGCCTGCCCGACCTTATTGGGGCTGCAAAAAATCGCATAATCGTATCGAGCTTTGCGTCTCAAATCGCACGAATTCAGATCGTTGCCGATGCGTGCATTAAGCACAACCGAAAACTCTGTGTTGTTGGTCGAAGCATGATTAATAACACCAAGACGGGTCGTGAGCTGGGACATCTGAACATCCCGGGAGATTTGATCATCTCCACAGCTGAAGCCAACAGCCTTCCCGGCGACAAGGTGCTTATCCTGACCACTGGAAGCCAGGGGGAACCTCAGTCGGGCCTCGTGAGGATGTCCCGAAGTGACCACCGTGACATTTCTATTCAGGACGACGACACGATCATCATGTCGGCCAGCACGATTCCGGGTAACGAAGTTCCGGTGAACGACTCGATCAACGATTTGGTCCGGCTCGGAGCGAGGGTTATCACCAATCACGAGACTCGAACGCATGTGCCGGGCCACGCTCGTAAAGAAGAGCTTCGAATGCTTTTGAACGCTACGAGGCCGAAGTACTTCGTGCCAGTGCACGGTGAGTATCGAATGCTCAGAGCACACGCCGATCTGGCCATATCGACAGGTGTCAAAGAAGAGAACGTATTCCTTCTGACCGATGGTGATGTTCTTGAGATAGACGCCAATTCCGGCGAAGTGATCGACCGGATAGAAGCCGGGCACATCTTCGTTCATGGACTGGGCATGTGGGATGAATCAGGAAACGTTGTGATAGAACGTCGCTCGCTTCAGCACAACGGAGTCGTATCGGTCGCATTCTCACGAGATTCTGTCGATGGGTCGCTTGTGGGCAATCCAAAAATCGTCTCAGTTGGGTTTGTTCACACTGAGGACTCCGACGGTCTTTTGCGCGAAGCTGAGGACGCACTGACTCCTGTCCTTGACCAGCATTTGAAAAAGCCAATAGAGTGGGGCGAACTTGAAGGGGTCGTGCGAACGACCGTCGGAAGCTTTCTGGGTCGCCGTACCAAGCGACGACCACTGATACTCACAAGCGCAATTGACGTCTAAAGCCAAACCAAAAAAAGCCGGCACCAACATCGCCGTGAAGACTGGCCGTTTCATCGGATCAGTTTCGAGGCTTGTTGGGCGGCTTTTGGTGGCGGCGCCGTCGCAGCTCTGGTTCGTGGTGGTGGTTGCGGTAGTTGCAGGTGTTGCGTATCTCCTGTTCAGGGAGGATGCCGAGAAACTCGTTGGGTACTCGGCAATTCCGTTGGGGATCTGGTTCGTTGTAGCGCTATTTCTGGCTGTGTTCAACTGGTCGCAACTTACTAATCGGTGGCGTTGGGTAGTGTCGTCGTTGGCGGCGGCACTCGCAGTCTCGGGCGGTATGGGAACACTCAGCGTCGAAACCTACACCGAACTTCCGTTTCTCACGAGTGATACATACGGTGGTGATATCGGCAAGGCAATCTCGCGCTGGCCTGCCGATTGGGAAGAATATGACTTCGTCGGCCTCGACAGGGTGCTCGCGTGGGCAAGGGTATCCGCTCTCCTATTAATCGCGTTTGTTGTTGCCGCTCCGGTGCTAGCGAAGGCAGCAGGTTCGGGAATTATTAAAGCCTTCGTGTTCGTTTACGCCATCCTGGCGACAGGTGTGCAGTCTCTGAACACTCGGTTCGAGGACTGGCGAGAGAAACGCAAGCAGCTGAAGAAACTCCGGGACGAGGATCGTGAGGAGTTCGAGGCCGATCAGGTAGCTCACGCTGATATTGATGCAGAGAAAGCGGCTACAACTGCAACCGTTCAGGCACCCGAGGACGCCGCCGCTGCCACGGTTGTAGAGTCGTCAGATTCGGGAATATTGGAATTTTCGGAGAAGCCTGAGGATGTAGTAACGCCGATCACCACCGCCTATCCGACTGAGGGCGAAGTCGAGGCTGCTGAGGATGCCGACATTGCACCGCCGGACTATTCAGCGGCTCAAAAATTCCGATGGACACTACCAAATCCCAAAATGCTGGCGATTGCCAGGCCGGGTGGGATCACACAGGAAGAGATTGACGCCACCAGCAAGCGGGTCGTCGAGTCGCTGAGCCAGTTCGCAATTGACGTGAGCGTTGACCAGGTGCGCCAGGGCCCGACTGTCACGATGTACGGGCTCAGCCCCGGCTGGAAGGGTCGATCTGAGGAGAGTACGGGTCAGCGGGTCCGTGTCGACACCATTCTCAATCGTGAGAAAGACATCGCACTTGCGCTCGCTTCACCAAACCTTCGTTTTGAAGCACCTGTTCCGGGCAAATCATTAGTGGGTATCGAGGTGCCGAACTCTCACCCGACCGAGGTGACGTTGCGTTCAGTGATGGACACCCCGGAATGGGAACAGTTCAAACAAACTGCTGCGTTACCAGTTCCACTCGGACTCGGGAGTGGCGGTGAACCGGTCATGGCCGATCTGGCACGGATGCCGCACACGCTGGTGGCCGGGTCTACGGGGTCGGGTAAAAGTGTTTGCATGAACGCGATTATTACCGGGCTGATCATGACGAAGACCCCGCTTGCGCTGCGGTTGATCATGATCGATCCGAAACGGGTTGAGCTGACTCCATATCAGGGCATTCCTCATCTGTATCACCCTGTTGTCGTCGAGGCTGACAGGGCTGTGATTGTTCTGAAGTCGCTGGTCGACGAGATGATGGGCAGGTTCCGCCAGCTCGAAAAGGCCAGCGTGAAGAACATCGCTTCGTACAACGAGAAAAGCAAAGAGAAGATGCCTTATCTCGTGATTCTTGTCGATGAGCTTGCCGACCTGATGCTGACTGCAGCCGGAGACGTTGAGCGACTGCTTGTTCGCCTTGCGCAGTTAGGTCGGGCGACTGGTGTGCATCTTGTGGTTGCGACACAGCGGCCTTCTGTTGATGTGGTGACGGGTCTGATCAAGGCCAACTTCCCGAGTCGAATTTCGTTTGCAGTGATGTCGCAAATCGACTCACGGACTATTCTCGATTCAGTCGGCGCTGAGAAGCTTCTGGGTCGTGGCGACATGCTCTATATGCCGATCGACAAGCCGAAGCCCGCACGTGTTCAGGGTGCGTTCCTTAACGATGCTGAGATCGAAGGTGTTGTCTCGGCTTACGAGAACATGAACGCGCCGAACCTGCCAGAGCTAGTGGTGTCGTTCGATGACCCTGGGGCCGAGGGTGGCACTTCTTCGAGCGCGGTCGATGGCGATTCGATGTTCGATCAGGCAGTCAGCCTTACCCAGTCGCAGAAAACGCTTTCGGTGTCGCTGCTCCAACGTCGTCTGCGCATCGGGTATCCGCGTGCGGCGAGGCTGATGGACGAGCTTGAAGACGAGGGCGTTGTGGGCTCCGGAGAGCCGGGCAAGCCTCGACCAGTGCTTTAGCCGCCCTCTCAGTTTCGGACTGAGGTACCCGGCAACGGGTGAGCGAGTTCATTTCACAGGCTGTTCATAGGCTTAGAATAGATAGAGTCGCGGTTCAACAGATCGGCAACAATCGCCCGACGGTAGGATCAGTACTATTCAGGAGCTGAACGCACTAACGTGGCAGATGTAAATCCACTATTTCCAGATAACGAACTGCCTGAAGACCAGCCAAAAGCTGAGCAGGTCGAAGAGGGCGCGTCGCTCGATATTGAAAAGCCCGTTGAAAATTGCCTTTCCTGTGGCGCTGACGTGTCCGAATCGACCAAGTTCCGCAGGTTGCGGGTATGCCCGACATGTGGGTATCACTACACGATTTCGGCCAGACGTCGTATCGCAGCGATTGCTGATGAAGGCAGTTTCAAAGAGACGAGTAAGTGGATCCAGTCGCTCGATCCGCTTGAGTTTTCTCCTCGTATTTCGTATCGAGTCCGTCTTTTGCAGGACCAGACCCGCACCGGCCTATCTGAAGCTGCTGTCACCGGGGCATGCATGATCGGCGGTACGCCCGTCGTGATCATCGTGCTTGACTCGAGTTTCCTTGGCGGGTCGATGGGCGTCGTTGTTGGCGAAAAAGTGACCCTGGCGTTAGAGTTGGCGGCCCGAAAGAAGATGCCGTGCGTTGCGATGGTTACGTCTGCTGGAGCACGGATTCAGGAGGGTGTGCTATCGCTGATGCAGATGGCCAAGACGACCCTTGCCGCTCGTGCTCTAAAAGACAAGGGGCAGGCGTTCATCGTTGCGCTGAGTAATCCTTCGACGGGGCAGGTTCTTGGCAGCTTCGCGTCGATGGCCGATATCATCTTCGCCGAGCCCGGGTCTCACATTGGATTTGCGCCGCTGGGCGACCTCAGGAAGCTCGAAGGCAAGCGGGCCGACACCGAGCACACGGCCGAGGCGTATGTGGAACGTGGTCATGTGGATGCGATTATCGAGCGTGACCACCTGAAGCACGAACTGGCTTCGGTGCTCGACCTGATTTCACCAGAATTTCGACTGACTTCGTCGCGGCGCATCAACTCCGAGAGCGTTGCCATTAGCCCACGTGAAGCATGGGAGATGGTCAAGCTGGCTCGTCGACCCGACAGGCCGAGGGCTCGCTTCTACATCGACAACGTATTTGCCAATTTTTTCGAGCTTCATGGCGACCGGGTTTTCACTGACGATCCTTCGGTAATCATTGGACTTGCTCGGCTTGGCGGTCAGAGCGTGATGATCGTGGCCCAGCAGAAGTCTGCGTCAGAAATAGTTGTGGGGCCGAACGGCATGCGTGCGGGTGAAATTACGCCTGGAGGGTTCCGAAAGGCCCGCCGAGGGGTGATCCTTGCAGAGACGTTCAAGATTCCGCTCGTAACTATCGTCGACTCACCGGGGCCGCGTCTGGGAATCGACATGGAGCAGCGGGGACTCGCCAGTGCGATCTCACGGATGATCGATCAGATGGGGCGTGTGAAGATCCCGACTCTTTCGATTCTTATCGGCGAGGGCGGTTCTGAGGCGGCGTTGGCATTTGGGCTCGCTGACCGTGTATTGATGCTCGAAAATGCCATCTATACACCGATCTCGCCGGAGCTTGGCGCCCAAGCGGAGATGAGCGATCGGAGCAAGGCGTCGGAGATAGCTCGTGCGCTCAAGTTGACCTCGGTAGATTGCATCGAGATGGAGATCGTGGACGATATTGTTCCCGAGCCGGAGCAGGGGGCGCATCATTCGCCAGACGAGGCGGCACGGCTTTTGAAACGGGCTCTCATGCGGGAGCTTTCGAACCTCGCCGGTCAGAACACGAAGACGCTGGTTCGCCGTCGTCAGAAGAAGTTCCGCAAAATCGGCGAGTACGGCAATCGCTTTAGATCGGCGATTCGACGTGAGACTAAGGCGTGGCAGGTTGGTCTTGCAGCGGGTGTTCGTGCGTTCCGGCAGTCGGGCGAAACTGACAGCAGTCCGCAGTTTGTGGATGACGACAAGATACTCGACGATATCGATGAGTTTGACGAGCCGGTCGACTCTGAGCTCGACGCCACTTAGGCGGTCGTTAGTTTTGCTACGTTAATTTTCTGAGTGCCTCCGAGCGATCTGAGGGCGCGTTGCAGTGGGCTGAGGTGGAGGGATGTTCAGGCGTATGGTTTCAGCCCACACCCTCTCCCTTCAAGGGAGAGGGAATTAGGCGTTCAGTACGTACTGTTGGATCGCCACGGCGGCACCGTCGTTCTCGATACTGGGGACTACTGCGGTTGCCAGGGCTAGTAGCTCGTCGGGGGCTCCTTGCATGGCGATTGCGTGGCCTGCTGTGCGGAACATGGGTAGGTCGTTCCAGCCGTCGCCTATGACCATCAGATCAGCGGGGTCAATGCCTGCGGCGCGTGAAAAGTCTCTCGCTCCTGTTCCCTTATCGACGCCTGATTTGGTGCAGTTCACATACCAGTCGTCCTTGTTGCCGAGCGATACGACGGCGTTTACCGAGTCCGACTGCAAGCGGTCTGCCCAGATTACGGCTTCTTCGTGTGTCGGGAATTCAGCTATTACTACCGTGATGGTCCAGTGAGTAATTTCGGCCGGGTCGAACACCATTCTTCCTTCGTCGCACACCAAAAGCCGCATCGCCTCGGGTTGGAGGGCGCTTATCACGTGCTCGGCATCGACACGATCCAGGCTGTGCGAGGTGAGCGATCGCCCTGTAACGGGGTCGAGTAGCGTGGCTCCGTTGTCGGCTACTTGCGGACCCGTAAGGCCAAATATACGAGCGTAGTGTCCGACCTCATGCTGGACGCGACCCGACGCAACGTCAACTGGTATGAGTTGCGATGCTTTTTTGATCGCTTCTATGACGACCGCGGTGGGCTGATCGTCTGGAGGCAGAACTGTGCCATCGAGATCGATTAGCAGCGCTTTCGGGGAAGATGAGCTTCGGGATTGGGATTGAGAGGAGCTAATCAAGCACTTCGACCGGGTTTTCTAGGGGTTCGCCGTTAAGTGCGCGGCGTGCGTTTTCAAATGAAAACACGAGCGCCCGA
>Ga0302123_10001710_pt1 | contig 15367 bp, 17 predicted proteins | sample CB21_321_MG_FD_203109 | JGI IMG/M metagenome (GOLD analysis project Ga0302123, IMG submission 203109) | Marine microbial communities from Western Arctic Ocean, Canada - CB21_32.1 | ecosystem: Environmental > Aquatic > Marine > Oceanic | place: Canada: Western Arctic Ocean | collected 2017-09-28 | reverse complement strand
TTTTTTAAGTATCGCTGATGCTAAAGACCCTGAAACTACTTGGCAAAATATATTAGGGCACCCGCCTCGAACATTAGAATGGGATTTTTCTAAAAAAGACACAGGCATTGAGCGCTTAATGGGGTTTGATATTAGTGAGAATGCTTTTTCACGCCGCAAAAGCATGTTTTTAGCCAATGTACATAGCCTCTTTCAAATCGCCCATGACAATGACCATTTATATTTTTCTAATCATGCCCATCAATTAGAAATAAATACTTCTGGGCTTTCGGCCTTATCCACACAAGTATTGCTTAAATGCATCTTAAACCTGCATTCTACCCTTGTGATGGCATTATTGGGAAAATTCCAAAGCAATATCATGACACATGTTTTTCCAAGCAACAATAAACTGATCGACAGAGCCACACGCTATGTCCTATATTTACTTGAACAACAGGGTGTTACATGCGAGTATGACAAGGTTGCCCAAACACTGTATAATGCGGGTGAAAATATGCATTCAACAGAATCAATCGTGCTTAAAACGCTAGCAAAGCTGACAGAAAAAGCCTAACCACATCGACAAAATAAGGATATTTTGCAATTAATAAATCAATTCTTTGGGTTCTAATTTGTATCCCAGCACTGGGGGGCCTCTTACACGGTTATGAGATTGGTATTATTTCTGGTGCAATGGTGTCTATTCAAAAAGAAATTGCTCTTAGCCGAGACCAACTTTCTTTTATTGTTGGTGCTGTTTTTTTTGGTGGTGCCATATCGGTGCTGTTTGCAGGCGAAATGGCTGATAAATATAGTCGCAGATTTGTCTTACAGATTGGGGCTGTACTGATTATTGCAGGTTTAGTGCTTGCGGCAATGGCAAGTGGCTTCTGGCTGGTATTTATTGGTCGCCTATTGCAAGGCATTGGTGTGGGATTTATCACACTGGTCACCCCTTTATATCTCGTGGAAAGCATGCCTAGCCAGCTTCGAGGATCTGGCACATCCACGGTTCAATTTTTCTTAAATGGTGGTATTGTTTTAGCCGCACTTATCTCATTATTTTTAGTGGCTGGAGATCATTGGAGACTCATGTTTTTAATTGGAGTCATCCCTGCCATAATCCTATTTATCGGCACATTTTTTATCCCACACACTCCCCGCTGGTTAGTGATGCGAGGGAAAATAGAAAAAGCTAAAAGCGTGTTGGCTCTAACGCGCCCTGATGCCGAGGCCGACCATGAATTTAATCAAATCTTGCATTCTTTCAAACAAACAACTCAAACCAGTGGCTACGCGCTTCTTAAACAGAAGAAAATGTTACTTGCCGTCTTACTGGTCACTCTCATTGGTTGTTTAAATCAATTAACCGGCATTAATGTCTATATTGGATTTTCGGCCATTATCCTAAAAGATGTGGGCCTACACTCTGACAATATTGCGGTTTTGGGCACGGTTATTATTACAGCAGCTAATTTTCTCGTGACCCTCATTTCCGTATTGCTTGTGGATAAAGTTGGGCGTAAGTTATTGCTCAAAATAGGTTTGATCGGCTTAATTCTAGCTTCATTATATCTAACTATCGTCGCGACTTTATTGACTGCCTCTGATTCTACCGCTTACCTGGTGCTCGGTGGGATCATCTTCTTTGCGGTCTGCTTTGCGATTGGGCCTGGCACTATGATTTGGCTATTACTTTCTGAACTATTACCCAATCCAATTCGTAGCATTGGTATGTCTATCGCTTTAGCAACATTACTGTTTGCTTCAGGTGCTTATGCCTCCGTATTTTTAAGCTTTGCGCATACTATAGGCTATCAAGGCGTATTTTTGTTTTCTCTGGTTATTTGTGTCTTCTATTTATTTATAGTCATTAAATTTGTGCCTGAAACAAAAGGAAAATCACTGGAAGAAATCGGGCATTAAAACAATCACACATTTTTATGATGACCAACTATACTTAACCTCACGACTGCTAAATTAACCGCCTAACAACCGAGGAAAATACTATGACCAAGAAGAACATTATTTTAGCCATTGCCATAACCTCTCTCACATTCGGAATTGCCAATGCTTAAGACGCTAAAAGCGATTTTAGTGTTTCTGTCAGTTGCAATGGTGTACCTTTAACCATTGGGATGGATAAAGACACGGCATTAAAGGCTTGCGGAAATTCAGGATTTATTGCGCACAAACAAAAGAAAAAATACATGAAAACTGAAGTTGGATATAAATCAATGGCTGGAAAAGATAAACACTCATTAGAGCTGAATTTTGTGAATGGGAAGCTATCTGACATCGACGCCTCTGTTGATACCCGTTTTGTTAAACGATTTTATACAACCGATAAAAATAGCCTTACTAAAAAATAGACCCTTGTTAACGCCCTGTTGAAAGAATGGTAATCACTTTTGTCCGAGCTATATCCGATAAATCCCAGGGCCTTGCATAGCTAAAACTGATGGTTTGCATCTGAGGCACGCTTTTAAATCTCTTTGACACTTGCATTTTAAAAACTGCAACACCGCCAGCACCTACTAATTTTTTCTTACTCTCACTTACTTTATACTCATAGGACTTTGGTCGAATTAAGCCCTCATCATATTGTGTTAAATACCATTGATAACCTGTCGTCGCATTTGCGGGTAGTTTAATATTGATCGTGGTTTTTTTGCCTGAGACAACCATTGGTTTATCCTGTTGTTGCGCAGCAGGTGCTTTGTTGCTTTGGTCTTTCTGGCTCACCATATTTTCTGCCCATATCTGCGAGCCAACGATCGCACTGAATATACATAAACTAATCAAATATTTTTTCATAGAAGCTCCTTATTTATCTCATAAACCAGCCTGATCGCTGAGCTATAAACTATAATGAATTGGGAATTAATCCTTTGGTGTGTGTTGGATTCATCATATATAAAAGATAGTCAAAAAAATGATTTCAATCAAGAATGACTTTATCCAATATAAATTCGGCATTCTAAACTGGACTATGTATAATATAGATCATAAATTGCATAAACAAAATTTGAGAATCTAACAAATGGCAATCCAAAGATTTGAACTTGAACTCCTCGATAAGAAAATGATTTCCCCGAACACCATGCACCTATCATTCAAGCGTGCAGACAACCTCGAACTAGATTATATTGCAGGACAATTTGTCACCTTTATGTTTGAGCCCAAAAGTGACAAAGCTAACAGTGGCAAACCTAAAAGGCGCAGTTACAGTATTGCCACTATGGATAAATCTGTGGACAGTATTGATATTGCGATTTCTTATATTAAGGGTGGGATTGCTTCTGAGCATTTATTTAATGCTGAAAAAGGCGACAAATTTAATGTCATGGGTCCTGCTGGTCGCTTAATTTTAAAAGAAGAAGAGATTCAACGAGTGATTCTTGTGGGAACCGGTACTGGCATTGCCCCATATCGCGCCATGCTACCTGCGCTGGCAGAACAATCTTCGCTTCAAGTGGAGATTTTATTAGGTGTGCAATATCGCCAAGATGCCCTATATGCTGACGACTTTATTGAATATGCCAACAACTATGACCATATCTCATTTAAAGCCTGCTTAAGTCGTGAAGAACAACCACTTAAAAAACATGAGGTTAAAGGCTATGTACAAAATCAATTTGATGACTTAGCCCTCATTCCAGGTGAAGATGTTATTTATCTCTGTGGTAACCCTGATATGATTGACGATGCTTTTGCAAACTTAACGACAGCTGGGTTTGATAGTAAGAGTGTGCGAAGAGAGAAATATATTTCTTCTAATTAACAGGCGATTACGATTAAAACCTATAAGGAGAATGCCATGTTGCTTTGTCTTGATGTCGGAAATTCACATATTCATGGTGGATTATTTCATTTAGATAAATGTATCATGCAATTTCGTTATGCCACTGATTCAATAGCAGTCACTTCCGATCAAATTGGGGTTTTTTTACGCCAAGTCATCAAAGAAAATGATTACAATCCTGATGATATTAAGCATGTTGCCATTGGCTCTGTTGTGCCTTCCATCAACTACTCTTTACGTGCCGCAATTATCAAATACCTACATACGGAGCCTTTTATCTTGCAAGCAGGCGTTAAGACTGGGCTTAAGATCAAGTACCCACACCCTCAAGAAATTGGTGCAGATATGATTGCGGGCGCTATTGCGGGCATTCATCAATTCCCAAACCGAAATTTAATTATCATTGATATGGGCACAGCCACCGTGGTAAACCCCATTACTGCTAAAGGAGAATTTCTTGGTGCGGTAATTGTTGCTGGCATGAAGTCTTCTATCCATGCCTTGAATAGTGGGACCTCGCAACTTCCCGCAGTCAATATTGCCAAAGTAGATCATTTTATCGGTAAAAGTACACCTCACTGCATCCAAGCTGGGCTATATTATGGCACGCGTGGTGCGTTAAGAGAAATCATTAATGGCACGATCCAGGAACTTGGCTGGCTGGCTGAAAACACGACTGTTATTGCAACAGGGGGCTTTGCACAAATTTTTTCAGAGGACCAACTATTTGACATCATCGCGCCTGATTTGCTTTTACAGGGTGTTAAGATTGCCTTTGAAAAAAATCAATGATCGTCACCATTCGATGATAAGATTTCAAAAAATATGGAGGAGCTCAATAGTGAAAATAATATTAGTGTATGCTTCCGTGTTTACTCTACTCTCAGGCTGTACCTTTATTCCTGCTGATCGCTTAGATAATCCTAATAATCGAAATATCCGAGTGACCAATATCCCACCTGATATGCATTGCAAGTATATTGGTGAAATTCATGGTAGCCAAGGAAATTGGTTTACGGGGATTTTTACCTCTAATGCTTACCTGATTATGGGGGCTAGAAATAATCTTAAAAACCAAGCTGCTAAGCATGGCGCAAATTATGTTTATACAAACCCAATGCCAATTGTTGGGCCAGCCTTTATGACTGGAGATAGTTTTACCGCGATCAGCGCTGAAGCTTATCATTGTGAGAAACCTAATACAGAAAATAGAATCATTCAAAAAAATTGTGGTTACTTTTCACTTTGCCTGCATAACAATGAAGCAAGCTTAGAAATGCCTGCTGAGATCAAGAAGGAGGTAGTGAAATGATGAAACAACCTCTCTTAATTATCGCATTCGTTTCTTTTTTTATAACGGGTTGTACCGTTATACCCGCTAATAAAACTGTAAATATAAAAGCACATAATGTTTACCTAACCCAGAAAAAACCACCCAAGAGTTGCCGCTATGTGGGTGAAGTCTATGGTTCGCAAGGCAATTGGTTTACAGGTATGTTTACCTCCAATATGGACCTAGCTCTTGGCGCCCGTAATAGTTTAAAAAACCAAGCGGCTCATATCCATGCAAACTATGTGTATATCGAAGCATTTAATGCCAATGATTCTGCGCTGTTTGTGGCAGGTAATAAAAATGTGACACTGGTGGGGCAAGCTTACGCTTGTGAAAACCTTAAAGGATATGGGGTCAACGCAGTGACAGAAACTCCCTGCGGATACCTATCTTTTTGTGTCAAAAGAAAAGAGTAATAGCTAAATTTTAACCGCTTCGCCAGTTAAAACGGTATTCGCCATTAAAAATCCAACAGCACAGCGATAATTAATTTGACTGGTGCTTTCAACATCTTTCACATTTGATTTGATATTAATGACGGCATTGACTCCCAGTGCTGTTGCTTCATCTCGTAAAGATTTCAGTGAAGCTAAAAATGCCCAACGGCAAGCATCGCTATCGGATTTCCAAAAAGCACTGGTGCGGTTGCTGGTAGCAACCTTACCAAAATTTTTGATTACGGTAGGATGCTTTTGATCCCCAAAATAAAATTGAACCGTATTTCCTAGTCTGGTTTTTGCATCATTTGAGTTAGTAATACTAACCCCGTGTGCAACTTTAAAATATAGTTAAAATTATTTTATAATCGTATATTGATAGACATAGGTAATTGATATAGCGTTAATTTCTCACAAAAAAAGCCGATAACACACCTATGTCAATTTAAGATTATATCATTTTTGTATACTGCAAAGTTACACAATGTTATCCAAAATCACACAATAAGTTAAGGTCAAGGGGATTTACACCATCTCTAGATGATGAAGAGGTCATTACAATGGAGCTGATAGGGGGGTTTTTAGGCTTTGATGCCGACAAACATATCTGGCAATATTTCACTCAACATTGGAAGCACTACTTCCCCGGACTCAGTTCAAGAACTGCCTTCACTCGCCAATCCGCTAATTTGTGGCAAGTTAAACAGATTTTACAGGTTATTTTGTCTGCTAAAACACATGATAAGTCATCTGCTTCTATCGTTGATGGATTCCCAATACCTGTTTGCAAATATGCTCGCTCTGGGCGTCATAAGTTATTTCAAGATGATGCTTCTTTTGGGTTTTGCGCAGCACAAGATGAAAAATACTTTGGCTTTAAAGGACACATTATTGTTAATAAATATGGCTTTATTCAGGCAGTAGATGTTACACCCGCCAACATCGATGAAAGGCAGGCACTGCTAGGTATTGCTGAATATTCTTCAAAGACCCTGCTTGGGGATAAAGGGTATCTCTCGGAAGAAATAGCTCGCACATTAAAATCACAATATGGGGTTTTCTTACACACGCCTGTCCGAGCCAATATGGAGGAGACGAGAGAAAAGAAATTTCTCTCGTGGATGAAGTGGCAACGCAAACGTGTCGAAACAGTGATTAGCCAACTTGTAGAAAGATTCAATATTCAAAGGGTGAGGGCAAGGGATTTGTGGCATTTTAATAATCGGATAAATCGAAAAATTCTATCGCACACAATAGCCATGCATGCAAATATTTACCTCGGTCGGGAATTAAATCAATTGGGTGGAATTATTGGATAAAGTTGCTCACGGGGTAAAGAACTCATTCTTTTTAATTCTCTGATAAAAGAATATCACCAACAGACTTAAGAGAACATAAAAGCCTATCATTTCAACTGCAATAGATACATAAGGACAGGCAAGCAATGAGGATATCAAGGTAGTCAACGACGAGATTAACAGCAAATATCCTCCTAAAACGGCAGAAACCACCCCAGTTTGATGTCGAAACATATTTAAAGCCTTTGCATAAATCATAGGAAACACAGCGGCAGCAATAAAAATCATCACAAATGACGACACCACAACAAGATAAATATTAACCTTCGTTTCCAAAGAAACCAACAAAGCAGTCATCGCCAATAAACAAAACAATAGTGACAAAGTATTGATTACATGCCGCTCCTTATAGCCCTCCAAAAATCGAGGTACCAGACTGCCCAGGAAATAAGCCGCCCCCATCAACAAGGCCATCCAACCAAAAAAACGAGGGCTATAACCCAGATCAACTTGGATGGCAAATGGACCTAAGGTACTAAAAAGCAAAAAGGCCGAATAACAAAGCCCACTAAGTATTGACAGTGAGTAAAAAATTGGACACTTCATGACTGTCCAGATATTTTGGCTCACCTTAATAATCTCAAAAGGATGACGATTGTGGAGGCTTTCAGGCAAATAAAACAGGACCAAAAAGAAAACCACCAGTACATAAGTTCCAAGAAAATAAAAAGGCGCACGCCAAGAAAAGTAGTGCTGCAAATTACTGCCGATAAAAGGCGCAATAATAGGCCCTATCGCCCAGGCAGCCACACAATAGTTGGTGATTTTTTTATACTTTTCCCCCTCAAATAAATCTGGCAAAATGGCCCTTGCAATTCCCATGATACTGGCCATGCAAACCCCTTGTATAAACCTCAAAACCAATAAAATTTCAATATTGGGCGACTTGGTGATAGCGAAAGATACAATCGCAAAAACCAAAAGACCCACTAGAAGAAAAGGTCGACGCCCAAAACTATCAGATAAAGGCGGGATAATAAAACAAAATAGAGCATACCCTAGCAGATAAAAAGTAATGGATAGTTTGACCAAACTACTGGGCACTTGAAAAAAATAACTCATCGCAGGCATCGATGGTACATAAACATCGATACCCATTCCACTGGTTGGATAAATGAGGAATAGAGTTAAAACCATAAGCCACGGAGAACGGATTCTCTTAGTCACTATGCGCTCCTTTTCAGTGTCAATCAAATAAATGATTTTGTATATTTTAACCTAGGGTATCATAAACATAAATTGCGGTCAAATTTCACTCAGAAAGCAATACCGTATAGAATATGACCTGAGATAGGAAATCCCTATGTACTATAAAATCAATGTTTTTTACTCAAACAAACACAAAGCAAGCTATGCTTATCTTTAAAGTACATAGCAATCCACCCCAATGCCAAATATATTTGAAACCGAGATTAAAATATCCCCATCAGACATCTATTTTAATGGCCATGTCTCAAATGATGTTTTTGTGCGCTGGATGTATGAAACGGCACTAGAGCACTCTATTGCCAGAAACCTAGATTTAGATGCGTATACTCGCCTAAACATTATGATTGTGGTGAAACGCAATGAGGTTGATTATCATACGCCTGCCCACCTAGAGGATACGTCAGTCATTGTCAAAACTTGGGTTGGAAGCTTAAGAAAAACCAGTGCTGTCCGTTATTTTGAAGTCTATCGCAAACATGACCACACTTTACTTGCCAAAGCACAATCCGTATATGTTTGTGTCAATTTAACCACCCGTAGACCAACACGGCTTCCGGAAGAAGTTATCACTGCGTTTTCTTAATATGGTAAATGACCTTACCTTCTCTCGTAGATAGAAAGATACCCATAATTAATAACACAGCCCAAGCCCAAAAGAACTCACTCAAAACAGAAATTCCTATCGAAGCACCGATGATGGCAGCCCAAAAGATAAACGTTGCATTAAAGACAGTCCCCAAACTCGGGCCAATTTTTTTAATGGCATTATAATAAGTCAGGTAAGAGAAAGAAGCGCTGACGATACATGCAAACAATAACCACCACACATTCATTTGAGACACCACGGATAGCACCTCATCTCCATTTATAGCCAAATAAATCGCTAATATAATCAAATAAGAGGTTGCGGAAACCATTTGCCGAATACCTAAAATCCATGAGGGCTTTAAACTTACTTTCTCACTTGCCAATGCAAACATCACGGATTCCAACCCCCAGCCGAACATGGCAATAACCGCAAACCCCATTCCCAACAATACCTCTGGACGTCTGCCTGCATCCAACCCCTCAATAGAAATACTCATCACTGCAATAATAGATAAAATAATACCAAAGACCTTAAGTTTTGTCGGCTTAATACCTAGAATCTTGATTGCTAAAATCAAAGCCACCACAGGATAACAAGCCGTGATGACCCCTGCATATACGGGGCCAGCATAAGTAATTCCCATAATTCCTGCAACCATACCTAATGGTCCCGCACAAATTGCTGCGATCAAAATAATCCAAAATATCACTTTGCTTTGATTCAACTTCGATTTAAATTCACCTTGTATTTTGTGATAGTTCATAATCCCGAAGCAAGAAAACAAATCCTGTAAAAGCGCCAAAAATAAAGCAAATATAATCACAGTATGCACATCTTCAATTTGAATATGCAAACTCAATAAATTCGTAAAAACATCATTCAAGCCCCAAAGAAAGCCTGAAATGACGCCAATCAATAATCCAATCATACTAATGCCCTAATAAAAATTTTTGCTTAATTTCAGTCGCTTGATCACGCAGTGTCGCTGCCTTTTCAAATTCTAAATTTCTCGCATGCTCTCGCATCAGTTTTTCAAGTTTTTTAATCACCCGAGTTGCTTCATTCAAGCCCACAATCGTGTCAATATCCACATCGGTAGCTTTTGTGCGTTTTCGAGCTTTTTGCTTTTGTTTCTCAGGCGCAAAATCTAGCATATCATCCACACGTTTTCGAATCGTTTTTGGCGTAACGCCATGCTCTTGGTTATAAGCTTCTTGAATCTTACGCCGACGATTAGTTTCATCAATCGCTTTTTGCATAGATTTCGTGATCACCTCTGCATAAAGTATTGCCCGACCATTCACGTTTCGCGCAGCACGTCCAATCGTTTGAATTAATGAGCGTTCAGAACGTAAAAATCCTTCTTTATCCGCATCAAATATTGCCACCAGACTGACCTCAGGCATATCTAGGCCTTCACGTAATAAGTTAATTCCCACCAAAACATCAAAAGTACCCAATCGTAAATCTCGAATAATTTCCACTCTTTCAACCGTTTCCACATCTGAATGCAGATAACGCACTTTTACATGATGTTCACTGAGGTAATCTGTTAAATCTTCTGCCATACGTTTGGTCAATGTGGTAATAATCACTCGCTCATCTTTCGCCACGGTCTTTTTAATCTCAGACATAACATCTTCAACTTGAGTCACCACTGGGCGAATTTCCACAATCGGGTCTAATAAACCTGTGGGTCTCACCACTTGCTCCACCGTGTTTTGAGTATGCTCTGCTTCATAAACTGAAGGTGTCGCTGACACATAAATTGCTTGGCTTACCAAAGCCTCAAACTCATGAAAGCGTAAAGGTCGATTATCTAAAGCGGAAAGCAATCTAAAACCATAATTCACCAAGTTTTCCTTTCGAGAACGATCTCCTTTATACATACCACCAAACTGTGGAATCGTAGCATGAGATTCATCCATCACCACTAAAACATCTTTGGGCAAATAATCCAACAAAGTCGGCGGTGGCTCTCCTTCAGCACGCCCTGACAACAATCGAGAATAGTTTTCAATGCCAGTGCAGTAACCCAATTCTCGCATCATTTCAATATCATATAGCGTTCGCTGCTCTAACCTTTGCGCCTCGACTAATTTATTTTCATCTCTCAAGAAAGTCAGGCGTTCTTTTAACTCATCTTTAATCATATCCGTGACAAGAATAATACGCTCTTTGGGCGTAACATAATGTGATTTTGGAAAAATGGTCGCACGATGTGTAGCATGTGACTTTTTCCCTGTTAATGGATCAAAATAATATAGATCTTCAATTTCATCGTCAAAAGACACAATTCTTAAGGCATATTTCTCAGAATCCGCTGGAAATATATCAATCACTTCTCCTCGAACACGATAAGTCCCTCTGGAAAAGTCTAATTCATTACGGGTATATTGCATATTTGCCAAACGCAATAAAGTCATCCGCTGATCAAGCTCTTCCCCAACTTTCAGATGCAATAACATTTCCATATATTGCTCGGGATCACCCAAGCCATAAATTGCAGAAACGGTTGCCACCACAATCACATCTTTACGCTCAAGAATGGCTTTCGTCGCCGATAAACGCATTTGCTCTACGTGTTCATTAATGGAAGCATCTTTTTCGATATAAGTATCGGAGGCTGACACATAAGCCTCAGGCTGATAATAGTCATAGTAAGAAACAAAATACTCAACGGCATTTTTCGGGAAAAATTGTTTCATTTCAGAATATAATTGAGCGGCAAGTGTTTTATTATGCGCTAAAATAATTGTCGGGCGCTGTACCTGCTCAATCACATTTGCAATAGTATAGGTTTTACCCGACCCTGTCACACCCAGTAAAACTTGATGTCGAAGTTCATCTTTGAGTCCTTTCACCAACCCTTCAATCGCTTTAGGTTGATCGCCTGCAGGTTGATAATCAGTGTGAAGTTGAAATAATTGATTATTGCTATATTCTAATGTCACAAATTTTACACTTACTGAATTATTTGGCCTTCAGTATACGAAATATTGAGTTAAGATTGCACAAAGTTTTCAGATGATTTTGTTTAATGCTACATTTAGACAGTAGCATTCCTCGCTAAAACGGATTATTTTTTACATTCCCTAAACTTTATTGTTGCAATTTAATCTGTTGCCACATCGCAATTGCATCCAAAAATCTAGACTGGTAGTTTTGATGTCTTGATCTGAACTTCTTTCGGAATATCTAGCGTGGTAGTGGTGAAAGCAATTTCAGCACCATGACTATAAATAATTCGCCCTATCTGCATCATAATCTTATCTTGAATGGCTTGGAATTTAAGCCAGTTTGTCACTTTCGTAAAAGTATACACTTGAAAATTTATAGACGAGCTGCCGAAAAAGCTTTCTGTCATCGAACCCATATCTGTTTTACCATTAATCACATTGACAAGGGTTAAACAATTATGGTCGATATCTGGATGCGCGCCAAGATAAGTATAAATGTCTTTTTGAATGACTTCAAATTTATCAAAATCATCATACCTCAAACCAATATATTGCAATATTCGACGATTTGACATCCTTGAGGCATTTACAACTGCTTGTGTAATTAATAAATTATTTGGTGTGAGAATCAACCTTTTATCAAAGGCTCTAATATGCGTCAGACGCCAACTGATTTTTTCAACTGTGCCTTGAATTTTACCGTCTATGGTATAAATCCAATCACCCACAGCATAAGGGCTGTCCAAATAAATAACCAAACCACCAAAAACATTCGAAATCGTATCCTTAAAGATAAAGGCAGTGATTGCCAAGCCTCCGCCTAAATATGCGACACCCTGCCCAACTTTAAGACCAAGGATTGCCGCAATAACAAAAATCATAATGATAATCGTCAGGGCTTGGGCAAGTTTATGCATTTGCTCAACTTTGGCAAAATTGTTATATCCGCCATCTGTCCGAGTTTCTTTCACAATCAAGTGTTTTTTCACGCGTGATGAAAATATATTCATCAACATAAACAAAGCAAATGCCAATCCAAGTTTACAGGCAGGCGTTACAATATGGTCGAAAAAAATTGTGAGCTTAAACCACATCGAAACATGCATGGCAATAAAATAGAGACCAAGAACAATCGTCACCAGTCGTAATGGCTTATTAAATGACAAATAAAACAACATCTTAATCGTTTTCGAGTGATGAATTGTCTTTTCATAATGTCTAAAAACCAAACGAATTAAGACATCTATTGCGATGCTCACTAACAAAATGATTCCCACAATCATCAGTTGCGACAATGAAATATTATGTGTCTTAAAAAAATCTAATAGCCTATCCATAATTCAGCAGTGTGTCTCGGTGTAATATTCTTATGTTTTTTTATAGGCGCTACCCATGGTAAAAGCAACTCACATCAGAAAGATTCATTGCTATATTATTGCTTTGGCTGGTGAAAACTCGGTAAATATTCCCTCACAATAGCCGTCGAGGCTTCCCAACTATGGCAACTATTAATCAAAGTCTCCGCCACTTGTGCTTCGGTCACCAAAACTGGATAACCTTGATTTGTACTAGTAAGCTCCGTCATGATCCCTTGAAAAGCCACATTTCCCATATATTGCAAAATCCCATTGATATGCGTACAACCAGAACAGCCGCCCCCTGCTTCAACCACACGTCTCAACCACTTATTGCCAATCCGAGCACCCATCAGTTTTTGATAATTACCGACAATTTTTGGGCATTGACCAAAAGGAGCTCGATCCATCACCACCTCAATCGCTTTGACTTCCATTGTACTATCTAAAGTTAAGCGCACCCACATATCATGATAGGGCTTGCCTGCTTCGAGTTTAGGATAAAAATCGCTGGTAATTTCATGCATCCGAGTGTCTGTCATATGCGCCTCAATATCCCACAGTCCATCCTGTCGTAAAAACGTTTCAAAATTAATTTTTCGTTCGTGCACCTGCCTTCTTGGCACAGATTTAGATAATGGCATAGCACTTCCCTCTTGAGCTGATATAATGGCATATATGTACGCTTATTATATTATCATAGACACTCAGGGTTTCACCATGAAAAAAATCACCGTCATTCTTGGCTTCATTGGACTCACCATATTTATCTCTGGCTGTTCAACCGTGCCAACAACCCTCTTGCCTCAGGGGAATAATATTTATGTTGTCATCGCAACCTCCTCATCCAGTAGCCGCGCCCTAAATGGTGCAATGAAAAAAGCAAATGAAACCTGTCAAGCACGGCACCAATCAGCCATTGTTCTTTCCCACGAAAGTGTCTATCAAGGTGGAATGGATCAATCCGCCAAAGAAACACTTACCATGGCAACTCAAATTGTCAATATGAATAGTAACGCCTATGTTCCTGGCCCAAACAACAGTGCAAACTTTAAAGTAGATCTGAAATTCAAATGCGAATAGCCCGCTCAAACACCCTCTAAATGTACCTATCTACTTTAAAAATAAATCAATTTCGTAACATCTCACAATGTGATTTGTCTTTGAATAAACATTTAAATCTGATTTCAGGCTTGAATGGTTCGGGCAAGACATCCATTATTGAAGCGATCTATTTCCTTTCCATGGGACGCTCTTTTCGAAGCAGTCAACTCGCACGCGTGATTCAGCATGAGCAACCTGACTTCAATCTATTTTCCGAACTACAAACTCAAGAAGGCAAACAAATCATTGCACTGCAAAAACAACGTTCAGGAAAAGGAACCGTTCGTCTGAATCATGATAATGAAAAAAGCCATTCTGCTTTAACCAAACTTTTGCCGGTACAATTATTTAACCCTGAAAGCCTAACACTACTTAAGGCTGGTACTCAACAACGTTGTCGACTCATCGACTGGGGCGCTTTTTATAGTCAGCCTGCTTTTCACCAAACATGGCAATCTGTAAAAAGGCTGATTAAGCAACGAAATGCTGCTCTGAAACAAGGTTATACTTCAGCAATGATGCTTGCATGGGATCAAGATTTATCTGACAAATCACATATTTTAGATCAACAGCGTAAAAATTATGTTGAGAAACTCATTCCAATCATTGAATCTTTACTCAAGGATTTCATATCTGAGCTCTCTATTGAAATTGAATATACGCGAGGTTGGGTAAAAGGTGTTGAGCTTATCGATCTACTCAAGAAAAACTATGAGCAAGACAAACGTTTTGGCATTACCCACCATGGTCCTCATCGTGCTGATTTAAAAATAAAGTCTAATGGACTTCCTGCCCAAGATATTCTTTCACGAGGACAACAAAAATTATTCATTTGCATGTTGAAGCTCGCACAAGGCATTTTATTTTCAACTGAGCACAATACGCCCTGCATTTACTTGGTCGATGATATTACGTCAGAGTTAGACCAACATTTTTTAGCACAATTCTTAGATCAACTTATGTCGCTCAAGGCGCAAACCTTTATGACTAGTATTTACAAGAAAGATGTTCAAACGTTTATGTCTGACATAGAGTGTCGTCATTTTGAAATAAAAAATGGAATGATTCCTTAGAAAACTTAGTAAAACAAAAATTTTCAACTAAATTATAGAGTTAACAGCACTTTAATTTAATAGATTCCCACGGACCTGGTCCGTGGTGCTTGGCGGCGTAGCCGCTGCATAACTACGTTTGCCCAATTACAGATCTAATTCGATCTGACCTGAATCCTCTTT
>Ga0302123_10001709_pt1 | contig 15370 bp, 9 predicted proteins | sample CB21_321_MG_FD_203109 | JGI IMG/M metagenome (GOLD analysis project Ga0302123, IMG submission 203109) | Marine microbial communities from Western Arctic Ocean, Canada - CB21_32.1 | ecosystem: Environmental > Aquatic > Marine > Oceanic | place: Canada: Western Arctic Ocean | collected 2017-09-28 | reverse complement strand
CTCTTGCAACTGGCAATGATAGGAGAGACTGACGATGGCTGACAATGATGGGTCCGCGAGCACGGGCACCCCGTCTGATCAGAGTTGGATCGAGGGGTTTGATGACGCGGCGAAACAGCATATCGAGAATAAGGGATACGGATCTCCCGCGGATGTTGTGCAGGCTCATATGCACCTCGAAAGTAAAATCGGGGATCAACGGCTGTCTGTTCCAAAGGCGGGCGAGGAGCTCGCGAATTGGGATGGCTGGAGCGAGCTTGGCTGGCCCGAGGAGGCGAGCGCCTATGAACTTGCGTCCCCTGAGGGATTTGAGGGCTACGATGATGGTCTCAGTGATTGGTTCCGAGCCGCGGCGCATGAGATTAAGATGCCCGCTTCAATGGCTCAGGCGATGCACGATAAATTTGTCGAGCGGATGGGCGAGCAATATACCGCTAAGTCTGATGGCGATGATGAGGCCATGCACAAACGTCAAGAGGATCTGAAGAAAGAATACGGGACCGCCTTCGATGAGCGTATTGCGCTTGCCGATAAGGCTGGGCGAACATTTTTCGGAGAGGGTTTTTTCGATCTACTCTATCAGCATGGATTGTCGGCGAATCCGATTGTCATGAACGGGCTTGTAAAGGCGGGGATGGAAATCTCGACCCCCGGGTTTAAGGATGGCGCGGGAAATAGGAATTTCGCTCAGACGCCGTCGACGGCGAAAGAGGAAATCTCCCGGCTTCGGGCCAACCCCGCCCTCTACGACAAGCACCACGCTGAGTATAGTATGCTCAACGATCGCCTGACCGAGCTCCACGGCTTCGCGCATCCTGAGAATGTCGGAGCTACATAAACTTGAATGCCTGCGTCTCGCTATCGCGCTCAGAAGCGAGAAGCAGTCGCCTGACGATCTGGTAAGGATCGCCAAAGTTTTCCACCGTTGGGTTTCCGAGGACACGGCGCGAGCCCCCTCGCAAAACCGACAACAGAAAAGATCGGGTACGGTCTCCAAGGCCCCCGATTGACAGTCTGAAAGAAGACCGACGAACGCTCGTTAAGCGTAGGATCGAGCCCGCTCGCGGATACCTCGCCCGTTTCACCCTTTGTGCAACAAACCGGAGGACAGACATATGTCAGTCCAAATAACCACAGCGTTTGTGGAGCAGTACCGGGGGAATGTTGTCCATCTTGTGCAGCAAAAAGGTTCGAGGCTTCGGGATTCCGTTCGCGTCGAAACCGTTGTTGGCAAGAATGCATTTTTCGAGCAGATCGGCAGTACCGCCGCTCGGAAAAGGACGTCTCGCCATAGCGATACTCCACGCATGGACAGCCCCCATTCTCGGCGACGGGTTTCCCTTGCCGACTATGATTGGGCAGATCTTATTGATTCAGAAGATCGAGTCCGAATGCTCATCGATCCCACTGGTCCCTATGCCGAGGCTGCGTCCTTTGCAATGGGTCGAGCGATGGATGATGCAATTATCGACGCCGCTGACGGCACCGCCTTTACCGGCGTGGCTGGCGGAACCTCGACTGCGTTCGATAGCTCGAACACGGTCGACGTTCAAGTTGGCGGTTCGTCGGCTGACGTCGGACTAAACGTTGAGAAGCTTCGCGCTGCGAAGGAAGTTCTTGATGCCGGCGAAGTCGATCCTGATGACGCTCGTTTTTGTGTGGTGAATGCGAAACAGCTTCGCAAGCTCCTCGGAGAGACGGAGGTCACAAGCTCGGACTACAATGTAGTCAAGGCTTTAGTGCAGGGCGAAGTCGATACGTTCCTTGGTTTCAAATTCTTAAGAACCCAACGGATCGAAGTCGACAGCAACTCTGATCACAAGGTACTGTTCTACGCGCAGAGCGGTATTGTGTTGGCGATTGGCGCCGAACCGACTGTGAAGATAGCTGAGAGGGTTGACAAGAATCACTCGACTCAGGTCTTCGTTTCCATGGCTATCGGCGCGAGCCGCATGGAAGAAGCTAAAGTCGGTTACATCGAATGTGATCCAAGCTAGGAGGGCTTTGAAATGGCTGTAACTACGCAAAAGTCCACCGAATACACAAACGCCACCGCGACCCCGGTTGTGAACAACAACACAACCGAGGAGCATGGTAGTGTTCGGATCATGTTTTTCGCGCATGACCAGGACGGCGCCGGCGATGCTACATCGTCGGTTTCTCTTGGCAAACTCCCGCCCGGGCGGGTGCGTGTGTTGGCCTCTCTCTCCAGGGCCTATGTCAACTGGACCACTGGTTCGGCGACGCTGGACTTGGGTTGGGATGCCTACACGGCAATGGATGGATCGACCACCGCGGCCGATCCTGATGGGCTGATCAACGGCCTCGCTGTTGATACGGTCGGTTTCCAGACGTTGGAAGGTGCCATCGCGGCGAATCTTTTGACGGGCGGGACTTACGTCTTTGAGAGTAAAGATGGCGTTGTTATCCGCGCCACTTGTCAGGATGTAGCTATCGTATCTGGCGATGATCTCGTTGGGTATCTGGCCTATGTTCTCGATTAAGGTCGAGGGTTTTAAGAGGGGGGGGCTTTCGGGCCCCCCCTGCCTCTTGCCGTTTGATAGTTAGGATCGAAGATGGCTATCGTCACATCGTTTGTTGATATCTGCAATCGAGCGATCACGTTTCTCGGTTCCGAGCGCATTACCTCGCTCGATGACGATACGAAGGAAGGCCGCGCCTGCAAGGCGATCCATGAGCAGACCCGGGATAATGTTCTAAGGGCGCATCCGTGGAGCTTTGCGATGAAGCGAGCCGCACTCGCGGCGACGACAACGGCCCCGGCGTGGGAATACGCGACCGCTTATAATTGGCCCTCTGACTGCCTGAGGATTGTCGAGGTTGACACAACCGAGGAGTGGGTTGTGGAGGGCCGCCAAATTCTCACAGACGTCACTGGCTCGATGAATGTTCTATATGTGTATCAGGTGACCGACCCCAATGAATTCGATGCTTTGTTCATCGAGACCTATGCGGCGAGGATTGCAGCCGACATTGCTTATGAGCTCACCGCGTCCCTTAGCGTTGTGCAGTCGGCGACGGCGCTATATCAACAGCTTCTAACGCAAGCTCGAAACGTGGACGCGAAAGAAGCGCAACCCCAGAAGGTCAACGATTGGCTTGAGAGCCGCGCTTAAATGGCCCGCGTCTCAAGAATTCAAACAAATTTTACGGCAGGGGAGGTCTCACCTCGGTTGCTGGGCCGCGTGGATTTGGCGAAATACAACAACGCCGCCGAGACGATCGAAAATTTCATCGTTCATCCCCACGGTGGGATAACGCGGCGTCCGGGGACCAAGTTCGTCGCCGAGGTAAAAGATAGCTCGAAGGCAACCTATCTGATCCCATTCGAGTTTTCGGTTACTCAAGCCTATGTGATCGAGGCCGGTAATCTATATTTCCGTTTTTATAAGGACCAGGGGCGGATCGAAACGGGTGCCTTCGCCCATGCCTTTGTGGCTGCGTTCATTGTGTCGACGGCGGTTGAAATTGCGACGCCATATTTGGAAGCCGACCTCGGAGATCTCCAGTACGCGCAGTCGGCGGACGTGATCTTCATCACTCACGCCAGTTATGCGCCGCGCAAGCTGACGCGCACGTCCCACACCGCCTGGACACTGACGGCGATCACGTTCCTTGATGGACCGTTCCAAGATGAAAACATCACAACGACGACTCTGACTCCCTCGGCCGCGACGGGCTCGGTTACGATCACCGCTTCGGCAATCACCGGGATCAATGATGGCGATGGGTTTAGGGCTGCCGATATAGGCCGCTTTATTCGGATCGGGCATCAGGCAGCCAAGTGGGCCGCCTCGACCGCTTATGCGATCGGGGCCCATGTAGGGTCTGGTGGCAACGTCTATGAAGTGACGAAAGCAGGAACGAGCTCGAGCGCCGCAACGGACGCCCCGACAAGCGACGGGGATGAGATTGTCGAGGGATCCGTAACGTGGAAGTTCCTCTATGAGGGGGGGGTGTATTGGGGTTACGCCAAGGTCACAGCTTTCACCGATACAACGCACGTCACGGCGACCGTTGTAAACAAGTTTGATGGGACGTCTGCGGAGATAAAATGGCGTCTCGGGGCATGGTCGACCGGGACCGGCTACCCTGCGACGGTCGCCTTCTTCGAGCAACGACTGATGTTCGCGGGCTCGACTGATCAACCACAAACGCTGTGGGGATCAAAAAGCGGCGATTATGAGAATTTCCAACCCGGGACGCTCGACGAAGATCCCGTTATATACACGATCGCGACCGATCGCGTGAACGTTATCCGCTGGCTCTCTCCCGCGAAGGTCATGGCTTGTGGCACGGCTGGCGGCGAGTTCATCGTTTCCTCATCTACAACGACTGAGCCGCTGACGCCGACCAACGTCAGGATTATCCGTGAGGGCACTCGCGGGAGCCACGCCCACATCCCGGTGCGCGTTGACCAAGTGGTGATCTTTATCCAACGGCAGAAGCGCAACTTGCGTGAATATAGTTATGTTTTCGAGAGTGATGCCTTCCAAAGCCCGGATCTCACGATCCTGGCCGAGCACATAACCGCTGGCGGGATCACCCAAATTGTTTATCAGCAAGAGCCCAACTCGACCATCTGGGCGGTGCGGGCTGATGGGCAACTGATTGGCCTCACGTTCATGCGGGACCAACAGGTTGTCGCGTGGCACCGCCATAAAATCGGCGGGTCATTTGGATCAACCGCTCATGCCGTTGTCGAGGCCCTCGCGGTGATCCCTGCGACACGCCAGGAAGAGCTTTGGATGGTGGCGAAGCGGACGGTCAACGGGTCCACGGTTCGATACGTCGAATTTATGACCAACGCTTTTAATACTGACGAAGGGGACACAAAAAACGACGCCCATTTTGTCGATAGCGGGCTTTCCTATTCGGGCGGGGCTGCGAGCTCTCTGTTGGGATTCCATCACCTTGAAGGAGAGACGGTCGACATTCTCGGCAATGGCTCGGTCTATCCTGCTAAGACCGTGGCGTCGGGAGCGGTTGCGGTCGACCCAACCGTGACCGCCGCGGCGGTGGGGCTCAATTATGTATCGGACTTGAAGACTCTGCGCGTCGAGGCGGGCTCGGAAGCTGGGACGGCTCAGGGGGCCCTCAAGCGGGCCTATGAGGTCACGTTCAGATTCGTCGACACTCTCGGCGCTAAGTTCGGGCCTAATACCACGGATCTCGATATCGTCCGTTTTAGGGGGGGTTCGGATCCGATGGACTCCTCGCCGCCGCTTTTCACTGGTGACAAAACTGTAAAGTTTCGGGACACATGGGGCCGAGAGGGCCAAGTGGTCGCCCGCCAGGACCAGCCCCTGCCCATGACGCTTGTCGCGATCGTTTCTCGCATTATTGAACATGATGGATAACTGATATGTGCCCCCCCCAAATTTTATTCGCCCTCGCGGCTGGCGGTGCCGCCATGAATGCCACCGGCATGATGATGCAGGGGCGAGGCGTCAGGGCGCAAAGCGAGTTTGATGCTTTGCTCTTGGAGCGCGACGCCACGATTGCGGACAACGACGCGATCATGTCTGAGTACGCGGCCTTGAACGATGCCTCTTTGTTCCGCCGCAAGTTCCGCCGTGAGGTTTCCGGTAAGGCGGCGCCGACCGCGGCAAAATCGGGCGTTCTGATCGGCGGATCTGGGGGTGATAGTTTTATGGAAAACGTTGTCGCAAATGCGGAACAGGCTCGCCTCGAAGAGCTCAACATTCTCTACCAGGGATCAACCGGGGCGACGGCCTTGCGAACGAAAGCGGGTGGCCTAAGGTCCGCGGCGGGGGCAACCCGGAAGGCTGGCAAGCGGGCGGAAAAAGCGGCCAACGTCGCCGCCTTTGGATCCTTTGCAACAAGCGTTGGCACCGCGGGGCTTTTAATGCCGTCGGGTAGCTCTGGGCTACTTGGCTCTTCGACTTCCGGGGGCCGTTTTTCTGCTAATGTGGGAAGCGGGTGGCTTAGATGATTTTGTTAGATAATCTGGTTAAATAGGCTTATGGCAAGACTTCCCCAATTCACGGCATCCCGCGGCGTACCGTCCACAACTGGCGTTACGTCAATGCCCAGGACTGACCTCAAGCTCGGTGTGATGGGCGCGGCGTTCTCACAAGTTGGCGCTGCGACCAATCAACTCGGGATGACGCTCTTGCAGGACGCCGCGGAAGATCACGCCGATAACGCGGCGCTCGGCGCTCAGATGGAGATCCTTACGGCGAAGGCAAACATCGAGCAGAATGGCGATCCCCTCGCGTATGTTGATAGCACCATGACGTCGCTAGACACGATTTACACTAAAGCGACGAAGGGTATGTCGCAGTTCAGTACGCGGCGTTTTGATCAGAAGTGGAATTCTATGGCCGCGTCCGCGATCTCAGCGGCACAAGTCAACATGGTCAAGCGGGGCCGGGAGAAATCCGAGGGCGCTTTGATCACGCTCATGAACAATGCCTTAACTGGCGCGGAAGTGCCCGAGCTTGAAGATCTAAGCAAACAAGAGATCTTCAATATGGTGATGACCCGGGTTGAAGAGAAGCGGGCGGCGGGTATCATTGACGATCCGAAAGCGGCCAAGCTTGCGGCGGGCTTCAAAAAGGATTACGCGGGTAGCATTGTACAAAGCTGGATCAACGGACAGGATCCGCAAGGCATGGCGAATGCCCTGGTTATGATGCGAACAAATCAATTTGGCGAAGATCCGGGGAGCCAGCTTGCCGGGACATTTTGGGGCATAATGGAAGTTGATGATCAGACCAAGGTATTCAATACGATCTCGACGCGGATCTCGGCGCTCAATACGGAGACGCGGGCAACCGCTGCGGCAGAAACCGAGCAAAGGAAGATTATTGTTGGAAGGAACCTGATTACAGCCCTTGATACATCAGAGCCTATGCAAAAACGAATAGATTCATTAAAAGCATTGACGGCTTTCGATGAATTAACCCCGACACAATTCAAGGTGGCACAGGAAGCGATCGAAAGTGCTGGAATTGGCGGCATACACAATGAAACCGCTTACAACGTTGCTGTGGCAGAAGCTGTCTCAGGCAAGCTTAAAATGCCAGATGTTCTCAGTCTGAAAGATGTCGACGCTAAGCATAAATCTCTCCTCTTTCCGATAATACAGGCGGCCCAGGAAAAGTCCTTTAGTCAGGCGAAGCAACTCTTGCTAAATGATCCCGTCCTCTCGGGCGGTGGGATTACGAAATTAGGTCAGAACGAAATGACCGCGACCATGCGGACAGTTTTGACTAAATTCCTCACCAAAAAAGACGCCGCTCGCAAAGAGGGGCCCAAGGTTGTTTTCGACGATTTCTCAGAAATGGCGAACTTGATTTCCGTGGAGAAAGTGAAGTTCAAAGAAGAAGAGCTCCAAAAAGCGCGAGACACTCTTGCCGACTATAACATCACGGCGTCGGATCTGGACGGTGCAATGAAACAAGCGGAATCAATAAAGGATATCAACCGCCGTTCGATCGCACGGAAAGCTGTGCGGTTGCTTTTTAGGAGCGCCCAATGAGTTGGCTTGAGGCATATGAGGCCCGAATCATCGAGCGAGCGGTTCCGCCGGCAACAGCCGAGGAGCTCAAGCCCAAGGCGGCCGAGACGCCGCCCGCTCAGACGCCCGGGCTGATCGATCTCGACCAATTGCGAAGAGCTCTCGACATTAGATTTGATAACGCCCCGCCTTCTCGCGAGGGCAGTCCGCTCGGCAGTGGGGAAGCTCCCGCTTTTGCGGCCTCTGCGCCAGCGGTCGCTCCCGTGGCGGCCGCGTCTGAAGAGCCCTCTGTGTTCGCGGGTGTCCCTGAGGCTGCCATTCGCGGGCCAGCAGGCGGGATCCGCAATATTTTCAGTGCTGCGAAAACCCTTGCTGATTTTCTCGATACGTCTTTCCCTGGTGGAAAATTCGAGGTTCCGCTGACGGGCTATGAACCTCTTGATCAGTTGATTTCCGACCCCGCGGGGAGCATTGTCGATGTGGCCGACACGGTGCTCAGGAACGTTGCCGAGCCTGAGGGCGTTGTCGGGGGGCTGACCGAGGGTATTCTGAAATTCTTTACTGGGTTCGCGGCGCGGGGGCCCAAGGCCCTGGCGACCGCTCTGGCCCCTGGGAGGCCGCTTACACAGGCGGCTATGCGCGGTGCCGCCGCTGACGCCTTCGCGCTCGATCCTACCGGCGAGCGGATTTCGGATCTCATCGAGCAAAGCCCCGCACTCAGTACTCCGATAACTCGATATCTAGAATCGGATGAAGATGACACCTTGGCCGAGAACGCACTCAAAAATGCGCTTGAGGGGCTTGTTCTCGGAGTCGGCGCTGATGTTGCTATCAAGGGGGTAATTGGCCTTGCTCGGTTGGCGAGATCCAAGAAAGCTCTGGCCCGTTTGCAGGCAACAGATCCATCCGCCTTCAATGCGGCCGCGAACGGGGCCGGGATCACAACGCAAGCCGATATTGATGCACTTATAAGCGGGAGAGCAACAGGCAGATCCCAACCCGAGATCGATGCGCTTGCGGGCAGAGGGGCTGCCGATAGAGCGTTGGCCGAGGTCAGTGACCCCCCCCTTAGCTTGTTGCCTAATCCCTTTAAGTCATCCGGGAAGCCGATGGCCCGTGGAACACTGAACCCGGAAGCACCCGGGACGCCAGCGACGGCGTGGCTGATGAAGCTCCTTAATCATCCCCGGATTCTCGCCGCGGCTAAGATCCTCAAGGCAGAAGAGGCGCGTTACATTGCCAAGTACGGGAAATCGGAGTTGGACGGTAAAAGCAAATTGCCTGGAACGTGGCAGATTCCCGGGCCTGAGCGTGTGAGGATCAGAACGCAGGCGAAGCTTGAGGCGGTAAAGGAAATGCGGGAGTTGGCGAAGGTTACTGAGTTCCGCCGCGAGAAAAGGATTGTTATCGTTATGGGCCCACCCGCCGCCGGGAAGTCCACTCTTGCCGAGCCGCTTGCTTTGGACCTTGGGGCTCGGATTGTCGATAATGATATGGTTAAGAAACATTTCCCCGAATATACAATCGGCGGAGTTAAAGGATACGGCGCCGCGATTGTCCACGAAGAGGCGAGTGATATCGGGGAACGGATCTTGATGGAAGCAATGCAGAATGGGGAAAATGTTATTTTCCCGACAGTGGGGCGAGAGCCCAGTGTGTTAATTAAGTTAATCGAGAAGGCTGAGCGCCGAGGTTATGCGGTGGATCTCATCTTAAACGATCTCGATATAGAGGAAGCGGTTGGCCGCTCGATCGAGAGATTTGTGAAGGCGAAGCCAACGGAAGGCAATCGATTCGTTGCGCCGAGGTATATCTTCGAGAGTGTTGGGGATAGACCGCGGCAAGCGTATGACCAAATTAAAACCATGAAAGGTGTGACAAGTTATGCCAAGTATTCCAACGACGTCCCCCGAGGACAAAGGCCCGAGCTCCTCGAAGCCGGGGGATCCCCCTTCGCCGAGCCTTTCCCCGGACGAATACATGGAAGACGATTGGATGATGCGGGCGATCCGAGCGATGGATCAAGTCCCGGAGCAGCCGCGGGGACAAAAACAGAAAGATCTCTCATAAGCGGGAGATCAATGGGACAAGGGGCCGCACCGGAGGCGTACGCCGAGGCGCTTGTTCTCCCCGGCGCGGAGGTGCTGCCTAAACGCTCCTCGAAGTTTGGCGTCGGCAAAGAGATGGGGCCCCAGACATACATCCATAAGTCGGCTGTTGAGGGCTCTAACTTACCCGCCGATGTAAAGAGGAAGGTCAAGTCGGAGCAGGTGCCTTTCGAGTGGAACACGATCCGATACAACGATAAAACGAAGGAATTGGTCTTCCAAGAGGGCATCGACTTTGACACCGTGGATGAACCTATCGTGGGTCGGGTCTACAACCCAGCGACTAAGGCGACGACAACCCACAATAAGTCTGTTTGGCATCATAAGTGGCAGTGGGTAAACGACGACTACACTGGCTTCTCCGTAGCCGAGAGCAAGGTGCGGTCGCGGCACATCGCTAAGAAGCTCGAGAAGGGAGAGCGCGGCAATATCGGCTCTTTGGATAAGTGGGCACCCATCGCGGCAGAGCTTGACGCAGAGCGTAGCGTCGCTCGAGGCTCCGTGCGTACATCCCCATCCGAGATTGATGCTCTCTGGGAGTTGCCACAACAGGAAATAGAAAGTGCCGCCACATCCATAAACAAAACAAAACTGCCTGCTCTCATCAATAAGGTGACGTGGGTTCCTGGCACTGTGAATGCGGATATCGGCGGCGGCAAATTTGATAATGCGACCGCGGCGCTAAAGGAGAAGGGCGTTGAGAATGTGGTTTACGATCCTTTTAATCGCTCGGCGGCTGAGAATGGCCTTGCTGTAGGAAGGATCGCCGGGGGTCAGGCAGACACGGCGACCGTTAGCAACGTGCTGAATGTGATCCAAGAGAAGGAAGGCAGGAGCAGAGTCATAGAACAGGCCGCGGATGCGGTGGGGGATGATGGTGTAGCTTATTTCCTTGTCTACGAAGGATCTGGCAAGGGGGTCGGCAAAGCCACAACGAAGGGCTGGCAAGAGAACCGCAAAACTGAGAGTTATATAAAGGAGATCGAGGAATTCTTCCCACTGGTACGCAGGAAGGGATCATTGCTCATTGGCAGCAAGCGGCGGCAGATCCTTGAGGCAACCGGCGATGAGGGCAAATGATGGCAATTAATCAGCCAGAACAAATTGAGCAACTTAGGCGAGCGATCGATGTCGATCTTGGGACGTCTGCCCCAACGCTTGAGGGATCGCAGTTGGGTGAGCCTTTGACGCCTGAGGTGCCGGTGCCGCTGTTCACGATCGACGGGCCAGCGCCGGGGCAAGAGGAGCCACCCGTGCAATTTGCTGGCGCCGGGGTCAGTGCGCTCAAGACGATCCTTGGTTTTGGGGAGACTCCACCCAAGCGGTTGGCAGATGTTGTGCCTGTCGGGCCAGAGCCGACAGCGACGCAAGGTGATCTGTTCGGCGTTGCCGGGGGGCCCAAGAAATTTACGATCATCCGAGAGGCGTCGGAAGAAGAGGTTGCGCGTTTCCGTTCTACCCCGGGCGCTACCGAGGGCAAGCCGCCGACCGTCGAGTTCAACCTAGATAGGATTGAGGGCCCCGAGGATATCAAGGCCACAATCGACAGTGTCTCGCAAGTTTGGCAAACTCAAGGCCGTGCCGCGGGCCGGGGCACGATGACGCAGATCGAGATCCTCGCTCTTGCCGAGAAAATGGGCCTTGAAGATAACGTGACGTTGCTCCTTAGTCGCACTGAGGGGCAGACGTTTAATGCCGAGGAGATCGCGAAATCGTTGCAAACGATAGCAAGCTCGGCCGCGTCCCTTGATAATCTCGCGAAGGAGGCGCTCGGCTCCACCGATATGGCGGTCTTGTTGAAATTTCGCCAACACCTTGCTTTCCACGCAGCCCTTCAAACGAGCATGAAGGGGGCCCAAATGGAAGCGGGTCGAGCCCTTGGCGCGTTCAAGACCCCGAGGAATGCCGGGGATGAGATTAAGCAACAAGCGATCGCTCAAATGATGGACAGCCTTGGTGGGGAGAATTCAACCCGGGAGATGGCAAAGGCTTACCTCGCTTTGCCGGTTGGTGGGCCCCGCAATCAGTTTGCTCGGAACGGCTGGGGCCGCACCAAGGACGCTTGGTTCACTGTCTGGATCAATGGGCTCCTGTCGAGCCCCTCGACTCACATGGCGAATATCGGCGGCAATATGATCTTCGCCCTATTGCAGATCCCCGAGCGGGCGATCGCAGGGGTTATCGGCGGCGTGAAGCAATTCTTTGGATCTGAAGCCGAGCGTGTTTATGTCGGCGAGGCCGTTGCTCAAGGCTTCGCACTTATCACCTCGACCAAGGAAGCCTTTATCCTTGCCGCTCAGGCGTTCAAACAGAACGCGCCGGTCAGGGATCTCTCTGCGAAGATCATTGCCGAGGGGCAGAGCTCAGGGGTCTCCGAGGCGTTGCATTTGTCTGGCCCAATTGGCGCTGGGATCGATCTCCTGGCAACCGCGCCGGGGCGGATGCTCATGAGCGAGGACGAGTTTTTCAAGGCGTGGGGCTATCGTATGGAACTTCACGCCTTGTCCTATCGCAATGCTCAGGAGATGGCGCGGGCCGGTGCCTCGGCCGAGGATATTGCCAGGAGCACTCGCGAACTCATGGCGAACCCCCCGGATGACATACGCTTTGCCGCCGAGAAGATGGCGCAAGTCCAAACGTTTACTGATCCAGTGCAAGGGACGATGGGCCAACTTGGTGCCGCGATCCAAGGGACAATATTCGGCCGAATGATGCTGCCGTTTTTCAGAACGCCCTATAACATCACCAAGGCGGCGATTGAGAGGACGGCCCCTGGTGGAATGTTTGCCGCGATGCGGGCGCCGCCCGGGCCCGCCCGGGATGTCGCGATTGCTCGCGTTGCTTTGGGATCGAGCATCTCGGCGATTACGGCAAGCTGGTACACCGAGGGGAAGATAACGGGTAGCGGCCCCGCGGATACGAACTTGCGGCGAGCGATGGAAGACGTCGGCTGGAAAAAGTGGTCATTTGTCATGCCCAAGGAAGGTGTCGATAATCCTCGCTGGCTCCAAATAGGAAACAGCAAAATCCTCCATCCTGACGATGTTGAATATATCAGTTATCACCGTATGGAGCCGATCTCGATGGTTCTCGCGATGACGGCTGACATCACCGAAAGATTCGCTTATCCCCGGGTGGGCCAACAGGAGACAGAAGAGCTCGCGATGAACGGGGTTGGCGTTGTTTATGAGTACCTCAAGGATCAAAGCTTCTTACAGGGCTTCGCGAACATAGCGCAGCTTCTTACCATTGATCCCAATAAAGGGGGGTGGCAAGCATCCCGGGCGATCCAAGATCTTGTGGGCTCTCAGATGCCTTACTCTTCGCTCCTCGCGACATATGAGCGCCTACAGGATCCGACACTTGAGAACATTCTACCGGATCGCAATGAACCTCTTGGATTGCGCGATGTCACGGCGGGCTTACGCCGTATGAGCTCGCGGCTCCCCTGGACCGACAAAAGTGGCGTCCCCCCCTTGCGCGATCGCTTTGGTCAGCCCCGTTCGGCAAAAAATGCCCGTGTGGTCGATACGATATTTCCGCCTTTCGTTGCCGACATCGTTGGGGACGATCCGAGGTCCGTGGGCGCTGATCCTCTTAGAACGCGATTGGTGAAACTTGGTATGCCGATCACGATGCCGGGCCGCTCGATCGACGGGGTGAAGCTCAATGATATCGAATATGATGCCTTGGTTATGGCGGCGAGTTTCCCGGAAGGGAGCGCGTCTTTTTATGAGGCGCTTGAAGCTCTCATGAATGATAAGAATTTTGCGAAAGCTTCGGTGGGGGGAAAACAGAAAGAAATCTCCGACTTAGATGGGCTTTATAAGTTGGTCGCCAAACAACAGATCCTCGCGGATCCCGAATACGCGGATTTAGCAGCTAAGATTAGAGAACAAAAGGCTATAATGGATGAGTACGGAAGGCAGAAGTAATGACGGTCACAACGACGACAACAAAAGTTAGTTACACGGGCAATGGGTCGACCGTTGCCTTCGCAGTCTCATATCCGTTCCAAGGGACGGGGAGCTCGGCAGAGATCACTGTTGTGGAGCGGACGATTGCGACCGGCGTCGAGGTGACAAAGAGCAACGTCACGCACTACACGGTCACGGGTGGGGAGGGTTCGACCGGCACGGTCACGGCCGTTACGGCCCCCGCCTCAACGGTCCAGTGGCACATCATTAGGAACACAACTCAGACGCAGACTACAGACTATGTGACGAATGACCCCTTCCCCGCGGACACGCATGAGAGGGCCCTCGATCGGCTGGCGATGACGCAAATTGAGCAACAAGAGACGCTTGATCGAACGGCGGCATACCCCAAGACTTACACTGGTGGGGCCTCGGCGGTACTGCCTGAGCCGGTAGCGGGGGCCTACCTTGCCTTTAATGCTGCGGGTAGTGGGTTTACAACTTCCACAGATACGGCGGCCCAGTGGCTTGGTGGGAATGGCACGGTATCGCTCCCGTATTATTCTTTCACGGCTGATCCAAATACCGGCCTGTACAGGATCGGAGCAGATAATGTCGGGCTCGCGTTGGGTGGGGCGAAGGCCGCTGATTTTGCTGCGACGGCGGCTATCTTTACTGGCACCGTCGAGGCGGGGGGAGATACATCAGCGGGCGACAACGCCGCCATGGGCTACACCGCGGCGGAAGGTTTGATCCTTACGGGCCAGGGAGGCACCAACGACGTCACTGTCAAAAATGATGCAGATGCGATTGCGCTCGAGGTTCCGACAGGAACGCAGAACGTCAACATGCTTGGGAACCTTGTTCTCACAGGCAACTTAACTGTCAACGGGACCACTGTAACCCACGATGCGACCAACACGGTTATCAAAGATCCACTTATCGAACTGAACACGGGCGCGAGTTCAAACGCAAACGATCTCGGCATCATAATGGAGCGCGGCTCAACCGGCCCGAATGTCTGGTTAGGCTGGGACGAATCGGCAGACGAGTTTGTAGCCACGACAACAACGGCTACTGGCGCCAGTACAGGGAACATCACCATTGCTGGCTACGCAAACGCTAAGTTTGCCAATGTCTCGCTGGCTCAGTTGACGGCCACATCCGGTACGTTGGCGGGCATAACTTCCCTGGCTATGTCGGCTGGTGCGACGCTGACGGCAGGCTTCCTCGACCAAGACGATATGTCATCGAATAGCGCCGTCGCGGGCGTCACGCAGCAAAGCGTCAAGGCGTATGTGGATGCGGCGATCAAGGCTCCTGGGATTCAAATGACGTGGGAAACTGCGACAACGGACACTGATCAAGGCGCTGGCAAGATATGGGCAAATAATGGAACATTAGCGTCAGCCACCGTCCTTTACATAGACGACGTTGATGCAGCCGGGGTCAGCATAAACGCCTTCGTGGATACTCTGGATGATCCGACAGCGGCGAACTCGGCTCTGATCTACGTCGCAGAGGCTGGATCGGGCTCGGCTGGTGTGGTCTTCCAGGTCTCGGGGGCCGTTACCAGCGCGTCTACATATAGCAAGGTTGCTGTCACGCATGTCGCCACGATTGGCACCCTGGCCGACGGCGACAGCACCGGGATGGTAGTCGCCTACAGCGGGAACAACGGCTCTATAAACAGCATTGTTGAGGATACATCACCTCAACTTGGCGGGTTTCTAGATGCCAACGGCAACTATATGCAGACCGAGAAGGGCGGCGACCTTACTTCTGCCAGCCCCCTCGTCATCGATACCGATGGTGATTACTTTGACGTTACGGGAACG
>Ga0302123_10001706_pt1 | contig 15408 bp, 23 predicted proteins | sample CB21_321_MG_FD_203109 | JGI IMG/M metagenome (GOLD analysis project Ga0302123, IMG submission 203109) | Marine microbial communities from Western Arctic Ocean, Canada - CB21_32.1 | ecosystem: Environmental > Aquatic > Marine > Oceanic | place: Canada: Western Arctic Ocean | collected 2017-09-28 | reverse complement strand
CGTTCCAAGTGGTGCAATAAAAGATAACATTTCGTTCATGCCCTATAAAGAACCTAGTGCGGTTCTATACCAGTTGCTGGGGAACACGGTAGAAGAAGCAAGACGATTCGCTTCTCTGGCTGACATGAAGATCGGGGATATGAATAACGAGGCTCCTGTCGGAACCACGTTAGCCATTATCGAACGAGGCATGAAAGTCATGTCTGCGGTTCAGGCGCGTCTCCATGCGTCGATGAGAAAAGAATTTAAGATACTTGCGGTGCTGATCAAGGATTACATGCCAGCGGAGTACGCCTACGAGGAGGACGGTGTCCGGGCAGAGGACTTTAATAAACGCATCGATATAATTCCGGTGTCTGATCCTAATGCAACCACAATGGCCCAGCGGGTTATGCAGTATCAGGCGGCTATACAGTTGGCGGCTCAAGCCCCCCAGATGTATGATCTGCCAGAATTGCACAGGCAAATGTTGGAAACGATGGGATTACAGGATGTTAACCGTATCTTACCTAAGAAAGATGACATAAAACCAAGAGACCCTGTCAGTGAAAATGAAAACATAATTAACGAGAAACCAGTTAAGGCGTTCTCCTATCAAGACCATCTGGCCCATATTACGGTTCATATGTCAGCAATGGAGGACCCGCGTATACAACAGCTTGTATCAAAGTCACCCAAGGCTGGGGCGATACAGTCAGCAGGAGAATCTCACATACGGGAACACTTGGCTTTCTTATACCGAGATGAGATTGAAAAACAAATGGGTGCACCGCTTCCCCCAGAAGGAGAGCCGTTGCCTCGTGATGTAGAGAAAGAGCTTTCAGTCTTATTGGCTCAGGCGGCTCAAAAACTTCTAAGCAAAGACCAACAAGAAATGGCGGCGGAACAAGCACAGCAAGCGGCCCAAGATCCCGTGATGCTGGCCCAACAAAAAGACCTTGAGATAAAAGAAATGGAGGTCCAGCGCAAAGTCGCCGCAGATCAGCTACGCGCACAAACTGAAATAGAAAAGGCAGAAATGGTTGACGCGAGAGAACGAGAACGTATAGACTCTCAGGAAAGAATAACGGGAGCGCAAATAGGCGCTAGGATTACTGAAGAGTTGATCGAAGCAGAAACGAAAAGCGTAGAGCTTACTGAGAAACAAAAGATGGAAGGTGCCAGACTTGGTGTCGAAATATCGAAACAACTCTTAGAGAACAAGCGGAAGGAAGAGTAATGGCGAAACAGTCTAAAGTAAAAAAAGATCCGGTAAAGAAAAAGGCGGCTCCCAAGAAAGAGCAATCGGTAATGCCAATGGTCACAGAAGATGGTGAGATCATGACATTAGCTCAAGCAAAAGCGGCTTGGAAAAAATAATGGAGGGGCATGATTTAGCCGCTCTGGTACAGAAGAAACTGCGAGAACTAATGAACGACGCGGCTGACCATGTTTCATTAGGAGGAGCAAAGGACTTTGCTGAATACCAAAGGATCGTAGGAAAGATCGAAGGGTTAGGCATAGCAGAACGTGAACTCCTTGACGTTGCCAAGATTGGTGAAGAAGAGGGTTAACGCAGAGGAAACCACCGCTCCTCTAAGAAGACGGTGTGCAGAAAGGTAGTAGTATGGCTAACCAAGTCATTGAATTAAAAGAAGAAAAAGAAAATAAAACGGCGGCGCAACTTCCTGAACCTTCTGGTTACAAGTTGCTCATCACAATCCCTGAGATAGAATCTAAAACGAGCGGTGGAATTTTAAAACCGGATAAGCTAATAGACGAAGAGCGCGTCTCTAGCGTTGTCGGATTTGTTACTAAGGTAGGCCCTGATGCTTACCAGAACAAAGAAAGATTTCCATCTGGTCCTTGGTGCAAAAAAGGAGACTTTGTTTTGTTCAGAGCCTTCCAAGGAACTCGTATTAAAATACACGGTCAGGAGTTTCGTCTCATAAACGACGATACAGTAGAGGCTGTGGTAGATGACCCAAGGGGGTATTCAAGAGCATGACAAACGCAGATACAGAAATTGAAAACGCTGAAGTCCTAGATACGGACGAGGTGGAAATAGAAGTAGTGGACGACACCCCACCAGAAGACAGGGTAGCTGAACGTGATGTGGAAGCTTCTCCAGATGAAGACGATGAGTTGGATGATGAGGGTGAGATCGAACAGTATTCTGATCGTGTTCAAAAACGAATCAAAAAACTTAAATATGAATTTCATGAGCAGAGGCGGGCTAAAGAGCAAGCAGAACGTCAAAGCAATGAGGCATTAGCCCATACTCAGCGGACTATTACGGAGAACCGTCAGCTAAAACAATTATTGCAGAGGGGCAATGAAGCTCTTTATAATGCAACACAATCTAAATCTGACACGGATCTTAATTCTGCTGAAAAAGATTTTAAAGACGCGTACGATTCTGGTGATACAGATCGTATCGTTGAAGCGCAACGCAAAGTAAATGAGGCTCTGTACGAAAAAAAGAGCGTAGAAGATTTACGACCTCCACCTCAAGAGGCCCCCGTCCAGCAAGCACAACCTGCTCCGATGGCGCAACAAGAACAACAGCCTCTTGATCCAAAGACTATCGAATGGTTACGAGATAATCCTTGGTTCGGACCAAAGGGTGACGAGGAGATGACTTCATTTGCTTACGGTGTAGATGCAAAGATTCGAAAACAGGGGATTGACCCTGCCAATGATCCTGAGGCATACTACACTGCAATAGACGAAAGAATGAGATCAGTGTTTCCTGATCAATTCGAGGGTAATTCTGCAAGTTCAGAAAAACCTCGCAAGTCCGTGGTTGCTCCCGCTACAAGAGGCGGTAAGTCCCCACGCAAAGTACAATTAACGGGCACCCAGATTGATCTCGCCAAGAAGCTGGGAGTAACGCCTGAACAGTATGCTAAAGAAGTTGCAAAGGAGATGGCGCATGGATGACCGTACAATAAGAGATCACGACACTCGTGAAGTTGAGTCTGAAGCTTCACGTGCAGAAGCCCCTTGGGCACCGCCTTCTATACTACCCGACCCGACCCCGCAGGACGGTTGGACGTTTAGATGGATTAGAAGTTCTATGATGGGTGTGGCTGATAACACCAACGTATCAAAGAAGTTCCGAGGAGGATGGACGCCCTGTAGGGCTGAAGACCACCCCGAACTTTGCATCCTTTCGGATGTAGGGTCTCGATTTGGAACAGACGGGAACATTGAGGTCGGCGGACTTCTTCTTTGCAAAATGCCAGAGGAGAAAGTTGTCGAAAGATCAAACTACTATCGTAAGATAGCTGAAGATCAGATGGCGGCAGTTGATGCTAACTATATGCGGGAGAACGATCCTCGGATGCCTCTTCTAGATTCGGAGAGAAAGACGAGGGTAGATTTTGGCAGAGGAGGGCAATAGCTCTTCTCATCACATAAGAAGGAGATTGAATCATGGCTGGTTCAACAAATGCCGCTTATGGGATGGTACAAGTAGGAATACTTGGTCAAGGGTATAACACTGGTGGACAAACAATGTATCCACTAGGGTCGAATAATACTAACGCTATATTTTCAGGGCAACCTGTTCATTTTAGTGCTGGTGTTACAGCCGCAATTACTGGCACCCCGACGACTACGTTTTCTGCTACGAACACTCCCATAGGCATAGCCTCTGGTTTCCGTTATGTTGACGGTTCCACTGGTGCCCTTACATTCAGTAACAATCTGGGTGCAAGTGCAATGACCGGGTCTGGTCATACAGACGTACAAGTGTATGTTTGGGACAACCCTCGCGCGGTCTTTAAGATCCAAGCAGATGCAACAATGGTAGCGACAGATCAGGGTAAGAACTCTGCACTGACGAATATCACTGCTGTTAATACTTTGGACTTGAGTAAGCAAAGTAAAATGACGGTAGACGCTGACGCGGCTACCACAGCAACCTTGGCTGTTCGTGTAGTTGGTTTATTTGAAACTCCAAATAACAACTATACTGATACATACCCCGATGTTCTAGTTACTTGGAACCCCGGTGTGCATCAGTACGACATGTCAACATTAGCATAGGAGGCTAAGTAGATGGCTATTTCAAGAGCACAGATGCTGAAGGAGCTTCTTCCCGGCCTTAATGCGTTATTCGGCTTAACCTATGAAACTTATGAGAATGAGCATGAAGAGATCTATGAGACAGAAACCTCAGATCGCTCTTTCGAAGAAGAAGTTAAGTTGACAGGTTTTGGTCAAGCCCCAGTTAAAGCTGAGGGTGCGGCTATTGCCTACGATACGGCTAGTGAGAGTTTCTCAGTTCGTTACAACAACGAAACCATTGCGATGGGTTTTTCCATCACAGAGGAAGCTATGGAAGATAACTTGTATGATTCGCTTTCAGCGCGTTATACGAAAGCTTTGGCAAGAGCTATGGCGTACACCAAACAGGTGAAGGCGGCGTATCCTCTTAACCAAGGACTTCCAACCACTGATAACTTTGACTCAGGCGATGGTGTTTCTTTGTTTAACATCGCTCACCCAACAGTTGCTGGCGGTACTAATGCGAATACACCTCTAACTCAAGCTGATCTCAATGAGACCAGTCTTGAAGCGGCGGTTATTCAAATTACTGGCTGGGTAGACGAGAAGGGTCTTTTGATCGCGGCTCGTCCACGTAAGCTAGTTGTCCCACCGAACAATATGTTTGTGGCTACCCGGATCTTAGATTCGGAAGGTCGCACGGGTACGGCGGATAACGACATCAACGCCATTAAAAACAACGGTACGATTCCAGAAGGCTATGCAGTGAACCATTTTCTCACTGACACAGACTCTTGGTATCTTACTACTGATGTTCCTAATGGTATGAAACATTTTACTCGTGTTCCTCTCCAGACTTCTATGGATGGAGATTTTGACACAGGTAATGTTCGCTATAAGGCTCGTGAAAGATATTCCTTTGGAGTATCTGATCCTCTCGGCATGTTCGGGTGTGAAGGCGCGTAGCTCGTAAAAGATTAGGGGGAGAGCTTGTCTCTCCCTTTAATTTAACATTAGGGGTGTAAGAATTATCATTTGATGCTATAATAAATTAACTGGAACACCACAGACCTAGCGACTGGTCCAGCAGACGCTTACACGACTCTAGGTCAAAACTGCTTTGTAAGGAGCTTACTATGGGTAATACAACCTTCTCAGGACCAATTCTCGCGGGTCCTATTGTCACAACAACAGGAACGACCGTCGGTACGGACATAAAGAACACAGGTCATGTGGTCATGTCTCAAGCCTCGGCGTTTGCTTATACCGACACTGGCGTTACAACTACCAACATTGTTATCCCCGCTGACTCTCAGATTATTGATATCGTTATTGACGTGGAAGTTACATTTAACGGTGGTGGCGTTAAGACGCTTGATATTGGAAAGTCCGGTGGATTGATCACAGCCTTCTTAAATACTTATGACCTAGCCGCCGCAGTAGGCCGACACTATCCTACTACTCAGGCTGGTGGAGCACTTATTTGGGCAGATGTTGGGGCGGACGATGTTAGAGTAACCTTCCAGTATACAGATACTGGTGGCGGTGTTTCTAGTGGAAACGGTTATTTTACAGTCTTATATGCACAAGGCATTAACATAGTTACGTAACAGGAGGGTAATATGAGTGAGAGCGATCTAAAATCATTCACTTTCACCTACTCCGCTGTCGCTGAAAGCAAGAGCAATCCTGTCGCAGACGATGATGTTGTAGCTGATTCTCAGGCTAACACAGACAATGAGTTCTATGTGAACCTTGACGGAGGGTGGGCTACGGCTGGAGATGGTGACGGTATCTGTACATCACAGAGTGTGACCGGGCAACTAGCTATTAATGGTGCTGATTCTGAAGAGACCGAAGGGCAGAGGCGTGTTAACTATTCGTTAAACCAGCCTCGTAGAGTTTCCCTGACATCTGCTCAGAACAATTCTGCTGTTAACTTAACGATCAGAGGTAAGAACGGGTCAGGTATTGTGACTGAAGAGACACTTGCAGGGCCTAATAATAATTCTGTTTATACTACCAGTCTCTGGACGGAAGTTAATTTTATCTACAGCAGTTCGGCTACCAATGCTTTGACTGTTGGAGATAATGCTGGGCATGTCATTTTGAATGAACTGTCTCGTATACCTTCAATAACCTCAGACGGAAACTCTAGTGCTATTACTTATACAGTAACAGGTCTTGGCGTTGATAACAGTGTTATTAGTGAAGATATCACAGGACCTAGCAGTGCCACTGTTGACGGTACCAAGTACTTTAAATACATAGCTTCAGTCAAAGGCAGTGCTTCTGATTCGAACAACATTAAAGTTGGAGCGGTAGCGGGTATAAGGATTATGGTTAATAATCAGAATACTCGACTCAAGAACTGGTATATGGTTCAGGCCGCTAACGCGGCTGGTGAGGAGATTACCCTGTTAAACGGGTCTACATCTCTAGCGGCTGGGACATCCAAGATAGTGTTTAATCCCGGTGCAGGTGCAGGGGTAGTTAATTATCCTAGCATTGGAGACAACGGTATTCGTTTTAAAGATTCTATGAGCTTAGATATGCCAGTGGATACAGACCTTCTTACGTCTGTAACCTTCATGTATGCTGGGTAAGTAGGGTGAAAGAATCAGACATAAAAGCGGAACTCATGGCACACGAAAGAGAATGTGCTGTGAGGTGGGAAGCTGTAGGCCGTCGTCTCTCAAGGATAGAGATGGTGATCTATGGTTCTAATGTGGCTATTATTGCGGGTCTCTTTACCGTGATAGTAGAGATTATGAAGTGACTGCTAAAGATAATAAGGTCACAACAGTTATGAGAGAGTTCAAAAGAGGAACTCTAAAAAGTAGTACAGGAAAAAAGGTTACTGATTCTAAACAGGCGAAGGCTATAGCAATTAGTGAAGGGAATAAAGTTATGCGTAAGAAGGTTAATGGAGGCGGTTCTACAAAGAAAAAGACGCCCGCAAAAAAGACGACGAAAAAGAAACAGGGCTTTAATGCTAAGCTAGATGAGTCTCTCGGTTCTCGTAACCGCAAGACCAAAGGTAAATTTGGTGCCCGTCGCAACGAGAGCGAAGGGATGGAGAAGAAGATGGGGCGTCGTAAGTTTGCCGCCGTCAAGACTATGGACAAAGGCAGAAAGAAAAGGAAAGCGTAATGCCAACATTAAATCCCAAGACAGCAAAGATTAACAACATCAACACGGAAGATGCGTATGGTCGTATGCCTGTTGAGGTTGAAGGAACAGGTGGTGACGTAGGCGAAGCTAAGAAGCGGCGCGTTCCTGCCTATGGTGTAAACAAAGGCGGTAACGTGATTAGACAAACTAAAGGTCTATACACTTACGGCCCAATGGCGTAGGAGGATAATATGCCCGGCAAGAAACAGCAACAAGCTTTAGACAGGGAACATCAAAAAGCTATAATGAATAGGCAAATGAACCAGATGAACCAGATGAGTGGAATGTCTGGAATGGAACAGCAATTTGTTTCTCCTAGAGATATGAGAGACGGGGTTTCTCGTAGTAGAACTCGTATACCTAGGGAAACTGACGATGCAGTTCTTATGAACGCTGGTGGCTACATGGGCGGATCTTCCATGTCAGGACGCGGCACAATGGCTGGAGAGCTAGCTCCTAAAGGAAGTATGTCTGTGCGCGAAGCTGGTGAGGATATGTACGAGTTAAGTAAACGTCGCCGTGGTATGCAAGGTGGTGGTGGTGTTGCTTCGAGTTCTTATAACCGTAAATATAACCAGAAGAATAAGTAGTGTCTCGGAAAAAAAGGGACTGGATTGGTAAGGCGGTAAAGAAACCCGGTGCGCTTCGCAAATCCCTTGGAGTAAAGAAGGGGCAAACAATCCCTAAGAAGAAACTCAAAGCGGCGGCTAAGAAGGGTGGTGCAACAGGAAAGAGGGCACGGTTAGCTGTAACCCTTGGAAAGATGAGGAAGAAGACATAGAAAAATGGCTATTGAGACAACCGCAACTTTTAATCTCGACATTAATGAGATGGCTGAGGAGGCTTTTGAGAGGGCTGGTCTGGAGATGCGGTCCGGTTACGATCTTAAAACCGCACGTCGTAGTCTTAACCTCATGGGTCTCGAATGGCAAAACCGTGGGCTTAATCTTTGGACGATAGAAGAAAAGAATTTTGCTTTTACCCAAGGAACAGAAACATATACATTAGACGCGGATACGCTAGATATTCTGGAGGCTGTGGTTAGAACTAACCCGGCAAATGTCACTCTACAAATTGATTCTAGCATTGCGCGGGTATCTCCTGTTACATACGCACAAGTCCCTGACAAACTGGACGAGGGCAGACCCAATCAATATTGGATAGACCGACAACAATCAGCACCAGTTATTCACATTTATCCCACGGCAAGTTCACAGTTCACAAGCGCACAGTTTGTATACTGGCGTATCCGAAGAATGACGGACACAGGAACCAAGGGTTCGAATAACTATGACATCCCAGCCCTATTCCTTCCTGCTATGACGGCTGGTCTAGCCTATTATATAGCTATGAAGAAACCTGAAGCCGCGAATAGGATACCCCTCTTAAAGAGTGATTATGAGGAACAGTTTGAATTAGCGGCAGAACAGAACAGAGTTAAGTCACCTTTCCGCTTCGTACCATTTGCGGAGTATTATTAATGGCCTATCCTTATGCGCGTGGTAAATATGCTTTTGGGTATTGCGACAAGACAGGGTTTCGTTACCCCTTAGGAGAGCTTGTCTATGAAGTTCAGAAGGGTGTTAAGACGGGTCTTAGGGTTGGGCGAGATATATTCGACCCGGACCAACCACAGAACTGGGTAGGAGTTATCCCTATCACAGACCCTCAAGCTCTTTTTGATCCTCGTCCTACAGGTGCAACGGCAGGACGTGGGTTGTTTTCTTGGGACCCTGTAGGAGATGGTAACAGTGCCAGAATATTAGGTGCCCAAGGTTTGCAGACGATGCGAATTGCTTCTGCTATTGGCGCAGTAACAGTAACAACGAGTTAGAGATATGGCATTTACTTATAGCACTCTTGTTCAGGCGATTAAAGATTACACTGATAATACAGAAACAACATTTGTTTCTCAGATTGGTCAGTTCATTACAAACGCTGAACAAAGAATACTTATGGAAGTACAGTTACCTGTATTCCGTAAGAATGTTTCTGGAACATTATCCCAAGATAACAAGTACTTAGGATTGCCAGCAGATTTTCTTGCGCCCTTTTCTTTGTCGGTAGTTTCGTCGAACAACTATTATTTTCTTATTAATAAAGATGTTAACTTTCTACAAGAAGCCTATCCTGATTTAACGGAGAAGGCGCGTCCTCAATACTATGCTATATTTAATGATAATAATTTATTAGTAGCCCCGATGCCTGACGTAGACTATTCAATGGAGTTCCATTATGTGTATAGTCCAGATGGCATGTCCCCTACTACAACAACTACTTGGTTAGGGACGAACGCTCCTGACGCTTTATTGTATGGTTGCTTGTTAGAAGCTTATATATTTATGAAAGGCGATGCCGAGATTATGAATTACTATCAGACCCGCTATCAGGAAACACTGCCGAGGCTCAAGAATCTTGGTGAAGGACGAGATAGGAAGGACGTTTATCGTTCAGGCCAGCTTCGTATTCCGGTGACATAGAATGGATGCGTCAGTAGGAAGTACAGATGTGGGCAATGTCCAAGTATTTACAAGCAATGATAGGGGACATTCCCCTGAAGAAATCGCAGAGATGGCGGTTCAAAGGATATTTTATATATCCCAAGAGGCTGATCCGCATATACGCGACCAAGTCATGGCGTACCGTGAGAAAATTAAAGGTGTTATCGCGGAATACATGAAGAAGGCCATAGCTAGTGATAGGACCACGCTGTGGAATGTTTTGAAAAAAGAAGGCTTCCATGAGGAAGCTGATATTATAAGGAGGCTGTAATGGCAATTACTCAAGCAATGTGTGGTTCTTACAAAAAAGAAATCACAGTCGGCATCCATTACTGGATGATTCACTCACGAGGTAGCGCAGTTGATATAGCGGCAGATTCGTTCTATATCGCTATGTTCACTAACTCAGCTACTCTTAACGAAGACACAACAGGTTATACGGCTAGTAACGAAGTAACCGGAACAAATTATACTGCTAAAGGCCAAACTTTAGCTAGTGTAACTCTTGGTTTGGCTGATAACAGTAGCACTGTTCCAACGGCGTTCCTTGACTTTGCGGATACAACATGGGGTTCTTCTACAATATCTAGCGCAAGGGGCGCTTTAATATATAACTTCACGTTGACTGCGGCTGGAAGTGGAAGCGGTGTTAATAATGCGGCCTACCCAGCGGTGGCTGTTCTTGATTTTGGTGGGGACAAGTCCTCTAGTTCTGGGGACTTTACTATCACATACCCAGCAAATGATGCTAATAACGCAATGATTCGCTTGGCCTAATTAAATGGCTTCCGTTACTATTATTTTTGGTAGCGGTTGGGGCCGTGCTGGCTGGGGTACAGGTACTTGGAGTCAGCCGGGTCTTGGCACGTTTTCCATGTCTGCATCTCTGGGTGCAGAAACAATAGGTGAAGGAACGGGTATCAGCCCTACTCCTACGGGAATGGTGGGGATATATTCGTTTGGTACTTATGCAGTTGGGGCGGGTACTGGTTCGACGATTGTAGAAAGTGGCGAAACTATAGCTTCTACTATTGGCACACTAACGAGCGTTACAGGAGATGCGAATGTTACTCTATCGACAGGGGTTCAAGGTTCCTATAGTATAGGGGTGATTGACGTAACTGGCGGTATAACCATCACTATTACTGGAGTTGGGGCCGTAGGTGTAACCGGGACTGAGGCGATAACAGCAGGAAGCGGGGTAACAATTACACCAACCGGGATAGCTAGTCCAAGTTACATTGGCTCGGTAAGTGTAGATGATATGAATATAGGTGTGACAGGTCTGGAAATAAACACTTTTATAAATCTTGGTACGATATGGCAACCTATAATACCGGATCAAAGCCCAAACTGGGTGGAGATAGGCAATAGAAATGAAGCGGCGTGAGGAGTTAAGTTATGGCAAGTAGTTATACAACAGTATTTGGTATAGAAGAAATGGCAAGTGGTGACCAGTCGGGCGCTTGGGGAGCTACTACCAATTACAATCTTGATATTGTTGATCGTATTGGTTCTTTTAAAGAAGTAACGATTGGCAGTACAACACATACTTTAACGGTAAGAGAAGCATCGCCCACTAGTGGGACCTCTAATGTTCAAGATGGTATGTACCGTGCTCTTCGTTTTATAGACGCTGGAGATTTGGGTGGTGACTGCACAATGACTGTAGGACCCAACACAGCGGCTACATACTTTCTCGTGGAGAACGCCTTATCAGCTAGTAGAAGTATCATAGTAACTCAAGGTAGTGGTGCCAATGTTACAATCCAAAACGGCAAGAATGTTGTTATTTATTGTGACGGAGGGGGGACTGGAGCTATTGTTTATAATGGTTTAGCTGATCTGCAAATAGATACGGTTGGAATAACTACTCTTACAGATGGGGGTGTTCTTTTAGGGGGCGGTGCCACGGGAGTAGTTAAATCAATGGCTGTCTTGACCAATGGTCAGATGATCGTCGGTGACGGTGCGACTGATCCTGTTGCGGAAAGTGGAGCCACACTTAGAACTTCTATTGGCGTAGCGATTGGAAGTGATGTCGCCGCCTATAACGCTGACACTTTATTTGCTGATGTTCCTGATGAATTGACGGCTGGCTTTTCGACAACTGTCTATAATGCAGGAACCAAAACAACTGGGACTTACACGCCTGACCAAGACAACGGCAATATTCAAAAAGCTGTAAACGGTGGGGGGCATACGTTAGCCCCAACCGTAGATGATTGCGCGGTTATAATTCAATACACAAATAATGCTAGTGCGGGAACGATTACCACGTCTGGCTTCACATTAGTTGATGGCGATGATCTCACGACAACTGATGGTGACGACTTCTTTTTCTACCTGACCAAGGCAAACGGGTTCTCCCTCTTGACGGTGAAGGCACTTCAATAATGTTCGCTAGTATTTACTCAATGCAGGGCGGTATTTCTACCTTTGGTGGCGACTTCTATGCCACTGGTGGGAATACTATTGCTGGAGATGGGCTAGACATTTACCACACATTTACGGCAAGTGGCACGTTTGCTGTTGTTTCTGCTCCTGCTGGCGGGACTGCTGTTGATTACCTTGTTATCGCTGGTGGTGGTGCAGGTGGTGGGAAGGTTTCGATTGGTACGAGCTCTGTGAGCGGAGGTGGTGCTGGCGGGTATAGAAACAGTTATTTATCAGAAACTTCTGGTGGTGCTTCGTCCAGCGAATCTGCACTAACTCTAGGAACTGGTAGCTACACTGTCACAATCGGTGCTGGTGGTGTTGGCGATAATGGAAATGACGAGCATGGGAATGATTCTGTCTTTGGCTCAGTGACAAGTATTGGCGGCGGTGGAGGTACAGGAGCGACATCGGCGGCTACTGGCAAAGGTTCAGCCGCTGGTAATGGCTATGGCGGTGGATCAGGAACGGCTGGAACAGCAGGTCAAGGTAGTGCTGGTGGTATTGGTTATTGGTCTGGAACAAACGGCGCATCTGGCGGCGGAGGCGGAGCGGGTGCTGTTGGTGTTGGAACAACAAGTACAACTGGTGGAGCAGGAGGAGCAGGACTTGCTTCAAGTATAACGGGGTCATCTGTCACTCGCGCTGGCGGTGGTGGAGGAGGTTCAGTCAGTGTGGCGGCAGGTGCTGGTGGTGCTGGCGGCGGTGGTGCTGGAAATAAAAATCGTCTTAATGCAACAGCAGGAACTGTGAACACTGGCTCTGGTGGTGGTGGAGTTGGCGGAACGAATGGTGCGGGAGCGGCTACAGGTGGAAGTGGCGGATCAGGCTTAGTCGTTGCGCGGTATATGCCAACACTAGCGGCGGCTACAGGCGGAAATACAATCGCCACAACGGGAAATTACACAGTACATACATTCACGGCATCTGGAACCTTCACAGTCCCAGCAAACAGTAGAGTTCCAGTTCAATACCTTGTCATTGCTGGCGGTGGTGCTGGTGGGGCGATGGTTGCCTCAGGTGGTGGTGGAGCAGGTGGATATAGAAATAGTACAATAGGCGAACTAACAGGTGGCGGTGGGGCCGCCGAAGCAACTTTATCTTGTGCCGCCGCAAGTTACACTGTGACAGTTGGAGCAGGAGGTGCTGGAGCACCTTATTATAGTACTGGCGCGGCGGGAGCAGATTCAGTCTTCGGTTCTATTACATCCCTTGGCGGTGGACTTGGTGGGCTTAATCCCACTGTTGGTGGTGCTGGTGGATCAGGTGGTGGCGGTTCAAATAATGGTCCAGCTAATGCTGGTGGAGCCGCTTCATCTCCGACACAAGGCTATGCTGGTGGTACAGGAACCACCTCCCAATATGCTGGTGGAGGCGGTGGCGGCGCAGGAGCCGCTGGTGGTGCTTCCTATGCACCCCCCTATAGATCTGGTGGTGCAGGTGGTGCTGGCCTAAGTTCAAGCATAAATTTTTCAGCTACCACTCGTGGAGGAGGAGGCGGCGGCAGTAGTAATGGTGTTGGAGCCATTGGTGGTGATGGTGGAGCAGGTGGTGGTGGTAAAGGCGGTAACTACACAACCCCATTAGCCGTTGGAGGAACAGCAAATACTGGCGGCGGCGGCGGTGCCGCTACTTATCTTACAACTGCTCCTAACGGTGGCTCTGGCCTCGTAATCCTCAAGTATCGTTCTTCAAATGCATTTACAGAAGCCACAGGTGGCACGGTCACTTACGATGGCGATTACCAAATACATACTTTTTTGAGTTCTGGCACACTGACAGTTGTTAATGCTGGAACAGGTGATTCCCCATTACTAGACTACCTTGTCATTGCTGGAGGCGGCGGTGGGGGTGGCACAACTTCATCCGTAGCTGGTGGTGCAGGTGCTGGTGGTTATCGTAATTCTTACGGTGGAGAAGCCTCTGGTGGCGGCGGCTCTGCCGAAACTGCCCTAACAATGGGGGCTGGAAGTTACACAGTCACAGTTGGTGCTGGTGGGTCGGCGGCAGGAGCAGGTGCTGATTCAGTATTTAGTTCAATTACATCTGTTGGCGGTGGAAAGGGTGGAAACAATGCTGGTGATGGTGGTAATGGTGGTAGTGGTGGCGGCACTGGTTTCAATACTAATAGTGGAGGTTCAATAGGAACTGGTACATCTAACCAAGGGTATAACGGTGGTTTAGGAGGTGCTTTAACAGGTTACGCTCTTTCTGGCGGTGGAGGCGGCGGTGCAGGAGCAGTTGGAGCCGCAGGAGGAACCACTACTGCAACTGATGGTGTTGGTGGTGTTGGAGTTGCCTCAACAATAACTGGAGCATCGGTGATACGAGGTGGAGGCGGCGGCGCAGGAGTAAATATTGGAGGAGGAGGTTACCCCGCAGTTGCTAGAGCAGGTGGAGCAGGAGGAGGAGGTTCTGGTGGCTCTTACACAGGTGGTGGAGTAGCAGGAACAGCAAATACTGGAGGAGGAGGCGGCGGTGAAAGTTCTGCAGGTGGTAATGCTGGTGGTGCTGGTGGTTCAGGCATCGTAATTGTTCGATACAAATATAAATAGATGAAAGAAGAAATTACTTGGTGGCGTTTTGATAACGCAGTGGATTCTAAAACGTGCAATAAAATAATAAAACTTGCAGATAAAAAATGGGAAACGGCAACGACTAAAAGAAAAGAAGGGCAAAAAAAGCGAAAGACAAATATTTCTTGGACAACTGAACAATGGCTTTACGATTTGGTATTTGAATACATGATCTCTGCAAATCAACAATCTGGCTGGAACTTTGAAGTAGATGCCGCAGAAGAAATGCAAATTGGTAAATATAGTAAAGGTTGTCACTACGATTACCACCAAGACGGAGACGGCGTAACAATTTATAACACGCCAGAAAATAATTGGCTAAACGGTAAAACAAGAAAGTTATCAATGTCGATATTACTCAACGAGGACTTTGAAGGTGGCGATTTTAAATTTTATGGTGATGAAGAAACTGCACTAAAGGGGAAAGCAAAAGGAAGCGTTCTTGTATTCCCATCGTACATGCAACACTGTGTGGAGAAGATAACAAAGGGAAATAGATATTCGTTAGTCGCTTGGTTTCTTGGGCCAAAATTTAAATAAATTAGGAATTGAAATGCAAAAAAGTTGTGGAAAATGTAGTCACTCAATGAAAGTTGAAACGGAAGGAGAAGTGCTATGCGTAGCAAATCCACCCGTACCCATTGTGACTATACAAGGTCAGATAATCAGTGTTTTCCCCTCCATGAAGGTGTGGGGGCAATGCAGTGCTTTTGTTAAAGGTAAGACCC
>Ga0302123_10001705_pt1 | contig 15412 bp, 10 predicted proteins | sample CB21_321_MG_FD_203109 | JGI IMG/M metagenome (GOLD analysis project Ga0302123, IMG submission 203109) | Marine microbial communities from Western Arctic Ocean, Canada - CB21_32.1 | ecosystem: Environmental > Aquatic > Marine > Oceanic | place: Canada: Western Arctic Ocean | collected 2017-09-28 | reverse complement strand
CTCCGAGAGCCTGATCGAGAAATTGATGTCGGCATCAGGATAATCGGTGAACCACCCCTGCCCACCCTGCTCACGGTGCGTGCTCTGGTAGAGCCCGCGGGTAAACGTAAAGAGGCGATGAGTCGGATCGCCGCTGGGAAAACGTGGCGGCGTCCGCCTGTGGCCCCAACGCTGCGCGGACAGCCCGGTCGCAGCGCTCAGCACCACGGCCACGAGCACCAAACCGAACATCCGCCTGATCACGTGCCGCGTGCGACGCTGTGTCATCGGGATGCTCATCTGACCGCCGAAACGGTAGCTTTCCTAAAGACAAACGCGGCGGGAAACCCCGCCGCGCTCGTTCACCAGATCCGTACCAACCGGCACCCGCAAGCCAGAAACAACATAACCCCCAGCTCTCCCTTGACGTCTGCCTTCCCGCCTCCGTTCGCGGTTGCCGTCACGAGACGCGCACTGGGGCGAGGTCTCGCCGGAGCGTGCGGCGGAGGCGGACTGATGTCTCGAATCCCTGTCTACTGCTCCTCCGCCAGCGACTTGAAATACTCCTCGATCAGGTCTCTGAATCCGGAGGGCACCTCCTCGCTCCCGGCCAGGAACAACTCCTCGCTGTCGCCGGTGACCTCGCGCCGCAGCCGATACTCGAATCGCTTCAGTTCCTCAAGCACGAACGACTGCAGCCGCGCGATCTCGTCGACATCCTGATATGCGCGAGGGTCATCGAGCGCCCGCATCGCTTGGATGATGTCGCTGAGGTCGCCCACCTCGCCGAGGTTCTCGGCGCGGAGCATCCGCTGCAACTCCTGCGCTTCGCTCCCGCGCTCCCGGAATTCACGCTGCCACTGCCGGATGTCCAGCGGGTCGTACTCACCACGAAAGCGACTCCCCGGCGCACCTCCACCAGACGGGCCGCCAAACGTGTCGCCGCCACCGCCCGCGACCTGCCCGCCCTGCTGACCGCTACCCTGTTGACCCTGGCCCTGCTGGCCTTGCTGACCCTGGCCCTGCTGGCCTTGCTGACCCTGGCCCTGCTGGCCCTCTTGCCCCTGTTGGCCGCCCTGTTGGATCCGCTGCTCGAGGGACTCGAGCGAGCGCATCAGGTCCCGGGTACGGTTCAGCGCCTGCTCGGAACCGCTGCCCTTGGAATTACCCACCGCTTCGGCCGCATCGGCCAGGTGCTGCTCTAGGTCCCCGATGTCTCCACCGATCTCCTCCTCGAACTGACGGGCATACTCCGGCGACCGGGCCCGGACGAGACCACGCGAATACCGAATCTTTTCCTTGAGCTGGCTCTCGCGAATGCCGTTGGCCGCGTCCTGCAGCGCGCGGGACGCGTCACCCTCGTCGCGACGGAACTCGGCCGACGTGGAATCGAGCTCTCGCTCGAGGTCGGCCACCTGCGTCTCCATCTCATCCTTCCGCTCTGTCAGCCGGCCAATGCGATCGACCCGCTCCTGATCGGTCAAATCAGCCAACCCGGATACCTGGTCGGCAACGTCCGCCTCTTCGTTGGCCAGATCGGCCGCCCGCCGCTGCGCATCCTCGATGTCACGGGCCAGTCGGTCACTCTGTTCGCCCTGCAACTGGCGTTGCACCTCGCGCAACCGATCGAGCGCCGCGCCAGCCTCGGCGAAGCCCTGGTTGTCCGCGTTCGCGGCTGCCTCGCGCATCGCGTCGGCCGCCTCCTGCAAACGACGGGCTGCCTGCATCATATCTGGCGACCCAAGCTCTCGCGCCAGCCGCTCGAGCCGTCGGGCCGCCTCTTCGGCCTCCTCGGCCAGTGCGCGCTGCGACGCGCCGCCCCCGGCTTGCGCGGTCTGCCCGCCGCGGGCCCGTCGCCGCTGCCGCTCGGCCTCCTGCTCCTGCCGACGCGCCATCTCCTTGAGCCGTTCCATTAGCTCGTCGATCTGGTTATCGGAGGTCTCCTGCTGTCCGCGCTGCACCGTCTCGTACTGATTCTGGAGCTTGTCGAGCTCGAGCTCGAACAGGTCGGCCAGATCTTCGGCGGCGCTCCCTCCGCCACCGCCGCCACCGCCGCCGCCGCCCTGCTGGACCCGCACCTCGTCGTAGGCCTCCTCGGCACGCTGCAGCTGCTGGAGCGCCCGCTGTTCCGCTGGCAGCGCCGTGTCGACGTCCTGTTCCTGCAAGGCAGTCTCGGCCGCTTCCATCTCGGTCGCGGCGAGGGGGAGCACCGCAATGATCGACCGGAACGCCGGGTCCGCCGGCATGACCCTGCTGTTCATCCGCCGCAACAGCGTCTCCACCTGTTCACGCAGCCGGCCCTGCGCCAAGGTCAGGAACACGAGGTTCTCGCGAAAGTCGTCTTCGCTGAACGTGTCACGATCGCGGATCACGTTGAAGGTGGCTGAAATGATCTGCCGCTGCGCCTCGGACAACGCCCTGGCATCGCCGCCACCACCGCCGCCACCACCGCCACCGCCACCCTGTGACTGGGCGGCGCGAAAATCACGACTGAACCGGCGAATCTGGATGAAGTAGAGGTCGCTTTTGACGACTCGGGCCTGACCCGCCAGGTTGTCGCCGGCGCTTCCGTAGTAGGAGACGAAGTCGCCCGGCTCGAGCTCGAAGTCCTCGAGGAAAAACGTGTGCCCAGCCGAGATTTCCTTGGACCCGCCCGTCTCCGAGTTGAACAGGCCGATGGTCTCCTCAGGCCCGCCGTTGACCGAATACGTGAGCGTGAGCGACCGGACCCCGAAGTCGTCGTCGGCCCGCGCCTCGAGAAACACCTCTTCGATGGCGCTCGCCGTGGCGTCGCGCCCCGGTTTGACAAACATGACCGACGGCGGCTGGTCGGTCAGCACATCGATCGTATATCGCGGCGACGCGCTCACGCGCTCACCACTCGGGCCCTCCAGCTCGACTTGGTAGAACCCGTCCTCCGCAATCGTGAAGCTGGCCGTGAGCACGCCGTCGTCACGCCGTGTCAGGTCGGTCGAGGGCGCCTCATCAAACACCAGCTGGCCCGCAGGCGTGCTCATGGTCGAAAACACGCGCGCCCGCACCTCGGTGCCGCGCAGCACCGCGATATCACCACCGTCCTGGATCAGGCGTGGCTCGAGCCCGGTGTAGGCGGGAAAGTGATACTCGAGCTCGAGATGCTCGACATACGGGAGATCGATGACGTTGAGGGTGAAGGTATCAGACTGAACACCGACCGATTCGACGAAGTAGCTCGTCTCTTCACGCACGTCGAACAGGAGCGTCTCGAAACCACCAGGAACCACCTCCGCGCCTTCCTGCGGAATCATCGGCACCGGATCCCACGGGGCACTCGGACTCGTGCGCTTGAACAGGGTGACCTCGCCCGAATCGAACCCAAGCAACCGCGCCGTGATGGTCGGGTCGGACCCACGGGCGATTGTGGCGTCTCCCGGCAGCACGTCGATGTGATACGGGCTGGCCGCGTCGAAACTGCCGGTCGGGGCCATCAACGCCGACGCGCCGTCACGCAAATACGAGGGCCCCAGGATTAACGCCAATAGCGCCACCGCCGACACGACGGCCAGATAGCCGGACGAGCGCCGAATCTTCTCGCGCTCGACCGCCGCCCCCAAGTCGAGCTCGCGGCAGAGGTCCACGGCGTTCTCGATGAGCCGGTCGACGAGCGCCTGTGAAAAATTCGGACTGTCGGTCCGGTCCCCGAGCTTGGTTTCCTCGATGGCGCTCAACACGGCGGCCTGCAGCGACGGATCGTGCTCTTCGAGATAGAGCGCCACCCGTTCGTCCGGAATCGCACGCGCGAGCGGCCGGACCAGGAACCAGTACACCAGCCCAACCATCGTGAACCAGGTCAGAACACGGAACGTGACTACCGCCCAGACGGAAAACTTGAAGAATTCGAGGCCATACGAGGAAAGGAGGAATGCAGCGAGACCTGCCGCCGCCACGGTCGCGGTTCCGCGCATCGCCACCCGCAGGCGCCAGCGGTTGCGCACGCGCCGAATCACGTCGAACAGGTCGTCGCGACTGCCGGATGACCAGGGGGTTTTCAGCATGGTTGGCCTCGCTCTGGCTCGGATCGTCTCATCTTAATGCACTACGACAGCCCTCAGCGGCCTGCTACTCATCCACGTCGAGCTCCGTCCGCGACAGCCGGTTCGAGACGACGGTCTCGCTGACCAGGAAGCCGAGCGCGCCAATCAGAAGATACCACCACAACGTCTGACGCCGTTCGAGGTCTTCCGGTCGCACCTCGCGGTCCGTCGTCACCGACCGATCTCCCGCGGCACGCCCGGTGGCGGCAGCGACCAGCTCTTGCGGATCGAACCGCTCCAAGTTCGACTCGGTCAGATCGACGTTGACCGCGATCAACACCGAGGCGCTGTCGGCGGCATCGGCATCGCGAACCTCATAGAATCCCTGTTCGCTCAGCTCGATGAACCCGGTCCGCCCGTCGCTGCCCACGCCCACCCGGTCTTCGGACGGGTCACGCACCACGAGATTCCCGTCGACGAGGTCAAGATCAACCGCGCCCGGGTACCGTGCCAGGTCAAGGACCTGTCCAGCCGTCAGATAGGGTGTCGGCGCGGTGTACGCCGCCAGATGCTCCACCACCTTGTGGACGAACGGCAGATAGATCGACTTGAGCGCGAAGTCGTTCCAGAAGCTATCGATCGTCGAGGTCCATATCAGTACCCGGCCGTCACCAACGGCGTGCTCCGCCATCGCCGCCGCGCCGTCGTCGAACCGGGCGAGCACCGCTGTCGTGGGACGCACGTCGAGCGGTCGATATCGGTAGAAGCGCGGCGTCGTCAGGTCACCACTGCGCGGCGTGCTGAATACCTCGAAGACCGGGTGGCTGAAGTCGATGACCCCGAGCGTGCCACCGCGGCCATCGCGATCGGTCGGCTTGTCGAACGTCCCGGGCAGTAGATCGAGGTTGTCTCCCGGCCACCGAACCCGTTCGCCAAGCACCACCCAGAGCCCGCCGCCCGACTCGACGAAGCGCGTGATGGCGGCACCGACCTGGCCACCAGGGAGCCCAACGTCGTTCAGCACCACCACGCCGGCCTCTGCGACGTCAGCCGTGGTCACCTGATCCACGGAACGGACCGTGACGCCAAACGACGGGCTCGACCCGATCTCCAGCGCGCGACGCAGAAACAGATTTGCCTCGGCTGCCCCCGGGCTACCGACAACCAGCACACGCACGACATCGCCCGGCGCCACCGTGAAATGGAACACGTTGTCCTGCGGCAGCCCATCCTCCTCGGCGCGCACCGAGACCGGCATGGCCGTGTCTTCCAGGGTGAACGGCGCGAACGTCAGCGTGGCCGAGCTGAAGGCTTCCACGGTCACCGGCAGCGATTCGAGCTCTCGACCGTTCAGCTCGATCGATACCCGCAGATTTTCGACCGTCTCATCGCCACGGTTCGCCAGCCGTGCGGTGACGGCTGCGCGCTCGCGGCCCGAGAAGAAGTCGCGCTGCACCGCGGCGTTCGTGACACTGATGTTGGCGGTCTCGTCTGCATCCGCCACCATCACCGGAGTCAGAACCGTCCCCCGGGGCAGCAACGTGTTCGCGGCACTGTCGACGCCAATTCGCTGAAAGTCGGTAATCAGAAACGCCTCGAGCCGCGGCTGGTCCGAGTCCTCGAAGATTCCCTGCGCGAGCTGTAGCGCCGGACCGTAGCGGGTCGTACCAACACCAAGCTCCGCATCGTCGATCGCCGCCAGCAGGCTGGCCCGATCCCTGGTCGACCGCGCCCCCGACTGTGCGCCGCTGTCAAAGAAGATGATCGTGGCCTGATCGTCGGGCGCCAGCTCTCGCACCACGTCACGGGCGGCATCACGCGCGCGCTCCCACCGATTGCCGTACGCCATGCTGTAAGACCGGTCGACTAAGATCACGACCTCTCGCGACCCGCCCGTCACCGCGACCAGCACGGCCGATTGGAAGAAGGGCCGCGCGAAGGCGGCAATGAGTAGCGCCAGGGCCGCGCACCGCAACAGCAACAGAAGCAGGTGTCGCACCCGCTGCCGGCGCATCGAATGAAACGGGATCTTGCGGACGAACATCAGCGATGGGAACTCGATGACCTCGGTGCGCTGGCGCTGGATCATATGGATCAGCACCGGCACGCCGAGCAGGGCGAGCGCAGCAAAGAACAGCGGAGCCAGAAAGGACATCAGCGCACCTTCGTCAACTTGTGACGCATCGCCAGATACTTGAATAACGCGTGGTCCAGCGGTGCCTTGGTGTTCAGAAACGCGTAGTCGATGCGGTTCTGGCTACACAGTTCGGTGAGCGCCCGGATGTGATCCTGCACCAGCTCGCGATACTGGTCTCTGAGCTTGTCTGGCACCACCGGCACCTTCCGGCCGGTCTCGAGATCCTGAAAGCTGGACGAGTCGTCGTATGGAAAATCAACCTCCGCCGGGTCGAGCACGTGAAACATGATCACGTCGTTCCCGGCGAATCGAAGTGGCTTCACCGCATCCAGGATCTTCTCCGGCTCTTCGTAGAAGTCAGAGATGATGACCAGAATGCTCCGCCGCTTGAAGAACTCGGTCGCCTTGTACAGCGGCGGCCCCAGCGCCCCCGGACGGCCCGGATCCATCTGGTCGAGCGTGTGCATCGTCACGTCGAAGTGCTTCGCCGAGGGCGGCACGCGAGCGACGATGTCGTCGTCGAAGGTCACGATCCCCACCCGGTCTCGCTGCTTGGTACTGAGGTAGGAGAGACAGGCGGCCAAGAAACGCCCATAGTCAATCTTTGTGACACCGCGACTGCCGAAGCTCATCGACTTCGACACATCGAAGAGCACCGAAAAATTCGTGTTGGTGTCCGCCTCGAATTGCTTGACGTAGAAGCGATCCGTCCGCGCGTACAGCCGCCAATCGACACGCCTGATGTCGTCGCCCGGCATGTAGCCGCGGTGCTCAGCGAAGTCGACCGACACCCCAAGATATGGCGCCTTGTGCAGCCCGTTGATGAAACCCTCGACGACCCACCGCGCGACCAGCTCGAGGTTGCCGATGCGAGCCAGTACCTTCGGATCGATGAAGCGCGCGCCGGGCGAGAGAGTCGAGACCGTGGTCATGGATTCGAACCGTCCGGGTCCTCACATTTGAGACGTCGGCACGGGCACGAGCTCGAGCAGTTGGTCAATGATCTGGTCCGAGGTGATGCCTTCCGACTCGGCGTGGAAGTTGAGCAGCACCCGGTGCCGGAGCACCGGATGGGCCAGGGCGCGGATGTCCTCGAAGCTGACGTGATAACGGCCCTCCGTGATTGCCCGGGCCTTGCCACCAAGAATCAAATACTGCGCGGCACGGACACTGGCGCCGTAGGCGACCCACTTCCGGGTGAACTCGGGCGCGTCGTCCCCCTTCAGTCGACTGGTGCGGGCGAGGCTCAGGGCATACCGCATGACTGCCTCCGACACCGGCACCTTGCGCACGAGCCGCTGAAACTCGATCAGGTCCGCGCCGGTGACCACGTGCTTGTATTCGGGCGCCACCAGACCGGTCGTCGTCCGCACGACTTCGAGCTCCTCCTCCTCGGGCGGATGCTCGATGACGATGAAGAACATGAAGCGGTCGAGCTGCGCCTCCGGAAGCGGGTAAGTGCCTTCGAGCTCGATCGGATTCTGGGTGGCGAAGACGAAGAAGGGCTCCTCCAGGGTGTAGGTGCGCCCCTGGACCGTCACCCGATGCTCCTGCATCGCCTCGAGCAGCGCCGACTGGGTCTTGGGCGGAGTCCGGTTGATCTCGTCCGCCAGGAGAATGTTCGTGAACACGGGCCCCGGCGCGAAGACCATCTTGCGGCCGCCGGTCTCGGCGTCCTCCTGGATGATGTCGGTGCCGGTGATGTCGGATGGCATCAGGTCGGGGGTGAACTGGATACGGGCGAACTTCAGGTCGAGCACCTGCGCCATCGTCTGAATGAGCAGGGTCTTGGCCAGCCCGGGCACACCGATGATCAGACTGTTGCCGCCGACAAACAGCGTGAGCAACGTCTCGTTGATGACGTCCTGCTGCCCGATGATCCTCTTGCGTATCTCCTTGAGGATCTGCTCGCGGCCGGCTCGCATCCGGTCGGCCAGCGCGATGTCGTCTTCCTGTTCCAGATCGGTCTTTTGCGTCTCGAATGGTTCCACGGTGGGCTCTCCTTACCGGTAGCAAGGCCCTTCAGGGCCGTCGTCATCTTCCTTCCGAACCGACCCCTGCGGGTCGGCCCGTCCGCGGGTCTGAAGACCCGCGACTACGCATCCCTATTAATGTGTCAACGCATAGATGATGTAGTTCACGCCCAGCTTGAACGCCTCGTTCGACAGATCGATTGGGACCCAGCCCGTATCGGCATACTCCCAGTAATCTCCGATGTCGTTGTTGTGGTTCGCAACCGACAAGAGCCGCCCGTTCGGGTTGTTGTCCTCGAACAACCCGTAGAAGATCGGGATGGCGGGCTCGTACACCGGTTCGTACTCCAACGAGTCGATATCGAAGAACGCGTGATAGACCGGGTGGGTCGCGTCGAGCTCGATCCAGCGAAGATCGGGAAACACTCTCCGCATCTGCGCCTCCAGGTTGAACCAGTGCTCGTCGTGGAAGTCGTCGAAGATCAGAAATCCACCTTTGAGCAGGTAGTTGCGCAACCCGTCCGTCTCCGCCTGTGACAGGGTCCAGAACCCCGGCTCGGACATGTAGGCGAACGGGTACGTGAAGAGGGCTGGGTCATCGAACTTCAGGATGGCGCCGCCGTCCGCTCCCATGTACGGGTCGACGAATGTGATCGACTCGAGAATCTTCATCAGGTTCCGCTCGGCTGTCGGGTAGTCGTGCGCCCAGGGCAAATCCTGCCGATAGGCAAAACCACCCCCGGCATAGCCGTCGGCATACCGGATCCGCGCGAAGACGAACCGGCCGTCGTGCCGCATCGGCCCGGACACCGGATCGGTGTCGGCGCGGCTCCCGACGGCCGCCGCCGCGCCGCCGGCCAGCAGCACCGCGACCACCAGGGCCGGCCAACGCGGTCTCAGGGCCATCGTCATCAACATCTCAGCGGGGTGACTCCACCGCCGCCGCCTCCATCGCGCGAATCTCGCGGCTCTTGAGCGCCATCGCCACGAGCAACGTTTCCATCTCGGACGCGTACCGGACCTCGTTTGTCCCGCCCCGAATCGCCTGGAGCGCCTCAACCTGTGCCTGGATCTCGAGCCGCTGCTGATAAAGCGCGCGCAACGCCGGGTCGTCTGGCAGACCGGCGATCCCGGTGCCTTCGCCGGCGCTGATATACATGGCCCGCGCCATCGCCCCGTCGGTTGCCGTCCTCGTCAACGGGTCCGGTTCCTGCGTACCTTCCCCGTCGCCGTTGTCGTCGAGCAATGCGTGCTCGGTCTGCAACCGCCCGTCCGACTCGTAGACGCGCGCCACCTGCGCCACCGCATACTCGAAGGCCTCGAGCACCGACACCCGTCCGTCCTTGTTCTGGTCGGACTCCTCCTCGCCATCGGCGAATGCTTCGACAAAGTAGCCGCCGAATACCGTCGAGACCCATTGCCCGCCGCTGCGTGTCGCCGTCACGACGGTGCGGCCTTCGCCGGAGAGCGCCTCGATGAACCCACCGCTCGCGGTCGCCGCGTTCACGAACGCCACTTGCTGCGAGCCCAACGGCTCGAGCAGCCGCGCGTAGTCCTGCGCGGTCAGGTCACGCCCAGGCAGGTTGAAGCGGGACTCGCCGTTACTGTAGCTGCCGTGGCCGATCAACAGCACGAGGACGTGATCGTTCGGTTGGGCTCGTTCGGCGATGGTGGCGAACGCCCGCTCGACGTTCTCCCGGGTCGATCGGTCGGCGATCTGACCTGGATCGAGCTCGGTCTTCTCGGCCAGATAGATCACGTTCTTGGCCGGCAACTCGTACCGGTCGATCGCCGCGTCGATGAGCGTCGTCGCCCACTGGTGGAACTCCTCCGCGTAGGCCGGGTCTCCGCTGAGCCCGGAGATGACGAGTATATGGGTCTGCTGCGCTGCCACCGGTACCGCCGGCAGCAACATCAGGACCGCGAGCCACGCTCCGCGCCAGCTCATGCCAGCCCCCGCGCGCGCCGGTAGCCCCACTCGCCGAGCACCAGCACGAAGAGCAGGAACAACAACGCCGGCATGTCCCACAGATCCCGCTCCTCGATCACCGTCACGCCGCCGCCAACCGTCTGAACGTCGTCGACGAGCGAGTCGATGGTGTCGGCGGTATAGAACCGGCCACCGGTCTCTTCGGCGACCCGCTTGAGCAGCGGCGCCCGCATCGTTGAGTCGTAATACTCGGAGTCGCTCGGCGTGACCCGGAGGAAGGCGGTGTCGCTGCCCAATAGCTCGCCGTCGGTCGTGGCCTCGATCCGCACTTCGTAGAGCCCCTCCTTGCGCGGGGTGAAGCTCGCGGCGTACTCACCGTCCCGGTCGGCGGTCCAGTCCAGCGGCACCTCGGTGAGCTCTTCGTCCGGGTCGGTGATCCAGGCGGACACCTGACTGGTGTTGATCTCCTCGTAGCTGGCATCGTCGACCTCGGCGTTGAGCACCACCGTCTCGTCGAGCTCCACCCGGTCCTTGGGTACATCCGCCACCACCTGGTCGGGCACGCCGTCGACCAGCCAGCGGAGTAGCCGCCGCCACAGAATCTCGTGTGTCTCGTCGTCGACGGGTATGTCGGCGTGCATCTGCCACATCCACGAGTCCTGAATCGGGAAGGCAAGCGACTTGCCAGCGCCATAGCGCTGGAATGCCAGCACGACCAGCGACTCGTCGCCGCTCGTCAGCAATGTCGTCGCACCCGGCTTCACATCACGGATGGCATTCACGAGAGTGATCGGCGGCAGCTCGAGCCACCGCGCGGCCGAGGCCTCCTCGGTCTCGTCGATCTGGGTGGACGGGTGGGTGGCGCCCGATCGCGTCGGCCGCACGCCGGTCTCGACGAAGAAGCTCCCCTCGCCGTCCACGTCGCGCTCGTCGAGCACCACCGGCAGCACATCGGCCACCGGGGTCCCAGCGTAGCCGCCCTCAGCGTACGAGCGCTGGCCGCCGAGCATCAGCAGCCCGCCGCCACGTTCGCTGACGAAGTCGGCGATCATCCGCAGCTGGTCTGGCGTGAAGTGGCTCGCCTCGATGCTCCCCAGGATGAGCGCTCGGTAGCCGAACAACTCTTCGCGCGTGCGAGGGAACCCGCCGACGAGGTCCTCGGCGTCCTCGACGCCCATCCGCATGAACTTGTTCTCGGCGGTCCGCTGCAACACGGCGAGCTGCAGGTTCTCGTCGTCCGCCACCGCCCGTCGAAGGAACTTCACCTCCCAGCGAGGCTCACCCTCGAAGTACAGGATCTTCTCGCGCGTGTCCTCCACGACGATCAGGGCGTTGCGGATGTTGTTCTGCGTCACCATCTCGTCGGGTTCCGGCGCAATCCTGAAACTGAAGAGGCGTGGGCCGGCATCCGAGGCGGAAAACCGCACCCGCACGGTCGTTGGCTCACCGTCGTCCGGCAGGATCACCTGCTGGTCGGCGACGATTCGACCCTCATCCTCTACCTGCAGGGTGACGGCCTGCCCCCGATACCCGGTCTGCGCCACGACCACGTCGACAACCAGCGCGGCTCCCTTTAGCACCGATCGCGGCGTTTCGACCCGGCTCAACTGGATGTCACTGGCGTACTCCTCGCGCCCGAGTCCCACGGTGAATACCGGCACGCCGGCCGCCTGCAGCGGCAACAACGCGTCCCCCAGCGGGTTGTCGGCGTTGTCGGCTCCGTCGCTAAGCACCACGAGCCCAGACAGCGGGACACCCGCGAGCTCCTCGTGTGCGCGAGTGAGCGCCTGCCCCAGGTGGGTCTGGGTGCCGTCGTAGGCGAGGTCGGCCACCGCCTCGATCCGGTCAGTGGCGGACGAGAAACTGAAGAGCCGCAGCGCGAAGCGCTCAGCCAGCGCAGCCAGCAGGGGGCCCTCGGCACTGTCGAACTGCTGGGTGACGAAGTCGGCGCGGGTCTGGCCGTCGCGGTCCGCGATCTGCATGCTGCGCGAGTCGTCGATCAGGACGCCCAGGAAGTTCTGCTGCGGCACGATCCGGGACAGCACCAGGACCGGGCGGAATAGGCACAGCAGCAGGAGGGCCAGAATCGTGAACCGAATGCCGGTCAGCACCCAGCGGTCGAGCGTTCGGCTGTTGGCGCGGACCCGCTGGTAGGTGCGAAAGGTGACGCCCCCGGCCACCACCACGGCCACGGTCGCCAGATACGTCACGGCCGTCGGCCGGAAGGTAAAATCGCCTTCCTCGAAGACGAGCGGCCGGTACTTGAAGAGAAACTCGAACAGCGATTCGAACATATTTATAGACACCATCGGGCCGGCGGCAACGCGAGCCATCTTGCCAGCTCGCGATTACCTCGGCCCGACTCCCAATCTCACGGCATGGTCGTCTCGAGGCGCACCGGTGCTGCGAGACGTACCACGACTTGACGACGCCGACGAAGGCGTCCTGTTTCTCCTGCCGTCTGCCTCCTGGAAAATTCTCTAGTGACTCATCGCGTAGACGATGGTGTTGACGGTGATCTCGATCGCGTAGGTCGAGTATCTCAACGGGTAGTAGGGGTGCTCGGCCCACTCCCAAGCGTCACCGATGTCCGTGTTCCAGTTGATAATGACCATCAACCGGCCGTCCTCGTCGAAAATACCGCGCACGTGCGGCGTGACGCCGTCCTGCTCCCAGGTTTGTCCGCCTCGATCGGCCCGTTGCGCGTTGCCCAAGTTCGGAACCTGGACGACCTTCTCGATGTTATAGACGGTGTTGAAAACCGGATGGTCGAGCGGAATCTCGACGATCTGATACTCGGGAAGTACCCGCTTGATCTCGGTCTCGAAGTTCGCCCACTCCCAGCTGCCCCAGAAATCGTCGATCATCAGGAACCCGCCGGCCAACAGATAGTCGCGCAGCCCCTTGACCTCCTCCGACGTCATGTACATGTATCCGACCTCGAGCGCATAGAGAAACGGGAATTTGCGAATCTCGGGGTCGGCAAGCGACACCGCGTTCTCCCGTTCGTAGGCATCGAGGTCGACCAGACGGTCGATGATGGCCAGAAACTGCCGGTCGGCTTTCGGAAAGTCGGTGGCCCAGGAGCCCCTGCGGTAGCCACGGCCACCACCGCTGTAAATCGCCCTAGTGAAAAAGAACTCGCGGGCGTCGGCACTCGGGTTCTTGAGGGTTGACCTGAAGTCCTCTTGGCGGATGACCAGTTGCTGGGCTGGCGCCTCTTCCATGGCCCCCCGCAGCGCCGCCCGCTCGGCCGCCCACAGCGCTCCCCATCCGACGCCGATGAGCGTCGTCGCGATCATTCCCGCGCGCACTAAGAACCGTAGCCGCAAACAACTGCTCCGGGAAGAATGGCCGGTCAGGAGCCGGTTGTGTCGGCGCGCCCAACAAGGCGGGCGAGGTCGGCTGGGCACGCTCTTGAAAGCACGGCAACCCTTGCCCTGAGCGCAGCATAGCACAAGCCACAACGCGTGCAACGACCGGTGACAGACAGTGTTCGACCCCTGTATGACATGACCCAGCGCCGGCCCTTGCGGAATACAGCCAAAGGAGTGTGGAGCTTCGCGGCGCTGTCCACACACGGCGACCTGATGGGGTCTGGCGACGGGGCGAGCTACACGGCACCGGGTCAGCACTGGCTCGTCCTGATGACGTCGAAGTTGGCGAAGCCCTCCGGGTTTGTCCGGCCTTCTGACTCCTTAGAACATTCGCTCACTCGACGAAACGGACCTCGAACATTTTCGGCCACCACTTGCCGGTTATGTAGAAGGTCTCGGCAGTCGGATCGTAAGCGATGCCGTTCAGCACCTCGGAACCGATGAGATCGTCGCCCTGCAGGAGCCCGGACGCATCGATGTAGTCGGTCACCCGGCCGGTCTCCGGGTCGATGCGAACCAGAAAATCCTCCTCCCATACGTTGGCGTAGACTGCGCCGTCGACGCACTCCAGCTCGTTCAACCTATGGAGTGGCTGCCCGCGCAAACGCACGAACTGTTCGCCGATCGGCTCGAACGTGTCCGGGTCGCGGAACGTGAGTCGGTCACTACCGTCGCTCATCACCAACCGGTCGCCGTCGTAACACAGTCCCCACCCCTCTCCCTGATACTGAAAGGTTGCGCCCAACTCGAACGAGTCACGGTCATACGTGAAGGCGCGCTCCGACGTCCACGTGAGCATGAGGAGGCGGCGGTCGACCAGGGCCAAACCCTCGCCGAAGTACTGGTTGGGCAGGTCGATGCGCTGCTCCACCAAGCCGGTCTGCGGGTCCAGTCGTCGGAGGGTGGACTCCCCCATTCGCCCGGTGCTTTCGAACAATCGGTCGTTCCACCAGACGAGACCCTGGATGTACGCATCCCGTTCGTGGGCAAGCTCCCGCAGCACGTCGACCCGGAACGAACGCACCACCGGCTGCGACTCGGCCGCAGCCGACGCCGGGCTCGCAGGGGAGGCTTGTGAGGGCGACGCGGAGCGCAGCGCCCAGAGACCGACGAGGACGGCGACAGCGAGCAACGCCGCCGCCCAGACACGCGGCGACCGCCCCGTGGTGAGCGGTGACACAGGTCGAGCTTCCATTTTCTTGGTGTCTTTTGTACGTCGACTGCGCCCCATGGTCTCTCCAGCCTGTCGCGAAGGACCTCAGATTATACGACGCAGCTCCTGGCCTGCAGCCCCAGAGCCGACCGCTTACAGGTCAGGCGGTACTCAGATCCGCATCAGGACCGCGCGAGCGGGCTCGCCTGTGGCGCGGGCCACCATCTGCGCGTACAGCTGCACCTGGCGACAATAGACGTGCAGCGCACCGTCGGGCCCCCGGTCGGTTTTGCAGTCCACCACGACCCACGTGTCGTCGTCGCGAAACGCCAGTCGACCACGCCTTCGACCAGCGTGCCGTCCTCAGACTGCATCGTCACGGGCGTCTCACGGCGGCAGGCCCCAGCACCGATACGAAGCTCGCTGGCGTCTGCGGCGGCCTGGCTGAGTATTTCGAAGTGGACTTCACACCCGTTCGTCTGATGTGGACCGTGCTGACCATTTTCCCCGGTGCGATCATCTGCGGCGTGGTCGCCTACGTGGTGGCCTGGCTGATCATGCCGGCCGCACCGCCCGCGACCGAGGCATCAGAGTCAGCGTGAAAGCCGGGTCCTCACTCGTCTTTTTTCACTCGCCTTGCCCCTCGGGAATTCACTTTCCCAACATAGGTGTCGCTCTCGATTCCCGCGACCTCGTGAAACCGTGCTGCCATGCAGGCGGCGAGGCCCGCCGCCTGATCGTCGGACGACGCGAAAGCAAACACCGAGGGACCTGACCCAGACAGCGAGCACCCGAGTGCGCCGGCCTCGAGCGCCGTCTGCTTCACGTCGGCGAACCCTGGCACGAGCGG
>Ga0302123_10001701_pt1 | contig 15422 bp, 13 predicted proteins | sample CB21_321_MG_FD_203109 | JGI IMG/M metagenome (GOLD analysis project Ga0302123, IMG submission 203109) | Marine microbial communities from Western Arctic Ocean, Canada - CB21_32.1 | ecosystem: Environmental > Aquatic > Marine > Oceanic | place: Canada: Western Arctic Ocean | collected 2017-09-28 | reverse complement strand
CCCTGCTCGGTGGAGACCGACGAGCAGATCGCGGCGGCGGCCGCCGCGGTGAAGAAGGCCGGTGCCAAGATATTGCGCGGCGGGGCGTTCAAGCCGCGGAGCTCTCCCTACAGCTTCCAGGGCCTGGGAAAAGAGGGGCTGGTAATGATGCGTGCGGCCGCCGATGCGGAGGGACTGAAGGTCGTCTCCGAGGTCATGGACGTCAGTCAGATCGAACTGGTTGATCGCTACGCCGACATCCTCCAGGTCGGGGCCCGCAACATGCAGAACTACACGTTGTTGCGGGAGCTCGGTAAGTCGCGCACGCCGGTGCTCCTTAAGCGAGGAATCGCTGCCACCATCGAGGAATGGCTCATGTCTGCGGAATACGTGCTCTCGGGGGGCAACACGGATGTCATCCTGTGCGAACGGGGCATCCGCAACACATTCGACATCTCGGCGATTCCGGTCGTCCAGAAGCTGAGCCATCTGCCGATCATCGGCGACCCAAGTCACGGAACCGGGTTGCGGGATAAAGTGGCACCGATGGCCAGGGCGGCGATCGCCGCAGGGGCCGACGGCTTAATAATCGAAGTGCACCCGGATCCCGACAACGCCTTGAGCGACGGTGCACAGACAATCTTCCCCCCTCAGTTCGACCGGCTGATGGCCGAGCTGCGCGTCATCGCCCCAGCGATTGGCCGGAGCATCTGCCTGGAGTCGGCCGCCCGGCGTGGCCCGGGAGCCTGACGTGAGGTCCGGAGTCAGGAGTCAGTAGTCAGGGAGTCCGAAGGTCTTGCCGGCCAACACGGATTCCACAGAACCGGATGGAGGTCGAAGCCCTTGCCTGAGCTGCCCAAGACGCTCCCGATGATCCAACCGGTGGACGGAACCGGGTCGCCACCGATTTTCGAAAAGGTCGCGATTATCGGTCTCGGCCTCATCGGTGGCTCGATCGCGCTCGCGGTCAGACACCACTGGCCCTCGTCGCTGGTCATCGGTCTCGACCGGACAGAAGTGCTCGAGAAAGCGATGGTGCTGCACGCCATCGATGTCGCCGCGGATGATCCGGTCGTGATTGCCGAGGCGGACCTCGTCATTCTCGCTGCGCCGGTGGAACAGAACATCGAGCGGATGGCCGATCTCGACCGATACGTGACGACACCGGCGGTCGTAACTGACGTAGGTAGCACGAAGCTCACCACGGTCGAGGCTGCCCGGATGCTGCCCCCGCGATTTACGTTTGTCGGGGGACACCCGCTGGGCGGCGCACCGCGTGGCGGGATCGAGTACGCGCGGCCGGATCTGTTCGTGGACCGTCCGTGGCTCTTCACACCGGAGGGCGACGACGCCGACGCGGTGGTCGATCGCTTGAGTCGTTTCGTCCGCGAGCTGGGAGCCAAGCCCGAAATCGTTGAACCCGCCGAGCACGATCGGCTGCTCGCTTTCGTCAGCCATCTCCCGCAACTGACCGCCAGTGCCCTGATGCACGTCGTGGGCACCACCACCCGCGACCGGGGCCTCACCTTGACGGGCCGGGGCCTGTTCGACTCGACCCGGCTGGCTTCGAGCCCAGCGAACATTTGGCGTGATATCTGTGGTTCGAATGCCGACGCGATCGGTGACGCGCTTGATGCGCTCATTCGAGAGTTGGAAGCGTTGCGGAACGGGTTGACGTCGGGTAGCGAAATCGACAGGGTCTTCGAATCTGCCGGCACCTGGAGGGCCCGGCTGGCTGTGCTTCGGTCGACCACACGCCCACAGTGACAGACGTATCCACTGGCGGCGACGTGGTCATACGGGCCTCCGCCCTGAGTGACATCGACGCGCACGCACGTGACGCGGCCCCGGATGAATGCTGTGGCTTGCTGATCGGTCGCGGCGCCCGCATCGAGTCAGCGCACGCTGCGCGCAACCTGCATCGCAGTCCCACCCGCTATCTGGTTGACCCCGCCGACCACTTCGCGGCGATTAGATACGGGCGGCAGGCGGGACTGACGGTGGTGGGGGCGTATCACTCACACCCGGCATCGCCGGCAGCGCCGTCCCCGAGTGACGACCGCGAGGCGACGGACCCCTATTTTCTGTATCTGATTGTCTCGCTCGTGGCGGCAGAGACGCGGGCCTTTCGGCTCGTGGACGCGCGGATGCAGGAGGTCCCGTTGCGAGTGGTGTCCGATCGCTGATTCGCTACTCCCCGGGACGTCCGGACTGGATGACGATGCTGGTGCGCTCGAGTTGGACTACATCGTCTCGTCGCTTGAGGGTCAAACGCACTTCATAGCGCCCGCCCAAGGTGAAGGTGTGCCGGCGGGAGAAGCGGCGACGGATTTCACTGACCCCCGGCTCATAGGGTTCGCAGTCTAAGATGCTCTCCGACCGTGTTCCGTCATCCCAGTCCCACTCCGCACTGACGCAATAGAACTCCTCGTAATCGTCCCGGCCACCTCGCAGGACACCGGTGAACGAGATCTCGGCAGGCGCGAAGGCCACCTGGGGACGCGCCCGCAGGCTCAGCTCGGGACGGTCGTCCTGTGCGCCGGTTGCCGCCGGACGCCACAGGACCGCGAGCACAAGCACCAAAATCACACGGGCTCTCAGACCACCCATCGGTCGATTGTAGTGCGTAGAAGAGCGGGAGGCCAGCCGCCCAGCCGGGGTAACAAGGCACACGCTATAATCCGATCGATGCCAACAGAAGCGGACGACCCAACGACACGCTGCACGTCCGGCGCGCTGGCGGCGCTGGACGCGGACCTGATCTGCGCACCGGTATTCATGGACGAGGACCCTGAGGACCTACAGGCGCTCGACGCCGCACTCGGAGGCGCTATCCTCCGGGCGCGAGCCTCCGGGGAGATCACGGGACGGACGCACGAGTTGTTCTTCTCCGACGCAAGCGACCCCACATGGCGAACTCGTCGGGTGCTGCTGGTCGGTGCTGGTGCCAGCGATCGGTATGACACGGTGCGTGCCCGGACGGTGGCCGGTGCTGCCGGGATGGCGGCGCGGGATCGCCGCGCCCGCCGAGTCGTCTTCGTGTGCCGGGCGCCGGGCGAATCTCCCGAGATGGCGCAGGCCGCGGTCGAGGGACTCCTACTCGGGGCCTTTCGAGACGCACGGTTCAAGAGCGAAGACAGGGGGTCGCCGTCGCTGACCTCGATCGACCTGTTCTTTTGCCACGACGCCCAGTCCCAGACGCGGGCAGCGGTCGATCGCGGGGCGCTGCTCGCAAGCTGCTCGAACATCGCGCGGGAGCTCTCGAACGAGCCCGGCAACTTATTTACGCCCCGTGTCTTTGCCGATCGGGCACGTGAGCTCGTGACTGGTCCGCGCACCACTGTGGAGGTGCTCGAGGAGCAGGCAATCGCCTCTCAAGGGATGGGACTGCTACAGGGTGTAGCCCAGGGCAGCGTCGAGCCGCCGCGCGTCATCGTCATGCGCTATGAGCCGGAGCATGCCGTTCCCGGTCCGGTCCTCGGGCTGGTAGGGAAAGGCGTGACCTTCGACAGTGGGGGCATTTCGATCAAACCGGCCGACGGCATGGAGCGGATGAAGCGCGACATGGCCGGTGGGGGAGCGGTGGTCTGCGCGATGCGTGCAATCGGGCGGCTGGCCCCATCGGTGCGCGTGATCGGGGTGGTACCCGCTGCGGAAAACATGCCGGGCGGACGAGCCATCCGCCCGGGAGACATTCTGACGGCGGCCAACGGGAAGCGCGTCGAGGTATTGAACACGGATGCCGAGGGCCGGCTGATTCTCGGTGACGCGTTGACGCTGGCGCAGCGTCTCGGTGCGACGCACTTAGTAGACATCGCGACGTTGACGGGTGCCTGCGTGGTCGCGCTCGGAAACCACGCGTCGGGGTTACTCGGAGCGCCCCCTTCCTGGGTCGAATCGGTAAGACAGGTTGCTGACCGCGTCGGGGAACGTGTGTGGCCACTGCCGATGTTCGAGGAATACGGCAAGCAGCTCGAGAGCGAGACCGCCGACCTCACGAACACAGGGGGACGGTCGGGCGGCGCGATAACGGCCGCGATGTTTCTCAAGACCTTCAGCGGCGGGCTCCCCTGGGCGCATCTGGATATTGCCGGGACCGCCTGGTACGACGCGACCCAACCCTTTCACACGAAAGGAGCAACGGGCGTCGGGGTGCGCACTCTCGCGGCGTTGCCGTTCGAGGCGACCTGGTAGAAACGGTGGGAGACACGGCGTCGCGTATAGTAGGATCAGTGCGTGCAGCCACAGTCGTTTCCACCGGTAATCATTGAGCTGGCGGAGCCGGTTACCGAGGAGATTTCCGTTTCAGACGTGCTGGTAGGAGCCCTCAACTTCAGCGGAGTGATCGCCCTCGTCGCTGTGTTGCTGGCGTTGCTCCTGGCCGGCGCCTTGATCTGGCTGCGGCGCGTCAACCCGTCGAACTCACTGAACGGGGAAGAGACGGCCCGGACCCGAATGGATTTGCATATCCGATCTCGCTAGTTGTCGGCTATAGCGATCGCTGGCGGCTTGAGCGCTCGCTGATATTCGAGGATGGCCTGCAGAAGCGCGTCCGCGATCCGGTCGCGGTATGCGTCTGTTTCGAGGAACGCGGCATCTTCTTGATTCGTGAGAAACGAAATCTCAGCCAGGACGCTGGGCATGTTCGCGCCGATTAGCACCACGAAGGGCGCCTGTTTCACGCCTAGATCTTGCGCGCCCGGGTGCAGTTCGCGCACCGCGCGAATGATGTTTCGCTGCACCATCCCCGCGAGGTCGCGCGATTCGTTGAGCTTGTTGTCCATCGTGATGGTCCGAACCAGATTCGGCAAGTCGTGCATGCCATCTCGAGACGCGGCGTTCTCACGCGCCGCCACGATCTGTGCCTCCGACTCGTTCGCGAGATCGAGATAGTAGGTCTCGACACCTCGAGCGCGGGGGTCCTGAGCGGCATTGGCATGGATGGAGAGGAAGAGATCGGCGCCCACCCGGTTAGCGAGCCGGGTGCGGGCGCGGAGCGGCATGTAGGCGTCACTCCGGCGGGTCAGGATAACCTCGATGCCGGTCTCGGCGGCAAGACGCGCCTCGAGGCGCTTGGCCACGTCGAGGACCAGCGCGGATTCGGTCATCGCGCTCGTTTGGGCGCCGGCGTCGTAGCCGCCGTGCCCCGGGTCGATGACGATTCGAGACACCCCGAGCCCGAGCTGACGCCCAAGGGACAAGGCCCCGTCGGAGTTCGGCGCCGCCGTCCCGCTGCTCAGGCTCACCTCGGCGTCCGAGATCGAGGCCACCATCCTCTCGGCCACGGGCATGTCGACTGGGGCTGGTGCCTGCCGCGTGACTTCCACAGTCGGGTTAATACGCGAAAACTGAAATATATCGACCGACGGCACTGGCACGAGGAGGGTGGCCGTGGCCGGTGTGGGGCGGACGACCTCGACCGCCTGTTCGTTCCCTGGGAACGGCCGCACAGGGTCCGTTGACACGGACAAGACAGGGGTCTCCGGCGCCGGTTCCGGATCGCTGACCGCTTCAGGCGGCGAAGCGACGGAATCGATGTCGACCACACCCACCATGGTCGTCTCCGGTGCTAACGCTTCTGCCGGTGCTTCGCGACGCGCCAGCATGGAAGCGGTCGGCACCGTGTCGATGACGAGACGATACGGGTTATACAACGAGTACACGCTGTAGTGGCTGACGTCCTCGAGATCGAGGACCACGCGCGTGATCCGCCCCGGGTGACGACCGAGACGAATCTCACGAACCATGTCACCGTCCTCGAACGCCAGCGTGGCGTCTCGCAGCGGTGGCGCGGCGTAGGTGTCGCTGAAGTCAAAGAACAGTCTCGCCGGCCCGTCCAACCGCTCGCTGTGGTAGCGCACCTCGTCGTCTATCTCAATCGTCACACGGACGACGTCGGCCAGCGTCTCCCGATGGATAGCAAGAATCTGCATCGGTTCGGCCAGGTGGCGAAGCTCTTCGATACGGTCCGCCACGCGTGGCACGAGCGAGCTTAAAGGGTATTCGCGTTCCAGCCTGCGGAGGAACCTCTTGCCCGAGGCACGATCGACGGGCTGACGATGAGTATCGAACGCCTGAATGGCCAAGCCTGCGGCCTGCCATAAGGCGTTGTCGCTATACCCGCTTTGCGGATGCTGACGGACAAGCTCCGTATAGGCGGCTATCGCATCCCGAAACTGCACAAGTGTCGGCAACTCGTCGGCCGGTGCCCGCAGCTGGCGTTCATCGGTGAGCGCCGTGGTGTAGAGGTCCTTGGCGGTGGACGCCACGAGTGGCATCGTGGCCGCGAGCGCGGCGACCAAGAGGGCGGCCAGCGGCACTCGCCGGTGCCGCAGCACTGTAGTGAATCGTCGAGTCATAGCCTCTGCTTCCATGGAGTAGACACCAATTCATTCGTCTTATCGACAGTAGAGCTGTAAAGCCATAGGGCATTCTGTGAAGAACTGGTAACGACTGAACAGAAGTGGGGTGGCTCCAGATCAGGATCAGGAGCAGGCGCGTTCGCGGAAGCGACGTACACGCCGGCATCGCAGGGCTGAAGCCCTGCGTCACGCTTAGGCCTTAGCGAAGTTGCATGTCGATCTGTTCGAAGTAGTCCGCCGCCACCAGCACTTCCCGCACCTTGCCGCCGCTGCCGACTGACACGAGGCCGTCAGCCTCCATCATGTCGACGAGCCGGGCCGCCCGACTGAAGCCGATTCGCAGCCTGCGCTGCAGATAGGAGATGGAGGCCTGCCCGGCCACAACGACCAGTCGCGCGGCTTCGTCGTACAGGTCGTCCTTGTCGAAGGCAGTGACCGCGGCCTGTTTATCCTCCGCGGTGATCGCCCCGTCATACGCCGGACTGCCCTGTTTCCGAAGGAAGCCGCACACCCGGGCCGTCTCCTGTTCGGAGATATAGGGCCCATGCACCCGAACGACGCGCGACGAGGAGGCGGGCAAGTAGAGCATGTCCCCACGGCCCAAGAGCTGCTCGGCCCCGTTCCCATCGAGAATCGTCCGAGAGTCGACCTTAGAGGAGACCCGGAACGCAATGCGGGACGGCAGATTGGCCTTGATCAGTCCGGTAATCACGTCGACCGACGGTCGCTGGGTCGCCAGAATCAGATGAATCCCGACCGCCCGCGCCATCTGGGCCAATCTGGCGATCGACTGCTCGACTTCGTTCCGGGCAATCATCATGAGGTCGGCGAGCTCGTCAATAGCCAGGACGATGGCCGGAAGTGGTCGTGGCGTGTCGTCCTTGCCACCAGCGGAGGAGTCCTTTGCCTGCTGCTTCGTCGGCCGCTCCTGCAACTGCCGGCGCATGTTCCGGTTGTACTGCTCAAGATTTCGCACTCCTTCAGCCGCCAGCTGTTTGTAACGTTCCTCCATTTCGTGAACAGCCCACCGCAACGCATTGGCGGCCAGCTTCGGCTCGACAACGACGGGCGTCAGAAGATGCGGAATGTCCTCATACATCCCGAGCTCGAGCCGCTTGGGATCGATCAGGATGAGGCGCACTTCGTCCGGTGTGGCCCGGTAGAGGATGCTGGTTAGCATGGCGTTCATTGCCACGCTTTTACCGGTACCCGTCGCGCCCGCGATCAGCAAGTGCGGCATCGTGGCGAGATCGCTGGCAAGGGGCTCGCCATGGATCGTCCGACCCAAGGCCAGCGTCAGCCTGGAACTCGACTGCCGGTACGGTTCAGACTCGAGCATCTGGCGCAGCGAGATCTGTTCCCGTACACGGTTCGGAATCTGGATGCCGACGGTAGACTTGCCAGCCAACCGCTCGATCAGGACCGACTCAGCTTGCATCGCGAGACACAGGTCGTCGGCCAGACCGGTCACCCGGCCGTATTTCACGCCGGCGTCCGGTTTGAATTCGAAGGTGGTCACGACCGGGCCCGGGTGAATTTGGACGACCGACCCGGCGACGGAGAACTCCCGGCACTTGTCGACGAGGAGCCGTGCGTTGTCCATCAGTTCCCGTTCGTCGAACTTGTGTTGCTGCCTGGGCGGGTCCAGCAAGGACAGGGGCGGCAACGTAAACGCTCCCTGTCGGCGCTCGGCTGGCGTGATGGACACCGGCCCGGATAGCGGTAACGAAAGTGCCTCCGGTTGGGTGGCCCGGATTGCGGGCGGCGGGGCGACCGGGGCTGCCTGCCTGGCGCTGCCTCGTTTCTTCTGCTCGCGGGTGGGCACTTTCGCGAGTACCCCGGTACGCGCCGACGAGGCCCCCGCTCGATCTAGGTGCTTCCGGAGCACACCTTGCCGCTCCTGCTCGCGGCGCCGGTCCGCCCACCAGCCGCGGAGGAACCGGTTGGCGCGCTCGCTGGTCCTAGCAATCGACGTCCCAGCAGCGCCAAATAACTGTCCGAACGACAGCTTCGTAGTGAGGATGAGCGCGAGGAAGAGCAGCGTCAGGATGACAATGATCGAGCCGGTTCGGTTGAAATACTCGGCGAGCAGGTCGGCGAGCGATCCGCCGAGATAGCCGCCGGCCCGGAAGGTGCGTACCGCCGGAGCGATCGCTCCGAACGCCAGACTCAAGAAGGACGCCGTGCAAGCGAGGGTGAGGACCAGCCCGATCATCTTCGTATATGCCGACTCAACCTGCCGGCACCAGAAGCTGTGCCACCCGAGGGTCATCAACACGGCCGGCAGGACGTAGGCCGCGAAACCCACGACCTGATACGAGGCCTCTGCGAGAAAGGCCCCGACACGGCCAGCGAAATTGGCAGGTGGCTCCTGCCCTCCATTGTTGAAGAACCACACCGGGTCGGCGGCATCGTAGGTCGCCAGAGCCGTGAGCCAGAACAGAGCGGAGGCAAACATCACCACTCCCAGAAACTCGTTCACACGTCGTGATAATGTCGATCCAGCCACGCGTCAGATCTCCGTAATGACCGGCAGCACGAGCGGTCGCCGGCCTACCTCCTTACGAAACACCCGCTCCAATTCGATTCGCACGCGCTCGGTGAGCAGCCCCGCCGTGAACCGTTCGTCCGGTTCGGCTCCGGCGATCACCTCCGCCAGCAACAGGGGCAACTGATCAAGCAGAGTCTGGGTCGGCTCGTCGACGACGACCCCGCGGGTGAGCACCTCAGGTGTACGTGCCACGCGCCCCTCCTGGCGATTCACGGCGATGACCGGCACGACGACTCCGTTTGCCGCAAGACGCCGCCGGTGACGCAACACGTCGTCGCGGATCTCGCCCGACCTCGTGCCGTCGATGAGCACGCGCCCCGTCGCCACCCGTCCTTCGATCCGTCCGTCTCCTGGCGCGAGACGGATAACGTCGCCGTCCTCGGCGAGTAGCACCGTCGTCCGACCGCCGGTCACCCGCGCAGCGACACGGGCATGTTCGGCCAGATACCGATATTCCCCATGTATCGGCACGAAGTACCGCGGCCTGACCATCGATAGCATCAGCTTGAGCTCCTCGGCGCTCCCATGCCCTGACACATGCACTGCCGTGCGCTCTTCGTGAATCACCTCGGCGCCGCGTCGGGAGATGTCATTCATCACCCGGCCGATCGCCCGCCGGTTGCCCGGGATCGCGCGGGCGGAAAAGACGACCACGTCGTCGGACTCGAGCCTCACGTGATGGTGGTCATCAGTCGCGATCCGCGAGAGCGCCGCACGTCGCTCCCCTTGCGAGCCGGTCGTCACACAGACCACGTCCCGGGCGGGACGGGCCTTGACCTCGGTATCCCGGATCTGTAGACCGGCCGGCAACCGCAGGTGTCCAAGCCGAGAGGCGATCTGCGAGTTCTGAATCACGCTGCGCCCAGAGAACGCCAACTTTCGACCGAACTGGGCGGCCAGGTCGGCCACGATCTGGATCCGATGCAGACTCGAGGAAAACAGGGCAATCACGATCTTGCCGGTCGCACTGCTGAATACCTGCTCGAGCCCATCGACGACGTCGATCTCGGACGGGGTGAAACCGGGTCGCTCGATGTTCGTGCTGTCGCCGAACAAGGCCAGCACGCCCGCCCGCCCAAGCTCCGAGAACCGATGCACATCGAGCGCCTGGCCATCGGGCGGGGTCAGGTCGATCTTAAAATCTCCGGTGTGCACGATTACGCCGGCCGGCGTGTGAATGGCCACCGCAACACAGTCCGGCATGCTGTGTGTCACACGGATGAATTCGAGCGTCACTTCGCCCACGTGCACCGTCTCGCCTGGCGTCACCTCGCACAGCCGATCCGCCGGCGATACACCATGTTCCTCGAGCTTCGGCGAAACGAGTGCCAGCGTCAGCGCCGTGCCGTAGACCGGCCCATCGAGGAGGGGCCAGACATAGGGCAGGGCGCCAATGTGGTCTTCGTGCCCGTGCGTCAGCACCACTGCCGCAAGGCGACCGACGCGCTCCTGAAGATAGCCGAGGTCCGGAACAACGAGGTCCACGCCCAGCAGTTCCGAGTCGGGGAACATGGCACCCGCGTCGACGAGGATGGCGGTGTCATCCCAGACGACCAGAAGCATGTTCATCCCGAACTCGCCCAAACCACCGAGCGGGATGACGTCGAGCGTCGGACCGGTCGCCACAGCAGGCGCGGATATCGCAGTCATGAATGTCGCCGATCGTACAGTCGAGGAATACGCCGCGACGTGTCCATCCGCCAGCGCGGAACACGGCGGCATCGCCGGCGGGAGCCGACTTTACCATTCCCTCGATGTCAGACGCCTGGGTGCGTCTGCAGGTTGGGCAAACGGGCCGGACACAGCCGCTCGTAACGGCCCAGGGTCCGACGCCTGAATCGTTAGCACGATCCGCCACGTACTGTAGCACAGGCAAGCGAGGCTCCGCCTCACGAACCGATCTTTTCTCACCGCCCCATCAGCGCGTCCGCAAGCCTCGCCAGGTCCTCGAGGTCAAGCGTCTCGGGGCGCCGCTCTGGCGTCAGCTCGGCCCGAACGATAAGCTCCCGTGGTGGGATTGGCGAGACCGTGCCGGCAAACGGCCCGAGCGCGTTCATTAAGGTCTTCCGGCGGCGGGTAAACAAACTCCGGACCAAACGCTCGAACTGTACCGGGTCGGCGATGGTGACCTGCGGCGGACGAAAACCGAGATGCACCACCGCCGAACGGACTCGCGGCGGTGGGCGGAAGGCTCCGGGCGGCAAAGTGATGACGCGCGTCGCGTCGGCGGCCAGACGGGTCAGGATGGCCATGGGGCCATACGCCCGCGAGCACGGATCTGCGACGACCCGGTCGGCGACCTCACGCTGAAGCATCAGCGTGGCGTCTCGAAAGCACCGGTGCGTTCGCTGGGTGCCCAGAATCCGAAAGAGAATCGGTGACGACAGGTTGTAAGGCAAGTTCCCGACGACACGAATGCGTCCAGGCGCGTGCGAAGGGGTACGAGCAGCGCCCAGAGCCGCGAGATCCTGAGACAGAATGTCGCCGGTCACAACCTGCACCCGCGGTGGCGCATTCCGGCGCAACCCCTCCGCTAGATCGCGGTCGATTTCGACTGCGATCACCTGTGCGCCGGCTGCGGCGATCGGCAGCGTGAGTTGCCCGGCGCCCGAACCGATCTCGATAAACAGTTCATCCGGCGCTGGTCGGATGAACGCGAGCAGTTTCGAGACCCACGCTGGCTCGAGAAAATGCTGGCCGAATCGCTTGCGTGGCCTCGGTCTCGAGGCGCTGGAACTAGTGGGCCGAGTCATGTGTCCGGCCGCCCTCTAAGTCGAAGAGACACTGCTGTTGGGCATGGCATTGGTCACATAGGGGGCGTGGCTTGCAGATGCGCCGTCCGTGCAATATCAGCGTGTCGGATGCCAGGGTCCATCGGGCCTTGGGAAGCGCGGTCCCCATCTGCCGCTCCACGACGGCCGGGTCCGCGGACCGTGCGATTCCCAGGCGGTTGGCCACGCGGAGTACGTGCCGATCGACCGGGAGCCCTGGTACGCCGAGCGCGTGCCCGAGCACCACGTTGGCCGTCTTGCGCCCGACGCCAGGCAATCGTACCAGCGCATCGAGATCCGCCGGCACGTCGCCGTCGTGGTGGTCAACCAGGGCGCGTGCCATACCGACCAGCGAGCGGGCCTTGACACGGAAGAAGCCGGTCGACTGAATCTGTGGCTCAAGTGCGGTCGGGGTTGCATCGGCCAGCGCCACCGGGGTTGGATAGCGCGCGAACAAAGACGGGGTGACCTGGTTCACCCGCTCATCGGTGCACTGCGCCGACAGGATCGTAGCCACCAGTAGCTCATACGCGTTCCGAAACGTCAACTCGGTAAAAGCACCTGGATGCTGTGCTTCGAGCAGGCGCAGGATCCGACGCGTGACTACGGCAGAATGTGCCGGCGGCGACGCGGGTCGTCTGGCAGTCACACCCTCATCCTTAACGTCTCCTACGGGTGGCGTGGCAACGTGTGCAGCTCTGTCTCGCGACACGCGGAGATCGCGTAGAGGGGCAGTGAGCACGGCTTCTGCGTGCGAAGCGGTGTTTCTCCTTACTCGTCGTATTGAAGCGCAGCTTCGCTCCCACTCCGTAGTGAAAGTCCCGCGTTGCGCCGAGGGCGGCGATGGACCCAGGCCGCAGGGTCCTCAGTGCACGGCCGGTTTGTCCCAGCCCGGGCTCCCACCGGTCTCGGTGCAGGCGCGCAGGTGTTCTTGCAACGCGTTGATCAGGGTCGGGACGAATCCTATGGGAACCACGATCTGTGCCCGTACCGGCGCCTTAAGTACTTTGTCGCCCGTCGCCTCGCGGACCGCCTTCTCGGTCGGCGGCAGGACCTCGCAGAACGTCAAGGTAAAGTCGAACGGCGTATGGGAGATCGAGCAGAAGTTCGCATAGGTGCGCGGCTCATCTGACGTCTCGTCCGGCACGATTGTGAAATTAACCTGTTTGCGATCGTTCATCAAGTTCGGCCCATCCTTCCAAAATATCGGTCAGGTGCTGAAGACGATCCGATGCCGAGCCGTCTTCGCTGGTCGGTTCAAGGGGCAGCTTCACCAGATATCCACTAGCAGCATGAACCGTGAAATAACATGTTGGTCGTATCGGAAAGATGGCTGCTCCCGCCTAGCGGGCCATCGGCCACGCTCACATCGCGAGGCGTAGCTTCGCTAGTATCGCCGCATGACCCCGACCACCACCCCCTGCACCTGCACCTTATCAGCCCTCACGATGATCGGCGCAATGGCGTCGTTAGCCGGCTGCAGGCGAATGTGACCGTTCTCCCGATAGAATTTTTTCAGAGTTACCTCGGAGCCCTCGAGTAGCGCGACCACCATCTCGCCGTTGTCGGCCGTCTGGCGGTCCTCGATCACCACGAGATCTCCATCTCGAATCTGTTCGTCGATCATCGAGTTGCCACGCACTCGGAGGGCATAGGTGTCACGCGCACCAACGAAGTCTTCGGGTACGGTGACGGTCTCATTGCTGACCACGGCCTCGATCGGGGCACCAGCTGCGACATACCCGAGCAAAGGGAGGTCGAGCGCTCGTCCTCCCATTCGTGTCGGGACCAACTCGACTGACCGGCTCCTGTTCCAAGCTCGCCTGATGAAGCCCTTGTCCTGAAGGTTCGTCAGGTGCTTGTGCACCGTGGCCAGCGAAGATAGACCGAAACGACGGCCGATCTCCTCCAGGCTGGGCGCGTAGCCGTGCTGCTCGATGAATTCGTTCAGATAGTCCAGAATTTCCCGTTGTCGCTTGGTCAGAGGTTGCATTCTGCCTCCAGTTGCATCTATCAAAGCCCATCGCTAGCAGCCCGTGGAAAAAGTCCAGCGGCATGCGACCGGCGCTGGGTAACCTCAGCGAAGCGGGCGCCCAGTCTGCCTCAATCCGGCCTGATCACCACAAAATAATACGCAAACAAAAGGCGAAGATCAAGCAAGGCAGAAGGCATCTGGTACGATTCAAGCGTGGAGCTACCGATTGCGCTGGGTCGTATCGTTCCTCGGGGATTTGATGTCGTCGGGTTCGGCCTCAACACCATCGACCTGATGACCGTGGTCGCGCAGTATCCCGAGCCGGACAGCAAGCAGGAGATAGCTGCGATCCTCGAACGTCCGGGTGGTCAGGCGGCCACTGCGATGACCGCCTGCGCCCGGCTCGGGTGGAGCGCGCGGTATGTCGGACGTTTCGGAAACGATGCCAGGGGGCTGCTGGCGCGGGCGTGCCTGAAAGAGGAAGGAGTAGACCTGTCCGCGTGCGAAGACGTCTCTGCGCCGCAGCCTGTCTCGCTGGTCCTGGTGGATGGTGAGGAGCGACGCACCGTGCTCTGGAGCCGATCGCCGCTGGTCGACATGGATGCGAGCGACGTCGACCCGGACGTGGTCACCTCCGGTCGTGTGCTCCTGGTCGACGGCCATCAGATAGCCGCCGCGACCCGTGCCGCCGCCTGTGCCCGCCGGTCCGGGGTGGCGACGATCATCGACGTGGATCGCGTGCAACCAGGCACGGAGAACCTACTGGCTCACATCGACCTGATCATCGCGGCCCGGACATTTCCCGAGGCATTCACTGGTGTCTCTGGTGTCGGCGCGGCCCTGGCGGCCTTGGCACGACGATTTCAACCGGCTCTGGTCTGTGCGACACTCGGTCAAGAGGGGAGTCTGGCGCTCGTAGCTGGAACGGAGATTCACACACCCGGTTTTCGGGTGCCGGTCGTCGACACCACGGGCGCCGGTGACGCCTTTCGAGGAGGCTTCATCGCACGCTGGCTCGCTGGGGGAGATCGGGCCCACGTCGAAGACGTCTTGACGTACGCCAACGCCGTCGCGGCCTTGAAGTGCCGCGCGCTCGGCGCCAGGACCGCCATCCCGCGCCGGGCGGAGGTCGAGCAGCTCCTGGCCTCCGTGTGACGCTTGGCCCGGTATACTTTGGCCCATGGGCGCCAGTGTCATCGGTCGGCCATCACGTGGCGCAACAGCCGCTGTCCTGGTGCTACAGCGCTCCGTGGTCACTGGGGTCATGGCTGGGCTCGCCCTGGCAGCGCTTGGCGCGAGCGAACTGCAGCCCTCCGACGCGATCACACCCGACGATGGGACCAGGGCGGAACAAAAGTTCATCACCATCATCGGTCACGCCGGCACCGACTCACCGGAGGCCAGGCCGACCCGGTTGCCCGAGCGTGAAATCAATGCGTTCCTGAAGTTTCAGGGCGCGTCGCAGCTGCCTACCGGCATCACCGCACCGGTCGTTCGACTTGGCGACGCCTCACTGGTCTCGGCCGAAGCCGTCGTCGACCTGGATGCGATTAGGCAGCAGCGCGAACGGGGCTTGCTGGACCCGCTCCGGTATCTCGCCGGCCGTCTCCGGGTCATCGCCAGCGGCACGATTCGCTCCGGAGGGGGGATGGCTCAAGTCGACATCCATTCGGTCTCGGTGGCCGGCGTCCCAGTTCCGGTGCAGGTGCTCAGCGAGATGGTACGGTATTTCACGCGCACGCCAGACCAGCCGGATGGCACGAGGATCGATGCACCGATCCCGC
>Ga0302123_10001699_pt1 | contig 15431 bp, 14 predicted proteins | sample CB21_321_MG_FD_203109 | JGI IMG/M metagenome (GOLD analysis project Ga0302123, IMG submission 203109) | Marine microbial communities from Western Arctic Ocean, Canada - CB21_32.1 | ecosystem: Environmental > Aquatic > Marine > Oceanic | place: Canada: Western Arctic Ocean | collected 2017-09-28 | reverse complement strand
ACCGACGTTTTAACCAAAAAGTGTAAATCACAAGATAAAAAAATAAACCAATAGCGGCAATTGCTCCTGTTAGAATATTTGCACCTAAGGATAATATGAGTAGCCCAGTTGCGCCGAGCAAAAAGGCATATACAAATACGGACCTTTTTGAGATTAAGCCTTGGACTAGAACTCTGTTCTTGGTTCTCTCCATTCGTTCATCAATATCGCGGTCATAATAATTATTAACGACACAGCCACAAGCCATTACCAATGAAATGCCAACCAATGTCAGACAATATAGCCCAAATCCATGAGGTCCTTTATTGAGAAAATATCCAGCCGAGACAGTCAGTATGTTTCCATAAATAATGCCAGGCTTTGCCAGAGAGTAATAATGTTTAATCAAGGTAACCCCTAATAAGATAAGAAGATCATGCCTGTGATTACATCATCATATTGTAATTTAAGTTATATAAAATCCACAAATTACCCGCAACGATGATGGCAATAATCATGAGCGTGAATATTAAGGATAGAGAACTCCATCCCTCATCCGACTTTTCATCACTTAATCGCAAATAAAAGCATACTTGTACGATCATCTGCAAGATGACCAATATGGACAATACAAAAAACAAAGTTTCGCCAGTAAAGATTTTATTTTCTACAAAAATGTAAGAAACAATCGTTAGCACCACCGCAAAGATAAGCCCAATAATATAAGACCTGAATAGTTTCTTTGCTTTTTCTGGCTGTGGTTGAGCAAGTTTATGCGTGTTTGACATCTAAATGGCCCTCATTAAATAGACAATGGTAAAGATAAAAATCCAGATAAGGGTTAGGTAATTACAAAATAAACTTAAACACGCCAATCTCGTTCTCATTTGAGCGGTAATACTCACATAGGATAACTGTATAAACAAAACCAACATCCAGATGATTGCCGCAGCCATGTGTACCGCAAAAATCACGGTAATGATAAAGTAAATAGATAAAAAACCACTACTTCTCCACGTAAAGCCGGCCTCAACTAAATTGTTTAAGCCATGGTATTGCAAAATGATAAAGACCAGTGCAATCAAGGCAGAAATGATTAAACAAGACATAACCCCAGTTTTATTGAGCAGCTGAGATTGGATATACCCAATCCCATAAACAAAGCTCATTAAAATAACCAACAACGTTTGAATCAGCACAAACGACAGCGTCGCGACTTCAGTGATGTTAATGCCACCATAAGTGTTCTCACGCAGCACGACAAAGGAGGCAAAGAGGCAGGAAAACATAATGCAATCGGTTAAAATATAGATCCACAAACCATAGGTTATTTTTGAATCCGTACCTTGGTGTTCGTGGTGTAATGTCTCAGTTGTCATGATTTAGCCTCCTTCAAATATGACTCTTCAATCTCTCTCACCTCAGATGCTTTCACATAGTAATCGGTATCGAAATTAAAGGTTCTTACCAACACTAAAAGAATCATGGCGATACCCGTAATGGCTGCAAGAATACTCATCTCCCAGACCATTGCAAACCCAAATACACCGCCTATAACACCAATCAAGAAGCCAATAGAGGTATTTCTTGGCATGTGGATATCTTCATACACAGCCTCTGTCTTTTTAATACCACCTTTACGTTTCTCTTCCCAGTAAGGATCAATACAGTCCACCGTTGGAACATGAGCAAAGTTATAAAATGGCGCCGGTGACGGAATTGACCATTCTAGGGTTCGACCATCCCATGGGTCGCCAGTAGCATCTTTAAGCGCTTCTCGATTTTTGATACTGACGATGACGGAAATAACTTGAGCCGCAATGCCAATCATAATAATCACAGCCCCAACCGCGGCAAACACGAGAAGTGGGTGCCATCCTGTAGAGGCCGGATAGTGCTCTAATCGTCGAGTCATTCCCATTAGCCCTAGCGCATACAACGGCATAAAGGCCACATAGAAGCCTATTACCCAACACCAAAAGCCCAGTTTTCCCAGCCCTTCATGTAATCTAAAACCAAATATCTTGGGTGCCCAATAATACAGTCCCGCAAAGATACCAAAAACCACACCGCCAATAATAGTATTATGAAAATGTGCTACAAGAAAAACACTATTGTGCATTTGGAAATCCACACCGGGAACGGACATGAGAACACCTGTCATCCCGCCTACCGTAAAGGTGACAAGAAATGCAATGGTATACATCATTGGAATTGAGAATTCGATACGTCCACGATACATGGTCGCCAACCAATTAAAGATTTTAACGCCTGTTGGGATAGAAATAATCATCGTGGCGATCCCAAAGGCCGCATTCACATTCGCACCAGCCCCCATCGTAAAGAAATGATGTAACCAAACTGTAAAGGATAGAATGGTAATCACTGCGGTGGCATAAACCATTGCTGAATAACCAAATAGTTTCTTTTTACTAAAGGTCGCGATCACTTCGGAGAAAATTCCAAATGCCGGCAAGATCAATATATAGACTTCTGGATGTCCCCAAGTCCATATTAAGCTTACATACAGCATCATATTTCCACCGAACCCAGAGGTAAATATATGCGTCCCAAAGAATCGATCAAAAAACAACATGCCTAGGGTAATATTTAAAACTGGAAAAGAAATAACCACCAAAATCATGCTACACAATGTTGACCAAGTAAACATTGGCATTCTCATTAGGGTCATTCCAGGACAGCGCATTTTGATGATCGTCACCAGAATGTTAATGCCCCCAATTAATGTTCCAACACCAGATAAAGTTAAAGCCCAGAGATAATAATCAACACCCACTCCTGGACTGTAAGCTAGTTCAGACAATGGCGGGTAAGCCAACCAACCGGTTGCTGCAAATTTACCGATGAAAAGAGAGAGGTTAATTAAGATTGCCCCTGCAGCCGTTAACCAAAAACTTAGGGAGTTTAGATAAGGGTAGGCCACATCACGCGCGCCTATTTGCAAGGGAATCAAAATATTGGCTAAGCCAAATATAAATGCCATCGCCATAAAGAAAATCATAATGACACCATGTGCCGTAAAAACTTCATTGAAATGATCTGGTGGTAAAAATCCGTATGACATTCCCGTTGAAAGTGCTTGCTGCATTCGCATCATAATGGCATCTGAGAAGCCTCTTAAGAGCATCACACCCGCGAGTATTAAATACATAATACCTATTTTTTTATGATCGACGGAAGTGAGCCACTCTACCCATAGCCAACGCCATTTTTTATAATAAAAAAGCGCGCCAACAATCACCAAAACAATCAATCCCATAAACATACTCGCACCCATAATGATGGGATTATCTAAGGGAATAGCATCTAGCGTTAATCTACCTAATATTAAATGTTCGAGCATAACTATCTTCCCTTACTTATATTGAATGTGTTTAGAGGTTGAATGACCGTTTAATAGCTTGTAAGTCTCAGGATTCATGTACTGCATCATAATGGTATTAAACAAACCTTTACGAACTGATGAATAATACATGATACTGTCATCTGTGTTTGGCTCCACGAGTTTCTTATAGGTTTCGAGCGTTAATTTCCCTCGTCGTTCTTTCATCTCTTTTGTCCATTTATCGAAGTCTGCCTTAGAAGTAACATGTGTGTTAAAGATCATTCTAAGGAAACCCTTGCCGCTAAAACTAACCGATCGGCCACTATAGGTACCAATGTGGTTTGCAATCAAGTGTAATTGTGTTTTCATCCCAGACATTGTATATATTTGCCCACCTAGTTGTGGAATTTGAAAAGAGTTCATCGGGGAGTCTGCCGTCAGTGAAAAATTGATCGGTGTATCTACGGGAAGCTTTAAGTAATTAATGGTGGCAATACCTTCTTGAGGATAGATGAACAGCCAACGCCACTGTAAGGAAACTACTTGCACTTCAACAGGCTTCACTGTTGATACCAATGGCTTATAAGGATCTAGTTTATGGGTCGAGATCCATATAATTACACCTAAAATGCCACAAATAATAATGGGGGCTATCCACCATGCAGCTTCTAACTTATTATTATGACACCAGTCTGGTGTATACTTTGCCTCTTTATTTGAGGCTCTATACTTGTAGGCGATTATAAAAGTCAGAACGATGACTGGCACAACAATAATCAATAATAAAATGAGCGCTGTTATCAACAACGTTTTCTCATCTGCAGCAATGGATCCTTTCGGATCAAGAACTAACATCTTACAACCACTAAGCAAAGCAACCATAGCAATGGTAAAGACAGAATAGATAATATGACGAGTTTTAATCATGACATAAACTTGAGATGAAACAGCTAAGTTTTTCATCCTAACATATTCTTAAATCAAATTAATAGTATCCGGTTAATTTATTTTACTGCATACGAATAAACTGGTTATGTAGTAAACTCAGTGTTGATTATATAAAATTTTCTTGATTCACCTTACTTGATTTCGGTATAGTGCATGCAATCATCTCTCACAGAAACTCACTCAATGACTGCTTTAGAAAAGAAATCGACCTTCTCCTTGGCCTCCATTTATTCCTTTAGGATGTTTGGTTTATTTATGATTCTGCCTATATTCACCCTATATGCACACCAAATTAAAGGTGCCACCGTATTATTAATTGGGGTTGCATTAGGCATCTATGGATTAACGCAAGCCCTTTTGCAAATTGTATTTGGCATGAGCTCCGACCGACTCGGCAGAAAGCCGGTAATTATCTTTGGTTTATTACTATTCATCATCGGAAGTATTGTTGCAGCGGAGTCTCAAACTATCTATGGCATCATTTTAGGTAGAGCCATTCAAGGCGCGGGTGCTATTGGAAGTACATTGACTGCCATGGTAGCGGATACCACCCAAGAGGAAAACCGTATGAAGGCAATGTCCATAATTGGTATGACTATCGGCTTGTCTTTTATTGGCGCCATGATATTAAGCCCCATTTTAAGCAGCTTCATTGGGCTATCTGGTATTTTTTGGCTCACCGCACTCTTGGGTTTTATCGGCATTATTATCATATTAACCGTTGTGCCAACCTCTAATGAGCATCTCCTTCATCGAGACAGTGGAACCGTATCAAATCAAATGCTAAAGGTCATTACCACACCAGAGCTCGTAAGATTAAATTATGGTATCTTTGCTTTACATGCAATCCTGACGGCTCTTTTCATTATCATCCCGGTGATACTCACTTCAACCGTTGACCTTAGACCAGACTTACAGTGGATCATATACTTGCCGGTACTTATTTTGTCCTTTGTCCTCATGCTCCCCTTCATTATCATTGCAGAAACAAAAAGAAAAATGAAACCTATTTTTGTGGGTGCAACAATTTTATTAACTATGACTCAAGTGCTGCTACTTGGTTTTCATCATAATATTATCTCGATTAGTTTTATTTTACTTTTGTTCTTTGCAACATTTACTTTCTTGGAAGCATCTCTCCCATCTCTTGTATCTAAAATTGCCCCAGCTGGAAATAAAGGAACAGCCATGGGCATATATTCAAGCTTACAGTTTTTAGGCATTTTTGTTGGTGGTGTTTGTGGGGGAATCATTTATCATCACTTTGGCATGAATGGTATTTTTGTTTTTTGTGCCTTACTGGCCGCTTTATGGATACCTGTCTCTGCCTCAATGAAAAAGCCAAAACATTTGAGCTCTAAAGTCATCTCCTTGCCAAAAATAACTTCGGGAATCCAAGGTAAGCTAGCTTCCTTAAAAGGTGTTGCGGATATTATGGTATGTCCAGATGAGAATGTTGCCTATCTAAAAATTGATAAACTTCTCTTTGATGAAAAGGAACTGCAGTCTTTAATGAATCCAAGGTAAAAATAAGACTTGGCTAAAAAACGATTGAATAATGGTGGGCTGTCAGGGGATCGAACCCTGGACCTGCGGATTAAGAGTCCGATGCTCTACCGATTGAGCTAACAACCCAGATTCACTTATGAAAAAATATGACAGAGCTTAAAAATCACCTATTTCAAAAGCGGTTTTTAATGAAAGCAATCACTTTGACAGAGTCAATGTATATTGCGCCTTTAGGAAAGACGCTAAATTCAAGTCAGTGGGATTTCTTCTTGCTTTTCTTTCATCAAATCAGAAGTCGTCATGTCTAGCCGTTTTGCTGTGTCTTCAATTGTTTTCTTTGTATCTGAATAATCAGCTCTCACATCATCACTGAAATTATATTGAATCATTAAATTTTTTCGCTTATCAGAGCCACCCTTCATAATAAGATCTGGGTTAAATTGATAGTAAGCGTCTCATGATCTACACCTAACAATCCAAAATATAGCCCGTCATACTTATAATCACATTCAACAAGTGGGTAGTTATCAGGTCCTATGTATTAGTAAAAACCATTGAGGATTATTGAAAAATAGGCTATACCTTTAGGTGTCGTATATAAAAGAAAATAATTTGTATAAACATAAACAAGGAAATTGTATGAAAGTACTTAATATTGTGGCCTTATTTGTCACCATACTTGGTGCATTTAATTGGTTTTTAGTCTATGTGTTAGACTACAACTTAGTCTCTCATTTGGTTCACGGCTCTACTGCAAGAGTTTTCTATATTATAATTGGCGTTGCAAGCTTGTATTGCTTGAAGTTCTTACCTGTCGTTTATAGACAGAAATAGGACACCTGTTGGGTGATAAAGATCATGGTTGTATGCCGACTTGGTATATGTTAGGTAGTTTTTAACTTTTAAATATAACTATGAATTTCCATGTTCACAGAGAGAAAAGGAAAAAGAAAAATGGCAGCGGTAGCAAATAATTTAAATCATGTATCAACCCCATCTGTTATTGGTGTTGTGGGGCGCAAAGCGCAGCAATTGTTTAATGCTTATATCTTATCCCTTTCAAAAGCTCTATTTATAAGCATGTGGGGACATGACCCTAAAGCTCAAGCATATACCATTGCTATGATGAAATAGTGTTGATGATGTCACGTTTATTTATAAAAATCAAAAAATCCTATAAAAAAATGGCCCTTAAAAATGCTTATTTAACTAAACGCCAAATGCACGTAGGTATGTGGGGCTTTTAAACATTAACCTATAGGGTACCTCTAGTCATAGAGTTCTCTGATCGGATACACTTAAGCAATACTATTAATGACGAAACATTGTCATGACTGAAGACATTCTAACCGTTAAAAAACGGATTGTGATTAAAATAGGATCGACCCTGTTAGTTAATTCTCATTATTGTCTTAAACTTGCATGGCTTAAAAGTCTTACTGCCGATATTGCATCATTAATCCAGTTAGGCAAGCAAGTCATTGTCGTTTCTTCGGGCTCCATTGCATTAGGACGCGCAAAACTACATTTTAAAGACAAACCATTGCAATTACCTGAAAAACAAGCTGCCGCTGCTGTGGGTCAAATTGAACTTGCGCGCGCGTATGAGCGTTTATTTGCAGACCAAGGAATTCTCGCTGCACAGGTTTTGCTCACATTAAGGGATAGCGAGGATCGTCGTAGTTACCTCAATGCAAAGAATACCTTAAATACGCTTTTAGAATTATCCGTTGTCCCTATTATCAATGAAAATGACACAGTTTCTACTGCCGAAATTCGTTATGGGGATAATGATCGTTTAGCGGCAAGGGTTGCGCAAATGGTGGAGGCAGATTGTTTGGTTCTACTTTCAGATATTGATGGTTTATATACGGCAAATCCAAACACTTGTGCAGACGCTAAATTCATCCCCATTGTTGAAAAAGTTGATGCCAAAATCGAAAAGATGGCAGGGGAAAGCCATACGAATGTTGGTTCAGGCGGAATGAAGACAAAAATTTCTGCCGCAAAAATTGCCACAGCTTGTGGCGCTGAAATGATTATTTGTGATGGCAAGCAATGTGGACCCATTATAGCTCTAAGAAAAGGTGGCGTTTGTACTATTTTTAAAGCACAAACAACCCCACAAAAAGCGCGAAAAGGATGGATAGCACACCATCTTAACCCTGCGGGAAGTCTCGTTATTGACCAAGGTGCTGAAAAAGCCTTATGTAATGGCAAAAGCCTGTTAGCGGTGGGTGTGAAGCAAGTGCTTGGCTTATTTTTAAAAGGAGATGTTTTAAATATTCAAAATGAAGCAGGACAACCTATTGCGACAGGCGTTTCAAGCTATAGTGCTGAAGAGCTTACAAAAATAAAAGGACTGCATGGACGTGAAATTGAAGCGATTCTAAATTATTGTAGTGGGCAGCCCGTGATACATCGAAATAATCTAGTATTGATTAAGGATAAGCAAGATGGAAAATAAAGATCGGGTTGTCCAGTTATGCCAAGATGCAAAGATCGCATCCAAATCATTAGCCCTTGCCTCAGAAGAACAAAAAAATAAGGCTTTGTTTGCGATGGCAGAGCATATTATGCAGCATCAGTCACAGATTATATCTGCTAATACTCAAGATATGTCTTTGGCAAAACAAAAAGGATTGTCAGGTGCATTATTAGATCGTTTATGGTTAGATAAAAAACGGATAAAGGCGATGGCGGAAGGGTTGAAAGCGATTGTGAAGTTACCGGAACCGGTTGATAAAATTTTATCGCATTGGCAACAACCATCTGGACTCAAGATTTCTAAAGTAAGCGTGCCTATTGGCGTAATTGCAGTGATCTATGAGTCACGTCCAAATGTCACGGCAGATGCGGCTGGATTGTGCTTAAAGTCAGGTAATGCCGTGATTTTACGGGGTGGCTCTGAAAGTGCGTATTCTTCACGAGCTATTTTAAATTGTTTGAAACTTGGGCTAGAGCAAGCTGGTTTGCCAATACACGCTATCCAAATGTTGCCTAGCCAATCACGAAATATGGTGACGGAGTTGATTCAACAGGATCAATATGTGGATGTGATTGTGCCGAGAGGGGGCAAAACATTGATCAAGGCGTTGACTGAAAAAAGTCGAATTCCGCTATTCAAACATTTGGAAGGGCTTTGTCATACTTATATTCATCAGGATGCTTTGGTTGAGAAAGCGGTGAACATTGTTTTAAATGCTAAAATGCGGCGTACGGGTATTTGCGGCGCAACAGAAACGCTTTTGATTGATCGAAAAGTGATAAAAAGCCATTTCCCAAAAATAGTGGAAGCTTTGCTTGATGCGGGCTGTGAGGTGAGGCTTGATCAGATATTGAAAGGACACTATCCGAGTTTACCAACAGCGACGGTTGAAGACTGGTCAACAGAATATCTTGATGGAATTATTTCGGTGAAAGTGGTGGAGAATTTAGAGGAAGCTTTGGCGCATATTAACCAATATAGCTCTCAGCATACGGACGCGATTGTGACGGAAAATGATGACGTAGTGGCGCGATTCTTAACCGAAGTAGATAGCGCTATTGTGATGCACAATACCTCAACACAATTTGCCGATGGTGGAGAATTTGGAATGGGTGCGGAAATTGGCATTTCTACAGGAAAATTACATGCTAGAGGTCCCGTAGGTGTTGAGCAATTAACCACTTTTAAGTATCAAGTAAGAAGTGAGGGAGCAGTACGCCCTGCCTAACTGAAATGGAACATTGACAAATTGCTAAAGATGCGCTTAAATTATCGCATTGCATCAAAATGAAGGTACTTCGATAAAGGTGCATAAAGTTATTCAGATGAAGGCATTATTTTATAGGAGATAACCCATGTCAAAAACTGCAAAACTAAGCATTCCAGAGCTTGGTATTGAACTCGATTTGCCCGTATATTCAGGTACTTTAGGTCCAGACACCGTCGATGTTTCATCACTAGTGAAATCTGGAATTTTTACCTATGACCCAGGCTTTATGTCTACCGCTGCTTGTGAGTCAGCCATTACTTTTATTGATGGTGGAAAAGGGATTCTTTTGCATCGTGGTTATCCTATTGATCAATTAGCAGAAAATGCTTCTTTTATGGAAGTTTGTTATTTATTAATTCATGGCGAGTTACCGAATAAAGAAGAATTGAATGACTTTGAATATCAAATCAAATACCACACACTATTACACGAGCAGTTAGTTAAATTCTTTGCCGGATTTCGACGAGATGCACATCCGATGGCGATTATGGTGGGTATTGTTGGCGCATTGTCTGCTTTTTATCATGATGATTTGAACTCTAAAGATCCTGAGAATCGTTTAACTTCTGCTTATCGTTTAATTGCAAAAATGCCAACCATTGCAGCAATGTGTTATAAGCACAGCATCGGCATGCCTTTTATGTATCCGAGAAATGATTTAAGTTATGCGGGCAACTTCATGTATATGATGTTTGGAAACCCTTGTGAAGAATATATCCCGAATCCTGTTTATGTGGATGCGATGGATCGTATTTTCACCTTGCATGCTGATCATGAACAAAATGCCTCCACCTCAACGGTTAGATTAGCAGGATCAACAGGGGCGAACCCATTTGCTTGTATTTCTTCAGGAATTTCTGCTCTTTGGGGGCCTGCGCATGGTGGGGCAAATGAAGCTGTGATTAAGATGTTGGAAGAAATCGGCACGCCTGATAATGTGAACGCATTTGTTGCAAAAGCAAAAGATAAAAATGATCCTTTCCGTTTAATGGGCTTTGGTCACCGTGTTTATAAAAACTTTGACCCTCGTGCCAAAATCATGAAAGAATCCTGTGCTGAAGTATTAAAACAGACGGGTGATGCAGACAACCCATTACTGCAAATCGCCATGCGTCTTGAGACGATTGCACTTGAAGACCCGTACTTCATCGAGCGTAAACTTTACCCAAACGTTGACTTTTACTCTGGTATTATTTTGAAAGCTATTGGTATTCCAACAAGCATGTATACGGTAATTTTCGCGTTAGCAAGAACTGTTGGTTGGATTTCGCATTGGATGGAAATGGTATCAGACCCTAAAGGTAGGATCAGTCGTCCACGTCAGCTTTATGTTGGCGAAGTGCAACGTGATTTGATCGAGATTTCAAAGCGTTAATTTGAATCAAAAATTTTGTTTTCTGTTATTAAAGCCCAGTCAGTGTATTGGGCTTTTTTATTTTAGTTTGATCTCGTAGTATAGGATAAAGAGATTCATTACCTATATTTAGTCATGACCAACCGCATTGACCATTATTCCTCACTATTCAATCAAATAGATGATCAAACCCTTGTGATCACGGCAACCAGTCGCCTTGCAAAAGTATTGACCAAAGCCTATATCCAAAAAAGAGTATCAAAAAGTCAAGGCAAAATACTCTTGAATAACCCAATACAAAGCTTGCAAACCCTGACAGATCACTTGTGGCATCATTTAAGTATGGTTGATGGGGAACTTCCTATTGTCGTGAGTAAGCCGCAAGCGCATTTGTTATGGTTGAAAGCTATCTCGGATGATCCAGAGCAAATTCAATTCCAGTTAAATAAAACGGCACGTTTAGCCGCAAGCGCATGGCAAATATTGAGAGAGTGGGATTTAGATGAGGAAGTGCTTTTATCTGAAAAAGATAATAGTAATACGGAAGCCTTTCTAAAATGGTTATCTGCCTTTCAGCGTTTTATGGGAAAATGGATTATTGGCGTTGAGCGTTTGGGCTACTTAAGTCGGCATGCATTATTATCCTCGATATTCCATTACCAACGTGTGATCTATGTTGGATTTGATACCTTAACACCGCAATTTAAAAACTTTTGTGACATTTTAAACCAGTACGATATTTCTGCATCTGAATGGACATTAGCAGATAATAAACCTGAGATAAAAGCATACGGAATGCCTTCTGAAAATGATGAGTTATATCATGTTGCGGATCAAATTAAAGCATACTTAAAGCACTACCCGCATCATCATGTCGGTGTGATTTGCCATAGTTTACAAACTAAGCATAAAGCGATTACACGTGTGTTTGATGAAATATTAGGTGAACCGAATACTATTTCCGAAAATATTTCAAGACCTTATACCATATCAGGCGGAATGAGCTTATTTGACGTGCCGATTATCAACGATATGTTGGCGATTGTTAGCTTAAAGGTTGTCAGTGATTATGAGGTGATTAGTCAGGTTATACGATCACCGTATATTGAAGATGCGGGTGAGTATCAAGATGTTCGGGCATTGCTTGATATTCAGTGTCGGAAGTATCACTATCGCGAGATGAGTTTAGCAGAGTTATTGGGGTCACAAAAATTACCAGATAACTTCAAAGAGGTTTTACCTTGTTTGTATGTTTACCAAGATATTTACACGCAGGGTGAATATCCTTGGGCGACTTTTGTGGGCTTAGTGCTTAAATTATTAGCAGCCGTCGCATGGCCAGGATTACCTTCATTATCCAGTGAAGATTATCAGGCGGTTCAACAGCTCTATGCGTTATTTGACACCCTACAATCTTTACAAGCCGCCACCACAATCGTGACTTTTTCGGGTGGCATTCAGCAATTAAAACAACTCACACAGGAAACCTTATTTCAGCCTGAGAGCAACCATTTAGCACAAATTGATGTTCTTGGAATTTTGGAAGCATCGACTATTGTCTATGACCGTATATGGTGTTTGGAAATGGGTGAGAATGCTTGGCCTAGTGCTTCAAGTTCAAATGCGCTGATTTCCCCAAATATACTCAAACAATATGCCATGCCACATTGTTCTTCTGAACGTGAGCTGGCATTTGCGCAGCAGGTGACCCAGCGTATGTTAAGGCAAGCGCCTGTCGTTACTTTAAGTTATTGTTTATGGCAGGATGAGACAGAACAAAGCTTATCCCCATTATTTCAAGATATTGTAGTGGAAAATTTTCCTGAAGAATCTATTTCGACCCTAAGGCAAAGTGAGCACTTATTGGGTGAAAGCTTATCGAGTGAGCCAATGATGGGGCTTGTCAGTGAGGAAGACTATATTGCTGAAATGAGCGAGCATGAGTTGAAGGAGATGAAAGGCGGTAGCCAAATTCTGCAATCTATGGCGCAATGCCCTTTTAGATCAGCTCTAAAACACCGTTTGAAGTTGGATGCTTTTCCCGAATATATGACGCCATTAGATGCCATGCAAAAAGGAATCTTTGTGCATGCTGTTTTAGAAGGTGTGTGGCGTGAAATAGGGTCTTCAAAAACACTACAATCATTATCTGATGCCATGCTTTGTGAAAATATTGAACATTGTGTGGAGAGCGTTGTGACTAAATATGAACGGGCCATGCCAAAAACATTACGCTATTTATTGAAAATTGAAAAAATGCGTTTAATAGATATTATCTTCAGGTGGCTAAATTATGAAAAGCAACGCGTTGAAGAGTTTGACGTCGTCGCTTTTGAGCAACCTTTTGTTGCAGAAATCGATGGGTTAACTTTGAATCTTCGCATTGATCGTATTGATCAATTAGCCTCAGGAAATTTGGTGGTCATTGATTATAAAACCTCAAAAAATTTAACCATTCAATCTTGGATCAACAGTAGAGTCAGTGAGCCTCAGCTGCCTATTTATGCTTTATTTCAAGATGCTGATGCCATTGCTTATGCGCAGGTTAATAATGCAAATATGGAATTAAAAGCTATTTCAGATGTGCCAGAGTGGATTACCGATAAATTGCCAAAAACCATCGGAGAGGATGGCAAGGTAAAAGAGTTCGATAGCTGGACTGAGATTAAAAGTTATTGGAAAGAGCGATTATCGCAGCATGTAGAAGCTTTTAAGAGTGGTGATATCCAGTTAATTCAAGGATCTTGCGAGTATTGTGATTTTATGGATATTTGTCGAGTAGATAGTTATACGTAATGGTTCGTACTCGGGCTATTTAATGAAATACTGCGTATAAATTTGATCAATATCTTCCCAACGATCATCATCATGGGGTAAAAGGTGTGCTGAGAGGTAGTCACGTTCACTATTAAAAGAAATCACATCATTTTCAACGGCGTAGATTTCAATAAGTTTAATGCGTACGTCAATACTGTCAGGGTAGGTATTAAGTGTGGATTGTAAGCAAAGTTTCGCATCTTGTGTATTCCCTTCTTCAAAAAGAATCATTGCTTCAACCAGCGCTTCATTGACATTTAGGTTAATGGGGTTGTCACCATTTACAATAAAGTTCGGCTCAATGTTTGTATCACTGGGTGTGCCACCCGTAAAGCGTTGTTTGGCAAGATCGGCTGTTTGATATTTTGCTTTTTTACGTTTTTTTCTCCAGACAAAAAGCAGTAATATGAATAAGACAATTGCCACACCCCATCCGATTTTATTTTTTTCATCGGCTTTCACTAGCTTATCATCTAGTTGGGTATTTTGTGTTTTTAGGGTGTCGATCGTGACATCTATCACTTGCTGGTAATGTTGGTATTCTGATCTCAGCTGTGTGTTTTGTTTCTCTAGCTGTTGTAATTGCATGGGAGTAGGGCTAATGGTGTTACTTGATTGCGATACTTGTTGTATGGGTTCTGGTTTGCTAACGGATTGTGTTTGAACGGGCTTAAGATATGCTTTTTGTGAGTGGTTAAAGAGTTTGATGGCATCGCTGGCTTCAGTAGAAGAAGTGGGTAGTGTCAGAGATTGCCCGCTTTGTACAATATTATCATTGATGCTTGGGTAGCTTTCCTGATTCAATCCTTTGATTGCAACAATCATATTAGCCGTTGAAACTTGGCTGGGTTTGTTTTTACTGGCAATACGCCAAAGGCTATCACCAGACTTCACCGTATAGCCGGTTAAGGCAAAAGCAGAAAAGGGGATTAAACAAATCAAACCAACGGTAAGGCTTTTCATAAATCTTTGAGTCAACACGTAACACTCCCATAGTAATGTGTATTTCAACAACTTATTCTAATAAAATTATGGGCGTGTGCCTATTTGTTATTAAGGGTATATCAAGAATAAGCCAGAATATTTTTAGAGATTAAGGATAAACAGAGTTGTTTTCCAGAAGTTAGGAATTCTGATGTTTGCTCTAGCTGTAAATTATTTGCCATAAGGTTTGGTGCTTGATCTATCGTATAGCTATTTGTTGAGATAACTTCGATCAATTGCACTGTTAATACATTGACTTTCATAAAGCTCACACTAAAGTGAACAAGAGTAAATGCAAAGGTTTCCTTTGCGTACTATGTATTGATCAAAGAGCATAATATTAACAATAACGATTAATGTATCATGGGCTTATAATTTGGTATTTTAGAGTTTTAAGTGGAATCATATATATTCATGCATTCCAATAAGTATTCATAACTCAAAGGCACAAAAAAACCATAAAAAATACGGAAGCGATAACAAAAAAAAGGACACGCCCCGAGTTGGGGAATAATTAGGTTACTGGCTCGAAAGCAATTTTAAGTCCAACCACGGAATCAAAACAACACAATAAGCATCTGGGTTGTCGCCCATGAGATCGTCAAACAGGAGCAACGACAAAGCGACGTTTTTTTGCATACCGCTGCGAGACAGGGAGAGGCGAAGCCGAGGTCGAGTAGTCCTCAGAAGGGCTGCCTTTCGGCTCCATTGAGAGATTGTGCGTAGCGCTTCGATC